>Ga0187892_10008353_pt1 | contig 14210 bp, 11 predicted proteins | sample MA1701073metaG_FD_139345 | JGI IMG/M metagenome (GOLD analysis project Ga0187892, IMG submission 139345) | Bio-ooze microbial communities from a basaltic lava cave in the Kipuka Kanohina Cave System on the Island of Hawaii, USA - MA170107-3 metaG ... | reverse complement strand
GCGCTTCATTAACTGAAGAATTCAAAGAGCGCTCGCCCCGTGGCCGGAGGCGCTTGTTCTTCGGCATGATTCGAGTCAAGCCTGCCTCCGCAGACTGGACAGTCTGCGGTACAGCAACTCCGCCGAATCGTGCTATGCTTCGCCCATGGCGACGAGCAAGAAAGGATCAAGCCTCTTCCCCGAATTGGAGGAACAAACCGCGAAACCACGCAAGCCATTCGAGAGCGACCCGCGAACGGCTCCGCTGGCCGAACGGATGCGTCCACGCACGCTCGATGAATTCGTTGGACAGGATCATCTGCTCGCGCCCGGCAAGCTCTTGCGTCGTCTGATCGAAGAAGACCGTCTGACCTCGCTGGTTTTGTGGGGGCCGCCCGGCGCGGGCAAAACGACGCTGGCGCGAATCATCGCCAATCGCACGGCTTCGGAGTTCGTTCCGTTCAGCGCCGTCACTTCCGGGATCAAGGAGATTCGGCAGGTGATGAGCGAGGCGGCTGAAGTTCATTCGAAGCTGGGGCGGCGCACGGTTCTCTTCATTGACGAAATCCATCGTTTCAACCGCGCGCAGCAGGACGCTTTCCTGCCTTACGTCGAGCAGGGCACGATCATCCTGATCGGCGCGACGACCGAAAACCCCTCGTTCGAGATCAACTCGGCTCTGCTGTCGCGCGTCAAGGTCTTCGTGCTCAACCAACTAACTGATGATGAGATCGTCCGGATTTTGATTCAGGCCGTGAACGATCAGGAGCGCGGCCTGGGCAAATTGAACGTCGAGATCGGCGCAGAGCAATTGCGTCAACTCGCCGCTCACACTGGCGGCGATGCGCGCATCGCGCTCAACACGCTGGAACTGGCGGCGGTTTCGGCAAAACCGGATGAACAGGATCGGCGCGTCGTCACCGATGAAGACCTGCGCGAAGCTCTGCAGCGGGCTTCGGCGCTTTACGACAAATCGGGCGAGCAGCATTACAACCTGATCTCGGCCTTCATCAAATCGATCCGCAATTCCGACGCCGACGCGACGCTTTACTGGCTGGCGCGAATGATCGAAGCGGGCGAAGATCCAATGTACATTGCGCGCCGCATTGTCCATCACGCTTCAGAAGACATAGGCCTGGCCGACCCGCAGGCGCTGGTCGTGGCGGCGGCGGCGGCGCAGGCGACGCACCTGATCGGCCTACCCGAAGCTCGGCTGGCGTTGGCTGAAGCCGCAGTCTATTTGGCTCGCGCGCCGAAATCGAACAAAATCATCGTCGCTTACGAGTTGGCGGCGGAGGACGCGCGCGCCACCCAAGCCGAACCCGTGCCCCTGCATATCCGCAACGCGCCGACCGGACTGATGAAAGGTCTGGGTTACGGCAAAGATTACCAATACGCTCACGATTACGAAGAAGGCAAAACCGACATGGTCTGTTTGCCGGAAAAATTAAAAGGACGAAAGTACTATCAGGAGTGACGGGTAGTGAGTAGCAAGTGGCGAGTCCTTTTCATCACTCGCCACTCACCACTCACCACTGTTTTTATATGGCAGCTCAATTTGATCTTCGCGGTAAAGTGGCAATTGTGACTGGCGCCGGTTCAGGCATCGGTCGCGCAACGGCAATCGCGCTCGCGCGCAACGGCGCGGCGGTGGCGGTCAACTATCACAAAAACGAGCAGGGCGCGGCTGAAACCCTGGCCGAGATTCAGGCGATGCGCTGCAACGCCCTGATGGTTCGCGCCGATGTCACCGTACGAGCCGAAGTCGCGCAGATGGTCGTGGACACGCTCGACAGCTTTGGCAGCATAGACATTCTGGTCAACAACGCGGGCAGCATCGTCAAGCTGATGCGGATCGAAGAATGCAGCGACGAGGTCTGGGACGCGGTGATAGATGTGAACTTGAAGAGCGTCTTCCTCTGCTCGCAGATCGCCATTCCGTATCTCAAACAGCAGAGCAGCGGACGCATCATCAACATCTCGTCGCTGGCGGCGCAACTCGGCGGGCGCGGCGGCTCGTTGCCATACGCGGCGGCGAAGGCGGCGGTCAACGCGTTCACCAAAGGCCTGGCCAATGAACTCGGCCCGTACAACATCACGGTCAACGCAGTCGCGCCGGGCATTATCCTCACGCCCTTCCACGATCAATTCTCACGCCCGGATCGTTTGCAGGAAGTGATCAACGCCACGCCGCTCGGACGCGCGGGAACGCCGGAAGAGGTGGCGGAGCTTGTCGCGTTTCTGGCTTCGGACGAAGCTGGTTTCATCACTGGCGAGGTTTTCGGAATTGACGGCGGAAGGTAGAATGCATCTCGCCAGTCACTGAAACGCACGTTTTAAGAGTAAGGATCGAATTATGGTCGCGCCACAGAAAACGATACTCGTATCTGAAACAATGGATCGGTTAGTGGTCTTGCCCAGCGTTAGTTGGGAAACGTATGAGAGATTGCTGGCAGACCATCCGGAGCCGGCGAGTGTTCGCTTCTCGTATGACAGCGGGAAGTTGGAGATCAAAGTGCTTTCCCTCCGCCACGAAAACCCAAACCGCAAACTGGCTCGGCTAATTGAAGTCTTGGCCGAAGAGATGGAACTGGACATCGAGCCTGCCGGGTCAACCACATTCCAACGGGAAGATCTGAGAAAAGGTTTTGAACCTGACTCCTGCTTCTACATTCAGAACGCCGAAGCGATCAGAGGCAAGGAAAAGGTAGATTTGAAGATTGATCCTCCGCCCGATCTGGTCATTGAAATCGACGTCAGCAGCGATTCGCTCGACAAGTTTCCCATCTTTGCTTCCATCGGCGTTCCCGAAGCCTGGCGATACGACGAAGGGAAGGTCACGATCTACAAGTTGGAAGCCGACAGCTACGTGATAGCCGAGCGCAGCCCGACGTTTCCGATACTAACAGGCGAAATGGTCGCACAGTTTCTGGAAGAGAGCGCGCAAATGAAGAGCACGGCCTGGCTGCGACGCGTGCGTGAATGGGCGCGGGAGCAAATGAAAACTCAAAGCCCACAGTAAACTTCACTCCAACTCTTTCACTCTTGGCACAGCCAACGCCACGCCGACTGCAAACAACACAATCATCGCGCCGCCCGCCGCCAAAGCCCACTGCGCGCCGTGATGTCCCCAACGCCAGCCGATCACGTCCGCCATCAAACCGATCAACAGACCTCCGACTGGCGGCAACCCGATGAACGCCAGCCCGTACATGCTCATCACCCGCCCGCGCATCTCGTCGCGCACCAGCGTCTGCAACAGCGTGTTGACCGTGGTCGTGATGCTCACCATCCCGCCGCCGACCAGCGCCAGACACAAGCACGAGAGCGCGAAGTTGCGCGACAACGCGAACGCCACGACGGCCAGACCGAAGAAGACGTTTCCGCCCAGCAGCAACCGCCCGCGCTGCGACGAATTGCTCAAGCTGTAGGCCATCAACAGCGCGCTCGCCAAAGCTCCCGCGCCCGTCGCCGCCCACAACTGCGCCAGTCCGCGCGCCTCTTGACCGAGCACGTCGCGCGCAAAGACCGGCAGGAAAATCAGGTAAGGCAATCCGCAGAGGCTCACCACCGTGGCGATGCCCAGCAGCGCCTGGACGCGCGGACGCCGGCGCACGTAATGAATTCCAGCAATCGTCTGCCGCCACATCTCGCGCGCATTGCGTTCATCGGGCGCTTGCCAGGGCGGCAACCGCATCATCCACAACGCGGCGATCACGGCCAGAAAGCTGGCGCTGTTGAGAAAATAACAACCCGCGATGCCGATGACGCCGAAGAGCAACCCGCCGATGGTCGGCCCGATGATGCGCGAAAGGTTGAATTGCGCGGAGTTCAATGCGACCGCGCTCGGCAAATCTTCGCGCCCGACCAGATCGAGCACGAACGCCTGAAACGCGGGCGAGGCGAGCGTTGACGACAACCCGCTGATGAACGTGATAGCAGTCACGCTCCGGATTGAAAGCGCCATCCACACACTCCAATCGCGCAGCAACACCAGCGCGCCCAGACTGACCGCGCAAACCAGATGAACCGTTTGAGTGAAGATCAAAAGCTTGCGGCGATTGAACAGATCGGCGTAAACGCCGCCAAAAAGCGAAAACGCGAGTTGAGGAAACGAGCTGGCAAAAGAGACGAAGCCGATCAGCGCGGTTGACGCGGTCAGATCTCGCACCAGCCAGCCCTGCGCCACCGTCTGCATCCACGTGCCGATGTTGGAAAGGAAGAAGCCGATCCAGACGAGGCGATAATTGCGATGCCGCAGCGCGCGAAAGGTCCCGCCGAACGCAGGTTCGGCTGGTTCTTCGTTTTGGATTGCTTGTACTTCACCCGGCTCTGTCTCTTGCTTCACGGCTTTGATCTTGCCACAGCGATCCGGTTGAGGCTAGCGACTGCCCGAACCGGCAGATCGAAATCGAATGCCGTGAGTACATCAAAATGCTAATGACAAACAGAACGGCCTTGATTAAGATGCAACGCAGTTGAATTGTTCCGAACACAGAGGTGATGCTATGGGACTGCCGAAGAAAATCCCTTACTACACGCCTGAAGAGTATCTGGCTTTTGAACGCGCCGCCGACACGAAACACGAATATCTGGATGGGCAGATTTATGCGATGGCCGGCGGCAGCCCTCCGCACAACCAGATTTGCTTCAACTTGGCTGGCGAGATGCATCCGCAACTGAAAGGCACTCCGTGTATCGGTTACACCTCAGATCAGAAGATCAGAACAGACCCGATGGATTTGTTCTCTTACCCCGATCTGACCGTCGTTTGCGGCCAGCCGGTGTTTCACGATAAGCACAAAGACGTCATTCTCAACTCCAAAGTCATCATCGAGGTTCTTTCGCCGACTACGGAAGATTACGACCGAAGCGAAAAATTGAGCCGGTACCAGAAGCTGAACTCGCTCTCCGACTACATTCTGGTCTCGCAAATCCGCCCTTGCGTCGAACATTTCATCCGGCAAAAAGGCAAACGCCAATGGCTCTTCACGATTGAGACAGATATGAGGGCAGAGATTTTCATCGCCTCGATCAATTGCAAATTGAAGCTGGCGGATATTTATGATCGTGTGGTCTTCCCTCCTCCCAAACCGCCGCTGGCCCTGGTCGGGAAAGAAGCTGCGATCCGGGGCAAGAAGCTGAGACGTAGAAAAGCGCGTTGAGCTTCACTGATCCCGCTGCGCAATTTGTTTGAAATGCTCGACGATCATCTCGGCCTGCTTTTGCCCGACGAATGGCTTTAACTCGGCGACCGTCGCCTCCGACACCCGCTTCAAACTTCCGAAATTGCGCAGCAATCTCTCTTTCAACTTTTCGCCCACGCCGGGAATCGAGGTCAGTTCCGACGTGAAATCGCGCATCGCGCGGCGCTTGCGGTGATAGGCGATAGCGAACCGGTGGGTCTCGTCGCGGATGATTTGCACGAGTCGTAACGCAAGCGAGGTCTTTTCCAGAAAGACCGGCTCGTCTTCCCTGCCCTTCACCAACAGATGGCTGATCTCTTCGTGACGACCGCGCGGTTTGACTATGCCGACCAGCGGCAGGTCAGCCAGCCCTATCTCGTGCAGCGCGGCGGCGGCGGCGGACAATTGCCCTTTGCCGCCGTCAATGAAGACCAGGTCTGGCAATGGCTTCTCTTCTTTCAACAAACGCGCGTAACGGCGACCGACGGCTTCGCGCATTGAGGCGAAATCATCCGCGCCTTCAACCGTCTTGATGATGAATTTGCGATAGTCCGACTTCTTCATCTCGCCATTCTCACACACGACCATTCCGGCGACATTCTCCGAACCTTGAATGTTTGAAATGTCGAACGACTCGATGCGGCGCGGGAAGGAAGGTAATCCCAAAATCTCCTGCAACTCGGTCAGCACTTTCGACCAATCGGGCTTGATCACACGGAAGCGCTGCTCGAAGCCGAGCTTCGCGTTCTTTTCGACCAGGTCAATCATCTCGCGCTTCTTGCCGCGCTGCGGGTCGAGGATTTGCACGCGCCGCCCGCGCTTCTCGCTCAGAACCTGTTCGAGCACCGGGCGATCTTCCCAATCCACCGGCGTGTGGATTTCGAGCGGGATGTAATTGCCGATGGTGTAATACTGCGCGAGCACCTCGCCCAGAAATTCGCTTGGGTTGAAGCCTTCGACCGGGACGTCTTCCCAGTAAAACTCGCGGCGACCAACGATCCGTCCCTCGCGCATCGTGAACAGGTGAAGCGACAACTGATTCGCTTCGCGGTAGTAGCCGAAGATGTCAATGTCGAGATCGAGCTGCCCCATCATCTTCTGGTGCTCGCTCAAAGCGCGAACAGTTTTGAGCAGGTCTCGATATTTCGCCGCCTGCTCGAACCGCATCTCGTCGGAAGCCTTCAGCATCCGCTCTTCCAGCTTGTCGGCCAGTTCCCGGTCTTTGCCTTCGAGAAGGAGCAGCACGTCGTTGGTCGCTTCGCGGTACTCCTTCGGCGCGCACAAATCTTTCTGACAGGGGCCGAGGCAGCGTTTGATCTGATACTCCATACAGGGCCGACCCGCGCGTTTATAAATCTCGTAGACCTCGTCCGAACAAGTCCGCATTTGGAATTCGCGGTTGATGAGCGAGACGGTTTTGTCCGCGAGCGACGCGGGCAGGTACGGGCCGAAGTAAGCCGCGCCGTCTTTCTCGACCTTTCGGGTTTTAAAAATTCGCGGGAAATCTTCATTGACCGTGAGCTTCAGATGCGGGTAGGCCTTGTCATCCTTGAGCATCACGTTGTAGCGCGGCTTGTGGCGCTTGATCAGGTTCGACTCCAGGATCAGGGCTTCGGCTTCGGTGTCGGTGACGATGAACTCGAAGTCAACGATGCGCGAGACCAGTTCCTGCGTCTTGGCGTCCATCGCGCGCGAGCTTTGAAAATACTGGCGGACGCGGTTGCGCAGGTTCTTCGCCTTGCCGATGTAGATGATCTGGCCCTTGGCGTTTTTGTGCAGGTAGCAGCCGGGCTGGATTGGGAGATTTTGTAACTTTTCGTCGAGCGTCATAGGCGGACCAATTTTAGCTCAAATAGGCGCCGAATCAGTACCGCGAGCGGTAGCGAGCGTGACTCCATCGACGGACCTATTGATAGAGCCACGCTCGCTACCGCTCGCGGTACTGATTCGGTTTCGCAGACATTGCGCGTCTCTTTGAAGAGATGTAGGCTGGAACCAACTCCGGCCACATCGTTTTCGAGAATCACAGCGCAGTATTCAAGCAAGTGACAATGACGCCGGCAGGCGTTCTCAAACCGCTGCTCGAGCGAGCGGCGAGAACTACAACGAAGTTTAACGCGCAGAATAAGAATAGGAGATGAAGTATGAACCGTTATTCGACCATCATCCTCGCCGCAGTGTTCGTAGCTGCGGCGTCCGCCATCGCTTTCGCCCAATCGGCGCCCACCGCCAGTCCGGCGCAAAGCGCGAACCCGCTGAGCACGGAACTCAAGCAGATGTACACCGGTGTCAAGAATAACCTGGTCAAGATGGCTGAGAAGATGCCGGAGGAGCATTACAGCTTCAAGGCCTCGGCGGATATCCGCACTTTCGGTGAATTGGTCGCGCACGTCGCCGACTCCCAGGCCCGCACTTGCTCCGCGGTAAATGGCGAGCAGAAGGCGGTCAACGCCGGCTCGAAAACCACGAAGGCCGATCTGGTCGCCGCGCTCAAAGAGTCTTTCGCCCTATGCGATAAAGCCTTCGATTCGCTGACTGACGCTAAGGCGGTCGAAATGGTCACGATGGGCCAACGTCAACGGTCGAAACTTGGCCTGCTCGCTGGAACGACGTCCCACTCGAACCTGGAATATGGATATATGGCCGTCTATCTGCGGCTGAAGGGCATCGTGCCCCCGTCGAGCGAGGGGCGTTAATTCTCGACCAGCGGCGCCGGAATGAATGGAACAAACGGAAGAAGAAAGCTGACCTCTTCCGTCTGTTCCGTTCTTTCCGTTTGTTCCGTATTCTCTTTCCGCCCTTTATTGGACGACCAGGTTGTCGAGGTTTGGTCCGCCAGCGGCGGTGGTGGAGGTCACCCGCACCGCTTTGTTACCTGCCGCCGCGCCGAGATTGACGTTCGACAGCGAGCAAATCGAATACGTCGTCCAGGCGCCGGTCGGCGCGAAGTTCAACGTCCCGACCACCGTTCCATTGACCGTTATCTTGCAGGGGCGATTGACCGTGCTCCCGTTGGCGTAGCGGAACTTCAGTGTTCGAGCGCCAGTCTGGCTGACCGAGAACTCGACAAAGGAGCCGGCGACGTTGTCGGCGAAATCAACAAAGCCTGTGCCGGTGAAACCCGGGTTATTTGTAGCCACCTTACTCCCGCCACCCAACAGGGCGTTTTCGGCCTCGTACTTCGTCGTTGCGGCGGGTGTCGGCGACGGTGTCGGTGTCGCAGTCGGAGCAGGCGCCGGCGCTGGCGTAGGTCCGCCAGAGGCGACGGCGATGTCAATGTAACCACCGCCCGGCTCAGCCATCGTGACCGCGTTGGCCACCACTTTTTGCGTCGCCCCCAGCGCCAGCGACGAGTTGATCTGCGACAGATCAATGCTAAACATCGTCCGTCCACTCATCCCGATGATATGGTTCGCTCCATTGCCGTCGGTGTAGATGTCGAAGTCAGTCGTCGGCGAGAAGTTGATCAGATTGCCGAGACTGTCAGAGACGCGGCCCACCGTCTGCAATTTGCCTCCGCCTGTGGCCGAACTGCCGCCGGGACTGGCCGGCGCGATCGTCACTAACGTATCCAGGTCGTAATCAATCCCATAGAAGATGGTGAACGGCGCGCCGACGTAGTTGTTGGTGTAGGAGCCGCCAGTGATGTTCGGGTCCACGCCCGGCGTAATCGTTCCGTCCGCCGCCGTCTTCGGCCCGTTGACATCGCCCGTGTTGTAGGACATCGGGGACTGAACTGCGGTCACGTTGAGGTTGCCGCCGGAATTGACCAGCGCGAAGTTCTGGTCATTGGTGCCAATGAGACGCAGCGCGTTGACCACCGGGTTGAAATCCATCAGCGATTGGAACCCGCCGGCGAAACGTGGCGATTGCGTGCTCACCAAAGTGGCGGCGCCCAGGTTCGTGGAACTCAGGTTAATGGTGTAGAGATTGCCAGTGTCAGTCAGTCCGTAAACAGAATTGGGGGCGCCGTCGGCCGGGCGGAAATCAAGCCCGATCAGAGTGCCATTGATTCGGTTGACGCGGACCAGGCGGACGAAGCCGGTTGCGCCAGGAGTGAGGACAAAAATTACATTGTCGGCGTTCAGGGCGTAGATATTGACGTTGGGACTGGCGATGGCCGCCGCCTGTTGAGCGACGATTGGGGCCGATGACAGGGATGCGAGTGACGAATTGAAATTGCTATTGGCGCTGGCCGAATACCTACCAACCAAACCAAAGATCAACGAAACGGACAGAGCCAGCGCGAAAACTGTCAGCGCAGCAAACGACTTTTTCATGCTTGTGTTCCTCATAATGTTTTACTCTCTCCTGAATAGAGGGATAGAAGGATGCTCATTCGCCCCGGACGAACGAGACAAAAATTCACCTGATGGCAGAGGGAGACCTCTGCTGGTTAATGGGCACATTAAATGATGGTCAAGAGGGAGAGCTTTGTGATCGGTGAGGTAGGAGCAATCAAACAATAGTGTGAGGTATCAAATGGGCTTTCATTAACTGATCTGTTTAAAATAAGGGCAAGTTGGAGCGAGGCACTGGAATATTTATTGTTCTTGGGTTTCTACGGTCAAAGTTCAAATTCAGATTCGTGAGGCGCTCACGATAACAAAAAAAATAGCGCGCGCGGGCTATTTAATATTAGACGCGCGCATTGGCGCATTTCGCCAAGTTGAGTTACAAATTCGCCATGAACTTTTCGTTTACTCTTCCCATAGAGCGTGAATTCGATGTCGTCGGCTTTGGCCTCAACGCCGTTGATCACCTGGTCACTATCCCGCGCTTCCCTTCATTCAACACCAAAGTGCGGTTGACCGATCACCAGCAAATGTCCGGCGGCCAGGTCTCGTCGGCGATGGTCGGCGTGCGGCGGTTGGGTTTGCGCGCGCGATACATCGGCAAAGTCGGTTACGACAACGAAGGCCGGATGCTGATCGAATCGTTGCAGAAAGAAGGCGTTGACTGCTCAGGGGTGATGATTGCGATGGACGCGAAAACGCAAGGCGCGGTGATTATCATCGAACAGTTTTCAGGCGAGCGAACCATCCTCTGGTATCACGACGACGGCACGCGCATTGCGCCCGAAGAATTGAAGCGCGAGATGATCACGAGCGCGCGCGCGCTGCACCTTGACGGCTTCGACACGAAGGCTGCGATCCAGGCCGCCGAGTGGGCGCACGAAGCCGGAATGGTCGTGACGATTGATCTCGACACGGCTTATCCGGGAATTGACGAATTGCTGCCGCGGGTTGATTGTCTGATCACTTCTCAAGGATTGGCGAATGAACTGGCCGGGACGATGAACGAACAGGAGGCGTTGAAAAAATTGAACGCGCGTTATGGCTGCTACCTGGTCGCGATGACGCAAGGCTCACGCGGCGCGCTCGCCTTCGTCGAAGGCCAATTCATCGCCTCGTCCGCCTTTCGTCCCCCAGTCATCCGCGACACGACTGGAGCGGGCGACGCGTTCCGCGCCGGATTCATTTACGGTTTGTGCAAAGGGTTGAGTATTGAAGAAACGATGCGCGCGGCGAATGCTGTGGCCGCGCTGCAATGCCGCGAACTGGGCGCGCGCGATGGGTTGCCAACTGAAGAAGAGTTACGGCAATTCCTCGCCGCTTGAGCAACGCGCTATCACTCGCGGATTGGCTGTAATCTGATTTTTTCCATAGAGAGGTATTTATGTCGCAATGGAAGCCTCATCGCCGGCGTGGCCAATCCCGGCCGCTGCCGCTTAACGTTCGCAACCGACTTGGCCAAGCCGACGACTTGATCGCAAAGGGGAGATATGTAGAGGCGCTGGAGATTCTCGCGCCGCTCGCCGATAAACATCCCGACCGGATCGAGATACTCACTTCACAGGCGATGTGTTACTTCCGTCTGGGCGCCGCACACGAATACCTGGTGGCAGCTATTAAGCTGCGGCGGTTGTTGCCGGACAGACCCGAAGCATTGTTGTCGCTGGCGCAGGCTTACCTGATGAGCGCGCGGTACGCGCTGGCGCGGCGCGCCTATCTGGAATTCTTCGAACGTTGGCCGAAAAACGACGGCGCCGAACATGCGCGCGAGGCGCTGCAGTTGCTGCAACCCGAATTGGAGCCAACGCTGGCGCTTATCAATCTGCCCGGCGAGGAGCAGTACGAGGTGGCGGAGTTGCACGAAGAGTCGCAGGTCTTGATGGAGCAGGGCCAGATAACGCAAGCGCGCGCGACTGTAGGCAAGCTGCTCGAGCGGCTGCCGAACTTCATTCCGGCGCTCAACAACCTCAGCCAGATGCTGCATTTCGACAATCAACTCGGTGAAGCCACCGTCACTGCCGAGCGTGCGCTGGAACTCGATCCGCAAAACTTCCACGCGCTGGGCAATCTGGCGCGCTTCCTGTTTTTGCAGGGCCGCGTTGAGGAGGCGCGGCAAGTGGCGGCGAGGCTGCAAGCCGCGCAATCCGACCGCGCCGACATCTGGCTCAAGCGGGCCGAGACGTTCAGCTACCTCGGCGACGACCAAGCCGTGATCGCGGCGTTCGACAGCGCGCAGGCCGCCGGAGTGCTCAAAGGTTTGTTGAACGGCGCGATGTTTCATCACCTGGCGGCGGTCGCGGCGTGGCGGCTGGGCCAGGAAGAACGCGCGCGCGATTTGTGGCGACAGTGCCTGGAAGAAGCGCCGGGCTTCGGACTCGCTAAAGCAAATCTGGCTGACCTGAGCTTGCCCGTGGGCGAACGCAACGGCCCGTGGGCGTTTTCGCTCGACTACTTTCTGCGGCGGCAGGCGCTTGAGGAGATGGTCAAGGAGGCCGGCAAAGGGCGCGGCGACGCCTTCACCCGGACAATGCAGGCTTACGCGCGCCGCCATCCTGAAATCACACACCTGGTTCCGTACCTGCTTGAACGCGGCAACCCCATAGGGCGCGACTTCGCCATTAAGCTGGCCAGCGTCATCAAAACGCCGGAGATGTTGGCGGCGCTGCGCGATTTCGCGCTCGGCCAGCAAGGCTCGGATCAAATGCGCCTGCAAGCTGCGCAGGCCGCCGCGCAAGCTGACTTGCTGCCTAACGGCGCCGCCGTGCGCCTGTGGATGAAGGGTGAATGGCAGGAGATCTTGCTGCTCGGCTTTGAAATCTTCACCGAAGCGGAGGGCGAGCGGATGCCGCTCAGAGCTGAGCGATTGGTCGTCGACGCGATGGAGGAGATCAAATTCGGCAACGCGGCCAAAGGCGAGCGATTGATCAAACAGGCGATTGAGATTGCGCCCAATCATCCAACCCTGCTCAACAATTTGGCGGCGGCTTACGGCAGGCAAGGCAAAGTCACAGAGTGCCGCAACCTGATTGCAGAGATCAGGCAAAAGTTTCCCGACTACTTCTTCGGAATCACCAACGAAGCCATGACCCTGGCGCGGGATGGCAAGCCCGACGAAGCCGAAGAACTGGTCAAGCCGCTGCTCCGAAACAAGCGGCTGCACATCACCGAGTACGCCGCGCTGTGCGGCGCGCAGATCGAGATCGCGCTGGCGCGTAAGAACCGGGAGGCCGCGCAGAGCTGGATTCAAATGTGGGAGTCGGCTGACCCTGATAATCCGAATCTGGAAATCATGCGTTCGCGCCTGGAGCGTCCGCGACTCCACAACCTGCTTGAGTGGCGGCCACAACGGCGGTAGACAACCGAGCGGCGCATCAAGTAAAGTCTCGCTTACTTCACGACTCAAGCAGGATCAAGGAATCATCAAGCTATGTTACGCGCAGGCATCGTCGGTTTGCCGAACGCCGGCAAATCAACTCTGTTCAACGCGCTCACCGCGACGCGCGGCGCCGAGAGCGCGAATTATCCCTTCAGCACCAAAGGCACGAACGTCGGCGTGGTCAACGTCCCCGACGCGCGACTGGAACCTCTGGCCAAAATCGCCAAGACGAACAAGATCGTTTACGCCACCGTCGAATTCGTGGACATCGCCGGATTGGCCAAAGGCGCCAGCCAGGGCGAAGGACTGGGTAATCAGTTTCTGCACCACATCCGCGAAACGGAACTGATCGTCCACGTCGTGCGCTGCTTCGAGGACGAGAACGTCGTCCACGTCGAAGAGACGATCAATCCGCAGCGCGACATCGAAACGCTCAACCTGGAACTGATCCTGGCCGATCTGGGGACAGTCGAGAAACGCCGAGAGCGCACGACCAAGCAGGCAAAGGTCGGCGACAAAGCCGCGAAAGAAGAGTTGGAACTGCTCGATAAACTGCAGGCGGCTTTCGACGACGGCAAGCCAGCGCGATTGGCCGGATTGTCAGACGATGAAAAAGCGAAGGCGTATCATCTGTTCCTGCTGACGATGAAGCCAATGATCTACGTCGCCAACGTCGCCGAATCGGATTTGAGCAAACCCGAAACCGATTTCATTCGCCAGGTGCGCGAATACGCCGAGAGCGAAGGCGCGGATCACGTCGTCATCAGCGCGCAACTCGAAGCCGACCTGGTTGACCTGGAACCTGAAGAGCGCCCGCAGTATCTGGCCGAGCTTGGTGTGACCGAGACTGGGCTGGGCAAGCTGATCCGCAGCGCCTACCACACACTGGGTTTGATCTCGTATTTCACGGCTGGTGAAAAGGAAGCGCGCGCCTGGACGATCCGCAAAGGCGCGAAGGCGCCTGAAGCCGCGGGCGCCATCCATTCCGACTTCGAGCGCGGGTTCATCCGCGCCCAGGTGGTCGCCTACCACCAGATGATCGAAGCCAAGTCGGAAGCGGCAGCGAAGGAGAAGGGCTGGATGCGGCTGGAAGGCAAAGAGTACGTGGTGCAGGACGGCGATGTGATCGAGTTCAGGTTCAATGTTTAGATCGGTTTGCAATCGCGTTTGTGGGACAAGATGGCAGTCTTGTCATTACCCAAATCTTTTGAGTTCCGCCGATCTTGAATCCCACCACCGGCAGGTGGTGGGTTGTTCAAACCCAGCCTACCAACCGCAAAAATGCTTTCCCGAATCCCACCAGCGGAAGCTGGTGGATCGTTCAAGCCCAGCCTTCCTGGGGTTTCCGGCGCTAGCAGGTCGGGTTTGAACGAT
>Ga0187892_10008352_pt1 | contig 14211 bp, 18 predicted proteins | sample MA1701073metaG_FD_139345 | JGI IMG/M metagenome (GOLD analysis project Ga0187892, IMG submission 139345) | Bio-ooze microbial communities from a basaltic lava cave in the Kipuka Kanohina Cave System on the Island of Hawaii, USA - MA170107-3 metaG ... | reverse complement strand
AGGCGTTGCGGCACCAGAGGCGGCGCGCAGCCTGGCGGGCTACTTGACGCGCATTACTAAAAAACGCCCGCAAGTCATTCTAAAACTTGCAACTTCCGTGGATGGCAAGATCGCAATCGGCCCCGGCATTCGCACCGATATCACTGGTTCCGAGGTCAGAAACCGGGTGCATCTGCTTCGGGCAGAGTGCGATGCGATCCTTGTCGGCATGGATACGGTGCTCGCCGACGATCCGGAGCTGGTCTGCCAGCTGCCCGGTTTGGAGCACCGCTCGCCTAAGCCCTTCGTGCTGAGCCGTTCCCGCGATCTTCCGCAGGCCTCGAAGCTGGCTGCGCGGGGAGCCATTGTTCTGCGCGGCACGATCCACGAGGCGCTGGGGGAATTGGGCAGGAACGGCATCAACCGCTTGCTTGTCGAGGGCGGAGCGAAAATTGCCAAGGCCTTCCTGGAGGCTGGCCTCGTCGATGAGTTTCAACTTTTCCAATCGTCAAAGAAAATCGGCCCGCAAGGCATCGATGCGCTGGCAGGGCTTTCTCTGGAAACCGCTCTTTCTTCCTTCACCCTGCTTGAACAGGAAACGCTTGGGGCGGATCGCCTGAGCGTTTATGAACTTGCACAATAATTCGTCGTCCCGACCGAAGTTGCTTTGTCTCCCTTCTCATCATGGCCGTGCTTGACACGGCCATCGCCACGAAGAGGATGCCCGCGTCAAGCGCGGGCGTGATGAGATGAAAGACAATCGGCTCCGGCCGGGATGACGGCGAGAGGAAACATGTTCACCGGCATTGTGACAGATATTGGGGGGATCACGCGCGTCGAGAAGCGCGGCGATGCGCGTTTCGATATCCGGACCAGCTACGATACGAAGACAATCAGTATGGGTGCGTCCATCTGCTGTGCCGGCTGCTGCCTGACGGTGGTGGAAAAGCGCGCTGGCAGCTTCAGCGTCGATGTCTCGGCCGAGTCGATCGCCCGGACAACTTTGGGCCGTTGGAAGGTGGGCACACGCATCAATCTCGAACGGGCGTTGAAGATGGGTGATGAGCTTGGCGGGCATATGGTCCTGGGTCATGTTGACGGCGTGGGAGATATCGTATCCGTCACGCCCGAAGGCGACTCGAACCGCTTTCGCATCCGTGCACCGCAGGAGCTTGCGCGTTTCATTGCCGGGAAGGGGTCGGTGACGCTTGATGGCGTTGCACTCACGGTGAACGAAGTCGAAGGCCTGGAATTCGGTGTCAACATCATTCCCCACACCCAAGCCGTCACCACATGGGGCCATGCGCGCCAGGGCGATGCCGTCAACGTTGAAATCGATATGCTGGCGCGTTATGTGGCCCGCCTTGCTGAATTCGAAAAATCATGAAAGTCGAAAGCAAAACCTCCGCCTTGAAAACCAAGGCGCGCCTTCTCATTGTCGAAGCGCGCTTCTATGCGGCGCTTTGCGATGAACTGGCGGCGGGCGCAATCGCCGCGACCGAACGCGCTGGGGCGCAATGGGAACGCATGGCGCTTCCGGGCGCACTGGAAATTCCCGGCGCCATTGCCATCGCCGCGGCGTCCAAAAGATACGATGGCTATGTGGCGCTGGGCTGTGTGTTGCGCGGCGAAACCACCCACTATGAAATTGTCTCAAATGAAAGCGCCCGTGGCCTCATGGATCTCACCATGAGGGGCCACTGCATCGGCAATGGCATCTTGACCTGCGAGAATGAAGCGCAAGCCTGGGAGCGCGCCAAAGTCAGCGGCATGGACAAGGGCGGGGCGGCGGCCGATGCGGCACTCGCCATGATCCGTTTCTCCCGCGCCATGAAAACGAAAGCCCGCACCCGATGAACGGCAAGCGCAGGGCCAGTCCCGTCGAACGCGCCGCCGCAAGGCTTGGCGCGGTGCAGGCGCTCTACCAGATGGATATTGCCGGAAGCGATGTCGGCGAGACTCTGGCCCAGTTCAGCTCGCGCGCCATAGGCGACAATTTCGAGGATGGCCAATGCGGCGAGGCCGACTACAAATTGCTAAAGGAAGTGGTCAATGGCGTGGTGCGCGAGCAAAAGACCATCGACCCTATCGTCGATGCCATTCTCGACAAAACCTGGCCCATGCACCGGCTTGATGCGACGGTGAGGGCCATCCTCCGGGCCGCGGCCTATGAGCTCATGTTCATGGAAAAGGTGCCGGCCCGCGTGGCGATCAGCCAGTATGTCGACGTTGCATCGGCTTTCTTCGAGGGTCAGGAGCCGGGCTTCATCAATGGCGTCATCGACCGTCTCGCGCGGGAGCGCAGGCCTGCGGAGTTTGCCGCATGACCGTTGCCGCCATGCATGACGACGCGGCAGCGCGCCGCAATGCCTTCATCCTGGCGGTGGCCCAGGCGCTTTACGGCTCCGCCGTCACTATGCTTATCGTCACGGCGGGCCTTGTCGGCGCCCAGCTTTCCAGCGATCCATCGTGGGCCACGCTTCCGGTTTCAGCCTTCGTCATCGGCACGGCGCTCACCACCTTGCCGCTCTCGCTGCTGATGCGTCGCATCGGGCGCAAAGCCGGCTTCATGCTGGGGTCGTTCGCGGGAATGATCGGGGGATTGCTCGGCGTCTATGCCATCTACCAGCAGAGCTTCGGCATTTTTGTCGCCGCCGCATTTCTCGTCGGCATCTACCAGTCCTCGGCGTCCTACTATCGTTTCGCCGCCGCCGACATGGCGAGCCCCGCATTCCGTCCCAAGGCGATTTCATGGGTGATGACCGGAGGCGTCGTCGCTGCCCTCATCGGCAGCGGGCTGGTCATTGCGACTGTCGATCTGCTGGCGCCAGTGATTTTCGCGGGAAGCTGGGCTGCCATGGCGGCCATCGCCTTGCTCTCATCGGCGGTTCTGCTGGCGCTCGATGCGCCGCTGCCCGAGAACACCACGGGCGCGGTCGCGGCGCGACCGCTTGCTAAAATCGCCAGCCAACCGCGCTACATCGTGGCCGCCGCCACGGGCATGCTCTCCTACGGCATCATGATGCTGGTCATGACGGCGACACCCATCGCCATGTTCGCCTGCGGCTTCACGGTCCAGGATTCGAGTTGGGTCATCCAGTGGCATGCGCTGGCGATGTTCGTGCCGAGCTTCTTCACGGGCCATTTGATCACCAAATTCGGCGTCGAGCGCATCGCGGCGACTGGCATACTACTTCTGATCGGCGCAGCCGTTGCCGGCCTTATGGGCATTGATTTCGGCAACTTTGCCGTGGGCCTGATCCTCTTGGGCCTCGGCTGGAACTTTGGCTTCATCGGCGCCACCACCATGCTGACCGGATGTTATGAACCCTCCGAGCGCAACAAGGCGCAAGGCCTGAATGACTTTTTGATCTTCGGCACCACCGCGCTAGCCTCCCTTGGCGCCGGCAAACTGCTCAATTCGTTCGATTGGGACGCGGTAAACTATGCGGTGTTCCCCATGGCAGCCGTGGCACTCGCCATGATCGCCTGGCTCGCGACCCGGCAGCGGGTCATTACCTAAGGGAGGATCACATGCCACTCTACTTAACCCGCTTCAGTTACACGCCTGCAACATGGGCGAAGCTCATCAAAAATCCCGAGGACCGGCGGATAGCGGCCAAACAGTACATCGAAGCCGTCGGTGGAAAGCTCCATGGTTTTTGGTACGCCTTCGGTGATCGAGACGGATACAACTTATGGGAGGCTCCCGATAACGTCTCAATGGCCGCGGTGGCTATGGCGATTGGCGGGGGCGGAGCGTTGAGTTCGTTGCAGACCACTGTCTTGCTGAGCGTTGAGGACACGCTCGCAGCTATGAAAAAAGCTTCCTCGATCAGCTACCGGCCACCGGGAGACAAAGCGTAGGCTAAACCCGAAGTGGGACGGCTGCCCATTGCACCTTAGCCTTTGATTTGGCATACAGCCGCCACATTCCGGGGCAGGGGCTTCGGGCAATCAACGAACAAGGGTTTACCATGACTTCTACGCTCTGGCTGATCGTGCTCGCGGGCGCGCTCTCCATCGTGTACGGCATCGTCACGACGCGGGGGCTTCTCGCCGCCGATGCCGGCACCGCCCGCATGCAGGAAATCTCCGCCGCCGTGCGCGAAGGCGCGCAAGCCTATCTGAAGCGCCAGTACACAACCATTGCGATTGTGGGTGTGGTCATCTTCGCTATCGCCCTGTGGCTGCTCGGCATTTACTCGGCCATCGGCTTTGCCATCGGCGCCATCCTCTCGGGGGCTGCGGGTTTCATCGGCATGAACGTGTCGGTCAGAGCCAATGTGCGCGTGGCGCAGGCCGCGACCAAGTCGCTGGCGGGCGGGCTCGATCTTGCCTTCAAGGCGGGCGCGGTGACGGGCCTTCTGGTCGCCGGCCTCGGCCTTCTCGGCGTCACGCTTTATTTCGGCTTCCTCACCGGTTCGATGGACTTGGCACCCACCGACCGCGCCGTGATCGATTCGCTGGTGTCGCTCTCCTTCGGCGCATCTCTCATCTCGATCTTCGCTCGTTTGGGCGGCGGCATTTTCACCAAGGGTGCCGATGTCGGCGGCGACATGGTGGGCAAGGTTGAAGCAGGCATTCCCGAAGACGATCCGAGGAACCCCGCCACCATCGCCGACAATGTCGGCGACAATGTTGGCGATTGCGCCGGCATGGCGGCGGATTTGTTCGAGACCTATGTGGTGACGACCGTCGCCACCATGGTGCTCGCAGCCATTGTGCTTCCCGATGCCATGAAGCTCGCCGGCATGGTTTTGCCGCTGGCCATCGGCGGCGCCTGCGTCATCACTTCGATCATCGGCACCTATTTCGTAAAACTCGGTCCATCCAACAACATCATGGGTGCGCTTTACAAGGGCATCATCGCCACCGGCGTTCTCTCGCTGGTAGCACTCTTCCCCGTGATGAGCCTGGTCTTCGGCGGCATGTCCGCCGATCTCGGCGGCTTTACGCCGATGCGCCTGTTCTGGTGCGGCCTCACCGGCCTCGTTATCACCGGCCTCATCATCTGGATCACCGAATATTATACCGGCACCGGCAAGCGCCCGGTGAACTCGATCGCCGAAGCCTCGATCACCGGTCACGGCACCAACGTCATCCAAGGCCTCGCCGTGTCGCTGGAATCGACGGCACTTCCCGCACTCGTCATCATTGGCGGCATCATCGTTACCTTCAATCTCGCGGGCCTCTTCGGCGTGGCGGTGGCGGTCACCACCATGCTGGCACTGGCCGGCATGGTGGTAGCGCTCGACGCCTTCGGTCCCGTCACCGACAATGCAGGCGGCATCGCCGAAATGGCGGGCCTCCCCAAGGAAGTGCGCCACAACACCGACGCGCTCGACGCCGTCGGCAACACGACGAAGGCCGTCACCAAGGGCTATGCCATCGGTTCGGCGGGGTTGGGCGCGCTGGTGCTGTTTGCCGCCTATACGCAGGATCTGAAGTTCTTCGCCGCCACGGCACAGCCCGGGACCTTCTTTGAAGGCGTTAACGTCACCTTCGACCTGTCGAACCCATACGTTGTCGTCGGCCTCCTGTTCGGCGGCCTCTTGCCCTATCTCTTCGGCGGCATGTCCATGACGGCGGTTGGCCGCGCGGCCCAGTCGGTGGTGATTGAAGTCCGCCGCCAGTTCAAGGAAAAGCCCGGCATCATGCAGGGCACGGAAAAGCCCGATTATGCCCGCGCCGTGGACTTGCTCACCAAGGCCGCCATCAAGGAGATGATCATCCCCTCGATGCTGCCGGTGTTTAGCCCCATCGTCGTGTTCGTCGCCATCAACTGGATCGCCGGCAAGGAAGCGGCCTTCGCTTCCTTGGGCGCCGTGCTCATGGGCGTCATCGTCACCGGCCTGTTCGTCGCCATCTCGATGACAGCCGGCGGCGGCGCCTGGGACAATGCCAAGAAGAGCTTCGAGGATGGCTTTGTCGATTCAAAGGGCGTCAAGCACCTGAAGGGCTCGGAGGCCCACAAGGCGTCCGTCACCGGCGATACGGTCGGCGATCCCTACAAGGATACGGCCGGTCCCGCCGTCAACCCGATGATCAAGATCACCAACATCGTTGCGCTACTGCTGCTGGCGGTGCTGGCGCATTGATGTGACGATCTCCCTCCTCGCACAAACGGGGAGGGTGGAGCGAAGCGCCGGGTGGAATCATTCCTCCAACTCAATCAAACCCCGCGAGGTGTGATTCTTGCGGGGTTTTATTATTGAAGTCTGGCCTTCCACCGCTCTGCGCTGGCTACACTTTCCATCTTGTTGATCAGCGTATTGAACGGCTTGACGTCAGGCAACGAACTGAGTGTCGTCAACGTGTTTGCCGGATCTATCGTATCCGCCACGATGCGTGTAAAAAGAACTGTAGCGACCGCAGCCAGTCCTGCAACCGCGACGGCAAGAAGGCGCCCAGCAAGATTGTTCTGAACTCATCGGTCCGTCATGTTGCCAGGCGCATGACGAATTATGTTGGCTTGGGGATCGAGCCAAAGCCGCACGGCAAAATCGACATTAGCTATGCTAAGTCCGGCAAGAACGAGAAGGATGGCAACGAATTTGCGGTTTTTTTCGAGATGTCGCCTCCCAAGCGAAATGAATGAATGCTGGCCGCCGAAAATACGGCGGCCAGCCGGGTTGCGAATAACTATTGCTGGATGAAATGCTTGAACAGGCTGGCGTCCGAGACTTCCATTCTGGCCTTGCCGGTGGGATCGTTCATGAAACCCGCGCCTGCTGCTTCGGCATCAGCCAGCGTAACCCAATGGACAATGACGATGACTTCGCCTTCTTTGCTTACTGCAACTTCGCGGCTGACAAAGCCCTTTTGCTTTGCTACGAAATCCTGCTCCATCTTCTTGTCGGCCTGCAGCAGCGCTTCCAGCGTAACGCCGGCCTTGGGCTTGGAAATCACCACTTCAAGCGCCACCCCATCGGCGGCGAATGCCGCGTTGAAAGTGCCAATCGCGAGTATGAACGCTCCGGCCAACAGGGCTCCTCTTGCATATTTTATGTGAGACATCGTTGTAGTTCCTCTTGTGTGTTGTGCTGGCGTGTCTGGTTCAAGCAATGCGGCGTCACGCCCGCCGCCACGAATACCCGCAGCCTACAAGGCAACAGGTCTTGCAGCGGGTGCAATTCCCAAGCCCGGCAAACAATATGCGTGCGCACGCACATAATTGACATTCCAGGCGGCGCTTGTCAATAGTGAATTTACAATGAGTGATCCTCTCGATAAGTTTGAGTTGGCCGCCTGGGTCGGTTTCGTGACGGTGCAGGGCCGGCTTTTTCAGCGCATTGAAGAAGACTTGCGCTGCAAGTCGAGCATTACCCATCCTGAATATGAAGTGCTTCTGCGCCTCTCGTTTGCTTCCGGCCATCGCGCCCGCATCCAGGATTTGGCCGCCGCCAGCCTATTGACGCGCAGTGGCACCAGCCGGGTGGTCGACCGGCTCGTGCGGGCGGGACTGGTGGAGCGTGCCGATGCGGAGGAAGATGGGCGTGGCGCCTATGCGGTTATCACCGGCCAGGGACGCTCACATTTCAAGGCTGCCGCGAAGCACCACATGGAACTGGTGCAGCGTGAATTCATCGGTCGGTTTACCCACGCCGAGCTTGAGCAATTGGCGTCATTCTGGCGGCGTTTCGATGGAATATCGCCAGCACCAGCAAAGACGCAACGAAAAAAGCGCGGGTGAAAACTTGGCTTTGCCGGCAAAGCCGCAGCCTTCGCATCGCCGGGAGCGATGCTCATGGGCGTCATCGTCACCGGCCTGTTCGTCGCCATCTCGATGACAGCCGGCGGCGGCGCGTGGGATAATGCAAAGAAGAGCTTCGAGGATGGCTTCGTCGACTCAAAAGGTGTGAAGCATCTGAAAGGCTCGGAGGCTCACAAGGCCTCCGTCACCGGCGATACGGTGGGCGATCCCTACAAGGACACCGCGGGCCCCGCCGTCAACCCGATGATCAAGATCACCAACATCGTGGCGCTGCTATTGCTGGCGGTGCCAGCGCATTAAGGATCAGCAGACGGGTAAACTTCTACCCCCACGGAAGCCACCATCTGGTGGTTTATCAAATTCTTCGAGTATGAAATGCCATATCTTCATCAGTGGCATTGCCCCTTTGGGCTCGTTCCATTCTTAAGTCGCGTGCCCGCAACCCTTCGCCAAGGACTGAAATGAGTGACGGTCCCGCACCATATTCCGAGATGAGTCTAAAACCAGCACTGCTGTATTTATGCACCGACATCACCGCCTTCAATGTGTTGTCCACGGCGGTCAGCGCAGCGTCAATTTTTCCAAGGGTTGCGGTTTTAAGGGCGGTAGTCCCAGAGCTATTGATCGACAGATCATAGTCTGTGTGGGAAAGCCAACGATTTCGCCAGTCGCGGGCGAAGTCCGCCAGGCCAATCGCTTTCTTGGCAAAGTCGTCGATTTGTATGCCTGCTCCAGGAACTCGAATATTGACGAGTTTGGCTAATCTCATAACGGTAAGATTATTCTTTTTCCGGTCTTGAGCAGGGTCAGTGAGTCATACTCCCAGCATGAGCTCCATTTCGAAAACATGCTGCACTTTCCAAAAAAATCGGGGCGCAGCCCTATTCAGCAATTCGACTCGCCCTTCACTGCCGTCGCCAAATAAATATGCGCACTCGGCGTAAATGCTCGATAACGTAAAAAGTTGGCCGCCCAACTCCCAGTAAACCTGCCCCAGTTCTGGGCCCATTATGTCTTGGTAGAATTTCACCGACACGCATTGCATCTAAACTCTTCCTTTCCCCCCCACAGCCCGCTCCAGCGTCTCCCGGATGAATTTTTGATATGGCATGCCGCTGCGTTTGGCGGTCGCCTTCACGGCATTGAGCAGTTTCGACGGCAGGCGCATGTTGATTTGTGCATCCTTTGCCTGAAACTCAAAGCGCGCCGGCTTGAATTGCGAGAAATCCAAACCTGACAAATCTAGTTTGAGGAAAGCCTCGGCTTGGGCATCAGTCTTGAGTTTTGGAACGCGTTTCATAGGTTGCGATCTCCTTCTCATGCATGTATCGGGCGCTAATCGGGCGGATGAAAGTGCGGCCACCGCGTTGGCGGAATGTAAACGCGACAAACATCGGCCTTCCGCCTGATGGCGATAAACCGCTGTTCCGTGTCCGAGTGATTCAAGTCCGGCGCCACCCGCGGGCCTTGCTCAAACACCGCCACGATTTCGGCAAGCGATACGCCATGCTTCACGCATTTTCCGGTATTGCCATCGTCCCAATCGAATCCGGCAATCTCGCGGATCATGCATTACGATAGGCATTGTATAGTCAATTGTCAATCTTGGATTGCTGCGTCATCTGCTCCTGATAAGCCCGCTCGCGTTCCGGCCAAGTACTCTTGATATAGACCCAAATCGCGGCGATCTCTTCGTCGTTGAGGATCGCACCAAAAGCCGGCATGTTGCTTTCATAGTTATCTCCGGCGAATGGCTTGAGCCCAAGTTTGGTGATGCCGGTTAGCGCGTCGTCGGCGTGGTGCCAGCTATGGCCGGACGCGTCATGCGGCGGGGCGGGCAACTTGCCGTCCGCGAGCGGCATTTGCCAATTCGGCTGCCCCTCGAGAGTCTTGCCGTGGCAACTGGCGCATCGCGCGCCGTAGAGTGCTTGCCCTCGGGCGATCCGCGCCCGCAGGCGATCACCTGAATCGAAGGGATCATATGGCCCTGTCATCAGTAGAAACACGCCGAGCACGGCCGCGGCAAGGAATGCCACAGCCGTGTAGGCGATTTTGCTCACGGCGTCTTGCCGAACGGCGTCCACGTAGCGCCGCCATCACGGCTTTCCAGCACATCGTTTGCCTGTGTCGTCAGAGCGAGATGATTGCCATCGGCCGGATCGACGGCGACATGCAGCGGAATGGCGTTCTCGAAGCCGTTCGACAAAACGGTCCAATCCCTGGGCTTGTCCTCGGTTGTCTTCACAAACCCCCGTCCCAGCACGAAGGCCAGAAGCGTGCCATTGGGTCCCGCCTTGATCGCGCTGACAACTTCGCCGTCAAAAAAGAGCGGTTGCCAGCTTGCGCCCGCGTCCACGCTCATGTGGAGCCCGTTTTTGGTGGCGGCGTAGATTTGTTCGGCCTTGACGCTTGAGGCCGCGATGGCGATCAACGCTGCTGGCGGCTCTCCCATGACGGACCATGTCTCGCCGCCATCCCGGCTTGCCTGCAATCCTCCGTAGGCGCCATAGATGGTTTTGGGATCGGCGGGACTCACATCCATCTGGTGAAAATCGACCGGCCCGCCGTCGCCTGCCGAAAGTTGCTTCCATGTGGCGCCGCCGTCGGTTGATGCTAGAAAACCGGAATTGCCGCCACCCGAGGGGTGGCCGCTGGCAAAGTAGGTCAGGGGATCGGCTGGATTAGGGGAAAAGCCCATGTAATCCTGAACCAGAGAGACCTGGGTGGCTTCACCATTGCTGTCGACGGCAAAGAGGCCGTTGTGGGTGGCGAGAAGCAGCGTTGCCGAACCGGAGCGGGCAAAGGCGATGCCGTGGTAGTGAGTCTTGCCGGCGAGGTCCTTAAGCGCTTCGGCGGAGGCAGGCGGGATTGCGGCCAGTGTCACAGCGGCACAGGCGAACGCAAAACGAGTAACGATCTTCATCGATTTCAGTCCTTTGAGTTTAAGCGAATGGATTTATTTACACGTGCGAGTCGCCGCCGCAGCCGTTGGTCAGATCCCAGATTTTGGCGACGGTCTTGCTGTCGGCCTGCCGCTCCCGGATCAGAACCTTGCCCATGCCGCCGAGGACTTCCCAACGCCAGCACTGGCAGCAGCACGGCCCGCCTTCGGCGGACATTTCCATGGCGGCATTGTAGGTGGCGAGATGTTCCGGACCGGGTTCGCCCTTGTACTCTTTCAGCATTCTCGCCGCGAAGCCTGCGCCGATGTCGTAAGGGTCGGGAGGAACTTCAGGATACTTTGCATACTCCCTGAGCGCATCGACCTGCTCCTTGTAGCGGTGCAAATTCATGGGGCCGCAACAGGAGCCTCGTATGCGCGCCGTTTCCGGCATTGAGGCAATGGAATCCTTGAACTTGGCGGAACAATTCGAGTTGCCGTTGGCGCTCAGGAATTTGAATTGCTCCTCGGTGCCGGCTTCCGCCGCCTTGGCGGCATAGGGCGGAAGAAACAGGTAGCCTGCGGCCGCAACCAGTACGCTTCTGCGACTCCAATGCGATCGCCGATGTCTCATGGCTGGCCATCCTGCGATGGCGGTTCGCCACCCGCCTTGCCTTTGGTGAAGGATTTTCCGCAAAGGCCCACCGCGCACATGAGCGTGCAGGGGGCAAGCATCAAGACAACGGGTGCAAGTCCCAGCGCAACGATCGCCGGCCAGTTCAGATAAAGGCCAGCGCCAATAACCAGGGCCGCGGCCGCAATCAAAATGATTGGTTGCCTAAAGGCGATTCTCAGAACGCGGGTGACCAGGTTTGTTGTACTCAGTGTGCCGGCATCGGCATTTTGGTTTTCCATGATATTCTCCATAATTGCATAGTGAACTCATATCCGAGACCATTTGGCCGGGAGTCAAAGTCAGCAGGAACAATTTAATTAAAAGGAGGATATCTAGATCGGTGGGGTGGGCGGAGCCGAAGTCATTTCATCCGGCAATAACGCCGCGGTCTGGAAGAAAACCTGCCCCATTGCTCCAATGAACGTGCCGCTTTCAGCGATCACAGCCGGACTTATGCAGGACATTTGCGTACATCCGGAAATGCCGCTTCTCATAAGATCGCAGGCGGGGCACATCATATCGCCGTTGGTCGCGGTTGTATCCCGGTGCGAGCCCATCATCCCGGCACTCGCACCACCGTTCATCCACACCGTTGCCAAGGCCAGCGCAGCGGCAAGGAACAAGCAGACAAATCGGCGGGCTGAATTCACAACCATCGGCTGAAAATACTTGAATGCCGGTTCCAAATCAAGCGCTCGCCGAACATCGGACGCCGCCATACCGCAGATCAACATCCTTACTTCACATGCAGGGCGCGGGGAAAATTCGTCAGGCACTCGATGCCCGTTGGCGTTAGCCGCACGGTTTCCGACATTTCCATGCCCCAATCTTCCATCCACATGCCAAGGATGATGTGCAGCGTGGTGTCAGGCTCGATGGCGACAGTCTCGCCCGCGCGCAGGCTGACCGTGTGCTCGCCCCAGTCCGGCGGAAAGCCTATTCCCATCGCGTAGCCGATGCGGCTTTCCTTCTTGAGCCCGTAACGGGACAGCACGGTTTGCCATGCGGCGTGCATTTCCCCGCCCGTCACGCCGGCCTTGGCGACCGCGAGCACCGCTTCCAGCCCCTCTTCCACGGCCTTCGCCGTATCGAGGAGTTTTTGTGGCGGCTTGCCTCCGAGTTGGAGCGAGCGGGCAAGGGCGCTGGTGTAACGCCGCCGGCTGCCGCCAAGTTCGATGGCAACGGTCTGGTCGTTCTTGAATGGCTCATCCGTCCACATCGGATGCGCGGTCGATGCCATTTCGCCGGCCAGGATGATGGGACAGAGCGAAGTGATGTCGCCGCCGAACTCGCCGTTCGGCGCGATCTGCGCCTTGTAGATTTCGGCCACGGCATCGCACTGCCTCACGCCCGGAGCGATCATATCGTAAGCCACGCGCATCGCCGTCTCGACAATAGCGGCGGCTTGCCGCATGTAGCCAAGCTCCGCCTCGCTTTTCACGGCCCTCGCCCAATTCACCAGAAGGTCGCAATCCACCAAGGTTGCGTCCGGCAGGGCGCGTTGCAAATGAACGAAGGATTTCGGAGAAAAATAATAGCCGTCCGATTCGTAGCCTACTCGTTTCGCCCCAAAACGGGCGATGAATTCGCCGATATAATCGGAAGCGTGAACGCCGGTTCGTTGAATATAGCTTTCGGGATAGGCATGAACGCGCTCCGGCCCCATCCACACGGTCAAGCGGGCGCCGGGCGCATCCATGGCGCGCCCGATCCACATGGGCTCTTCGTCGTCCGCCGTAACGATTGCGAACTGCGGAACGTAGAACGACCAGTCGCCGGCACCTGTCAGCCAATAAATGTTGGCCGGATCCGAGACGAGCAGGAGATCGACCCCTTGCTTGCCCATGCGCCGGCGCACCTTGGCGGTTCGCGACTTGAATTCGTTCTTGCCGAATGGCAGTGTCATAACGCCCCCATTTTTCGGAAACCGTAGTGTTAGGCTGCCATCTCAACGCCCTCGCGGGCAAGCCCGTCCATGACGGAGCGCACGGCAACCTCCGCGATGGCGATCATTTCATCGGCTTCCGGCCTGGTCATCACGAGCGGCGGCGCAAACCCCAGAATATCGCCGTGAGGCATGGCGCGGGCGATCAAACCGCGCCCCATGCAAGCCTTGGACACACGCGCTCCAACCTTGAGCGAAGGATCGAAACGCCGCTTGCTTGCCCGGTCGGCGACAAATTCGATTGCCGCAAGCATGCCGACGCCGCGCACCTCGCCAACGATTGGCAGTTGCGCAAATGTCTTCTGCATCCTCTCCTGGAGGTGTTTACCAACGCGCGCGGCGTTGCCCACCAGATCCCCATGCTCGACGATATCGAGAACGGCGTTGGCCGCCGCCGCGGCCAGAGGATGGCCCGAATAGGTATAACCATGCGAGAAAGCTCCGACCCGGTCAGCGCCGTCCTCCATTACCTTGTAAACCTCCTCGCCGACGATGGCCGCGGACATTGGCACGTAGCCTGAGGTCAGCCCCTTGGCGACCGTGATCAGATCGGGCTCGATACCATATTTGTGACAGCCGAACGGCGTGCCGATCCGACCGAAACCGGTGATGACTTCGTCGGCAATCAACAAAATGTCATGGCGCTTCAGAACGGCCTGGATCGCGGGCCAATAACCGGCGGGTGGTGGCGTAATGCCGCCGGTGCCGAGCACCGGTTCCGCAATGAATGCGCCAATCGTGTCCGAGTCCTCGCGCAGGATGAGCGCTTCAAGCTCGGCAGCGCGCCGTTTCGAAAACTGTTCTTCTGTTTCGCCGGCTTCGCCGCCCCAATAGTGATGAGGCACGCCGGTGCGCAGAATGCCCGCCACCGGCAAATCCATGTGATCGTGATAGAAGCTCATGCCGGTCATGGAGCCCGCCATGACGGAGCAGCCATGGTAGCCCCGTTCCCGCGCGATGATCTTCTTCTTGCGCGGCTTGCCCCGGAGATTGTTGTAATACCAAACAAGTTT
>Ga0187892_10008351_pt1 | contig 14212 bp, 15 predicted proteins | sample MA1701073metaG_FD_139345 | JGI IMG/M metagenome (GOLD analysis project Ga0187892, IMG submission 139345) | Bio-ooze microbial communities from a basaltic lava cave in the Kipuka Kanohina Cave System on the Island of Hawaii, USA - MA170107-3 metaG ... | reverse complement strand
GAAGGTGGCCACCGCCACGACCGGCAGGTTGATCTCGGGGAAGATGTCCACCTCCATGGTCTGAAAGGAGACCACCCCCAGGATCACCACGATCAGGCTGATCGCCACCACCGCATAAGGATTCTTCAGCGCCGCACGAACCACTATTCACTCCAGAGTTCTACCTTTTGTATCGTCTTCCTATACCACCTGTTCACATGGCAGGACAAACACCCTCATCGGAATCTTGGCGCCGTGTTGCTGCTCGGACATGCGCTCGCGAAGCACCTTCAAGCCTTGGACAACCCTGGTTGCTTGGCCATCCTCGACTACTGCGAAAACCATGGCGTTCGTTCCAGGCCAATCAAACGTATTCAGCGCAGTGCCGGCTTCCCCTGTGCCGAGAAGTTTCGGAGCTTCGGTGAACGCTTTAATGCCCAGATCTTTCAATTGTTGGTGAATCTCTTGCTCAAGCGAGTCGCGAAACACGATCAGCAGCATCTTCATCGCATGATCACCTTGCCGGTCTTGCTCCAGTACCAGAAGATTGAGAAATTCGGATAGATGGAGTCGATCGCATTCTGGCCTGCCACAGTGAACAGGACACCGGCTGCTCCAACAAAGTTCGAATCTCCGAACCGCCACTGGATCGCTGGCTCGACGCCAATGGTTTGGAGACCGCTCCTTCTCCCGCGGTTAGTCTCGTGTCCGTCGAGGCGCCACGTGGTTCCGTGCAGCCCAATGAATTCGAGGTTATAACCGAACCCTTTTTTGTCGTCCAAAATGTGTTCGAAGATCAGACGAGTATTGATGATATCCGGCGTGTAAGTTGTCTGACCCGAATCACTGCCGGGAAGCGCATAGGTGTAAAAGATCCCGGCGCTGACACGGAATGGCCTCACGTTCTTCCGAAACGTCAGGCCTTCGGTAAAACCCAGAGCTCCAAACTGAGTGGCTGGGAATCGGCCCAAGGGAGCAAAGCCTCCAGGTGGTCTTTCAGTACCAGTGAACCACTGGCCGGTCGGCATCAAGAATTGGGAGAATAACGTAAAGGTGGGTAGCCACGTATCAGGATCCTGGACGATCGGGCGGTACTTAAGCACGATGGAGGTATCGCCTAGACCAGTGTTGGTAGTTACAGGTCCCTCTCCTGTTCTGTTAAAGGTACGGGAATCCCTGGCCCAAAACGTGCCCCAAGAAGTCGTCGCGCCAAGTTCGATGTGGTCGCTAATGCCATAGGCAGAATTGATGAACGGGTGCTGGACTGAATAGAGATGAACCGGCCCGTCTTTCCGTTCTGTCGGAAACGTCAAACGGTTGCCATAACTATCTTCGCCGACCTGGGAGAAGATGAATGGGCGGACATGCAACTGACCTTTAGGCTGAATATCTACGGCGGAAATCAGAATGGGCCCATGCGAAAACGGATTCCAGCTCTTCCGGTATTTCTTAATCTCGTCTTCGGTGGGCACCCAGTCGAACGCCTCGCCTGTTGCAGCCATACCGAGGAAAGCGAGGATGCAGATGGCTAACGGAAGGACGCGCGGATTCATAGCACTCCTCTTGACCCCTTGGGAAGTTCAGCCACGCGCCTTGATATGCAAACCTAGCTAGCATATCACGAACAAAGCGGCTTAACATACGAAGTCAAGAAGGGCATGGCCACACTCATAGACGAATGCAAAGGGCATTTGTGCACTTTTTGGGGGGCCTGGCGTATCGTCTGCGAAGTTTCAGAAGGGAGCTTGACGGCGGAATCTTTACACAGCGGACGGCTTCGAGAGGTTATTTGAGTGGGCGGATGCCTGCAAGGTGGAACCCAGGAGCAAAGGAGGGACAGCTATGGCTTATCCGGCTTTCTCGCAATTCCGTTCGTCAGGCAGTAGCGGGAGGACCATGGTCGGCCCTTTGCTTTTCGGCGTCCTGATCCTGTTCGGCTGCGCTGAGCTTGGCGTCCCGTCCCATCTCCTCACCGATGTGGCGGAGATCAAGGCGGGTGAACGACACACTTGTGCTTTGACCTCCGCTGGGGGTGTGAAGTGCTGGGGGTTCAATCACGACGGCCAGTTGGGGGATGGGCAAGGGGAAGACCGAAGCGCGCCCGTTGATGTGGTGGGCCTGACCAGCGGCACGAAGGCGATCACCGCCGGATGGCGGCACACCTGTGTGGTGACCAGCGCAGGCGGCGTGAAATGCTGGGGAAACAACCACGATGGCCAGGTAGGTGATGGAACCGAAGTCGATCGGAAATCTCCTCAGGATGTGGTTGGACTGATGACAAGAGTGACCACGATCACGGCGGGAGAGCGGCACACCTGTGCTCTCACTACGACTGGCGGGGTGAAATGTTGGGGGAACAATCACGATGGCCAGTTAGGAGATGGCACCAGGAAGGATAAGATCACCCCTGTGGATGTGATTGGGCTGATGAGTGGAGTCACGGCATTGGCGGCTGGCTTCCGACACACCTGTGCCTTGACAACAACGGGAGGTGTGAAGTGCTGGGGAAGCAACCACGATGGACAGCTTGGTGACGGAACCGATAATGACCGACATGCCCCGGTCGATGTGGCAGGACTGACGAGCGGAGTGATCGCCATCACGGCAAGATGGCGATACACCTGCGCCTTGACCAGCACCGGCGTCGTCAAGTGTTGGGGGGGCAATCACGATGGGCAATTAGGAGATGGCACACGGACTGATCGCAGCACGCCGGTCGACGTTGTTGGGTTGGCAAGTGGGGTGAAGGCACTCACAGCAGGGTGGCGGCATGTCTGTGCCTTGACGGTTGATGGTGGAGTGAAATGTTGGGGGAGCAATCACGAAGGGCAGCTAGGAGATGGTACAGGGGTCGACCGGAAGAACCCTGTTGATGTTGTGGGACTCTCAGGCGGGATCATCGCGATTGCAGCCGGAGGCCAGCACACCTGCGCCTTGGCGAAAAGCAATGTCACGTGCTGGGGAGAGAACGAGGACGGTCAATTAGGAGATGGAACCTTTAAGAATACGCTCGCGGCTAAGCCAGAGGTGGGTCCTTGAAGAAAGTTGAAGTTCCGAACACATCCATCATTTCATATTCAACTTCAACCTGACCACGATCGCACCCATCAAATCACCTTGCCTAAAATCTTTCCTAGGGCTGTTCGGATGGCCATTGTGACAGTCTGCGCAAGCCTGGACGATTGCATAGTCCGCCGCAAGGCCTTTGAACTGGTTGCCATCCGTAAATGTGAGCACCTTGAGCTGCGGATCGGCCATCATCTTTTTCAGGGCATCGGCTTCAGCCTGAGTCTTGGGAAGGTTTGATTCATATATCGGGGTGAGCCCAATTAAACCCAACTCAAAGTCCTTGATCTCACTACCGGCGGCCTTCACAAACTGGGCCGGTAACATAATTCCGTGATCTTCCGTCATCCACTGTTCAGTCGGTTTGACCCCCACCCTATCAGCCTGCTCCACAATGGTCTTGGAATACACTGTGCGAAACGCTTTGGCTGTGGCCAGAAGGTATTTGACTGTCATCTCTTGGGAGGTATCGGCTGCAAGCACGAGCGGAATAGCCATGCTACTCGCCAAAATAAGCGTCAGGACGTTTGTGTGGACCCCCACATTCCGTTTCACTGCAGCCTCCAGATTATGAGAGTTTAATTGGTCCTGTCCCACGCAGAGTTCGGTTACGCTTCCTGCGCGGAATTGTCAAGGTACCTTCCCACGAGAAGTAGTTAAAGTGGAGCACAGGCCGGTGAAAGGCGAGGTGTGCTATCGGCTGAGCACTTTGTCGGGTTGACTCCAGATATGTCTACATAGGAGGGGTTTGTAGAAGGTGTTCTAATGTCTGGACAACCTCATCTTGTCGTTCGCACAAAAGAGGAATTCGAAGAGTGACCGCGCTGATGCAGTAGAGGAGGTCGTCCAAGAATTTACCAGCAAGGACAAGCTCTTCAAGGTCGCAGGCTGTGCCCGCAATAAGGCGTACGTTCACGCTCATGGAACCGATCCCTTTTCTGTCATGGCGCCAACCCTGATCCAGCAGACGATGCAAGCGTAGCTGAAGCCTGCCTCTGCACGCTTCTAAGGTATCTAGGAAGAGAGTCCCACCATCCGCAGCATTGATCAGACCATGGTTATCTGAATCTTTCGTGTCGTCAGTCTCGTTCTGCGTTCCAAATAACTGACATTCGAGTTCAGTATGATTTCGGGTGCTGCAATCAAGGGCTATGAAAGGCGCGTCACGGCGATGGCTCAAAGCATGAATTACTTGAGCGAATGCTTTACGGGTTGAGTGAGTTCCTCCCCGGATCAGCACCGAAGCATTGGACGGAGCGATCCGTTGGATCTTTTCCAACAGCGTGCGCAGCGCTCGTTCTTTCTCGGGAGATGACATAATACTTGACATTCTGTATATCATTCTGGTAGCTGTGTCAACCGTTATGGGCGAGAAGAATAAGGCGGAACCGGCCAGCAACATCGAAAATCGCCTCAGGAGTCTGCGAACGGCCAAAGGGCTGTCCCAAGGCGTGCTGGCCAATATGGCTGGGATCACCAGACAGGCGATCTACGCGATTGAAGCGAATCAGTATCTGCCGACCACTGCGGTGGCGCTTCGGTTAGCAGGCGCGCTCGAGTGCCGGGTGGAAGATCTGTTCAGCCTCGTCTCCACTGGAGAGGTAATCGAAGGGGATCTGCTCAGCGCTCTGTCGTCATGCTCGGCCGATTCGGCACGCGTGCGAGTCAAGGTGGCGCGGGTCGGCGAGCGGGTCGTAGTCAGGCCGGTGGCGACGCTAGGGGGGGTGTTGAACTACACAGTGCCCGCTGATGGGCTGATCATTGGGTTTTCCGGCTCTGCCCAGCGGACCGCGAAGGCGGGGACACGAGTTCGCGTTCAATTGCTCCGGGACCGTCGGATGGTGGAAGGAGAGGTAACGGTCGCTGGGTGTGACCCGGCGATCTTTCTGGCCGGGGAGCATGTCCGTCGCCGACAAGACAAGACTACGGTGGTGGGATGGACGATGGGCAGCGTGGCAGCGCTCGAGGCCCTGAAACAGGGCGAGGTGCATGTGGCCGGACTGCACATCGTGGATGCGAAATCGGGGGAATCGAATCTGCCATATCTCAGGCGGCACCTCAAAGGAGACGAGTTTACGGTGGTGACCTTTGCGACCTGGGAAGAGGGTCTGATGGTTCGGGCTGGCAATCCCAAGGGCATCCGGGCGGTGGCTGACTTGGTGCGGAAAGATGTCATGTTGGTAAACCGTGAGGAGGGTTCAGGAGCACGGCTCTTGCTCGACCAGAAACTGGTCACAGCGGGAATCAAAGCGAGCCAGGTTAGAGGCTATCAACGGATCGCAACTTCCCACTTCGAGGTGGCACGGCTCATTGCAGAAGGTCAGGCCGACGTGGGAATTGGCGTCTGGTCTGCCGCGAGACTGCTCGGGCTGGACTTTCTTCCGCTCCAAGAAGAGCGGTACGATCTTGTCGTTCCCACGCCGTATCTAAAGACGCACCCGGGTCTTGATCACCTGCTGGACACGATTGTGAGCCGCCCGTTCCGGACAGAGATCGAGGCCTTAGGAGGGTATGACATGCGGGAGACCGGTAAGATACAGGAATTAAGAGCAAAACGGTCAGCCTAGGGATCCTTGCGACAAAGGTTGGAGGCAAGATGAAAAAGCAGATTGCCTGTGTCATTGTGGCTAGTCTACTCAGCCTCACCGCTCTGGCCTCAGCGGAGCCTTTGGTGATCGCTTCCTCACCTAGTTTGGTGCCAGCCTTAGAAGCCCTCGGCAGCGCGTTTGAAGCGACGCACCCCAATATTCAGGTGCGGATCTATTTTGACAATGGCTTGGACTTGCGGCGCACGATCGCCGCCATGGAAAACAGCATGATAGGCCAGTACTTCATCGGCATGGGGCCAATTCATTTGGTGGCGCCTGGCGGGGATGAGCTGATTACACGATTGGAGCAGAAATACTATGTCTTGCCGGGTACCCGAAGAGAGTACGCCATGGAGCGCTTGGTGCTCGTCGTTCCTGAATCCTTGGTCGAGGCTCCTGCGTCTTTTGAGGCTCTCGTTGACGGAGCCGTGAAGCGGGTGGCGATTGCCGATCCCGAGAAAACCCAATTGGGCAAGGTGACAATGGCGATGTTCAAAGACCTGGGAATCGCGGAGTTGCTCAAGGGGCGTCTGGATGTGGCTGCCGACGCGAAAGGCGTACTGGATCACCTGCTGAGCGGGCGGGCTGATGTCGGCGTCATCTTCGGCCCGGATGCCTATCGGGAACGCGAACGGGTTCGAGTCGTCGCCTCAACTGATCGGGGCTACATGCCCGTCGTGCACTCCATGGCGATGGAGCGCTACTGCCCGAATCGCTCGCTCTGCAAGGAGTTCCTTTCATTTATTCAATCCCCGGAGGCACAGAAGGTGGTGAAGTCTCTGGGGTACTTGCCTCCAGGTCAGCCGTAGCGAGGTTCAAAATTTTTTTTCTCGAAGTGTCAGTATACTGTACATAAATACAGTATAAGAGACTTTCTTGAAGGTAGCCGGATGAAAGGAGGGACGACATGTCTGGACAAGAAGTGCTGGAGGAAGGCACTGCCATGACACAGAAAGCAATGGAACGGTGGATCACTGCAGCGATCTGGGTGATTCTGATCGGAGGACTGTTGTCGCTGTTCGGCTGCGCGCGGCTGCCGTACACCACGAAGGTCCTGCACGAAGATCCGCGCGTCAGGATCACATTACAGAAGGAGGTAGAGCCGGCGGGCTACACGCATCCCGTGCAGCTCAGCGCGGCTGAGGTGGCCAGCATCCTGCGCGGCTTTTCCATCCGCGAGCAGCAACGCTTGCCCCTGCGTTGGTTCGCCGAGGAGGTCCCGCCGAAGCCTGTGTTCCGTGAAGACGAGGTGGAGGCACTGGCGCCGCACCTGGCCGACGCGCTGCAGAAGGTCGGCCCTGAAGAACGCGTGCGTTTCGAGCTGTTGGCTTCTGGATTTAATCCTCGTTACCGGAAGGATACGAATGCCGGCTGGGTAGCGGTGCGGGACCCGTACCTCTACCTCATGATGGAATATTTTCACACCCAGATCCCAATTCGGAAGTCTGACCAGTACGATTACAACTATCCGACCCCGCCGCCACCTCCAAAAGACTACCTCCTGTATTTCGAGCCTGGCCGCTTCTGGGTAACTAACGGAAAAGGGAAGCGCGCGGTGGATTTCCGGCCTTTCCTGAAATCTGCCGAGCCGACCGTGCCACGAGAGACTCATCCAATCCCACCAGCAGGCACTCCGTAATCCGTTCTTTTGTCTTCATCAAGGGAGGCTCGAATTTATATGGTACAGACGGTTGCACTCACAGACTCAAATCTCGCTACATGTTCGGGAAAGAAAGTCTGGGTTCTTTCATTCGCGATTGTCCTTACCGTGGGGCTCATGAGCCCGGAGTCTGTCCTTCCAGTTGAGTCGGGGAGGCTTGTGGAAAAAGATGGAAAATACGTGTTTGTGGAAAGCATTGATCCGGCGCTCAAACTGATGCTGGAGCGCTCGGTCAAGCAGGGGATCATTACCCAGGAGGAATACGAGAAGGTCTTGAAGGAATCAGAAGTGCGTTCGTATCTGCTCCAGCCGAGCTTTAAGGCTTGGTACGACCGTGGCTTCAACTTCTCCATGAACGACAATGCCTACTTTTTGAAAATTCGGGCACGCTTCCAGATTCGACTCACGCAACGGTTTCGGAATGATGCCTACCGAAATCCCGGTGATGCGAAGAATTTCCCGGAATTGCTCGGCGTGTTTGGAGATTATCGGGCCAATCGCTCGGAGAATGACTCGACCCATATCAATTTAAGACGGGTTCGGCTCTACTTCATGGGCCATCTGTTTAGCCCCGATTTGAAATACTACATTCAGCTCCGCGGTGAGACGGCGGAGAACTCCCAGTCTCCGGGTTTCATGCAGTTATTCGACTTTAACATGACGAGCACACACTTGAACTGGCTGAACGTCCAGTTCGGCCAGTACAAGGTCTACTTCAATCGCGCGCAGATCAATGCGACCTCTTCCATGCAGTTTCCCGAACGTGCGCAGGTGATGGATGCCTTCACCGCGAGCGGCCTGGATCGGCGTGACATCGGGATCACCTTCATGAACGACGAGGAGGTGTATCCGATCAATTACTATTTCGGTCTCCATAACGGCGCTGGCCCCAGTTTCACTCGGCTTGGCACGTTCATCAGCGAACAACCAACTGAAGCGTGCCCTGGTGGACAAACCGCTGGACAACCTCCGGGCTGTCCGGCGGAACAGCGTAATATCAATGCTGATACGAGGATTGACGTGGACCGGTTCATGGCCACTGCGCGATTGATGTGGAACGTGATGGGCCGTCCAGGGTACGGCGAAGGGGACATGGCTTATTCGGAAGCTCCTCAAATGGCCATCGGCGGCGGTTATTCCTATAACCCAGGCGTTAACACAGCTACAGGTAATGGGTTCGTCGGCATAGACCTGGCCAACCTGAACTTCCGACGTCAGCTCGCTGCCTTTGGGAACGGCCGGCAACTCGGGTGGGGCATCATAGACTACTCGACCTGGGGGCTGGATGCGGTCTTCAAGTTCCGAGGATTTTCATTGCAGGGTGAATATTATTTCAAAAATGTGATCCGCCACGAGAAGGGCTTTCCTTGCGTCGTAAGGGATAACGCAGGTGTCTGTACGCAATTCGCTCCGCACTTACTTGGCAACGCGACCGGTTGGTATGTCCAGAGCGGATACTATTTGATTCCACGTTATCTGGAAATTGCGGGACGGTACGCCTGGTGGGATCCAGATACCCATTCAGCCAGCGACTTGATCAAACAAGTGGATGTGTCGCTCAATTGGTTTCTCAGTGGGACCTATGATCACCAAATCATGTTAAGTTACTCAAATGTCGCGATGGGCACCGGAGGATTCGCCCTTGGCCGTAGTGCACCCTTGCCGGGGGGCAACGTGGCCCTTGTTTCATCTGGAACTGTGCCTTTGGACGCCAAAGGCGGCACATTGATCGAGAACGCGATTCGGTTGCAGTACCAGATCTTTTTCTAAGCCAGCCGTTCAATCGTTATGGTAAACAATACCATCATGGACTAAGGGAGATCGGGCGATGATGAGAACGGCGCAATCAAGACGCATGGCGCGAGTCGTATGTGCGGTGTTGTTAGCCGGAGGTGTCACGGTTGGAGTGATGTGGCCGTCCGTAGCGTTGAGCGAAGACATGACCATTGCTGCCGCGTCGGACCTCAACTTCGCGTTCAAAGTTCTAGTCGCCGAGTTTGAGAAGAAGACAGGCGTCCACGTCAAGCTGTCGCTGGGATCATCCGGCAACTTCTTTTCGCAGATCTCAAACGGTGCACCCTTCGATCTGTATTTCTCCGCCGACATCCGATACCCCCGAAAGCTCGAAGACTCCGGCTACGCAGTATCGGGCTCGCTTTACCCGTATGCAGTGGGACGCATTGTGGTGTGGGTCCCATTACGTTCGTCCTTAGCGGTGGAGAAGCTCGGCATGGAGACTCTTCTGGACCCCTCTATTAAAAAGATCGCCATTGCGAACCCGAAGCATGCACCCTATGGACGAGCGGCGGTTGCAGCTATGGAGCATTTTAAGGTGTATGATCGTGCAAAGGACAAACTCGTCCTGGGTGAGAATATCTCGCAAGCTGCGCAATTCGTTGAGTCCGGCGCCTGCGATATCGGAATTGTCGCACTGTCACTGGCGCTGGCGCCTTCCATGAAGTCGGCAGGGAAATATTGGGAGATTCCCATTGAAGCGCATCCGCCATTGGAGCAAGGGGCGGTGATCCTTAAGAGCTCTAAGAGCCAAGAGGCTGCGAAACGGTTTCTGGAATTCTTGAAGGGGTCTCAAGGACAGGAGATCATGCAGCGGTATGGATTTACTGTGCCTCGCTAAGCGAAGGCTGGCAATCTTGCTGGTCTCTGCCTTCTTTGCGTGTCTGGTAGAAGCTGCGGTTCGTGCCGTTGCGGCTGAGATGCCGCCAGATCATCAGCATAATGGCGGGCAAGCAGCCCATGCAACACGGAACCAGTGGGTGCATGATTGCCAGGCGATTGCAAAAGAAGTGACTCAGAAGCAGCGTGCATCGGAACAGAGCACGCAAGAGGCGCCCCTTTTTGAAGGCGTGCAGATCGAGACCTCCGACATTAAGCTATATGAGTCGTTTTTTGAGACTATCCTGCGCGTCCCGGTGATCCAACGCATGGATCATCCGCAAATGGATAGTCTCCGGGGGTACTGCTATCGCGGCGTCCTCATTGTTGTGCGGCAGGACTTACGCACTCCACGACCCACCGGTTGGGTGCAGCTTAATTTTGCCGTACCGGACGTTGCGGCTATTCAGGAGGAGTTGGAGCGGGCGTACCAAGCCTCCCCCTTGTCCAAATTGGAAGAAGGCGAGCGTGCCAAGATTGTTCGGTTCCGCCTCAAACCGGACGTGCGGCGCGGCGACTGTCGGGCAGTCCGACTGGAGGTGGGGGGCCCGGAGGGCTTTATGATCGCGTTTGATCAATTCAAAGAGGGGAGTTGCAAAACCAGTGAACCACAAACAGAAGCAGGTCGATAAAGAAAGTATAGTCCTGTTTATTTCATAGGAGGGTGAGATGAAGCTGAGCGCAAGAAATCAATTTCAGGGGACGGTGACCAATATCAAGCAGGGACAAGCCATGGCGGAGGTGACGGTGAAAGTCGGCAACCTGGAATTCGTTGCGGCCATCACTGAAGGCTCGGTCAAGAACATGGGGATCAAGGTGAATGATGCTGTGACTGTTGCGATCAAGGCGACGGAAGTGATGATCGGGAAATAGGCGAGTCCGTTGACTTTTCTAGTGGTGCCTCCCTACCATGACGCACGCTGCGGCCAAGCTTATGCGGGGAGGCGCGGGCAGTTGTGAACTGGATAGCGATCGGCGTCACGCTGAAACTCGCGTCGCTGACAGCGCTGATCCTGCTTGTGATCGGGCTACCGCTTGCCTATTGGTTGAGCTTCTCACGATGGCGGTGGAAATTCCTGGTCGAATCGGTGGTCGCGCTGCCGCTTGTGCTGCCCCCGACCGTCCTGGGCTTCTATATCTTGGTCGCGATCGGTCCGCACAGCCCGCTTGGACAGTTTTATACGAGTCTCGTCGGTCATCCATTGCCCTTCACCTTTGAAGGGCTCCTTTTTGCCTCAATCCTCTACAGTCTTCCCTTTGCCGTCCAGCCTTTTGCGACGGCGTTCGATCAGGTGGAACGTCGTCTCATTGAGGTATCCTGGACTCTGGGTGTCTCGCGTGTGAAGACCTTCTTCAAGCTCATCATCCCGTTATCGGTGGCTGGGGTTGTGACCGGCCTTGTGCTGAGCTTCGCCCACACTCTAGGGGAATTTGGCGTGGTCTTGATGGTTGGTGGGAATATCGAAGGGGAGACGAGGACTGTTTCCATCGACATTTATGATGAGGTGCAAGCGCTCAACTACGCGGGAGCTGCGAAGACGGCGCTATTTCTCCTGGCGATCTCGTACAGCGTGTTGCTGGCAGTGTATGCGATGAATCGGAAGGTGTGGGCTTTATGGCCTCAGAAATGATCGTCGACATTACGAAGTCCTTTCCAGGCCGGTTGGTAATCGACGTTCGTTTTACGCTGGCACTGGAAGCGCCGACTGTCTTGATACTCTTTGGGCCATCTGGAGCCGGCAAGACGACGGTGCTCCGGTGCTTAGCTGGGTTGGAGTGGCCGGAACGCGGGCTCATCAGATTCCAGGTAGAGACCTGGCTCGACACAGGTGCGGGTGTGAGTCTTCCGCCACAACAACGGGCGATCGGCTACATGGCCCAGGATTATGCGCTCTTCGCCCCCTACTCGGTTGCGGGCAACATCGCATATGGGTTGGGCACGCTGACATCTGACGAGCGACAACGGCGTGTCGTGGAGGCATTGACTCTTCTTCAGTTGCAGGGCGTGGAGAATCTGCGGCCTGCTCAACTGTCCGGGGGTCAGCAGCAGCGCGTGGCGCTCGCTCGGGCGATTGCGCGCCATCCACGCCTGTTATTGCTTGACGAACCACTCTCAGCACTTGACGTTCCCACGCGCTCCGGTCTTCGCGGCGAGCTCAGAAGCTTGCTCAAGCAACTGGCGATCCCATCGGTAGTGGTAACGCACGATTGGGCTGAGGCCTTGGCACTCGGAGATCAGATGGCCGTGATCAGTGAGGGTCGAGTGCTTCAGGCAGGCACGCCTCAGGATGTGTTCAGCCGTCCGCTGAACGCTGAGGTGGCCCGTGTCGTCGGTGTCGAAACCGTCGTCCGGGGTCGGATTATTGACTCGTCGAATGGCCTTGCCACGGTCGAAGTCGCTGGGACGAAACTCGTGGCGCTCGCTACTGAGGAGTCAGGACCGGATGTGTTTGTCTGCATTCGGGCGGAGGATGTCGTGCTTGAAACCGTCGGGGTAGGAACCACCAGCGCCCGAAACCACCTGATCGGAACGGTCCGTGAGATTAGTTCGCTGGGAGCATTGGCTCGTGTGGGGATTGGCTGCGGATTCTCACTCTCTGCGATAGTGACTCGGTCAGCCTTGGAGGAGTTACGCCTTGCCCCTGGGATGCGGGTTGTGGCCGCCATCAAGGCCGGCGCGGTTCATTTGGTGCCTCGACGGGACTGGGCAGCGTCGGCTACCGCATAATCACCTTGCCGGTCTTGCTCCAGTACCAGAAGATGGAAAGATTCGGATAAATAGAATCAATAGCATTTTGGCCTGCCACGGTGAACAGCATCCCTGCTGCAGCCACCCAGTGTTCACCCATTCTCCACTGGATCGCTGGCTCGATTCCCAGAGTATTAAATCCGCTCCTCTGACCTCTATTTATGGTATGCCCGTCGGCACGCCACGTGGTCCCATGGAGCCCGCTGAATTCGATGTTATAACCGAATCCCTTCTTGTCATCCAGGATGTGTTCGAGGATCAGCCTGGTATTGATGACATCGCCTGTGTAGGTCGTCATACCTGCGTCGCTGCCTGGCGCTGAGTAGGTGTAGAAAACAGCGGCGTTGATCCTAAATGGCTGAAGATTTTTTCGAACCATCACGCCTTGCGTAACCCCCAGCTCTCCAAAGCGCGTGTTCGGAAGCCGACCAAGAGGAGCAAACCCACCTGGCGGTCTCTCCGTGCCAGTGACCCATCGGCTTGTGGGCAGCACGATCTGGCTGAAATGCGTGATCGACGGTCGCCATTCATCTGGGTCTTGGACGATCGGTCGGTACTTCATGATCAAGGAGGTATCACCTAACCCTGTGTCTGTCGTGCCCGGGCCGCCTCGTCCTCTAGAGTCCCTTGCCCAAAATGAATTCAACGAAGCCGCGACACCCAGCTCGATATGATCCGTGAAACCATAGGCCGTGTTGACCGATGGGGAGACTGCATAGAGATGAACCGGGCCGTTTTTCCGTTCAGTTGGGAGACTTAATCGATTCCCATAGCTATGCTCTCCGATTTGAGTAAAGAGGAACTCCCGGATAGAGAGCTGGCCTTCGGGCTGAATGTCCACGGCTTGAAGAAGGATGGGACCATGGGAGAACGGGTTCCAACTCTTACGGTATTTTTGAATCTCTTGTTCTGAAGGCACTAGGTCCCAGGCATAGAGATCGAATGAGTTGGCGATATGGATGATGGCCAGAGCTAACAAGGTGCACACCATTATTAAGCGAGTGGTGAAGTAGCTCGGTTGTAGCAGAAGAGTAATCATTCTATTCCTACAATTCCGATCATGATTATGTTTACATATATAAATTAACTTGATTTATATTGTAAACAATTATTTTTAGAGAAAAACTACCGTCCCAACAAACAGAACCTCGACAAATGAAATTGGAGAGAAACTGACTTAGAAGGACTAAAAGCACATATGGCCAGCTGCGAACAGCAACTGAAAGGCCTTATGTCACAATGACTTTAGTGGCGGTGGAGGGTATCGAACCGCTCTCCGTCGCTGGTTCGGCTCTCAAGGCGGATATATGCAGACGTCTGACTCTTGCGCGACGAGCTAGTTGCAGGCGTCCGATAATCAGCTTCAGGGTGACTTGCCAGCCGTAGCGATAAAGTAGTTTTGCCCGCCGTCGCGAAAGGCTATGGCGGGCAGCCCTCGCTGGCGCGAAGGCTGGTGGCGGTGGGCGGGATCGAACCGCCGACCCGCGGCTTATGAGT
>Ga0187892_10008350_pt1 | contig 14213 bp, 24 predicted proteins | sample MA1701073metaG_FD_139345 | JGI IMG/M metagenome (GOLD analysis project Ga0187892, IMG submission 139345) | Bio-ooze microbial communities from a basaltic lava cave in the Kipuka Kanohina Cave System on the Island of Hawaii, USA - MA170107-3 metaG ... | reverse complement strand
GTTGATCCCTGCACTGTCCGACGAGGAGTGACCATGTCCGATACAAACGATAAACCGCCACTGTCCCTGACCGTGCTGTCGAGGACCCTGTCTGAAATCTCCTGGCGACTGTCGGAGGGCATTGCCGCGCGCAATGCCTTCTCTGACGCAATCAAGGGCAAACGCCCTCCCGCCTTCACGCTGACAGTCTGCCCACCTTTTTACAACGATGCTGATCGCCCTGGTGAGCACTCCGACAAGGTTGATCTTGGCCCCGTACCGGGGAAAGTCTTCGGTGTTGATCTCACCAAGCTGCCAGTCGAGATCACGGAGGCGCTGCTGCTCTCTGCGATGGAGGAGAAGGAGCTCGAGATATTTGCCCTCTGGGGCCGCGTTCGCGAGATATCCAACATGGCCGAGGAGGTCGTGTCGGCAATCAGGCGGGAGCGTGAGATGTCCGCCGACGCGAGCGATATGCTGTCGATTGGAGAGGAGGGCGCGAGTGTCCCCGGTTGAACAGGAGTGGCACAGAAGCGGCTACAGGGCCCGCGCCGACGGCTGCGGAATCAAGGTAGGTCTTCTCGACGAGCACGGCAAAACTATCTTTGACTGGCAGGCCACGCCGAATACGTCCAAGTCCAACGTACAGCTTGCTAGAGAATTCCACGTCTGTGAGGCCGCTTGCAGGTTCTTGAATGCGGGCGGCACTCTTGTTGAGCTGCGAGGTATCATCGGCACGCTGTGCGCCTCCCTGTCCAACATCAAATTTGACTTGGACTACAAACCCACCGAGCTCGTCATATACTCCGACTGTGAGATGATTTTGGAGAACGGATCCGATCAGCCGCTGCGGATCGTAGAGGACCAGTACTGGGAGTATTGGAGCCGCTGTGACAGGCAGTGCGACGGGGGCGGCCCCGACGCGGAGCCTTGCTGAAAATAATATAGCTATAAAATTTCTTCCAACCCACGCAAACGGAGGTAACGATGGCTAAGCTGATCCTGACTGTTGGACTTCCAAAGAGCGGAAAGACCACTTACGCCGCAAGTCTGGCACACCCGATGTTGTCGCTCAATGCCATCGGCAACGGCAACGGTGACGTGGCGAGCGTGCAGGCTATTCGTACAGCCGCAGCCCTGCTGTTTGCCTCGGGCCATCAGGCGGTCGTCATCGACGCCGAAAACACGACCAGGCACAGGCGATACCAGTGGCAGTGTGATGGTTGGCTCTGCGAGTGGCACAGGCTGATGACACCCACGGAGATATGCGTTCTGCGTGCGGAGATGGGGGGCAGGGACGATCTCGTGCCACTCATTCGCGGTATGGCCCGCGCCTTCTCACCCTTTGTTCCGGACGAGGGGCTATGCATCGACATCCACGACTGCTACGAGCTGTCGGAGCTACCGCCGGCCAGGGCGAGAAACTACTATGTCCAGTCAGCCACCGCTGGTTCCTTTTAATATTGCTGCAACCAGGCAGGCCGCCATCAGGCTGCGCGAGCTCATGCTGCCATACGCCGAGAGACCTCTGGTCGGCCTAGACTTTGACGAGTTCGTTGAGAACATTAGGAAGCGGTTGAGGCTCGCCCCGACAGCGGCCGTCTTCGTCTCGCTCATGCATCTGGCCGGCACACCGCTGACACCGGCAACGATAGAGGGAGAAGCATGGCGGCTGGCCGCGAACTTGAAAAAGCTTCGCGCCGGCCGCCCAGTGCTACCGTGGGTCGCCCAGCGGGACCTGGAGTGGGTGGCGGCCAGAATAGTGTCGGCCGAACCGACCTACGACTCCAGTGCCGGCAAGTCATGTTTCAGATACGGCTTTCAGATCCTGTCCGGCGGGCCGGCCTACATGACCATTTATAAGAACTGGAGCACCGGGATGGCCAAATTTACGGCCGGCCGCATAGGCTTCACGCGTCGGACTGGATCTCGTTACAGGCTGCACACTGGCTATGATTTGGTGCGGATGCTGCTCTACCTCCTTGTCGACCCGGCACAATCTGGTGCGCTGCCTGGCTTCTCTGCCACGACTATCTCGTCAAAGTTCAAGTCCGCTAATCGCGAGATACTGAAGATGCGGGCGCGCGTCATACCGTGCCCGGCCGGCTATTCGCTCGCCGAAATGCCGTGCCACAAGTGTCACGTCGGATTTGTGGAATGCCCGGCCGCAGTGCACAGGCATTCCTGGACGGTAAAAGTCTGTCCCCGGTGCAGGCTTGACGGCTGGTTCGATCCGGACAGCGTCGAGGTAATCTGCATAACCTGTCAGCGAGGGCCAAAAGATGCTCATCATGAGGCCGCCGCATCAAACGGATAGCGACGATATCTTTGCTCTGGCCGTCATCGGCCTGAGTATAGGATTTGTCATCGCACAGTTCTTTATCCGATAAGGGGGGTTCAATATGGACGGTGGTGTTAGTGCAGACAATGGGCAGGCCGATCTGGACCTCTTGAGCATGAGCTGGGACGAGCTCGTCATCGAGGTGAAGAAGCTGCGGAACGGCGTGCGGGTGCTCCGCTCGCAGCGCGGTGACGACGTCTGCTGGCTTGATCACGAGAACTACCTCTTCACACTTCTGCCGGAGAACCTGCCACGCGACCCCAGGCTTATGCCGCGACAAGCATTCCTGGCAAACTGCCGCCGCTATTACGATTGCCTGACAAATGGGAAGGAGTATGCGCCGTACTACCGCGGCGATTTGACGCGGGTGGCAATCCTCGCGCTCGTTGTCGCTATCATGATATTGGTTATAGTCCTTGGCCTTTCGGCCGGTGTCTTTTAGGGCCATAACGCAATGAACTCAGCGCTAGAAGAGCTTAGGTGGGTTAAGTACCACGTTCTGGACGACGGCTTCGTAACGCTCGTTGATGCAATGGGGGATGACGCTGCGGTGGTACAAGCTGCCAGGGTCTCGTACGGCGCTGGCACCAAGCGTGTGTCCGACGACAGATCTCTGATCCGCTATCTGATGCGGAACAGGCATGACTCCCCGTTCGAGATGTGCAACGTCAAGTTCCTGGTGCGTGTACCGATGGACTGCTGGAGACAGTGGATAAGGCATCGGACGGCGAGCGTGAACGAGGCGTCGACAAGATACTCGATAGTCACGGATTCACTACATCGATCGCGGGCACATGAGTGGCGCCTCCAGGCCAAGGATAACAAGCAGGGCAGCGGAGACTTTATCGACCCGCTCATCGGCAGGGCGTTGACGGCGGCAGCCGACTTATCCGCCGACACGGCAAAACTTGCCTACGGTGAGCTCCTCGGCTATGGCGTTGCTCGCGAGCAGGCCAGGAAGGTCCTTCCCCTGTGCACGTACACCGAGGCCTACTGGTCCTGCAATCTTCGCAACATCTTTCACTTTCTCGGGCTGAGGCTGGACAGACATGCCCAGCTCGAGATCAGACTTTACGCCGGCTGTATCTACGACATCGTCAAGCAGCTGTTTCCGATCTGCTCCGAGGCATTTGAGGACTACCACGCTGCCAGGCAGGGGATGACCCTTAGTCGATCTGAGCTCGCTGCTCTGGGGCAGCTTCTCAGGACGCTGATTAGCGCCGACGCGGACGTCAAGCGATGGCAGATTGAGCAATCGGCGGCTGCGGCCGGTTGGCCCGCCGACGCTAAGTCGCGAGAACGTGACGAGTATTTGACTAAGATCTCAAGAATCATAGGAGGATGACATGAGCAGACTTAAGAGCCCTCACCAGCAGCGCGTGGAACGCTTCATGGCTGCGGCCGAACAGACAGTGCCGGACAGGCCCACTATGCCGGGTGAAGCCACTAGGATGCTGCGCGCCAGGCTGATTATGGAGGAGGCTATGGAGCTTATCGATGCACTCGGGATCAGGCTGACGATCTCCAGCGATAGATTCAGCGACCTCGTTGGCCACGGCTTGAGCCTGAGCGACCTGACGTTCGCACCTGCCTATCCGCCGAGCCTGGTCGAGGCGGCGGACGGCTGTGCCGATCTCTCCGTCGTGACGATTGGCACCCTGTCGGCGATGGGCGTAGCCGATGAGTCGCTGCTGGAGCTTGTGGACCAGAATAATCTGGAGAAGTTTGATGGCGGCTACCGTGACTATAGTGGTAAATGGATAAAACCGCCGAACCACAAGCCACCAGATATCGCGCGGTGTTTGGAAATCCAGGCGGGTCTGCCGTGACAGCTTGCTGAAGCAGGAGGCCTCGATGAAGAAGTTCATCTATGAGGTCGAGAAGACCTTGGGCAACGGCAATCAGAGGACCGTCACGATGGAAATCAAAGCGCCCTGTGACGAGATGGCGCGTCGAGAGTTGATCCACGCTGCCCTTGCGAGAAACTCCAGAATTACTAGAATCACCTTCGTCCGCAGCTATCGGGCCCGCAACCGTAAGCCACGCGGGCAGAGGTGAATTAGTAATTCTGGAGGCTTAGCTATGGGTTTGCAGATGCGCATCTCGCCGCAGGACGGCCGTTGGTATTCGCCAGATAGGGATCTGGCCTACTGCATGCATCACCTGGCTGGCCGCGCCGTTGCCGGACTAGATCTTGGCCGTCGCGAGCCCTGGGTCCAGCGCTTCATTGACTCACGCGGCATCACGGAGGATCAGCTGTGCGAGGCAGCAGCAGCCTACGCTAGATATTTGAACGGCGCGCTATTTGAGCCAGCCCATGCGCAGCCGTTCAGCGCCCTGGAGGCCGCTGGCTTCTTCAATCTCCCTGAGGACGTTCAGACGCTGTTCTTGGCCAAGCTCGGGCAAGTTTTCACATCCGCCTTCTTCGTATCAGCTCGCGACGTCACCAACGATCCATCTCAGCCACCTGTCGACAAGCGCGCCATGTCCGATGCAGTGTCCGCAATGGAAATTGCTGTCAAGGAGCGTGCGCGTGCAGGTAAAGCCATTCAAGGTTGAGACTGAGTGGTTCAAATCTCTCCGCAGGTTGATGTACTTCCCTGAGACGTACGTCACCTTCGATCTTGAGACCAGCGGCATCGACCGCGAGGAAGACCTGATAGTCCAGTTCGGCTACTGTGTTGTCGTCGATAAGGAGCTCGTCTCCAGGGATAGTTTTCTGTTCGACTGGACAAGGCGCCTCTCCGCTCCCGACGTCGAGTGGTTCAAGGCCAAGATCGAGAGGGTCCGCAGCGATTTCGCCAGCCGCGGGCAGCACTACGGTATGTCCTTAGACCGCTTGTGCGGCGAGGGGATACATCCGGACGAGGCACTGTCGGCCTGTTCGGCCTTCTTTGACGACTGGCACTCGCAGCGCGGTTACTTTATCGGCCACAACGTCCTATCCTTCGACGGACCTATTCTGTCATCCAACTTCAAGCGGTTCGCGTCTCGCAGCTTCTGGCTCACCAAGGACATGAACGTCATTGACACGGGGATGCTGGCCAAGGCATCTCAGCTCAAGCTGCTGCCCGGACCGGAAGAGCGGGTGTTTGACTTTGCCCATCGAGTTGCCCGCACGAACGGACACGATAGGTTCTGGTCGCTCGACCGAGCCTGCGTGCCTGGCCTAGGGTTAGATAAGAAGCACGGGCTGCACGCTGAGAGGATGCACGATGCCGAATACGATGCATACGTTACCCACCTGCTGTTCGAAGAATTCAGAAGTCTCGCTGAAGCGTAACGGGGTTATTGGGATCGATCCTGGCAAGGATGGCGGCGTGGCTGTCATCTCTTTCGATCCGCCGCCGGTGACAGATATCTCGACAGCTATGTTCATCACTCGCGACGATGGCCCTGCGTGGTGCAATGCCTTTCCCATGCCGACAGTCAAGACAGCGACCGGCAAGGTCGTCGTGGACCCTTACGGGATAGCAGAGCTCATCCGCCTCATCTGTGGATGGTTTGACATCAAAGCGTGCGGCGTAGAGGCCGTTGGTGCCCGCCCGGGCCAGGGTGTGGTCTCCATGTTCAGCTTCGGAAAGAGCTGTGGCCACGTAGAGGGCGTGCTTGCAGCGATGCTCGATGTGAAGTTCACGACGGTCCGGCCACAGACCTGGCGGCGCCATTTCGGCTTTCCGAGTAAATCAGGCAAGGCCCCTGCCGTCTCATACTGCAGAAAGACTTACGGCGATGCCACCCTGCAGCTGCCCAATAGACGATCGTTCCACGATGGTATGGCCGACGCGCTGTGCATATGCGAATACACGAGGGCCGTGGTTCTGAAGGCCAATCAGACAGAGACCAATGCACAACTTCCGAACGATGGTTGATGCCGAGCTTACGCGGCTGCGGCGTAAGCACGACATAGGTAACTTCCACGAAGGGTGGGCGCTCATCTATGAGGAGGTCGACGAGCTCTGGGAGGAGGTCAGGAAGAAGAACGGCCACCGCAGTCGCAAGAACTCGCTGCGGGAGCTCGTCCAGATCGCCGCGCTTGCGCAGAGGATGGCCGAGGACCTGAACCTGCTCGGATAAGCATGAGCGGGAGATGCAACATGACTAACAAGGCTCTGACCTACCCTATAGGCGCGAGCGGCTTCAGACGCAGATACGACGACGAGGATGCCGGGCCACCTCTACAGATGCTGAAGGAGGGCAAGACCCTTCGAGACCTCGCCGACGATTACACGTTCTTCACCTATGCGCCGCTGTTCCTCTACGGCGGCTTGGAACACAATCCTATCCAGGAGTGGTTGAACATGCGCGGCCTCGGTGAGGTCGTGCATTTCGTTTTTCTGCCTCGCGACGTAGTAAATTTGGCCTTAACGGCGACCTCCGTGCAGCCGTGGAATAGACTTCTGTGGGCCGTCGAAAATAAGCATTGGAACGACTTGGCCCATCATATCGGCGGCATTGGGCTGCTCGATGGGGGTCGGAAGCGGTTCACTCGAGTGATCTGCCAGCAAATACCTATAGCCGACTGCGGTCTAGGCAATGCCGGCCGAATATCATCCGACGCGTATCCTGTGGAGATTTACGTGTTTACCGTCGATAGCAACCACTCTTGCTGGCCGATAGCGCCGGCCAGGGACCTAGCCTACGACGTACCGAAGCTGCTGCACGTCGCACCGCGCGAGGAGACCATCGAACTGGCTATCGCACTGCTCTCAAGCAGCGAGGATCCATACAGGGTGATCGAAGAAAGGACCTGAAATGTCTGTAACTGATCTGATGCATGAGCAGATTACGGAGGCCGCCGCCACGCCGTTTTCGGTGGATTACGATTTTGAGTCACTGGTGCATCCTGAGATCTATCTGCGGGATGTCAACAACCACATCCAGGCTTACAAGCAGCTTGGCCTGAAGGCCCATGAAGATGAGCTGATTTTTGCAGCAAAGGTGGAGCAGGCTAGAAAGATAGGCTTGAAGTATATCACTGAGAGAGAGATCGCTGACCTGCTTGTTGGAGAATATCCAAAACCGCAGATCAAGTTTGGTTTCGATTTTAACGTCGAACTTGGTTTGCAGTTCTATGATCCGCTATTCAAGAAAACGTTCGATGCCAGTATGCCGCTTTACTCGCTGTCACCCAAGTTCTGGTCATTCCAGAGGTGGGAGCCGATCCACATGGTCCCACTGTCTGCGCTCAGCACGCCTATCCCATATGGGTTTCTGCTGCGTGTCATCGAGTTGCAGAAGCTGAACTTCTTCAACTGCTTCTTTGTTTTTGCACCGAGATCGCTAGTCCGTTCGGAGGCTTATCAGCACAAGTTGTCAGAACGGATGGACCCTGTGATTGTTGCTACACTGGTGAACCGTTTTCGCCTCGATTTTGTGTCCTGGCGGGACAAGGACAAGCCACTTGTGCGTCTTATGACTGGTGGCGAATTTGCGCACTTCTTCATTGGCAAGTGGTGATTGCTTCAGATGCTGTGGAGGACCTGAAATGCCCGCAGTGAAATCAGTGCTCACGACCGAAAAGCGATACTACGCGGTCGTCGTCCCCGCTACCGGCAGGCCTGCCCTCCTTCGCACCGACTCTCCAGAGGAACTCGCCAAACTCCTCCGGCCATATTATGGGAAGGACGTTCAAGTCTTTCCGTTCTACGGGGTAGCCTGGGGCATCAACAAGGGGCCGTACTCCAAATATCTCCTCGGCCCTGGCGGCGAGGTCTTTCCAATAAGCCCACCCAACGAAATGGAAATTGACCAGGATGGTTCTCTCTGTGTCGATGTCGGACTGCTGAGTGCCGAAAAGGACTAATACGATCAACTCTCATCAGTCCTCTGGCCGACGGTTCACGCGCGTCGCGGGGCTCGTTCCTGCGACGACATCAGCTCTGATCACCGCTGAAACTGAAAGGGACTGAGATGATCAACTATTTGCAGGACAACCAGATCGCCGCCGGCATGTTGGCCAGTGCACTCATAGTTGGTGCTCTGGCGTACGCTCGCAACCTGCCTGGCGTAGTCTGGCAGTGGTTCTGGCGCACCTTCTTTGTCTATGCGGAGATCAAGAATACCAGCCCGGTCTTCCACTGGCTCACCGCGTGGCTCGACAATCACCCATATACCCTCAAGGCCAAGAATGTCAGCATCAATACCGCTTCTGAGATTACCACCTCCCGCCCCAGCGAGGTCGACGAGGCCGGCGAGAATAAGTTCAGAATTTTAGTATCCCCCGGCCCTGGGCACCACGTTCTATTCCACAAGGGCGCGCTGATGTGGCTTAGTCGCACTGGCGAGAAGGGCGAAGTTGGGCCTAGGCATCTCGAGCGAGAACACTACGGCTTGTGGGTTTTTGGCCGGTCCCAGAGGCGCCTGCGATGTCTGCTCCAAGACATTATTGACTCCGCTACGTCAGAGGACAGAAAGACCGTGGGCACTTACACATCGCACCGCGGCGGCTGGTACGAGGTGAGCCGTCGTCCGCGCGGGGAGGTGCCTGGTATCGTTTTCGACGACGGCAAGCTTCAGTGGCTTATCACCGATGCCAGGCAGTTTCTCTCCCGACGTGCGTGGTATAGGTCTCTGGGCATTCCGTTCCGACGTGGCTACCTACTGGAGGGCGTGCACGGATCTGGTAAGACCTCTTCGGTAATAGCCGTCGCTGCTACTCTGGGTATGGACGTCTACGCGCTAAGCCTCGGCGCGGAGGCAATGGATGATGAGGTGCTCACCAACCTGCTGCTGTTCGCCCCGTCTAACTCTATAATCCTATTCGAGGACATAGACACCGTTGTGCCGCCGCGTGAGGCTAAGTCGCGCGGCAAGGGCAAGCCGCGCGGGGTGACGCTAAGCGGCCTGCTGAATGTTCTCGACGGGGCGGTTGCAGCCGAGGGGCGCATACTCTTCATGACTACCAACAGAGTGGCTGAGCTGGATTCGGCCCTCATTCGCCCAGGCCGTGCCGACGTTCATCTCACCTTCGGCTGCGCCACGCCCAGGCAGGCGGGAATGCTGTTCGAGAAATTCTTCCCGGATAGGAAAGACCTCGTCGAGGCATTCGAACGGGTGTTGGTCGGCAAACAGCTGACCATGGCAGAAGTTCAGAAGTTCCTGGTCAGCAATCACAGCAACCCGGCTGCGGCAGTTGAGAACTGGCCGGCTGCGGTAGAGCAGGTGTGTTTGGCCAGGGCCACCAGTGCACCAGCTGAGGTGGGGCAGGACGCTAAATAAACTCTCGCGCTTGCGGCATAATAACATGACGGAGGTCGGCTTAACTGACCTCCGTCGTCGTTTTACTGCCCGCAGGAGGCCGTCACATGTGCAGGAAACTGTTCGATGCCAGGGTAGGTCGGATGAGAAGGGTGAAGAGGGCGCGGAGAGTGGCACCCAGCTTAACTCGGCCTGACGTGGAGCTGATTCGCGTTGAATTCGAGTACGACGCCAGTCTGCCACCGGCCATGAACAAGCCAGTCGTACTCAGTCTCGATGACTACAAACCTGTGGAGTGTCCGAATATTGCGGTATAGCGTTTATTCTATTTGGCTGTGGCTCAGATGTTCAGTGTCGGTTGGAATCACATGACAGACCTACTGGAAGAAGTGGCGAAGGGGATCAATGATGCGATGGAAACTGTAGAGACTGCGGACCGCCTGCAGCATATCTACGACGCGCAGGCTGAGGAGCACTCAAGCTACTCGAAGGAGCTGCTCGACAAGATGTCCAGGCACGTCGCTTGGACGATCATCCCTGGCCGTGACCGCCAGGATTGCCCGGACGACGTGGACCTTTGGGATGCCCGTCTGGTCACGCTCGATAGGTTCCCCGGAAACGATGAGGACGTGCCGCGGCACGCGGCGCTAGGGGTTTATCACATGTCTGTTGCCAGGTCCGGCACCATACGCTACGGCGGGTCGAGCAACTGCGAGATGTTCAAGGACCTGAGCTATCGGCCGTTCCCAGGCGGCACTGGCCTCTGTCTGGATGCCGACAACAGGACGATCTTCAAGTTGGCTCTGGCCCTGAACTGGGCAATCGAGCAGGCGGCTCTCGGCCGACTTAAGGTCGACGCCGTCTTCTCGCCGCCGCGGGTGCACTTCGCCTTTCGCGACACTTACACGATTGAGGCCGAGTGGCGACCGGCCATGATGGATGCGATCAAGACCCGGCTGCGTCCGGAGGGGCCTCCGCTCCGCTGCTTTGTGACGTCTGGTGGTAAGGTGTCGAGCGTCAGTCAGAACGGGCTGGGCTTCATCAAGCTGGTTATCGACGGCGGAGCCAAGTCACACACCATCGAGGTGCCGACGTGGGCCAAGATCGTGCCCGGGGTCGAAATCGGAGCCGAGCTTCCGGAAGGCGCGCTCGTTGCCGATCTGCCTAGGGGCGATTTCATCAGCATCGCCGAGATCACGAAGGTCTACGCGCCGCCGGCGCTGTGGTGGCTTCAGCGACGGATCATTGAGGACGTTACGCGCGAGATCCAGGCAGACAGCGTCGTCGTTGACAGGGAGACAAATGCCAGGGAGCTCATCACGCTCAACTACCGCTGTGCTCCAGCGGAGCTTGTGCGCGGGCAGGTTGGCCGTGCCGACCGCTACTTCCTCGATATGCGCGGCGAGCTGGCCAGCTCGGCACTGCCGCTCATCTACGACGACTGCAGCGAGGAGATGGCCCTGCCAACCAGGGTCCACGTTCAGGCCTTTCCGAGTCGTCCGTCGTACGACGATGCCCTGTTCTTCTCAAAGCCGGACAAGTACGGGACTATCGCGTGGATGGCCGACCTGATGTCGCTTCCCGAGAACGCCAGTTGGGCGCGGAACGCCTACACCCGCACCGCAAAGCGCGGCTGCGGAGCACTTTAGTTCGAACGTGACCGTCGGCGCCAGGCATCAGAAAAGCCCCGGCGCCGACGGCTCTCAACTTTTAACGGAGTAGCAGCGATGTCTCCTGTGAAGGAAATTTTGATCGGAATGAGGGTTGCTGATCTGCTGCCCGGATGCTCGCCTGGTGACGGCGTGGTGTCGTGCCGGCTGTGTGGCGCCGACGTCGTCTGCATACTGTGCTCGCCTACCCCCGCCGAGCTGGACGGCGTGGAGCATACGTGCGCTAGGTGTTATGCAAGGAGCGTCCGCGTCTTAGGCTGCATTGACCTGATGCCGCCGCTGTCGACGCGGATGGTGCAGCTATTCAACGAGATGATAGGGACAGATCTTGATGAGAAGCAGGTCAGGCGCGCGCTTTGGAACCTTATTCTCGATCTGGAGTATGGGCGATCGCCGGACGCAGCCATGTACTATTTGGCCGTCGCCGACCCGTCGTGGAGCCTACCCACCAACACTAAGATGTGTCAGGAGATGACGATGGACGCACCGGATTTGACAATGAAGATAGTTGGGCCCAGACATTGGCACGCGAGCTGCGGCGGCAAGCAGTTCTGCGGCAACCCCAACACTCTGATTAAGTTTGTCGTCGACGCCATTGCCGCCATCGACCCGGGCGTCGTTGGCGCATCCGGCTTGGGGCGAGTTGTGACAGTTGCTGTTGCACTCGATGCAGTGCAGGATCTGACGTCTGGTCTCGCTGCCAACGCCTCTCCGAGTAAGGCCGCGACAGCGCCGGAAGAGGAGGCCAACACTGAGGGCCTCAGCATCGAAGAGATCTTTCGGCGCGCTGTCGAGGGTGAGTGAGTACGGCAGCGGAAGTCGCAAACCTTGAGGGGAGCATATGAAACCTGGCGAGATACTTGAGCGTTGCTTTACGGTTCTGCCCGCGAATAACCTTCGCAATCTTCTCTGGCACGTAAACAACGGATCGAAGGTGTGCTGCGGGCGCCGCGCTTATCTGTGGGCTACCATCGGCGGCGGCTGACCTGCTGCCCTGGCGGCGACCCGTAGGGTGGCTTCAACGGAGCAGCAGGTCATGAAAATCGTTTATAGTCAGATGCCCCTGACTCTCTGGCATCTCATGAATGATGAGTCTCGACGTTGCTATCCAGAAATACCCACAGATACCTATGGTGATGCCTTGAAGGCGGCCGGTCCTGCCACGATCCGCAAGGCGGCGGTACGGGCTGCAAAGAAGCGACAGGTCGCCCTCAAACAATAGATAGCGTCGGCTCTTCCAAACAATACTCTGACCGAGGAGGTGGAATGCGAAGGCTTAAGATCGATGCACCGGCTCCAGTCGACCTCGGCAGGAGGGCGGCTATCGTGGCCAGCCAGCTGAGGAAGAGGCGCGCCTACGCCGTGCCGGCAACTATGTTCATCAGAACCATAGGACCGGCGGCTGCTCTGAAGCCGCATCAGATCGCTGGGCGGATCAAGGCCGAAATCAGCGTCGAGATCCCTTCGGCTAGGATATCACCGGATGGCAAGTTCGTGGAAATTCTCATCTGTCCCGGCAATGACGATTCGCCTAGCAGAATCGACCTCGTGATACCGCTGAGCGAAATAGGTGAGATCACCGAGGACGAACTGTCAGAAGCCGGCGTGCTGGCTGTACCCATCCGACGTGAAGATCTTGATCAGGGCGGCGCGTAGCCGCTCTCGCTAGATAATACGCGATCCTTTTATCTAGGGGCTGTCCATGACATCTACACTGACCGAGCAGGTAGCTACCAGGCTACCGCACGAGGTGCGACGGCATCTCGTCGAGGCGGGGGCCACCGTCGGCCTCTCAATTTCAATGACAATCCGCCGCATCATCGAGGGCGGGCCACAGCGGGCATCGCTGCTGGCTAAACTCGATGCGCTGGCCGGACGAAATCCAGTTGAGTCAGCGGCTCCCATCGAAACCAGCGTGCTCGAGATGCTCAAAAAAGCCCTCGGCGAGCTAGTTGGCGACGTGAGATTCAAGGAAATCTTTGCGCCGCTGGGCGTGATTCCAGCGGAAATTGAGCTCCTTCGTGAGATGGTGCACTGCAGCGTGGACGGGCAGAGCACGATCTTAGAACTGGTGCAAGGGCTCGCCGAGACTGTGAGGAAGATTCTGATCCTTGTACCCGCCGCATCAGACCTAGCGCAGCCTCCAGAGCCTCCACAGGAGCTGCCACAGGAGCTGCCACAGGAGCTGCCATACGATCCGCTGGCAGATCCCGACGAGATAATTGGCAAGGAGCCTGAGCTCGTTCTTGGCATCCGTGACGTCTGCTACGGCCCCAGATTTCGTCAACTTGAGAGTTCTGGCCTCACTCAGGCGGAACGCAACTGGTCGTACTTCCTGCCTATCCTCAGATCGCAGCGGCAGGGCAGAAAGCGGCTAATCCCCTCCGCCCCAACCCTGCTTGTCGTTGCAGGCCGTCCGAGCCTCAGGAGCGTGCAGCTCCTGCTGTCCAAGCTCGCCTTCTCGGTGGTTCACTGGATGAACCGGATTGACGACTCCGATATCAGTCGGAAGCTGTCCGGCGTCCGGGCCGATAGTGCGGATGTCGTCCTGCTCGTCGAGGATGAGGAGGCAACCCCGGGCAAGGAGAAGCTCATCGACAGGCTCAGTGCGTGTGGCATAAAGCACGCAACCTACCATAATTCATTCGAAACTGATGACATCGCTCTGAAGCTGTTGAGCGTTCACCATGAGTGGAGGCTTATCAGCAAGAGACCATAACCTTAACCCAGGAGGACCAATGAAGCTCTGCCATGTCGTATCGCTCATTCAGGGCAAGAAGAAGGACGCACTCGAAGCGGCAACGGCGGCCCTGCGCACGCTGCAGCACGGCGAGGAGTTCAAGGGCTACACCAAGAAGTACGAGCCCTACGCCGACGACGACAATCTGCCCGGACCGGCCGATAAGGTGCCGGATGAGGACAAGCAGGTGAAGCACCGGGTGTGGAAGCTGATTCAGGACGGCACCAGGCCTCTGGCGGCCCTCGCCAACCAAATCCTGACCCAGGACCTTGCCAACCAGGAG
>Ga0187892_10008349_pt1 | contig 14214 bp, 15 predicted proteins | sample MA1701073metaG_FD_139345 | JGI IMG/M metagenome (GOLD analysis project Ga0187892, IMG submission 139345) | Bio-ooze microbial communities from a basaltic lava cave in the Kipuka Kanohina Cave System on the Island of Hawaii, USA - MA170107-3 metaG ... | reverse complement strand
CTGCTGGAGGCGGGCGAGCACCGCGAGGCGTTGCAGCGCGTCTGCCTCTTCGACCTGGTGGCCAACAATGCCGACCGCAAGAGCGGCCACTGCCTGCTCGTCCCGGGCGACCGGATCTACGCGATCGACAACGGCCTCACCTTCCATGCCGAGCCCAAGCTGCGCACGGTGATCTGGGACTTCGGCGAGGAGCCGATCGCGCCCGCCCTGCAGGAGGATCTCCGGCGCGTGCTGCGCGACGACCTCCCGCCCGCGCTGGCCGAGCTCCTCGATCCCGACGAGCGGAGCGCGCTCAAGCGCCGCGCGCGCGGACTTCTCCGCACGGGCCACTTTCCGGTGGACAAGAGCGGCCTGCGCTACCCCTGGCCGCTGATCTGACTGGGGTCAGGTCTTACATTCCGACATTTCCGCGCCCGCAGCTTCGCCCATCGGGAGAAAAATGTCGGAATGTAAGACCTGACCCTGATCTAGCTGCGACGTGACGCCAAGGTGCTAGCGGGGCCGGCGGCGGCGGTTGTGCGAGTCGCCGTGGATAATGTCGCACCAGCGCCGGTTCTCGTCGCCACCCGCCTCCGCGCTCCCGGTCAGCATGGCGTCGGACATCACCCGGGCGTCGTCGACGCCCTCGCGCATCGGCATGTGGACATTGCACCACTGCACTTCGAGGATCTCCAGCAGCGTGTCGGCGTCGGGCTCGCAGGCGGGGCAGTAAGCGCGGGCAATACGGGGGGTTTCGGCCGGCATGTCACTCACGGCAGTCCCCCGCGCTGGAAGACCGCGGAACTTCGTCGCGAGATTCGAGCGATCACGCCCTCCTGTCCGGCATCCCGGACCTGGCTCGAGGCTCACGACCATTCTACACACCGGATAATTTCGAGCCTAATTCTGCGGCGGGGGCGCCCGGCCCGGGCCGGAGCCTACAAGAAGGTCTGGTCGGGCTCGAGGCCGAGGAGGTAGCGGCCCACCGTCTCGAAGTGGGCCTGGCGGCCCTGGAGCTGCTGGGTCACGGTGTGGATGTCGCGGAAGCGCCGCTCGAAGGCGCCGCTGGTGAAGATGGCGCTCGACCCGGCCGCATGGTGCACCGTGTCCACCACCTGCTTGGCCTGGTGGATGCCGTACGTGGAGGCGAGCCGGATGGCCACCCGCTGCTCCAGGCTGAGCGGGCCGCCGGACCGGCTGACGTCGGCCCAGATGCGCTCGAGCGCGTCGTGCAGGAAGACCCGCGCCGCCCCCAGCCGGGCCTCGGCCTCGGCCACCTGGAACTGGACGAGCGCGCTGTCGCGCACCGGCCGCTTGGAGGCGCGCGGCTCCTTGTCGCGGGCCAGCTCGATGAAGGCGTCCAGGCTGCTCCGCGCGATGCCCATCGCCACGCCGGAGAAGCCCGCCGCGTAGAGGCTGCCCGACGGGAAGCAGTAGAGCGGGCCGGGGTGGCGCCGCTCGGCGGGATCGTCGCGCGAGACCGTATGCTCGTGGGGGACGAAGAGGTCCGTCACCGTGAACGCGTCGCTCCCGGTCCCGCGCAGCCCGGTCACGTGCCAGACGTCGACGATGGTGGCCTGCTCGGCCGGGAACAGCATGGTGCGCCCCTCGGGCGCGCCGTCCGGGCGACGCCGGGGCTGACCATCGGGCTCCTGGATGGGACAGTAGCCGCCCAGCCACGTGGCGTGACGGCACCCGCTCGCGAAGCTCCACGTGCCGGTGATGCGATAGCCGCCGTCGGCGGCCACCGCCTTCGTGTCATTGCTCGGGCCCCAGGCCAGCACGGAGCACGGGGCGCCGAAGATCTCGCGCGCGGTCTCCGGTGAGAGATAGGCCGCGGTCATGGAGCAGCCGGCCGCCTGGCAGAGGCACCACGCCGCGCTCGCGTCGTGCCTGGCGATCTCCTCGATAACCTGGACGAACGTGAGGGGATCCACCTCGCCGCCGTCGAGGAAGCGAGGCAGGAGCAGCCGGAACAGCGAGGCGTCGAAGAGCGCCCGCTGCACCGGCTCCGGGAGCCGGCGCTCCTGCTCGGTGCGCTCGCTCAGGTCCTCGAGGAGCGGCGCCAGCGCGCGGGCCCGCTCGAGCGGGCCCGCCGTCTCGCGCGAGTCCGTCTTAGTCCACTCCGAAGTCGTAGATCTTGCCCGAGCCCGCCCCGAAGCCGGTGGCGAGGATGAAGCCGTACTCGCCGGGCGGCAGCGGAGACGCGGGAGTCACCTTGTAGAAGCCCCGCGCGTCGCGCTCGATGCTGATCGCGATCTTGTCCTCGTTGCGCACGCCCATCTTCTGGGTGCCGCCGAAGGGCATGAAGGCGCCGCTGCCGATCTTCAGGTTGCGATCGTTGTTGCTGTCACCCGGCTTGAGCTTCACGAGAGGCGCGTCCGTGGACGAGTACGTGCTGAGAAAGACCGGCTGCTTCTCCTTGATCCGGAACTGGGCCTTCCGGCCCTCCAGTACGACCTCGCTCTTGGTCGTGAAGAACGCCATGTTGGTCTCGAGGTTGGCCGAGGTCGCGAACATCTCGACGTACTTGTCACCGACGAGCTGGTAGATCACGTCCTGGTTCTTGAGCGCCCCCGCCGCGACCGCGGGCGCCGGCGGGGCGGGCATCGCGGTGGTCGGGGCGGCGGTGACGGAGCCCGCCGCGACCATGGCTTCCAGCACCTTGTCCGAGACACCGGCCTTCTTGAGGCCTACCAGCGAGTCGGTCTTGAGATCGAACTTGCTCGCGGTGCCCTTGATCTTGGCGATGACGATCGCCTCGGGGAGCCCTGCCTTGACCATCTGGATCACGGAATCGTTCGTGAGCACTTCCTGAGCGAGCGAGGTGGCGCCCGGCAGCGACAGGCTGACGGCGGCCACCAGGACCAGAACCAGCACGGCACGCATCCTCTTCATGAGCCCTCCTGGGCGACAGGAAACGGTCGGGACCGGCCGGGACCATCCCGGCGATCGCGGCGAATCGGCCACCAACTTAGGGTACTTCGTAAACCCGGTCAATAGCGGGTCAAACGCGGCCCCGGCGCGCCAGCGGCCAGGCCGCCGGGAGCATGGCCAGCAGGGCCACGACCCCGTTCAGCGCCATCGCGCCGGGCACCCCGATACCGGTGGCCAGGAAGCCGATCCAGAGGGTCCCCGCCGGCTGGGTGCCGATGCAGGCCGACAGGATGCCCATGGCCCGGCCCCGGCTGTCGGCGGGCGCCGCGAGGAGCACCAGCGTGCTCTGCATGGCCGCGAAGCCCGATTCGGCGGCGCCGATCAGCACCAGGACCGCGAGGCAGGCCCAGGGCCAGCGCAGCCCCGTGAAGGCCAGCAGCAGGAACGGCGCCACCAGCACCGACGTCGCGAAGAGCCGGCCGTGCGCGATGAAGCCGCGGCGCGAGGCGATGGCCAGGGCGCCGAGCAGCGCGCCCAGCCCGTCGGCCGCGACCAGCGCGCCGAGCCACTCCGGGCCCACGTGCAGGAGGTCGCGCGCGAAGACCGGCAGCATGTGCTGGTACGGGAAGAAGAGCACGTTCATCAGCACCGTGATGATCAGCACCGCGCGCACCGTGGGCTCGCGCCAGGCGAGACCGAAGCCCGTGCCGAGGCTCGACACCACCGACGCGGTGTCGCGGCCGCTCGGGCCGCCGATCCGCGCGGGGAGGCCGATGAAGACGAGCAGCCCGACCGCGTAGAGCACGGCCACCGCCACGTAGCACGGCGCGGGGCCGACGCGCGCGAGCCCGATGCCGGCGAGGACCGGCCCGATCATCTTGGCGACCTGCATCGAGACGGTCTCGAGCGATACCGCGGTGGCCACGCGGCGTGGCCCCACGAGGGCGTAGAGCGCGGTGCGCCGGGCCGGGAAGTCGAGGGCCCAGAGGACACCGAAGAGCACCTGGAGGCCGACCATTGGCCAGAACCGGCCGTGCCCGGCCGCGAAGAGCCCCGCGAGGGCCAACGCGGTCGCGAGGCCCAGCACCTGGGTGACGACGAGCACACGCCCGCGGTGCATGCGGTCCGCCACGAGGCCGGTGAACGGGCCCAGCAGCATCATCGGCGCCGAGCGGGCGAAGGCGGCCACCGCGACCATGAACGGCGAATCCGTGAGCTGGAACGCGAGCCAGCCGAGCAGGACGAGGTCCATCCAGCGGGCCCCGTTGACGCAGAGGCCGGAGAGCCAGAGCCGGCGAAAGGAGGCCTCGCGGAGGATCTCGGCGAAGGCGTGGGGGGCGGCCAGGGCGGCCGCCGCGGGAGGGGCGCTGCTCACCCGCGTAGGGATAGCACGGAAATCGCTTGAGGCCCTAGCGATCCGGGCCGGGCACCTTGACAGGGCGGGGCCGCGCAGTCGATCATCTCCCCTCAACCCCCCAAGGAGGCTCACCCATGACCGCGCTCAGACTGCTGCTGCTGGCTATCTTCGCCCTCGCCGGCGCCACCACCGCCCACGCCCAGGCGAAGGAACTGGTGATGGGCAACGTCAACCCGCCCAAGCACGGCACCGCCCAGGCCGCGCAGCAGTTCATCGACAAGCTGGCCGAGCTGACCGGCGGCAAGACCAAGGTGGTGCACCACCACTCGGGCGCGCTCGGGGGAGAGCGCGAGGTCGGACAGCAGGTCCAGCTCGGCACCGTGGACTTGTCGCCGATGACGACGGCCCCGCTGTCCACACTGGTCCCCGAGATGTCCGTCTTCCAGCTCCCGTACATCTTCCGGGACTACCAGCACGTCTACGCGGCGCTGGACGGCACCGACACCCTCAAGAAGTACTACGAGGGCGTCCTCGACAAGAAGGGGCTCAAGCTGGTCGGGTTCTTCGCGGCCGGCTACCGCGGGATCTACGGCCACTTTCCGGTCAACTCGGTGGCCGACGTGAAAGGCAAGAAGATCCGCGTGCAGGAGGACAAGATCCTGGTGGCGACCTTCAAGGCGCTCGGAATGATCTCCACCCCGATCGCCTTCCCGGAGGTCGCGACGTCGCTCCAGACCAAGGTGATCGACTCGGCCGAGGGCGGGATCAACACCTTCTACCACAACAAGTTCTACGACATCGTCAAGCACGTGGCGGATGTGCGCCACACGCACCAGTGCGTGGCGCTCATCATGGCCAAGAGCTCGTGGGCCAAGCAGGACGCGGCCACCCAGAAGGCGATCATGGACGCGGCCAAGCACGCCGAGCAGTGGAACCGGAAGTTCATCCTCGACGAGGACCGCGACATCCAGGAGCAGGTGAAGGCCAAGGGCGTCACCATCACCAAGCCCGACGCCACCCCGTTCCGCCAGGCGACCGCCAGCGTGTACGAGGAGTTCTACGCGACCCCGGCGGGCAAGGACGCCCGCAAGATGGTCGACTACATCCTGAGCATCAAGTAGGCGTGGCCGGCGGTCCGGGATCCGGGAGCGGCGCGCCCTTCGGCGCCTGGGGGGCCCGCTTCTACGAGGGGCTCGGCATGCTCGGCGGCCTGATCCTCGCGGTGATGACCCTGGCCGTGTTCGTGCAGGTGCTCACGCGCTTCACCGGCCTCGCCGGCATCGACGGGATCGACGAGGTTCCGCGCTACCTGTTCGTCTGGCTCGTGATGATCGGCGCGGCGGCGGCCATGCATCGGGCCGAGCACACGCGGCTCGAGTATTTCGAGCAGCGCTTCGGCCCCCGCGGCCAAGCCGTGCTCACCGTGGTGACGAACGGCGTCGCCATGCTGCTTTTCCTCTCGCTCATCCGCACGAGCTTCGTGCTCGTGCCCAACGCGCAGTTTCAGACCAGCGCAGGGTTGGGGCTACCCCTGGGCTACGTCTACGCGGCCATGCCGGTCGGCGCCGTGCTCATCCTCCTTCCCATGGCGTGGCGGCTCGTCACCGCGCTGCGCATCGTATGGCAGAAACCCTCCTGATTGTCTTCGTCATCTTCGTCATCCTGGGCATGCCCATCGGCATCGCCCTCGGGGTGGGGGCCCTCGCCGCGGCGACCCTCTATCCGGCCCTGAACCCGATCATCATTCCCACGCGGTTCGTCGGGCTCCTCTCGGATTCGTTTCTCCTGCTCGCGGCGCCGCTCTTCATCCTGGCGGGCAATATCGCGGCGCGGGGTGGCGTGGCGCGGGCCATCATCGACCTCGCGACGGTACTGGTGGGACGCTTTCGCGGCGGGCTCGCCTACGTCAACATCGTCGACAGCATGATCTTCGGCGGGATCTCGGGCTCGGCGGTGGCCGACGTGTCGGCGCTGGGGACCTTCCTGGTCCCCCAGATGGTCCGCAAGGGGTACGACAAGGACTTCGCGACGATCCTGACCATCTGCACCGCCATCATGGCTCCGATCATCCCGCCCTCGATCATCGCGGTGATCTACGCCTGGATGGCCGACGAATCGGTCGCCGCCATCTTCGCGGGAGGCTACCTGCCGGGCCTCCTCATCGCGCTCGGCATGGCGGTCCCAGTGTTCGTCATCTCCAAGAAGCGGAACTACCCCAAGGAGCCGCCGCCGACCCGGGCGCAGTTCATGACCGCGCTCCGGAACGCGCTGCCCGCCATCATGATCCCGGTGATCATCATGGGGGGCATCCTCATCGGGTGGTTCACGCCCACGGAGGCCGCGGCGGTGGCGGTGGTGTACGCCCTGGTGGTCCCTCCCATCTTCTATCGCGAGCTGTCCTGGCGCGACATGCCCGCCATCTTCGCCGACTCGGCGCGGCTGACCGGCGTGATCGGCCTCATCATCGGGCTGGTGGGCGCCTTTGGCTGGGTGCTGACCTATTCCAAGTTCCCCTTCCGGGTCGCCGAGGCCATCCAGTCCGTCGCGCCGAGCTGGTGGCTGTTCATGATCTTCGCGATCTTCCTCTACGTCTTCCTGGGCACCTTCCTGACGCCGTCGGAGATCATCCTGGTCACGGTGCCGGTGCTGCTCCCGGGCGCGCAGGCGCTCGGCATCCACCCGATCCACTTCGGCATGGTCTGCGTGATCGCCTCCGCCATCGGTCACGTCACCCCGCCGGTCGGTCTGTGTCTCTTCCTCGGCATGGCCATCAGCGGCCTCCCGATGGACAAGCTGGTCCGTCCGCTCATGCCCTTCCTGGCCGCCATCGTGGTCGTGCTGCTGCTGGTGGCGTTCGTCCCGGAAACCGTCCTCTTCATTCCGCGCCGGCTGGGCTTCGTGCAGTAGGTCCGGTATACTCGGTCGCACTTTTCCCGGTCCGGACCCTGCTCTCTCGCGAAGGAGACGTGTCCATGACCCCGCGCGCGCTCGTCCTGATCCTGGTGGCCGTGCTCGTCCTCGTGCTCCCGGTGGCGCCGCTGGCCGCGCCCGAGGGCCAGCTCACCTGGGCCGTGCACATCTCACTCGCGCCCACCTGGTTCGATCCAGCCGAGACCCCCGGCATGATCACCCCTTACCTGGTCCTCTACGCCCTGCACGACGCGCTCGTGAAGCCCATGCCCGGCCAGCCGCGGGCCCCGGGCCTGGCCGAGTCGTGGTCGGTCTCCAAGGACGGCCTCGTCTACGAGTTCGTGCTCCGCAAGGGCGCGCTCTTTCACAACGGCGACCCGGTCACCGCGGACGACGTCAAGTACTCGCTGGAGCGATACCGCGGCACCGCGGTCAAGACGCTGAAGGAGCGCGTGGCCGGCGTGGAGACGCCCGATCCCGGGCGGGTGCGCATCCGCCTGAAGCAGCCGTGGCCCGACTTCCTGACCTTCTACACGAACGCGACCGGCGCGGGCTGGATCGTGCCCCGCAAATACGTGGAGAAGGTGGGCGAGGATGGCTTCAAGCGGGCCCCGGTGGGCGCGGGCCCCTACAAGTTCGTCTCCTTCACCCCGGGCGTGGAGCTGGTGCTGGAAGCCTTCGAGCAGTACTGGCGCAAAAGCCCGAGCGTGAAGCGGCTCGTGCTGCGGGTGGTCCCGGACGAGGCCACGCGGCTGGCCGCGCTCAAGCGCGGCGAAGTGGACATCGCGTACTCGATCCGCGGCGAGCTGGCCGAGGAGCTGCAGAAAACGCCCGGCCTCACGCTCAGGCCCGCGGTGGTCCAGGCCCCGTTCTGGCTCTACTTCGCCGACCAGTGGGACCCCAAGTCGCCCTGGCACGATCGGCGGGTGCGCCAGGCCGCGAGCCTCGCCATCGACCGGCCGTCCATCAACCAGGCCCTGACCCTCGGCCACTCGCGGCTCAACGGCAGCATCATCCCGACGTCGTTCGAATACTTCTGGCAGCCGCCCGCGCCGGTCTACAATCGCGCCCGGGCCAAGCAGCTCCTGGCCGAGGCGGGCTATCCCTCGGGCTTCGACGCGGGCGAGTACTACTGCGACGGCTCCTACGCCAATCTCGGAGAGGCGGTCGCCAATTCCCTGCAGCAGGCGGGCATCCGGGTGAAGCTGCGGCCGCTCGAGCGCGCGGCCTTCTTCAGCGGCTACGCGGAGAAGAAGTTCAAGAACCTCATCCAGGGATCGAGCGGGGCCTTCGGCAACGCGGCGACCCGTCTGGAAGCCTTCGTGGCCACCGGCGGCGTCTACGCCTACGGGGGATACCCGGACATCGACGGCCTCTTCCAGGAGCAGGCCGCCGACAACGACCTGAAGCGGCGCGAGGCCACGCTGCACCGCATCCAGCAGCTCGTCCACGACAAGGTGGTGTACGCCCCGATCTGGGAGCTGGCCTTCCTGAACGGGGTCGGGCCCCGCGTCCGCGAGTCGGGCCTGGGCCTGATCGCGGGCCACGCCTACTCGGCGCCCTACGAGGACATCACGCTCAAGGGCAAGTAAGTGAAGACGCGGTGCGGAAGCACGTAGAACACGCGCGAGAACGCGACGATCAGCAACGCCAGGTACGCCCAAGGGGGGGCCGCGCGGCCTCGGATCGTCCGAGTAGGCCACGCCTGCTCGGCGCCCTACGAGGACATCACGCTCAAGGGCAAGTAAGTGAAGACGCGGTGCGGAAGCACGTAGAACACGCGCGAGAACGCGACGATCAGCAACGCCAGGTACGCCCAAGGGGGCCGCGCGGCCTCGGACCGTCCGAGTAGGCCACGCCTACTCGGCGCCCTACGAGGACATCACGCTCGAGGGCAAGTAAGTGAAGACGAGGTGCGGGGGCAGGTAGAGCACGAGCGAGAACGCGACGATCAGCACGGCCAGGTAGATCCAGGGCGGGAGCGTAGTCTGGGGCCGGCCGAGCCCGTGCACCCAGTTCACGTTCTCCTTGGGGTCGGTGAGCCAGTAGGTCACCGGCAGCACGACGAGGGCGAGCAGGCTCTGGCAGAGCCACGCCCGCCGGTCGTAGCCGAGGTGGGCCACGAGCCACACGAGGCCGGCGGGCAGGGGCACGTGGAAGAGGGAGAGCGCGCGGAGATACCGGGGCGTGGCCGGGTCGAACATGTAGGCGCTCATGCCGAACATCGGACGCCCGGTGAGCAGCCGGCCGAAGAAGTCGAGGTTCCACGCCAGCTCGGGCAGCAGCACCGCCAGCATCATCATGCCGGCGAGCAGCGGGCTCTCCATCCAGAGCGCCGCCCCGGTGGTCAGCAGCGCGATGTCGGAGAACCAGAGGAAGTTCTTCGGGCCGTAGTGCGCCCAGTACACCGGGACCAGGACGAGGAGGAAGAGCGTGTAGCCGAGCTTGATCGCGAGGTGGATCTGTTCCCCCGCCACCTAGATGATCACCTTCTCCTCCACCACGAAGGTCTTGTTACCGCCGATGAAGAGCGCCCCGTCGGCGTGGAGGGTTGCCATCTCGGGCGAGGCGAGGGCGCGGTCCATGGCCGCGCGGTCCTCGAACCAGAGCTCGGCGATGCCGTCCACCTCGACGGGCGTGGTCGGGATGTCGGGGCGGCGGAACTCCTCGATGATGTGCGACTGCACGTAGCGGCGCAGCCCGGGCACCGCGTGGGCCAGCGGGGCGTGCACCTCGAGCCAGTGGCGGGTGAACTGCTCGCGCGTCAGGCCCGCCCGGCGGGTGAGCAGCGAGACGCGCTTGATCATGCCGGCGGATTGATCCGCTGGTAGACCACCGGCGAGCCCGCGTCGAGGCGCATGTGGTGCCGTACCCGGCGGGTCCACGGGTTCGCGTCGCGCACCCGGTTCCAGGCCTCGCTCTCCGGCACGTCCGGCCGCTCGAACTCGTAGACCGTGAGGTACTTGGGCTGGCCCTCGACGGCCATGAAGCGGCGGGCGCGGATCACGCCCGGCACCGTGAGGTAGTCCGGGACGTAGACCCAGTTGTACCAGTCGTTCCACTCCTCCTCCATGTGGGCCGGGATGTCCATGCGTCCCATCTGCAGATACGGCGAGGGCCCCATGGTCAGCTCCACCGGGTTGGTGCGCGCCGGGAAGATCTGGCGATAGCCGTTCAGCAGGTAGTTGCGCCCGACGTGGCCGCCGGAGGTCTGCTGCCGCCGGGCCGAGGGGCGGAAGCGCACCTCGTCGAGGAACGCGGCGGTCCGCAGCACGCCGGCCTCCTCCAGCTCGTACATCGCGAGGTACTTGGGCCCGCCGCGCAGGGCCACGTAGCGCGAGGCGGAGAGGAAGCCGGGCACCTTGAGCAGGCGATCGAGGTGCTCCTCGTCGTACCAGCGGTTGAACTCGGCTTCGTATTGCGCGTCCACGTCCGTCCACAGCATCAGCAGCCCGGTGCCGCGCGTCTTGGCCATGCCTCGCTCCCTCGTTGGATGCGCTCTTGACTGCCCGGTCGGCGTCGCGCAGGATCGGCGGCGGTCGACGTGAACGCGCCGACGATACGGCAGCGGGAGGAGAGACGCAACCGCAGCGCAAGGGAGGAAGGAAATGGCACTGCTCGACGGCAAGGTGGCGGTGGTGACGGGCGGCGGCACGGGCATCGGGCGCGCGGTCTCGATCGGCCTGGCCGCGGCGGGGGCCGCGGTGGTGGTGAACGACTACGGGGTCAGCGTGGACGGAATGGATCCCTCCAGCGAGCCGGCCAACCAGGTGGTGGCGGAGATCCGCAAGGCGGGCGGCCGGGCGGTGGCGGCGGCGGACAGCGTGGCCACCATGGCGGGCGGCCGCGCGGTGGTGGACCTGGCGCTCAAGGAATTCGGCGATCTCCACGTCCTGGTCTGCTGCGCGGGCATCCTGCGCGAGCGCATGATCTTCAACATGAGCGAGGAGGACTGGGACGCGGTCATCGCGGTGCATCTCAAGGGCCACTTCACGGTCATGCAGCCGGCCACCCGCCACATGCGCGAGCGCAAGGCCGGCAGCATCGTCACCTTCACGTCCACCGCGGGCCTCGAGGGCAGCCCCGGCCAGCCCAACTACTCGGCGGCCAAGGAAGGCATCGTGGGCCTCACCCGCTCGACCGCGCTCGCGATGGCGAAGTACGGCGTGCGCTGCAACGCGATCTCCCCCACCGCCGATACCCGCATGACCCAGCGGCTGCCCGGCGAGCGCCGGGGCGCCGCCACCGCCACGCCGCCCGAGGCCATCGCGCCGGTCGCGACCTTCCTGGCGAGTGATCGGGCCCGCCACATCACCGGCCAGGTGATCGGCGTGCGCGGGAGCGAGGTCACCGTCTTCTCCCACCCGGCTCCGCTGCGCACCGTGAGCGCGCCGGGCGACTGGACCGCCGAGCAGCTCGCCGAGACCTGGGACCGCACGCTCGGCCAGGACCGGCTCCGGCGGCTCGACGCGATGAAGATCCCGTGGCCGCCGGCCTGACCGGCCGAACGAGTCAGGCGGGCGGCGTCCCGCGATAGGCCGCGGCGTAGCGGGCGGAGTCGTGGAAGCTGCGGTACCGGACGAACCACCCCGCGTCGTCGACCGTGAAGTGGTGCACGACGTCCAGCTCCACCCGGCGGCCGCTTCGACGGAAGGCCAGCGTCAGCACCTCGCCGCCCGCCACGCAGAAGAAGACCGGCTCGAACCGGTGCTCGCGCCGCGTGTCCAGATCTCGGCATGGTCTCGGGCCACCGGGCGACGCGCTGCGCGACCAGGCTGAAAGGGGGCTGACACTCTGACGGCAATCGTCCATCTCCAGGTGTCCCCGGCCGGCTACATTGCGGTAATCCTGCCTCTATCCCCATGCTTTTGAGTGGCGTGACCACCCACCGCTGGTGGCACCGGAGATGCACAGATCAGGGCCATGGTTCTCCGCGCATTCCTTGCTCTCGTCGCGCTCACCTGCATGCTCCCCATCGGGGCCGAAGCCGGGGCCCCCACGGAGACGCTGAGGGCCACGTTCAACCAGGCCAACACGATCATCAACGACCCGACGACGGAGGATCGGCCGCTCGAACGCCTCGTCGCGATCCGGGCCCTGTTCGCGAAGGTCTTCGACTTCCGCGGCGCGGCGGAGCAGGTCCTCGGGCCCGAGTGGAAGGCGCGCAGCACCGTCGAGCAGCGGGAGTTCACGTCGATCTTCGCCGGCTTCGTCCAGCGCGGCTTCGTCTACTGGATCGCCTCGGTGGCCGAGGTGGACACCAACGGCGGCGGGATCACCGTTTACTACCTGGGTGAATCGGTGGAGCGGGACCGGGCCGCGGTGCGCACCGCCCTCGTGGGCCGGGGTGGCCGGCAGATTCGCCTCGACCACTGGATGGTCCAGCAGGGCAATCGCTGGCTGGTCCGGGACATCACGATCGACGGGATCAGCCTGCTCACGAACTACCGGGCGCAGTTCGATCGGGTGATCCGGGCTTCGTCCTACCGCGACCTCGTGGTCCGGATGCAAGACCGGGTGGGCACCGAGCTGCCGCGCCCCGCCGCGGCGGGCGCCGAGCTCCTCGGCGCCGAGCCGAAGCTCCCGCTCTACCTCTACCTCTACGAGACGCGCTGAGCCCGCCTCATCGCGCCTCGCCCTGTTGCCAGAGGCGGGAGCGCAGCAGCAGCCCGGCCAGCACCAGCAACATGCACGCGGCGGGGTAGACCGCCGAGGCGCGCGGCCCGGTGACCGGGGCCAGATAGCCGATCAGCAGGGCGCCGACCGGCGCGCCGCCCATCAGGCCGAGCTGGAAGAGCGAGAGGATCCGCGCGCGGTGGGTCTCGGGCGCCGCCGCCTGCACCAGCGTCCGCGCCTGGGTCATCACCACTCCCGCCCCCAGGCCCCAGACCAGGCAGAGCGCCACGAAAACCGGGAACGGGCTCGCCCACGCCATGGCCGCGAGCACCCCGGCCCCGAGGAAGAGGGCGACCACGATCGCCCGGCCCGGACGCCGCAGGGCCCCGAGACGAATCTGAATGAGGGTCGCTCCGATCGTGCCGCCCCAGAAGCCCAGGCTCACGAGGGACAGCTGAGCCGAGTCCCCGCCGTAGACGTCGCGCACGATCAACGGCAGGATCACGAGGAAGGCGCCCACGTAGAGCACGCCCACCGCCAGGTTCGCGATCAGCACCGGGACCAGGATCGGCGACTCGACGGCGGCCCGTAGCCCATCGCGCATCGCGCGCAGCCGGCTCTGGGCCGCAGCCCCGGCGACCGGAGGCGCCGCGGGCAGTCGCCGCGCGGCGATGCCCCCGAACGCCAGCACCGCCGCCTGCGCGAGCAAGAGCGCGGGCGCCCCGATCGCGCCGGCGCTGCCGCCCACCGCAATCCCCACGAGCTGCGCCGCGAACTGGATGGCGGTCATCACCGCCACCGCGCGTCCGAGTCCGCCCGCGGCCACGCGCGTGAGCATCGCGTCGCGCGCCGGCATGACGAAGGCGCCCACGGTGCCGACCGCGAGCGCGTAGGCGATGAGGCCGCCGTAGGTCAGCCCGCCCCGCGCGATGACCACGCCCAGCACGATCGGCGGGAGCGCGGCCACCAGATGCCCACGCACCATCAGCCGGCGGCAATCCGCGCGATCGGCGACCGCCCCGCCCAGCAGCATCAGGAAGATCGACGGCGCCATCAGCGACATCTGGGCGATGCCGACCCGCGCGGCCGACTCGTGGAGCACGACCGTGACGAGCCACGGGAAGACGATGGTCTGCATCCCGGAGCTCGCGAACCACGAGCTGACCCCGGCCAGGTACCAGGGAAAGGCGCGGACCGCGGGCGGCACCGCCGGGTCAGACCAGCCGGGTGCGGATGTCGATCTCGGAGACGAGGGTGCGGTGTACCGGGCAGCGGTTGGCGATCTCGAGCAGCCGCCCACGCTGCTCGGCGCTGAGCGGACCGGCCAGGCTGATCTCCCGCTCGATACGATCGAGCCGGCCCTCCTTCGTCTCGCACTCCGCGCAGTCCTGGGCGTGGATCTTCGCGTGCTGCAGCCGCACCGTGACCCGCTCGAGCGGCCACTCCTTGCGCCGCGCGTACATCGAGACCGTCAT
>Ga0187892_10008347_pt1 | contig 14215 bp, 16 predicted proteins | sample MA1701073metaG_FD_139345 | JGI IMG/M metagenome (GOLD analysis project Ga0187892, IMG submission 139345) | Bio-ooze microbial communities from a basaltic lava cave in the Kipuka Kanohina Cave System on the Island of Hawaii, USA - MA170107-3 metaG ... | reverse complement strand
CTCCTGACTGATCTCATTCATAAAAACTGGGCACGACGCCAGTCTTGCGAAAGGCTAGGATTGCTGTCCAGCGGCTTGCTGAGTATCCTGCCGACATGAAAATCTACGCCTTGGATCGAGAACCGCCCCCTCTGTCAGTCTTGATGGAGGAGGTGAAGCACGGGGAAGAGATCGTGCTCACAGATCATGACCGTCCGGTGGCGCGGCTGTTGCCAGCGGAAGAGAGCAAACCCCGGACCGCGCCAGTTGCAGGGAGTCTCAAAGGCTTCTGGGTGGCACCGAATTTTGACGAGTCACGTCATTAGTTTCGTGGTTTTTGGATAGGAGCGCCAGCGGCCAGTCGCGTATCAGCAGCAAAGACCATTCTCGATCTCACACTAGGCCGTGTCGTCTTGTTTCCGTAGTCATGTTCTTCTTGTGGACCTAACCCACAATTCAGTACTAATCCCTCACCCCGACATTCTTTCCCCCTTAGGAAAAACCCCAAGACCGTCTAATAGCCTGAAGGTCTCCATTAACACATGGGTGCCAGCATCAGGCCTTGCGCTGCTCTCACCTGTCCATGGTAGGTGCTCCCATACTCGCGGTATCATGTTCTTGAGTTCATGGGCGTTTATGTTCCTCAACTTAGCGAACGCTACAAGTCTCTTTCCCTGTTCTTCCGAGAGGTTCACCAGACAAGCATAGAATTTGAACTTATTCTCGCTTCCCTTCTGCCAAGGCTTTCCCTGCTTCTCGATGATCAGTTGGCTAATCACCTTATCGAGAACAGTATGCGCGTAAATAATCAGCTCGGTGAGATTTTCGTTTTTATGGGCTTCGAGCAGGTACATGATCGACTTAGGATCGGAACTTCCGCCGATGATCATTTCACAACTGCAAGACATAAGAGTTCCTATTCTGTTAGTAAGCCCGTGAGTCTTTTCCGTATAGATATAGTGCATTATTCTGCCCTTACCCGCTACTGGGTATCTGGAATTTTTGTTCATCCGCAATGATCTGTGCCCGGATTTGCTCGATCGCCTGGGTGAACGCCTTATTCAGACGGGCCCCCATGGCAGACGGGCTTCCTCCGGACGCAGAATGCGATTCCGAAAACTTCGCCTCTCCGCTGTACACCCCGATGGGCGTGCCATCGCGGCGATAAACCTTCAGTGTGATGTTCACTACACCTTCGCTAGATTTGACTGGAAGCCCTAGGAGCCAGACTGGAGCCACGACCTCTATGGGGATGTTAGCAAGCCGAGAGTATTTAGCCTGGCCTCTCCGTGGAACCTGTGAATTTCCCCTCTTACGATAATGTCTGGGTTATCAACGCTCTGACCCACTTCCTGAAAGACGCCGTTGATAGAGAAGTCGTTAATCACGGCCTCCGTAACCTGCCTCGCAAGGTACCTGGTGTTCCATGGTTCAATCGTGGGGGGGAAGCCGACGCCTGTGATATTTCTGTTATCATCCTCTGCCGGGGACTCATCGACAAAAGGCTCAACTTGGGCTTTGGCTCTAATCGTCACCGGGCTTTTGCCGAGCGAGAGGCTAGGTTTGTAGGCAGCCGGGCGTGAGCAACCGCTGAGAAGGATAGAAATCAGGATAGGTAAGGCGACCCAGTAGTGGTAAGGCATCTTTAAGCCTCCATAGCCCCCTACTACTGGTCTCTACATTATCTGGCAAGTTTTAGGTATAGGGGGCGCTGTGACCGGAGCGGAAACGCCCCACCTTCCGGAGTTTTTCTCAGGAGCCTCCTTCAGCGAAAAAGAGAGGGAGCGAGAGTTAGGCTAACGGCTTATACCACTCTCCAGAGCAAGGGTGAAAACTCTCTGGCCAGTTCGCAGTCAAAGTGCACAGCAGCCGTAACTGAATCGGAGCCTCCGGGTTGACTTTCTCAACGACAACTTTGGTGTTTTCAATTCCAGCCTCCCGTAACAAGCGAAGGAAGTCTCCCGCAAAATAACGTGGGCAGTAGCCCACCAGAGTTGTCGGCTCATCTGTGCGCAGTGCTACTGCATCTGGATCATACTTATTTTGCGGATCAAGCATGAGGTACAATTGCTCTCCAGGTGAAAGCTTGTGGATTCGCAGGATGGCTTCTGGCAACAGATACCGAAGCCCCTGATTGAAGAAGCGCATGCGATACATGTTGTCAGGCCCTCGATAGGGGCATGGGAAGAGTGCCAACAAGTCTGCTTCTTGCATCCCTCCAGTGCAAGCCAGCAACGTCAGCGGATCATCTTCCTCCGGGCGTACATTTAACCAATGGAGGAACGCTCGATACTCTGGCCGCTTTTTCGATAGGAGCCGATTGATAAATACAGGAAACAATTCATCAGATTCGTAGATTGTTGTCAGATCTTCCATCCGTGCAAATGGAATGAAGTTAGATGACTGCTTTACGCCTTTCGTGTACACGAAGCGGTACACCTTTCCATCAAAGCTCAATCGCCCGACCGGAAACCAACTGCGGCTCTTAGGATCGCGCCAGGCTAAGTATAAAATCTTCATGACCACACTCCTTGTAACGCCAGCAGTCGTTGGCGGTTTACCTCTAGCATTCTTTGCGCAAACCTACTTGCCACAGGAGAAATGTGCTCCGGTGGAATCTGCTCGAATATGGAAGTGACATCGTGCTCAGACACATGTCGAAGACGTTCAAGCCACGCGTCTGCAGCTTGAGGTCTCAATTTCCCAACTTCATCAAAGGCCTCCAGTGGCGACAACGGCTTTTTGCTGGCAGATGAAGCATAGAAAGCAGATACTGCTCGTTCGACATACCTTTCCATGGACCGCCGTTTGTCGCTCGGCGAGAGCCTATCTTCCCGGTCAGTATCTGTTTCACCGCTTCCCAGACTGGAAGCGTGGTCATAAGAAGGAGCAAGATGTGTCGCCTCCGGGGTCGCGACAAGTCCCCAGTTCTCGTGGTGCCGATCCTGGTTCGCAATCCAAGCATCAAACATCAGATACCCAACAAAAACGTCCCTCGCAGTCTCAACCGCTGTGAACTCAGTCCAGCCAATCGGCAATTTGATCCGACGGTTTCTCAAGATTGCCATGACACGCCTGACCGTGTGCTGAGTCACTCCAAAACGCTTCGTTTTGGAGTATCCCGGTACAACCTTCGCCAACAACTCGTTTCCTAACTCAAGGCGAGCATCGAGAGGTATAAAAGTGGGACTGATAACTCCTTTACGTCCCTTCCAAACAGCAAGATCATACTGAGCGTGTGGAAGGTGTAGCAATTTGCACAGCTCGCTTGCCGCTTTTTCCGACCAATCATCCCCAGTGTTCGGCCGCCCCTCCTTGAAGAGGATACTTTGTCCTTGAAACCAGAATTTTTCCTTCGTGCCAACCGGTTCTGGAAGATCTGGCGCTTGGTCGGGCACTTCTATGATCGGGAACATTGAAACATTCTAAGGTAGTGTCTCTACTCTGAGAATTCCCCTCTAGACAAATTCTTCTTCTGTTTCTCTACAATGGTTTTCTTATCGTCAACCGCAAAGACGAACAGAAACACGACGAGTACCCACCAAGCGCGTCGTTGAACACTGTGAGCACTACTTTTCGCATGTGTTAAGTCCTTGAAAAATAAAAACGTCCCCGACGGGATTTGAACCCGTGTCGCCGGCGTGAAAGGCCGGTGTCCTAGGCCGAGCTAGACGACGGGGACATATGCATTGTGGATTGCCGATTGGCGATTGCGGATTAGTAGGAAGGTTGACGTTCGACAATCCGAAATCCGCATTCCACAATCGAGTGAGCCGCCCGGGACTCGAACCCGGGACCCTCTGCTTAAAAGGCAGATGCTCTACCTCCTGAGCTAGCGGCTCAGCTAGGGCGAGGCAACATATACGAAGCTTTCACAGAACTCAAACCCCCTTGGGGAAGTCTCTCAGTTCCGAGTTGCTCAGTTCTGAGTGGCTGAGTGAGGGACTCAGAGACTCTCAGTCTGTCGGTAGTGGGTCAGTTTGACTTTCGACGTCCTGAGAAACTGTAGGGGGCCGATTCATCGGACCCGTCAACGGGCTTGATTAATCAAGCCCCTACCTCGTTGTGTGACGTGGTGATCAGAAGTGTCCCCCGTGGCTGAAAACGAAATTGACCCACTACCAGTCTGTCCGGCTGATTGACTGCCCAACTAAACATGTTAGCGTGCCCCGCATGACTACTGTACGCTCTCGTTTTGCTCCGAGTCCGACTGGCTATCTTCATATTGGTGGGGCGCGGACGGCTTTGTTTGCCTACCTTTATGCCAAGCAACACAATGGTACTTTTCTCCTCCGCATTGATGACACGGATCGTCAACGCTCTACCCAGGAGTATCTCGACGAGATTATGGATGCCATGCACTGGTTGGGGCTCGAATGGAACGAAGGTCCATACTTTCAAACCCAACGGTACGCGCTATATCAAGAGGCCGCGGAACGCTTACTGCGTGAGGGGAAAGCCTATCGTTGCTATTGCTTAGCGGAGGAAATCGAGGCCAAACGGAAAGCTGCTCTCGCTGCCGGACTGAAGCTGGGATACGACGGCACGTGTCGCAATTATACGCCACCGCCTGGTGATACGCGCCCGTTTGCCCTCCGCTTCAAGGGGCCGAAAGAGGGGGAAACAGTTGTCGATGACCTGATTAAGGGACGGGTGGTGTTCCAGAATCACGAACTGGATGATTTGATTATTGTCCGTTCTGATGGCACGCCGATCTATAACTTTTGTTCTGTTGTGGATGACGCCGATTTGCGCATTACGCATATCGTCCGTGGAGATGACCATCTCACCAATACTCCACGGCAGATTCTGCTCTTTCAGGCACTTGGCGCAGAACTACCGCAGTTTGCTCATCTCCCGTTGATTTTGGGGAGCGATCGCGCACCGCTCAGTAAGCGGCATGGCGCGACGGCGGTACGCGCCTATCGAGAACAGGGGTACTTACCCGATGCTCTGGTCAACTTTCTTGCCCGTCTTGGCTGGGCCTCTGGCGATCAAGAGATTTTTTCCCGCGCAGAGTTGATTGAAAAATTCCGTCTAGATGATGTTGGGAAATCTGCCGGCATCTTCAATGCCGAAAAACTCCAGTGGCTTAATGCGCATTATCTCAAAGAGACACCGCTTGCCCAGCTTGTGCAGGCGGTGAAACCCTTTATTGCGCAGAAAGGCTACCCGATCCCGACCGATGATCAGTGGCTTGCGCGCGTCATTGTAACGCTGCAAGCGCGCGCCAAAACATTAGTCGAGCTGGTTGATCAGGCGCATTACTATTTGAGTGACACGATTACCTTCGACCACAAGGCGACACAGAAATTTCTCACCCCAACGACACTCCCGTTGTTAGAAAAACTCCGCGCGCGCCTTACTGCTATACCCACGTGGAATGAACAAGCGCTGGAGCCGGTGTTTGCTGATCTCATGCAAGAAGAGCAGTTGAAAAATCTGGGGCAATTGGCCCAACCGGTGCGGGTGGCGTTGACTGGTGGCACCGTAAGTCCAGGAATCTTTGAAGTCATGGCCGTGCTGGGCCGTGAGCGAACCCTGGCACGGTTGGAGCAGGCGACGACTATGGTGCACTAGCCACGCAGCGGCGCTTTCTGCCTCGCTTTGCGAGGCGATGAGGGTAGCCGGGGAATTGATTCCCCGGCTGGGTGGCTGGGGCCGAAAACGCAGCATGGGATTATGCCGTAGGAAGAATTGGGGATTGGGGATTGGGGATTGGGGATTGGAGAAGACGGCGTACCGCGGTGACTTCGGTTTCAAGACGCTCCAAACGTTTGAGAATGTCTTGCTGGGGATCATGGGTGAGATACCCGTGCTCTACTAACGCAATAAAAATGCGGGCGACCTCTTCAGCGGATAGTGGTCCGTCAGGCTGATACCACTGATACAGCCAGTTACACATTCCTAAGAGCGCAAAGGAGACTAGTTTGGGCGGGAGCGGTGCTAGTCTCCCGGCCTCGACTCCTTCACGGATCACTCCTTCGATCAGTTCATCGTAGCTGCGACGTTCGACACGGGCTCGTCGTGCCTTGTCTGGGGGCAGACTGCCCTCTTCACTAAAGAAGACCGTGAGGAAATTGCGGTGGTCTGCCATCAGGCGAACCTGATGGCGGATGACCTGCCGCAGTCTCTCTTCCGGGGGGATGTCCTGAGTGCAGATTTGCTGTAATCCCCGTTGGAAAATCGCAATCGTCCGTTCAAAGACACGAACGAGGAGTTCTTCTTTACTAGGACAGTAGCGGTAGAGGGTCACGCGTGAGATGCCCAGTCGTTCGGCAACTGTTTCCAGTGTCGTTGCCTGATATCCCTGTTCTCCGAAACAGGCGGCTGCGGCTTGTAGGATTTCTTCCTCTCGGAGCGCCTCCTTTCGTTATAGTCCTGGTCTTTTTCCTGATGCCATGTCCTTGCGCTTACTGGATTCGCCCAAGCCGTGCAAGCGGCGTTTGCCAATGAAGAATGCAGAATGTCGAATGCGGAATGGTAAGGAATGCGAGTGGGGCTTTACTTCAGCCTCACAATTTATCACTCTTAGCTCGTGACTCGGAACTTTGAACTCTTAATTCTTCATTCCTTGGAGGTCCTATGCCACGCAAGCCGGTAGAAAAAGAAAGTGTCCTGGTCCTCGGTGGTGCTCGTTCTGGCAAAAGCGCTTATGCACTTCAACGGGTACAGGCATGGACGGGGCAACTGGTGTACGTGGCAACGGCGGAAGGCAAGGATGCAGAGATGCGAGCGCGTATTGCCCGCCATCGCGCCCAACGTCGGAGTCGGCGCTGGACGACCATTGAAGAACCCATCGAAGTAGTGTGGCAGCTCAAAGAACTGGACGAGAGTATTGGGGCGGTAGTGCTCGACTGTGTGACCCTGTGGGTATCGAATGCCTTGCTCTCTGGGCAACGCGAAGAACTAGAGAGTCAGGTCGCGGAACTTATCGAAGAAATCCCGCTCTTTCCGTTTCATTTCCTGGCGGTGAGCAATGAGGTTGGCCTTGGTCTCGTACCCGACAACGCGCTCGGACGGGAGTATCGAGACCTGCTTGGCAGCATCAACCAGCAATTGGCGAAAGCCTGCAAAGAAGTGGTGTTCATGGCTGCTGGTCTGCCAATGAAGATGAAAGGATAAGTGCCCACCACATGCAGAAACTGGAAGCAACCCTCAGCCACATTCAGCCCGTTGATCAACTCCTAGCGGTTCGGGTTCAGGCCCGGCTTGATACACTGACGAAACCGCGTGGCAGCCTGGGGCGGTTAGAAGAACTGGCGCTGCGATGTGCCTTGATTACTGGGCACGAACGCCCATCCATTGCGCAGAAAGTCCTTTTTGTTTGTTGTGCGGATCACGGTGTGTGCGCTGAAGGGGTAAGTGCCTATCCCCGTGAGGTGACAGCACAGATGGTATACAACTTCTTGCGTGGGGGGGCGGCGATTACCGTTCTCGCTCGGCAATTCGGCATCTCCGTACAGGTGGTGGACTTGGGAGTCGATCATGATTTTGCTCCGCAGCTTCCTGGCCTGCTGCAACACAAGATTGGACGTGGGACGGCAAACTTTGCCCGTGGGCCAGCCATGTCACGGGACGAGGCGATTGACGCGGTCGAGACGGGGATAACGGTCGCAGAGGAAGCGATTCAGCAAGGTGCGCAACTCCTCGGCGTCGGAGAAATGGGAATCGGGAATACCACAGCAGCGACTGCTCTGCTGTCGGTACTGAGCGGTATTGACCCAGAACAACTCGCAGGAGCTGGGACCGGTGTCGATGAAAGTGGCAGACAACACAAGGTCGCCGTTGTGCGACAGGCCCTTACGTGTAATCGCCCCGATCCCTCTGATCCATTGGGAACCCTCGCCTGTCTTGGCGGCTATGAAATTGCCGGGATCACTGGCATCTGCCTCGCGGGAGCGGCATTACGGGTTCCAGTCGTCATTGACGGGTTCATTGCCACCGCCGGAGCGTGGGTCGCCTGCACTTTACATCCAGCGGTCAAAGAACGCCTCATCTTTGCGCATTTGTCTGCTGAACGAGGACATCGGTCTGTATTGGCCGCACTTGATGTGAAGCCTCTGCTCGACTTGGAGATGCGACTGGGAGAAGGAACCGGAGCAGCATTGGGCATGGGACTTGTAGAATCCGCTGTTCGCCTTCTGAACGAAATGGCAACATTCACTGAGGCTGGCGTAGCGGAGAAACCGTGAGGTTGCTCTCACGTAACACGTATCTCATTATGACGCTGCCGTGGACTGCCACCGTTCGTGAACAAACGCTGATCGTGACTTTTCCCACTTCCTATCGGGTCTTGAGTTGGGCCCCCCTCAATGGCGGATTGGTTGAGGCGCGAGCGATTCTCAACCACCAAGTCGATATCCATGAGTATCCGACACTGGAACCGGAAACATATCTTTCCTCGCTCGCGCAACGTCTCAATGTCGAAGAGCCAGTCGTAGGGCTGATGACTGGTGTGTTAATGGAGCGATTGGCACGAAAGGTCATCCATACCAATGCTTTACTGCTTGAGTGCTTTGCTACAGTTGGTTTGAGTAATGCTTTAGCTGTTGGTGACCCACCAACGTACGAAGAACACCCCGGAACGATCAATCTGATTATTGTTCTCAATCAGTCGCTGAGTCCTTCAACCTTGGTTGAAGCGGTACAGATTGTGACCGAGGCAAAAGTACAAGGATTGTATGCGGCAAAAGTCAAAAGTACAGTCACGAATGCGCTGGCAACCGGAACAGGAACAGATTGTGTCGCCATTGCCTGTCCACCTGGAAAACCAACCTATCAATACTGCGGGAAACATACCCGATTAGGCGAATTGCTTGGGCGCGTGGTCGGAGAGGCCATCGAAGAAGGGATACAACGAACAGGAATTGGTGAGGGGTGAATGGAACATGCGGCACTGTTGATCCTGGCCTTCTTGCTTGACGTGGTGTTGGGGGAGCCACGCTGGCTGCCGCATCCGGTACGGGTGATCGGCACAATCATCGACACAAGCGAACGCTGGTTGCGTCGAGGCCCCTCTTCGCCCGCATGGGACTTTTGGGGAGGGTGCGGTATTGCACTGGGAGTTGTGTTGTCAACGTACTTCGGTGCGAAGTGGCTTCTCTGGATGCTATCTGAGATGTCGTGGTGGTTTGGTCAGGCAGCGGCCGTTTTGCTCGGCTCGCTTTGTCTGGCACGCCGGAGTTTGCAAGAACACGTGCAGGCAGTTCTGCGGCCATTATGCAGCGGCGAACTGGAACATGCACGGATGATGCTGGCGCAAATCGTCAGCCGAGACACCATGGATTTGCCCGAAACTGCCATTATTCGTGGCACAGTCGAATCGGTAGCGGAAAACAGTTCTGATGGTGTGATTGCGCCACTGTTCTATCTCGCGTTGGGTGGGGTGCCCTTAGCGCTCACCTACAAAGCGGTGAACACGTTGGACTCGATGCTTGGGTATCGTGTCGGGAGGTACGAGTACATTGGCAAGGCTGCGGCGCGACTGGATGATCTGGCGAACTTTGTGCCAGCACGGTTGACTGCGCTCGCATTGGTTGGTGCCGCATGGAGCCTGAATCGTCATGATGCCTCGTATGATGGGAGAAGCGCCTGGCGCGTCATGTGGAGAGATGGTTATAAACATGCGAGTCCAAACGCTGGGTATCCCGAAGCAGCAGTTGCTGGAGCACTTGGCATTCAGCTTGGCGGACTGAGTCTCTATTTTGGCAAACTGGTCGAGAAACCGACGCTCGGCGACGCACTTCAGCCGCTCCGCCCCGAACACATCACGCGAAGTTTGCGACTCCTCGATAGGGCGAGCATCCTTGCCCTTCTTGTCTGTGTCGCTGTGGCCCTTCTTTGCCGATGAAAAAATCAGACTTTGGACCTTGGACTTTGGACATTAGACAAGCTAGTGGTGGACATGGCGGGAACGTCTACGCCTTTGCTCGTTCGCGGGGAATTTCCCCAGAACAGATGGTTGACTTCAGTGCCAGTATCAATCCGCTGGGTTGGCCACGCGGAGTGGCAAAAGCATATCGACAGGCGCTCACACAGGTCACACACTATCCAGAACCTTATGCGGAAACGCTCACGCAGGCCCTTGCGGACTATCATGGCCTTGATCCTCACTCCATTCTTGTCGGCAACGGTTCCACGCAACTGATTTATTTGCTTGCACGAGTGCTTGCTCCACGACGAGCCCTCATTGTTGCGCCATCATTTAGTGAACACGAGACGGCTCTCCGACAGCATAGCGCACAGGTTGACCACTTCATTCTTCGTCCTCCTTTATTTGCCCTTCCTATGGAGCGTCTCAAAACTATTCTGACACGAAGGTACGATGTCCTCATTCTCACGAATCCCAATAGCCCGACGGGGTCACTGATTCCCCGTGTAGAATGTGAACAGATTGTGCGCTGTTGTCGCCAGACACGCACGCGACTGGTGATAGACGAGACCTTTGTCGATTGGGTCGAGGAAGCCTCGCTTCAACACCAGGCTGAACACAGCCCACACGTGGTGGTATTACGATCGTTGACCAAGTTCTTTGCCCTTCCCGGTCTGCGGGTCGGATACGTCATTGGGCAATCACGGCTGATTACACGGCTTCGCGCGCAGATGGAACCGTGGTCGGTTAATTCCATTGCGCAAGATGTTGCACGTGTCTGTTTGCAGGATGCCGCGTTTCCCCAGCGAAGCCGGTTATTCATGGAACGGGAACGAGCTTGGCTTTCGGCTCAGCTTCTGACAATCGGGGGGTTGCGACCATTTCCCTCTCACGCGAACTTTCTCCTGGTGGAGATCACACAACCTGGGGTGTTTGTGGCTGAGGTGGTGCGGCGGTTGGCGGAAGAGAACTTGCTTGTCCGTGATTGTGGAAATTTCGTTGGTTTAGGAAAACGCTTCTTCCGCGTGGCCGTACGCACCCGTAGTGAGAATAGGCGCTTACTGGCCGCCCTGCGGGCGAGCGTATAAAGAAATTGCCATGTTGAGAGAGAAAAGGGATCAGGTCCTTTCCTCTTGACTTCTTGGGGAGGCGAAGGGTAGCGTTTACCCTATCAAGAGCAATCCACAGAAGATCATTGCTGAAGGTACTGACTGGAGTTTCCTCAATGAGATCAAGAAGGAGTTGAAGGGATAAGCCGCACAGACGGAGATGTGAGACAGAGACAGGGACTCAGACAGAGATGTGAGACAGAGACAGAGTAAAGGAGGAGGTTGAGGGTCTCTATCTCTGTCCTTTTTCTGGTCTCTGTCCCCTTGTGTTAGTGTTGGGTTTGGCTTCCGTCCGCGATGCGCAGGTGCAGATCACGTGTCAGTTCCAAGGTGCGAGCCGTGATCGCATGGACTTCTTTGAGCATTTCCCCTTGCTGCTTGAGCATTTCGCTCTGCTGCACGATGGCAGTGGTCATAGCGCGCATCACCGCTCGATGATGCCGCTCTTGCCGTTCCGTACTCGCTTGCAGCCACCGCACCAACTCCGCATGTGACGTGCGGATCTCGGTAAGTTCACGTTCCAGTTTTGTCTGTCGTGCCACGATAATTCCTTTCGTTCTTCAACATGACTTCTATGGGTTATGGAGTCAATATCAGAAGATCATCGCCGAGGGCATTGACTGGCGCTTTCTTAATGAGATTAAAAGTGAACTGAAGGGATAAGGTGGGTTTCAGTTGTATGTGCCAGGAGAAGAAATTTTTGGAGTGCGCAAGCCATGCTCAGATGTTTCTTGCGGAATGTTTTCTCGCCCGGAGGTAAGCGTTCAGCTCTCAGCCGTCAGATCTCAGCTTTTGAGGGAATCTTTCTTTCCTGCTCTTTTGGCTGAGTGCTGAGTACTGACCGCTGAATGCTTCTTTGGGAAATACTTCCGCATTTCGGCAAAACTGCGCTGCTGGTGATACTGCAACTCATCGAGTGGGTACCGGTGCTCACGTCCGTACACGCAGTCATAACGGGCACGACAATAATCAACACAGTCCGTAGTCACTTGCAGTCGGTGGGTGACGCAAGCGGGAATGTCCCAGCCTTTTTCTCGACTGATTGCGTAAGCCGGGCAAGCGGTGATACAGGGACGCTCGGTGCAAGTCGGGCACGGATCAAAACCGGCGGCAACCGAGGGTACTGATAATTCCAGGTCTAGGAGCACCGCAGCCCGGAGAGCAATCCACGGTCCATAGGTGGGATGAACCATCACCCCAAGAATGCTTGGCCCCGCCAGGCCTGCGGCTTGGGCCAGGTGCATAAATGAGACCGGCTCAGTCCAAAAGCGGAAGGGATAGAGATAGCGATAGGTAGCGCCTTCGCGTTCCAAGATTGGCGTCAGCGAGTTTTCGATGACCTCGACGGTATAGTCATCGAGAGGATGTTCTCGTTGCTCACGATAGCCGGGCCGAGCTTCACAGTACACGCGAAATCTTTGCCAAAATGCTCCACCTCCGTTCCCAAGAACAAGCAACGTCTTTGCCTGTGGTAGAAGGGAGGCCACATGGTATTGCGCAGGTACTGACGCTTCATAGGCTGTCACCGTTGTCGTGCCAATTAGATTGAGTCCATACTGAACAAGGGTGTCGGTAATGTTTTGTAATAGGTTCACGATAAAACTCCAAGTGACTCCTTTTTTTGTAACAGTCCAAGGTCCAACGTCTCAAGTCTAACATGATTTATAAGCGTTCAGCTCTCAGCTTTCAGTAGTCAGCCAGACAGAAAAACATAGCGGATTTTGCCCAACTTCTCACACAAAACAGAGTCCCCAGGATGTGCACCTCCGTGTTTTTGCTGCAAGCTGACGGCTGACTGCTGAACGCTTACTATGATTTTACGTTGCAGCGACTGCCCAACGCCGTGCTGCCATATCTGTCACGATGTGCCGTGAGGCGATGTAATGACAAATAGCGGCAAAGACATCGGCGGCTGGGCAGATGAGCAACATATATTGCAGGAATAGAGGGTCTCCGCTTAGGTCCGTGAATTTACCAATGAGAAGAGGCGAAACCCCCGCAGCGACGTTGATGACAAGCACGTACACTGCCACTGCGAGCGAGCGCAACTCTGGTTGGACCAGATCATGGACGACGGCGGCTGCCGGACCAAACCAGAGGGAACTGACAGAAGTTCCAATCACAACCAGTGGAATGAGCAGAAGTGGGGGAGCGGCGAAGAATATGCCGACGAGGAAGGGAATGACGAGGATACTGCGTATGAAGAGGATAAACATGCGTGCATTCTTGCGTCGTACCATCCAACGATCAGCAATGATGCCGCCAACAAAGGTGCCGAGCAGTCCAGCGATGATCGCGCTAACACCGGCAACAATTCCTGCGGTCTCAATACTCATGCCGCGCACACGAATGAGAAAGGTTGGGAGCCACACAGCAAAGCCGTTGACCGAGAAGCCGATGATGGCCATCCCGGCTAAGTGCCACCGCAATGCGGAAGTGGTGCGCAGCACGGCAAAGAAGCGCTTCATTGTTCCTGATGGATCGGTGGGCGAGGATTGACGAGGCTCGTCCATTTGCCCACGGATGGGTTCTTTCAAGGTTGCGACGAGTAGCGCAAGCAAAAGCCCAGGAATCCCTAGCAGAAAAAAGGTCCATCGCCAGCCCCACTGCTGAGCAATGTAGCCGCCTAAATACAAACCGAGGCCATGACCGATCGGGACTCCACAGTTGAACGCTGCCAGAATCGTGGATCGTCTGCTGCGGGGAAAGTAGTCGCTCAAGATTGTTTGGCCCGCTGGGGCACACGATGACTCCCCGATGCCAACCCCCACCCGTACCGCGAAGAGCGACCAAAACCCTCGTGCCATACCTGATAAAACGGTCAGACTGCTCCATATCGTAAGTCCAATGGTGATGAGCCGAACTCTATTCCAGCGGTCGGCAAGCCAGCCGAGTGGAATACCCATGAAGCTGTAGAAGAGAGCAAACGGTAGCGCGCCAAGCGCTCCCAGTTGCGTGTCGGTGAGCTGTAAATCCGCTTTAATCAGTGGAAACAAGATGTAGACCGCCTGGCGGTCAATGAGATTAATCACATTGACACAGAACAACACTGCCAGAACGTAGTACGCATAACGAGACGTGACATAAGCGTGCGGCATGATGCTCCCCATGTTCTCCAATAGCATTCAGTTAAATCGAACCACGGAAGATTCGTACATTTCCTCACTCATAGCGAGATGTTGTTCCGCTCGTCCTGAGCGTAGCGTAGCGAAGTCGAAGGGCGCCAAATCACATCCTCCGTATGCTTCGACTT
>Ga0187892_10008346_pt1 | contig 14217 bp, 12 predicted proteins | sample MA1701073metaG_FD_139345 | JGI IMG/M metagenome (GOLD analysis project Ga0187892, IMG submission 139345) | Bio-ooze microbial communities from a basaltic lava cave in the Kipuka Kanohina Cave System on the Island of Hawaii, USA - MA170107-3 metaG ... | reverse complement strand
GTGCTGGTTGACGTTGAAAGGCACCGCCCGCGCGCGGTAGCAGCCGTACATTGCCTCGATGTACTCGGGGCAGTTGTAGAGGAGGAGCGCGACGGGGGCCTGGCCGCACTCCCAGCGCTCGAGCGCGGCGCGTTCGCGGCGGAGGCCGATGCCGCGCTGCGAGAAGAACGCGGCGAGGCTGCGGGTGCGCCTCGCCACTTCGGCGTAGGTCCGCCGCGTCTTCTGCCAGACGAGCGCCTCGCGGTCCGGAGCGGCGGCGCCGATGACGTCGTACGCGCCCGGCAGGGACCATTCCATCGTCTCAGCGCCCGGTGAAGCGCGGCTCGCGCCGCTCGAGGAACGCCGCGATCCCCTCGCGCACGTCCTTGCTCGCCTGCGTGATGTGCTGGGAGCGCGCCTCGTCCTCGAGCGCCTGCGCGAGGGTCACGGAGGAGCTCGCGTCGAGGAGCCGCTTCGAGAGCCCGAGCGCGAGCGTGGGCCCCGAAGCCAGGCGGCGGCCCCACTCCTCGGCCACCCCGTCGAGCTCGCCGGCCGGCACGACCTTGTTCACGAGGCCGATCGACTCGGCTTCCTTCGCGTCGAGCATGTCGGCGAAGAAGGTGAGCTCCTTCGCCCTGTGGAGCCCGATCCGGCGCGGCAGCAGCCACGAGTTGCCGCCGTCGAGCGCGAGCCCGCGCTTCGCGAAGATCTCCGAGAAGCGGGCGCGATCGCTGGCGAGTAGCAGGTCGCACGCGAGCGCCAGGCCGAGCGCGACTCCGACGCACACGCCGTCGATCTTGGCGAGCGTCGGCTTCGCGATGCGCGAGAGCCGCAGGATGATGTCGCCGAGCAGGCGCATCTCCTGGACGATCGGCTGCACCGGCCCGCCGGTGAGGCCCTGCCCGCTCTTGTTGCCCGAGAGATCGGCGCCCGCGGAGAAGTTGCCGCCGGCACCGGTGAGGATCAGAGCGCGGTCGTCGGGGTCCGCGGCGACCTCGGAGAATACGCGGTCCAGCGCGACCCACATCGCCGCGTCGAGGGCGTTCTTCTTCTCCGGCCGGTCGAGTGTGACCGTGACGAGGCCGTCCCGTCGCTCGACCCGGATCGTCTCCATCGCCCACCTCCGTCGACCGGGGCGTCGTCGCGGGCCCTTGTACCCCGGTCGCCCCCATTGTATTTGTCTAGATGTTTTACGCCAGCCTGCGGAGAGTGGATGACCCGGGCGATCGACTGTCTCGTGAACGTCGACATGGGTGACCAGCAGCAGCCCGAGTGGATGGTTCGGGTCAAGGAGGACACCTTCAAGGGCGGAGAGTCCTTCTTCAAGAGCCCGGAGCTCACGGAGCTCCTCGACGACATGGACGCGAACGGCGTCGCGAGGGCGATCCTGCTGACCCGGCTCGGCAAGAGCGGCGACCGCGCGCAGCGCTACGCGGTGGCGCGCCCCGATCGCTTCTCCCTCGGCGTCGGCAGCCTCGACCTGCTGCGGCCGATGAAGACGCTCCGGAGCCTCGAGTCGTTCGTGCGCGACCACCCCGTCTCATACACCGTGATCGGCCCCAGCTTCTGGGGCGACGGCATGTACCCGCCGAGCGACGCCGTCTACTACCCGCTCTACACGAAGTGCTGCGAGCTGGATCTCCCGCTCTGCATGAACACCGGCATTCCGGGGCCGCCGATCCCGGGCGAGGCGCAGCATCCGATCCACCTCGACCGCGTCTGCGTGCGCTTTCCCGAGCTGCGGCTCTGCATGATCCACGGCGCCGATCCGTGGTGGGACGTCGCGATCCGGCTGATGCTCAAGTACCGGAACCTGCGCCTGATGACGTCGGCGTGGTCGCCGAAGCGCCTGCCGCAGACGCTCCTCCATTTCATGTCCACGCGCGGCAAGGACCGCATCCTCTACGCCTCGGACTACCCCGTGCTCTCGTTCCAGCGCTGCCTCGACGAGGCCCGGAAGCTCGAGCTCGCGCCGGAGGTGCTCGAGGCCTGGCTGCACGGGAACGCGGAGGCGTTCTTCCTCCGGGACCGGGAGCCCGTGCGATGAACCTCGAGTTCGGCGAGAAGTACGAGACGCTCCGCGCCGAGGCGAGGGCGTTCTGCGAGAAGACGTGGCCGCTCCGCGGCGACGAGACCCGGCTCGGCGAGCGCGAGCAGGCGATCGCGTGGCGGAAGCGGGCGATGGCGGCGGGCTTCCTCCACCGCACCGTGCCGACGGCCTACGGCGGCGCGGGCGCGCTTCCCGACGTGATGGCCGAGACGGTGATCCGGCAGGAGCTCGACCGCGCGGGCGCGCCGCATCGGCTGCCGACCCAGGGCACGCACATGCTCGTGCCCACGCTCCTCGAGTGCGGCACCGAGGAGCAGCGGCTCGCGTACATCCGGCCGACCCTCACCGGCGAGCTGACCTGGTGCCAGGGCTACAGCGAGCCCGGTGCGGGGAGCGACCTCGCCTCGCTCCAGTCGCGCGCCGAGCTCGTGGGCGACGAGTGGGTGCTTACCGGCCACAAGATCTGGACCACCCAGGCGCACGAGGCCGACATGATGTTCGGGCTCTTCCGCACCGAGCCCGAAGCGCCGAAGCACGCCGGCATCTCGTACCTGCTGATCCCCATGCAGACGCCCGGCATCGACGCGCGGCCGCTCAAGATGATGCAGGGCGGCGTCGACTTCTGCGAAGTGTTCTTCGACGGTGTGCGCATCCCGGCGAAGAGCCTCGTTGGCAAGCGCGGCGAGGGCTGGAAGGTCTCGCGCTCGACGCTGAAGCACGAGCGCATGCTGATCGGCGATTCGAAGGTCGCGCGCATGCAGCTCGACGCCCTCGTCGAGCTGGCTCGGAGTGCCGCGGGGGACGGGCGTCCCGCGCTCGAGAACCCGCTGGTACGCCAGCGCCTCGCCGAGATCGCGGGCTTCGTCGCAACCCAGGAGTGGGCGGTGGCGCGCATGCTCACCGCGATCCACAAGGGCGAGGACATGAAGGTCATCAGCGAGATGCTGATGACGAAGCTGCTCAGCTCGAACGTGAGCCAGCTGATCGCGAAGCTCGCCCTCGACCTGAGCCGGGAGGCGGGCCTTCGCGAGCCGGGGCTCCCCGACGTCGAGATGGCGGTGCGCGCGCTCACGCCCATGCGCTGGGTCGGGCAGTACATGTTCTCGCTCGCCTTCGCGATCGCGGGCGGCACCTCGAACGTGCAGCGCAACATCATCGGCGAGCGCGTGCTCGGCCTCCCGCGCGACCAGCGGCCGGCATGAGCGCTCCAGCGGGTGATTCCAGCGAGGAGAGCCCATGTCGTGCTCCATCGATCCGTACGACCTGATCGCGCCGTCGCACTACGGGACCCGGGGAGTGCCGCACGACGTCTGGGCGCGGCTCCGCGAGGAGTCGCCCGTCCACCGCTGCGAGTTCGGCGGCGACTTCGAGGACTTCTGGGCGATCACGAAGCACGCCGACATCGTCGACGTGTCTGGCAAGCCGCACCTGTTCAGCAACCGCGAAGGCCCGATGCTGCTGAGCCGCGCGCAGATGATGCAGATGGCGAAGCGCGCAGCGAGCCCGATGGGCAAGATGAAGACGATCATCGAGATGGACCCGCCCGAGCATCGCACGGTGCGCCAGGTCGCGAGCCCGTTCTTCACCCCGCGCAGCATCCGGCGCCTGGACCAGATCGTGACCGAGAGCGCCCGCAGCCTCGTCGACTCGCTCGGCGAGGAAGGCGAGTGCGACTTCGTCGAGAAGGTCTCGCAGCGCCACCCGCTCCGCGTGCTCGCGACCCTCCTCGGCATCGATCGGGAGGACGAAGAGAAGGTCCTCCATCTGACCCAGCAGCTCTTCGCGGGCGACGACCCGGACCTGCAGCGGAAGGGCGAGAACCGCGAGCAGGCGCAGCTCGAGCTCGGCATGGAGCTCTACCAGCTGTTCGACCGCATCATCCAGGATCGGCGCGCGCGACCGCGCGAGGATCTCGCGACGCTCCTCGCCACCGCGAAGCTACCCGGCGGCGAGCCGCTCGGGCCGATCGAGACCTTCGGCTACTACCTGATCGTCTTCACCGCGGGCCACGACACCACCCGCAACGCGCTCTCGTCGGGCTTCGCGGCGCTGATCGAAAACCCCGACCAGCTCGAGCTGCTGAAGCGCCACCCCGAGCTGTCGAAGTCGGCGACGGAGGAGGTCGTGCGCTGGGCGTCGCCCGTCAACCACATGAAGCGGCAGGTGCTGGAAGACGTCGAGGTCCGCGGCCAGAAGATCCGGGCCGGCGACTACCTGGCGCTCTTCTACGCCTCGGCCAACCGCGACAGCGACGTCTTCGACGCGCCGTTCCGCTTCGACGTCACGCGGCGCCCGAACCGCCACCTCGGCTTCGGCACCGGCGAGCACTTCTGCCTCGGCGCGCACGTCGCGCGCATGAGCATCCGCGCGCTGCTCCAGGAGCTGGGCGCCCGCGCCCTACGCTTCGAGCTGGCCGGCGAGCCCTCCCAGATCCATGCGAGCTTCGTGGTCGGGCTCAAGAAGCTCCCCGTGCGCTACGCGCTCCGGGCGCGTTGAGCTCCGCCGACTGGATCTGGCGTCACCGCTGCGCCTTCTTCATCCCCTCGAGGTCCATCAGCATCGGCTTGCCCGAGACCGAAAGGGCGTTGCCGTGGCCCATGGTGTGGATGTCGAAGGCGGCCTGGAGCGCGATGTACTGGCCCTGGATGTCGAGCGTGTGGTTCACCATGCGCTTGGCCTGGGCGAGCGCGAAGGGGTGCATCTCGGCGATCTGGCGCGCGAGGGCGAAGGTCTCCTCCTCGAGCTTCTCCGTCGGCACCACGCGGTTCACCATGCCGAGCCGGTGCGCCTCGTTCGCATCGAAGCGGCCGGCGGTGAAGAGGAGCTCCTTGGCCTTCCGCGCCCCGAACTCCCAGGTGTGGCCGTGGTACTCGACGCTGCCGATCCCGAGGCGCACCACCGGGTCGCTGAAGAAGGCGTTCTCGGCCGCGACGATGAGATCGCACGGCCAGCACAGCATGAGCCCGCCGGCGATGCAGGCGCCCTGCACGGCCGCGATCGAGGGCTTCGGCACGTCGCGCCACTTGCGCGAGTAGCCGAGGAAGCGGACGCGCTCGTAGTGGAAGATCGCCTCGAGCCCCTTGCCCTTGACGTCCGCCGGAGGCTTCTCGCCCGGCTTGAGGGAGATGTCGTGCCCCGACGAGAAGTGCGGGCCGTTCGCCTTCAGCACGATCACGCGGACGTCCTCGTCCTCCGCCGCCTGCGTCCAGCACGCATCGAGCTCGTCGAGGAGCTGCTTGTTCTGGGCGTTCCGCGCCTCGGGGCGGTTCAGCGTGATCGCCGCGATGCGGTCCTTGGTCTCGTACAGGATGTATTCCATCTCGTGAACTCCGTTCGGCTTCGCCTCACTGCGCGCCGGGCTGTGCCCGGCTTGCAGCGTGGCCAGTCAGAGGGCCGTTGCCTCACTTCGGCGCCGCGAGGAGCGCCTGCAGGTTGCCGCTCATGATGCGCTGCTGGTCCTCGGGGCCGAAGCTCCCGAGCTCGTCGAGGAACGAGAGCGGGTCGCCGAGCCCCTCCGGGTGCGGGTAGTCGGAGCCGAACAGCACGCGCTCCACGCCGATCCACTCGGCGAGCTCGTCGATAGGCTCCTCGTAGAAGGGCGAGACCCAGACGTGGCGGCGGAACGTCTCGATCGGGTGCCGCGCGAAGTCCTTCGGCTGCTGTCCGAAGGCCAGCTCGAAGCGCTCGAACAGGAAGCGCACCCAGCGGCTGCCGTTCTCGATGCAAGCGACGCGGACGCCCGGGAAGCGGTCGAAGACGCCGTGGCAGATCAGCGCGGCCATCGTGTCGGAGATGGCGCGGTCGAGGACGGCGACGCAGGTCTTGAGCGGCGTGTGCACGAAGCCGAGGGCCTCGCTCCGGCCGCCCTCCCACAGGCGCACGAAGCGGTCGTAGCCCGAGTCGGAGGCGTGGAACGAGACGAAGATGCCCGCCTCCTGGACGCGCGCCCAGAACGGGTCGAACTCGGGAGCGCCCGGCGAGCGCGTGCCGCGGTAGCCCGGCACAGGCGCCGGACGCAGGCCCACCGTGCGCGCGCCGCGCGCGAGGGCCCACTCGAGCTCCGCGACCGCCAGGTCCAAGTCCATCAGCGTGAGGAACGGCACCGCGAAAATGCGCTCCTCGCGATGGAAGCCCCACTCGGCGTGCAGCCACTCGTTCAACGAATGGAGCACCGCGTTCATCAGCTCGTGGTCGTAGCTCATGCGCTCTTCGACCGCGGAGGCGAGCGTCGGGATCATCAGCGAGGCGTGAATTCCCTGCTCGTCCATGAGCTTCAAGCGGTCCGCGCCGTTGCGGTACGCCGGCGGGCACGGGATCGGCTCCCCGGTGAGCTCGCGCAGCGTGAGGCCTTCGGTGTTCTCGGCGCGATACCACTTCTCGTGCTTGCCCGGCGCGGCGAGCACCTCGAAGGTGGGGTTCGGGACGAACTCCGAGAGCGTGCCGCCGATCGCGAGCTTCTTCTTGCCCCCCACGTCGACGTACTGGAACTCCCTCCGCCACTTCTTCGGCAGGTGGGCCGTCATGGCCTCCTGCGACTCGTAGAGGTGGTTGTCGGCGTCGTACACGGGGTAGGGGAGCGAGCGAGCCATGCGGCCTCCGGCGTCAGCGCGGCGCCGAGCCGAGCAGCTCGACGGCGTTCTCGCGCAGGATCCGCCGCGTCTGGGCCTCGCCGAACATCGAGAGCTCCTTCGCGAAGTCGAGCGGCTGCGCGACGCCCTCGCCGTGCGGCCAGTCGGAGCCGAACAGGATCCGCTCCACGCCGATCAGCTCGGCGAGCGCGCGGAGATCGTCCTCGAGGTAGGGCGTCACCCAGACGTGCCGGCGCACCGTGTCGAGCGGGTCCTCGTGGAAGGCCGCGGGCGACTGATTCGCCATCTTGCGGAGGCGTTTCACGAGCAGGTGCAGCCAGTCGGAGCCGTTCTCGATGCTCGCGACCTTGAGCTTCGGGTGCCGGTGGAAGACGCCGTGGATGATCAGGCTGCCGATCGTGTCGTGGATCGCGCGGTCCGAGACGACGAGGCGCGAGAGCACGTCGACGCTGCCGAAGGCCTCGAAGGTGCCGGCGGCGCCCCACGCCGCGGCGAACGTGTTGTAGCCGCTGTCGCCGAGGTGGAATGCGACGGGGACGCCCGCCTCCGCGAGGCGCGCCCAGACCGGGTCGTGCAGCGGATCGCCGAGCGAGCGGCCGCCGCGTCCCGTCGGGACCGGGGCCGGGCGGACGTGCACGGCGCGCGCGCCGCGCTCGAGGAGCGAGCTCACCTCGGCGAGCGCCGCGTCCGGGTCGGCGAGCGACAGCATCGGGACGCCGAGCAGGCGGCCCTGGTAGCAGAAGCCCCAGTCGTCCTCGAGCCAGCGGTTGAATGCGGACAGACTCGCCATCGTGGCGGCGACGTCGTTCCGGAGCGCCTCCTCCACGCCGCAGCCGAGCGTCGGGAACAGGAGCACCGCATCGAGACCCTGCTCCTCGCTGATGCGGACGCGCGCGTCCTTGTCGCGGTATTCGATGCGGAGCGGCTCCACCCGCATGAGCCGGGCGCGGTCCGTGCCCTCCGGGACCTGCCCGCGGAAGAACTGGTCGAGGCAGCCCGCGACGATGATCGGATCGAAGGTCGGGTTCGGAATGAAGCGGTTCACGCGATCGCCGATCAGGAGCTCCACGCGCTTGCCGGACTGCACGGCGCGCACCCCGCGCCGCTTGAACTCCTTCGGGAGATGCCGCGTGAAGGCGTCGAGCGACTCGTAGTAGTGGTTGTCCGCGTCGATCGGTCGGAGGCTCATGGGGGACCCCAAAATATCTAAAGGAATGATACCGCGCTCCACCGGCCGGGTCAGCCGGGCTGGTCGGAGCTCAGCACCGTCAGGTGCTTGCCGGAGTTCTGCTCGAGGATCGGCGCGTCGGTCATCAGCAGCGTGGTGCCCGGAGCGAGCAGCGGGTAGAGGAGCCTCGCGAAGTCCGGGGGCAGTCGCATCCGGTCGCCGACGACTGACGCCAGCTGGGCGTCCGTCGCGCCGGCGTGGCCGGGCAGCTTCACCTCCATCCAGTTGCGCGCTGCGGCGGCTTGCACGAGGAGGCTCGTGCCCGGCCCGTCACCCGCCTTCACGATGAAGGCGCGGGAGCCGATCGAGGTGGCCGGGTCGCTGAGCGCGACGCGCGCGCGGCCGATCTCGACGCCGTTCCGGAGCACGATGAGCCGCTCGTCGGCGATGCTCAGGAGCATCGATACAGGCCCCGCGAGCGACTTCTCGGGCTGCCAGCGCCACGGCTCGCCCTCCGAGAGCCGCGGCTCTACGTCGTTCGTTCCCGTGGCCGCGTCCACCGGCGCGAGCGCGGCGGGGTGCACGACGTCCGCGGGCGCGGTCTTCGCGCTCACGATCACGACCGTCATGCCGAGGTGGCTGGCGCCGAAGAGCTCTTCCGAGAAGCGGGTCGGCAGGTGGACGCAGCCGTGAGACTCCGGGTAGCCGGGGAGCCCGCCGGCGTGCAGCGCGACGCCGTCCCACGTGAGGCGCTCCTGATAGGGCATCGGGGCATCGTTGTACTTCGAGGAGCGGTGGTCCTTGTCCTTCTGCAGGATCGTGAAGATCCCGGTCGGCGTCTCGTGACCTTGCTTGCCCGTGCTCACCGTCGTGAACCCGATCTGGACCCCGTTCCGGTACACGTAGCCGCGCTGCTCGGTGAGGCTCACCACGACGACGATCGGTCCGTCCGGCGCGACGCCTGGATCCCAGACGAACTCGCCGGGCGCGAGCGCCGCGGGCGGCGTGTCGACCGGGCTCGATTCCTTGGCGCCCCAGAACGGAGCCGCGGATGCGACGTCGGCGCTGAGCAGGAAGAGCAGGAACGACAGGAAGCCGAGAGACGCGCTCCGCACGGATTCCTCCACGAGGGACGATGGCGCAGTGGCGAGGGTCCCGCTCCGTGAGCTGCCGCGCCCGACCCGACGCACCCCATTCGGGGGTAGACGCGCGGGGCAGCGCCGCCCGACAATCGCGGCGCGAGGTCGCCCATGCGCCCGAGCCCGGTCGGCACTCTGTCTCCCGTTCGCGGATTCCGACGAGCGAGGATCGCGCTGGCGCTCGTCCTCGTGCCCCTGCTCTGCGGTCCGGCTGCGACGGCGGCGACCTCTACCAACGTGTTCTTCTTCGGGGACAGCCTGACGGATACGGGCGTCTTCGGTCCCGGCGACGTGGGAGGGCTCGATCTGGTCGGGTCATACGGCTACGACGCGGATCGTTGGACGAACGCAGGTGGAACGCTATGGGCCGAGCACTTCGCGGCAGCGCTCGGGCACAGCGCGAGCTCGAGGACCTTCGGAGGAACGAACTACGCGCGCGGTGGCGCCCGGACGGACGAGCTCGCCGGACAGATCGCTCAGTTCAGCGTCGACTACGCCGGGGTCGCCGACCCCGGAGCTCTCTACGTCGTGTGGGCGGGTGGCAACGACATGCTGCAGGGACGCAGCACCTCGGACGCCGCCAACGGGCTGATCGCCGCGATCAACCAGCTGAGCGCTCTCGGCGCCGTGCGATTCCTGGTCGGGAACGTCAAGGACAGCGGCCCCTTTGCTCCCGGCACGGGTCCACTCGCTTCCATCGCTCCGATTCCCCCGAACGCGACTGCCTGGGCGACTGCCTACGCGACCGAGCTCCCCGCCGCGCTCTCGACGCTTTCCGGTGTCAGCATCTACCTCGTCGATTTCAAGGGGCTCCTCGATCCCATCGTCGCCGATCCCGCGGCCTACGGCTTCTCCGCAGGCCTCGATCTCTGCGTGAACGACCCCGACTGCGTGGCCGGCATCGGCGTAGACGACCACCTGATGTTCGACCACGTGCACCTCACCTCGGCGGGGCACGGGCTCGTCGCGCAGGCTGCACTGGCCGTCCTGCCCGCCTGTCCGGCCAGCCCGGCCCCGAGCTGCATCGACGGGTTCCACAAGGCCTCGCTTCGGGTGACCGAGCGGAGGCCTGGCAAGGAGAAGCTCCACGCCACGTTCAGCAAGGGGCCTCGCCTCGGTCCGTTCGACTTGGGGGATCCCACCGCGACGGCCGGTACCTCGGTTGCGTTCTGTGTCTACGACGACGCGGGGGCTCTCACCGCCGCGCTCGAAGTGGATCGCGCGGGAGAGAGCTGCGGAGAGAGACCCTGCTGGCGGTCGTTCGGCGGCGCACCCACCGGCTTCCGTTACGGCGACCCGGCTGGAACCGCCGCGGGTGTCCGCTCGCTCACGTTCGCGACCGGCGCCGGAGGCCACTCCAGCTTCTCGCTCTTCGCGTCGAACCGCGCCAGGAAGGGGCAGACGGGGCTTCCCGGCGGCATCGCAGGCGCGCTCTCGGAGACGGGCAGCGCCACGCTCCAGCTGCACACCTCGAACGCCGAGTGCTTCGCGGCGGTAGTCGACGACGTCCTCGTTCAGGAGAGCGACCGCTTCAAGGCCCGTTAGCGGTCCTCCCGCGCCGCCTCCGTGTCGCGCACCAGGTGGCGCGAAGCCAGCAGGTAGAGGACGCCGGCGCCGGCCGTGCCGATCACGAACGCCGCGAGGAGCGCGAAGCGCACGCCCTCCTCGCCGCGGCTCGCGCGGAGCGCGTCGCTCCATCTCCCGACGAGCCAGGGCCCGACGCCGCCGCCGAGGATGCTCACCACGAAGAGGTGGACCGCCACCGCCATCGCCCGCATGCGGGGCTTCGCGAGAATCTGGTTCATCGCGTAGAGCGGGCCGTTGTAGAGGCCGGTGGCGAGGATCTGCGGCACGTAGCAGGCCAGCGCGAGGAGTGGCGCGCCGATCAGCAGGAAGCCCGTGCCCGCCGGCAGCGCGACGAAGGCCGCCGCGGCGGCGACCCACGCGTACGCCCGGAGGTCCGCGCGGCCGAGCCGGTCGGCGAGACGGCCGCCGAGCAGCGCGCCGCCGCCGCCGGCCACGAGCGCGAGGCCGCCGAGCCAGCTCCCCACCTCGGCGAGCGAGAAGCCGTGCACGCGGATCAGGAAGGTAGGCGCCCAGTGCGCCATCGAGTAGCCCGCCATGGCATGGAACGAGCCCGCGAAGAGGAGCAGCACGTACGCGCGGCTGCCGAGCAGGAAGCGCAGCACCTCGCCGAGCGGGTGCGACGCGACCTGCGTGGTGCGCGGCGGCTCCTTCACGGTGAGCGCGAGCAGCAGCGCGATCGCGAGGCCCGGGAGCCCCACGATCACGAACGTCGCGCGCCAGCCGTAATAGTGGCCGAGCCAGCCCGCGGCGAGGAACCCGAACGCGACGCCCGCGTGGAGACCGAGCGCGTACCACGCGAGCGCGGTGCCGCGCCGCTCGGGCGGGAAGTAGTCCGAGATGATCGAGTGAGCCGGCGGCGTGCCGGCGGCCTCGCCGATGCCGACGCCCATGCGGAGCGCCACCAGCGCGGGGAAGCTCCGCGCCGAGCCCGACAGCGCCGTCATCGCGCTCCACACCGCCACCCCGAGCGCGAGGATGTGCTTCCGCGTGCCCCGGTCGGCCCAGCGCGCGATCGGGAGCCCGAGCGTCGCGTGCACCAGCATGAACGCGAGGCCGGTCAGGATCCCCATCGCCTCGTCGGACGCGCCGAAGTCCGCCTGGATCTGCGTGAGGAGCACCGAGACGATCTGCCGGTCGACGAAGTTCACCAGGTTCACGAGCACGAGCACGGCCAGCACGTAACGGGCGTAGGCGCTCGAGGGCGAGGGGTGCACGGGCGCTCCGAAATTTAGCTTGCCAGAAAGCTTTCTCGGGAATAGGCTGGCACGGCTGCCCACTGCGAGGCAAGGCCCGGCATGGCGGAGCCGATGGACTGGATCGACGAGCTCGGGGTGGCCTGGCGGCGCGAGTACCGCGGCGTCGACACCGGAGCACTCCCGCCGCTCGTGCGCCTCGCGCGCCTCGCGCTCCTGATCGAGCGCTTCCAGCTGGCCGTGCTCGAGCCCTTCGAGCTCACGCCGGGCGACTACGGCGTGCTCGCGATGCTCCGCCGCGCGGGCGCACCCTACGCGCTGACGCCGAGCCAGCTCTACGGGCGCCTCCAGCGCTCCTCGGGCGGCATGACGAAGATCCTGAAGCGGCTCGAGGACGGCGGCCTGGTGAAGCGCGCGCCGGATCCCGCCGACGGCCGCGGCTCCCTCGTCTCCCTCACGAAGGCCGGGCTCGAGCTCCAGGACCGCGTGTTCCACGCCTTCCTGACGGCGTCGCAGGACCTCCTGGCAAAGCTCTCGGACGCGAAGCTCCGCGCCAGCGACCGCGCGCTGCGCGCGCTCCTCGGCTCCTTCGAGGAGTACCTTGCCGCGGCGGGAGAGCGCTGATGCCCCTCGACCTCGTGATCCGCGGCGGGGTCGTCGTCGACGGCACGGGGCTCGCGCGCCGGCGCGCGGACGTCGGGATCGAGGCCGGGCGCATCGCCGCAATCGGGCACGTCGGCACGAAGGGCGCGGCCCGCGTGATCGACGCGGACGGCCTCGTCGTCGCGCCCGGCATCATCGACCTCCACACCCACTACGACCCGCAGCTCACCTTCGACCCGTTCGCCACCTCGTCCTGCTACCACGGCGTGACGAGCGTCCTCGCCGGCAACTGCGGCTTCTCGATCGCGCCCACGCGGCGCGCCGACCGACGCTTCACGCAGGCCCTGTTCGCGGTGGTCGAGGGGATGGCGCCCGTCGCGCTCGACGGCGTGACGTGGGAGTTCGAGAGCTTCCCGGAGTACCTGGCGGCGCGCCGCGGGCGGCTCGGCGTGAACCTCGCCTGCTACGTCGGCCATTCGAGCCTGCGCCGCTTCGTGATGGGCGCGGCCGCGAGCGAGCGCGAGGCGCGCGACGACGAGATCGCCGAGATGCGCCGCCTCGTGCGCGAGGCGGTCGCGGCCGGCGCCGCCGGCTTCTCGTCGTCGCACGCGCCGACGCAGCTCGACGGCGACGGACGCCCCGTCGCGAGCCGCTTCGCCTCGCGGGAGGAGCTCCTCGCGCTCGTCGAGGAGGCCGGGCGCGCGGGCGCGGGCAGCGTCGCGTACCTGCCGAAGAGCGTGATCGGCGGCCTCGACGCCGCCGACGAGCAGCTCCTGATCGACCTCGCGCTCGCGAGCCGCACGAAGATCGTGATCCAGGGCCTCGGTGGCCGCGACAAGACCGATACGCCCGGCGCCGGCTGGGATCGCGCGCAGGCGTTCCTGGCCGAGGCCGCCGCGAAGGGCGCCGCGATCTTCTCGCTCCTCCGGAACCACCCCTTCGATCGCCCGATCGACCTCGCGAAGGGGACGCCGCTCTACGCCGGCGTCGAGGCCTGGCATGCGCTGATGGCGCTCCCGCCGGAGGAGAAGCTCGCGCGCCTCCGCGATCCGGAGGTGCGCGCGCGCATGCGCGACGCCGTAGAGCACCCGAACCGCGACCCGGCCCGGGGCTCGACGCTGCCGCCGCCCCACTGGGACGTCGTCTTCATCGACGAGACGACGGAGCCGCGCCACGCGAAGCACCTCCGGCGCTCGATCGCAGAGCTCGCGGCCGAGCTCGGGAAGGCGCCCGCCGACGTCCTGCTCGACCTCGCCCTCGAGTCGAGGCTCGCGACGAAGTTCCGCTGGGAGAACCGCACGCCGCGCTGGGAGGCCTCGGTGCGCGAGAGCCTCCACCATCCGGCGATGCTGATCGGCGTTTCCGACGGCGGCGCGCACCTCGACCGCGACGACGGCGCCGACTGGTCGAGCTTCTTCCTGCGCTTCTGGGTGCTGGAGCGCGGCGCGTTCACGCTCGAGGAGGGGATCCGCCAGCTCACGCAGGTGCCCGCGGCGCTCGCGGGCCTCGCGGGACGTGGCGTGTTGCTGCCCGGCGCCAAGGCCGACGTGATGCTCTTCGACCCCGCGCGCGTCGGCCCCGGCACGAAGCGCATCGTGCACGACCTGCCCGGTGGGGAGGGCCGCTTCCTGGCGCGCCCGCACGGCTTCGTCGCCACGCTCGTGAACGGCGTCCCGATCGTCGAGGACGGGAAGCTCACGGGGGCGCTGCCCGGCGAGGTGCTCCGCCCGCTCGCGCCGGAGGACGCGACATGAGCCTCGAGGAGCTCGAGCTCGCCACCGGCTCGTTCGAGGAGCTCCAGGAGCTGTTCGAGAAGCGCGGCTGGGGCGACGGCCTGCCGCTCGTGCCGCCGACGCCGGAGCGCGTCGAGGCGATGCTCGCCGGAACGCCCCCGGGAAGCCGAGACGAG
>Ga0187892_10008344_pt1 | contig 14221 bp, 11 predicted proteins | sample MA1701073metaG_FD_139345 | JGI IMG/M metagenome (GOLD analysis project Ga0187892, IMG submission 139345) | Bio-ooze microbial communities from a basaltic lava cave in the Kipuka Kanohina Cave System on the Island of Hawaii, USA - MA170107-3 metaG ... | reverse complement strand
CGCCCAGATGACCTGCTCGTGGTCGAGCCCGTTCACCCGATCGGCCGCCGCGCGCAGGGCGTCGATGGAGTTGCGCACGCCGACCTCGACGGGGACGCGCTCGGGATTGATGTCGATGCCGAAGTGCTCCTGGTAGCCGATCATCTTCAGGGCGTAGAGGGCAGCCTCGGTCTGCTCGGGTGAGACCACGCCGACGGCGAGGTCCTGGTCGTAGTTGCCGAGGGGCTGGCTGTTCCAATGCGAATGGGCCAGCCGGCCGTACTCTCCGACCAGGCTGAGGGCATAGGGAAGATCCTCATAGCCCATCAGCATGTGGCCGACCTCGGGGTTCATGGCCACCAGCGCATGCCCGTCCGCCAGCAGCCGCCTGTTCTCAGCGTGCGTGAACGCGCCCTCGACCCTGGCCGCCAGCAGCAGACCTTCCGCCGTGCTGCCGTAGATGATGCGGCCGCGCGGCTCGTAGGGTTTGGGCTCGAAGGCCACGCGCACCCCGGGCGCCGCGTCCATCGCTTCGGCCAGCCCGTCGGCGAATCGCGCGCGCATCGCCGGGAAGTCCGTGCCGAAGGGCTGCTCGTAGCCGTCGATCCCCGGCCAGACGATGGCGAAGTCGGTGCCCAGCCGCTTGTTGATCTCCAGGGTGCGGATCGTGCGATCGACGGCGCGGCGCCGCGCCTCCGGCAGCGGCGAGCTGAGCGATCCCCACTCGAATTCCCGATCGTAGAAGAGCAGCGGGACGACCGTCAGCACGCGGATGCCGGACTGTGTGCTCCATGTCTCCCAGGTGGCGATGTTGTTCTCGTTGATCTCGTTGGGGTAGTGCGCCTCCACCGCCTCCACGCCGGCCGCTCGTAGCCCGGCGACCAGCTCCAGGCGGCCTTCGATGGGCAGCTCCTTCAAGTAGCGGTCATGGAAGCGGCTGGCCATCGGCGAGAAGTACCAGATGCCCACGGAGAAGCGGGGCGTCAGCGCAAAACTCTTCAGGTGAGAGATCAGGTCGTCCGTAGACCGCAAGGTGCGCTGGCCGCGCAGGTCGCGCAAGGGCATCGCGCCGCCTCCTCTCCCAGTGACAGCGGTAACTCACCGTGGTCTGACGCGTCGGCCCTGCTCCATTCGACGCGCTCGACCGCGCGCCTTGTCGCTTTCGGCGCTGCTCCATCGACCGCGGAGAGGAACCGTCCGGACGAGGGGCAAAGCGTGCAGCGTTCCCATGCCGGAGGTCACCTGCGCAGGGGTCCTGGTCGCCGACGTGATCGTTCACCCGGTCGACCGCTGGCCCGAGCGCGGCCGGCTGCAACCCGTCGAGCGGATCGAGCTCCACTCCGGCAGTCCCGCGCACACGGCGGCAGTCTCTCTGGCAAAACTGGGTGTCCCGGCGGCCGTCGTCGGCCGGGTTGGATCGGATCCTTTCGGCGCCTTTCTCCGGGATGCGCTGGCGCGCTGGGGGGTTGAATCGCACGTCACGGAGGACGGCGAAGCGCACACCTCCATGACCGTCGTGGCGGTAAGCAGCGGAGGCGAACGTTCCTTCCTGCATCACGCCGGCGCCAACGCGCGCCTGCTCCCCGATGACGTCGAGGACGATCTCCTGGCCCAGACGCGTGTCCTACATCTGGGCGGCTACTTCCTGATGCCGGCGCTGGATGGCGAGCCCGCGGCGAGGCTGCTAGCCCGCGCGAAGAACGCCGGATGCCGCACCAGCCTCGACGTGGCCTGGGATCCGCAGGGACGCTGGATGTCGGCGCTGGCGCCCTGCCTGCCCCACCTGGACGTGCTCTTCGGCAACCGGGAGGAGCTGGCCGCGCTGACGGGGGAGGAAGGGGCTCCCGTCGCGGAGGCGCTGCGCAGGCGCGGGGTGGAGCTCGTCGTGATGAAGCTCGGCGAAGAGGGCGCCTACGTTTCAGGAGACGCGTGGCGCGGCCACGTGCCCGCCTTTGCCGTCGACGTGGTCGATACTACAGGCGCCGGCGACGCCTTCTGCGCCGGGTTCCTGGCCGGGACGCTCTGGGGCTGGCGTCTCGAGGAGACGACGCGCTTCGCCAACGCCGCCGGCGCGATGTGCGTCACGGTGGTCGGCGGCACGACAGGCGTGTCCGGGAGAGATGAGACGCTGGCGTTCATGCGCGGCGTCAGCATGAGGTGAGGGTGGGGACAGATCCGAAGGAAACCGTATCCCGTAGTCCGGTTTCCCGAGGATCTGTCCCACCCTCTTACTTGAACACGAGGTTGGGCAGCCAGAGGGCTAGTTTCGGGAAGACGTACACGAGCACGAGCGTCAGCACCTGGATTCCCATGAAGGGCAGCATCCCCCACCAGATATCGGCCAGCAGGACCTGCTTTGGAGCCACCCCCTTGAGATAGAAGGCCGCCATCGCCACCGGCGGGCTGAGGAAGGCGGTCTGCAGGTTCACCGCCACCAGGATGCCCAGCCAGATCGGGTCGATGTTGTAGCGCGCGGCGATCGGCCAGAAGAGCGGCATGAAGATGATGATGATCTCCGTCCACTCCAGCGGCCAGCCCAGCAGGAAGACGACGCCCATCATCAGCCAGATGAAGCCGCCGGTGGACAGCCCCAGCCCGACGACGAACTCCTCGATCACCCGGGCGCCGCCCAGCCGGGCGAAGACCCCGGAGAAGATGGCCGACCCGACGAGCAGCGTCAGCACCATGCTGGAGGTGCGGATCGATTGGAAGACGGCGGCCTTGAGATTCCCCCAGGTCAGCCGGCGGTACATGGCGCTGAGCACGAGGGCGCCGAACGCGCCGACGCCTGCTGCCTCCGTCGGCGTCGCCCAGCCCAGCACGATCGAGCCCAGCACGGAGAGGATCAGCACCGAGATGGGGACCACCCCGGTGACGACCATCACTGTCTTCTGCCCGAAGGAAAACGCGCGCTCTTCCGGGGGCAGGGCTGGCCCCGCCCTCGGCCTCACCCACGTGTAGATGAAGATGTAGATAATGTAGAGGCCGGAGAGCAGGAATCCCGGCACGAAGGCGCCGAGGTACAAGCGAACGATCGACTCCCCCGCGTTGGCCGCATACAGGATGAGCAAGACGCTGGGAGGGACGAGGATGCCCAGCGTTCCTCCGGCGGCGATGGCCCCGGAGGCTAGCCGTTTGTCGTACTTCAGCCGCAGCATCGGGGGGAGGGCGAGCAGCCCCATGATCGTGACGGCGGCGCCGATGATGCCCGTGGCCATGGCGAAGATCGTGCAGGTCAGGACCGTGGAGAGCGCGAGGGAGCCGCGCAGCGGGCCGGAGACGACGAGGATCGTCTTGAACAGCCGGTCGAGGATGCCGGACCGCTCCACGATGTAGCCCATGAAGACGAAGAGGACGATGGAGATGAGGACGTCGTTGGTCATGACGAAGAACGTCCGCTGCACCATCATGTCGAAGACCAGATGGCCGAAGCCGATGTAGCCGAAGACGAACCCCAGCGCCATCAGCGTGAAGGCGGTGGGGAAGCCGACGAAGATGGCCCCGGTCAGCAGGGCCAATTGGAGGATGCCGAGTGCTTCGTCGCTCACTCGATCACCTCGGCTTCAGCAGTGCCGGTGGGCCAGCGTCCCGTGCGGATGGCGATGACGCAGCGCAGGCTCTGGGCGATTCCCTGCAGCAGGAGCAGGAAGGCGCCGGCGGGGATGGCCGCCTTGAGCAGGTAGACCGGCGTGTCGTAGGGGCTGAGCGGCGACGTCTCGCGGATGATGAAGGAGTCGCGGAAGAAGTCCCAGCCGATGAAGATCAGCGCGATCATGGCGGGGAAGAAGACGACGAGATACAGCGTCAGGTCGATGATGGCCTGGGTCCGCTCCGAGAAGTTCCGGTAGAAGATGTCCCCGCGCACGTGCGCGTTGCGCGAGAGCGTGTAGGCCGCGCCCATGAAGAAGTACGACCCGTACATCATGTAGGTGACGTCGAAGGCCCAGGTGGTCGGCCGCCCGAGGAAGCGCCGGGAGAGCACCTCGAAGGTCACCGCCAGCGTCATCGCCACGATGAACCAGGCGAAGGTCTTGCCCACGAGCTCGTTGATCCGGTCGATGCGTTTGATCACGGTTTCCATCGCGGCCTTCCCCCCCAAGAGGGACGCGGCCCGAACGCGGTCAGGGCGCGCCGTGAGGCTCACCCACGGAGCGCCCCGACCAGGGCCGAACGTTAAGTGCGGCTCTCCGGCCTACCCGAAGTAGCGCTTAACGGCGATCGAGTTGTCCACGTAGACCCGGCGTTTCCAGGAGGTGATCCGCCGGGCCCAGGTCTTCTGGCTGTTCACGATCTTAGCGAAGTCCGGGTTTTCCTTGGAGCGCTTCGCCACCACCTTGTCCCACGCGTCGAGTTGGGCCAGCAGGACCTCCCTGGGCGTGGTGAAGACCCGGACCCCGCGCTGCCTCTCCATCTCCTCCAGGTCCAGGCTATTTCGGGCGATGGCGCGGTAGTGGAAGTCGGCCCCCTCTGCATAGATCGCCCACTTCACGATTGCCTTCAAGTCTGCGGGGAGGGCGTCGTACTTGGTCTTGTTGATGTTCACCTCCAAGGACTCTACCGGCTGATGGTAGGACTGCAGCATGTAGACCTTGCGCACATCCGGGAACCCCAGGACCTTGTCTGAGGAGGGATTGTTGAACTCCGCCCCGTCGATCACGCCACGTTCCAGGGCCGGTACGATCTCGCCGCCCGGCAGGATGACCACGGACGCCCCAAGTTCGGCGAAGAGCTCGGCCGAGAGGCCAACCGTGCGGAACTTGGTCCCCTTGAACTGTTCGGGTTTGGTGATCGGTCTGCGGAACCAGCCCAACGGCTGGGTGGGCATGGGTCCCATGAGGAAGTTAACGAGGTTGAGCTTCAGCTTGGCCAGCAGGTCCTGGTACATCTGGAACCCGCCGCCGTAGTAGAACCAGGAGAGCAGGTCGATGGCATCCATCCCGAACGAGGGGCCGGTACCGAAGAGGCTCGTCGTCGGGCTCTTCGCGTAGGCGTAGACGCCGACGGCGTGGCCGGCGTCCAGCAGGCCCGTGTTGACCGCGTCGGCGATGCCGAAAGCCCCCACCACGGCGCCCGCGGGCAGCAGGTCGATGCGCAGCCTGCCCGCCGCCATCTCGGTGATCTTCTGTGAGAGGGCGACCGCAGACTCGTGGAAGAAATCGCGGGAGGGCCACCCCGACTGCATCTTCCAGACCGTCTGCTGGGCGGAGGCCTGCTTGGTGAAGACGTAGGGCATGCCCAGCGTGGTCGCCGCAGCGCCGGCCGCTCCTGCCGCGGCCGCGGTCTTCAGGAACTGGCGGCGCGTCTGCCTGGACGCCGCGCGAGGACTGGCTGCTTTCCTCATCCCTCACTCCCCCTTTGGGATCGCGTCTTAGATCGAGAGCGAGATCGACTTCACTTCCAGATACTCCTCAATCCCCTGGCGGCCGCCCTCCCGGCCCAGCCCGCTCTCCTTCATGCCGCCGAAGGGAATCTCGTGCGTGTAGCCGGTGGGGTCGTTGACGCCGACCATCCCGTACTCAAGTCCCTCCGCCGTGCGGATGGCGCGGCGGAGGTCTTTTGTATAGAGGTAGGCTGAAAGCCCAAAACTGGTGTTGTTGCTGCGCGCCACGACCTCGTCGTCGGTGCTGAACGTCATCACCGGCGCGACCGGCCCGAAGATCTCATCTCGCGCCACGGCCATCTCCTCGCGCACGGCGGTCAGGACGGTCGGGGCGTAGAAAAGGCCTCGTTCCAGGGCGCCGTCGGTGAGGCGCTTGCCCCCCGCGGCCACCCGCGCACCCTCGGCGACCGCGTCCTCGACCAGCCCGGAGACCTTGCCCAGGATCTCTTCGTTGATCAGGGGCCCGATCTGGGCGTCGGGTTCGAACCCGGGGGCGACACGCAGGGCCCGCACTCGCTCGGTGAAGGCGGGCAGGAAGCGGTCGGCGATGCCCTCCTGCACGTAAATGCGGTTGGCGCAGATGCAGGACTGCCCGGCCACGCGCAGGAACTTGATGGCCACGGCGCCGTCGGCGGCGGCTTCGAGGTCGGCGTCGTCGAAGACGATGAACGGCGCGTTCCCTCCCAGTTCAAAGGAAACGCGCTTGAGCCCGGTCGCCGCGCCGGCCATCAGGCGCTTTCCCACCTCCGTCGAGCCCGTAAAGGCGATCTTGCGCACCGCGGGGTGATCGAGGAAGGCCTGGCCGATCTCTCCCGATCGCCGGCCCACGACGACGTTGAAGACGCCGGGAGGCCCTCCGGCCTCGGCGAAGAGGCGGGCGATCATCAGCGCCGTGAGCGGGGTCGCGGACGCGGGCTTGAGGACGACGGCGCACCCGGCGGCCAGCGCCGGGGCGATCTTGCGGGTGACCATCGTCGCCGGGAAGTTCCAGGGAGTGATGGCGGCGACGACGCCGATGGGCTGGCGGAGGACCCAGAGCCGTTTGGTCGGCACCGGCGGCGGGACGATTTCGCCGTAGACGCGGCGGGCTTCTTCGGCAAACCAGGCGAAGTAGGCGGTGGCGAAGTCGACCTCCCGCCTGGCCTCTTCGAAGGGCTTGCCGTTCTCCTCGGTGACCAGACGCGCCAGGTCGTCCCGGCGCTCCGTCATGAGGTCGCGCAGCCGGAGGAGGACGCGGCCGCGCTCCAGCGCGGGAAGGGCCGCCCAGTGCGGGAAGGCTTCGGCGGCGGCGTCAACGGCACGCCGGGCATCCTCCGCGCCCCCGTCGGGAATCTCGGCCACATTCTCGCCGGTGGCTGGGTTACGGACGGTCATCATGCCCCGCCCTACGGCTTCCACCCAGCCGCCCCCGATGAACAGCCGCCAGCCGTTCTCCATCAGACCTCCGCGCGCGATGAGGCGTGAAGACCTGTCACGGTCCTGTCACAAACGATGGAGAACAATCCTCACGACCTTCGTGCCGCCGAAAGGGCGTTCCTGCCGTTGGCCTTACCGGGAGGCACGGGGAGCGGCCGAGCGGTCGTAGAAGTAGACCACGTGTCCAACCCGGCCCTCCTCGAGGATCTCCGCCGCCTGGTCGGCCCGAGGTACGTCCTGACCGAGCCGGAGGATGTGGTCGTCTACGAGCAGGACGGGTCGTTCATGCGGGTGATGCCGCAGATCGTCGTCCTGCCCGCCTCCACCGAGGAGGTCGCCGGCGTGGTGCGGCTGGCCGCCGTCGCGGAGGTGCCGATCGTTCCCCGCGGCGCCGGGACCGGGCTGGCCGGTGGGGCCGTGCCCGCCGAGGGCGGCATCGTTCTCTCCCTTGCCCGCATGAACCGCATCCTCGAGGTCGACGCGGCGAACCGCATCGCCGTCCTTGAACCCGGCGTGGTCAACCTCGACGTGAGCAGGGCAGTGGCCCCCCACGGCCTCTTCTTCGCGCCCGATCCGAGCAGCCAGGCCGCCTGCTCCATCGGCGGCAACGTAGCGAACAATTCCGGCGGCCCGCACACCCTGGCCTACGGGGTCACGGTCAACCATGTCCTGGGGCTCGAGGTCGTGCTGGCCGATGGCAGCGTGGTCAGGCTCGGCGGCCGCGTCCCCGACGCGCCGGGCTACGACCTGGTGGGCCTCTTCGTCGGATCGGAAGGCACGCTGGGGATCGTCACCAAGGCGATCGTGCGGCTGATGGCGGCGCGCGAGGCGGTGGGCACGATGCTGGCCATCTTCGATGACTTCGATGCCGCCACCCAGACCGTCACCGACGTCACCGCGGCCGGCATCATCCCCGCCGCCCTGGAAATGATGGACGACGTGACCATCCGGGCGGTGGAGCGGGGGTTGTCCCTGGGTTTTCCGCTCGACGCCGCGGCCGTCTTGCTGATCGAGGTGGAAGGGCTGCGCGAGCACGTGGCGGAAGCGACGCGCCGGCTCCGCGACATCTGCGCGCGCAACGGCGCGCGGGCGGTGCGCGTCGCCGCCGATGAGGCGGAGCGCGCGGCCCTGTGGAAGGGGCGCAAGTCGGCCTTCGGAGCCATGGGCACGCTGGCGCCCAGCTACTACGTGCACGACGGGGTCGTGCCGCGCAGCCGGCTGCCCGAGATCATGCGGCGCGTCCGCGAGATCGCCGGCGCCCATCAGGTGCTGATCGCCAACGTCTTCCACGCCGGCGACGGCAACCTGCACCCCAACATTCTCTTCGACATCCGCAACGAAGGAGAGCTCGACCGCGTGATCGCCGCGGGCGAGGCGATACTGCGCGCCTGCGTCGACGCCGGCGGCAGCCTCACCGGCGAGCACGGCATCGGGCTGGAGAAGCGAGCTTATATGTCCTGGCTCTTCTCTCCGGCCGATCTGGCCGCTATGAGAGCGATCAAGGAAGTCTTCGACCCCGGCGGCCGCTTCAACCCCGCCAAGCTCTTCCCCACGCCGCCCGGCTGCGGGGAGGCGCAGCGCGCGCCAGGGCGCATCCCGGCGGGGCTCTGGATCTGAGGTTCCTGTGAGCACGGACGTCCACGATCTGATCCGCAAACCCTCGACGGCCGGCGACCCGCAACGGGCCGCCCTCGGCATCCCCGAGCTGGACGCCTGCGTGCACTGCGGCTTTTGCCTGCAGGCCTGCCCGACCTACCGGGTGACGCAGCTCGAGCCCGAGTCCCCCCGCGGCCGCATCCATCTGGTGGCGGCGGCCTCTCAGGGGCGGGTCGAGACGAACGCGCGCTTCGCCTCTCACCTCTACCTCTGCCTGATGTGCCGGGCGTGCGAGACCGCCTGCCCCTCCGGCGTGCAGTATGGACGCATCGCTGAAGCGGCGCGTGAGCGCCTCGGCCCACCCGGGGGGCCGGTGGCGCGCGGCCTGCTCCGGCTTGTGCTCCGGCGGCTGCTGCCGTTTCCGCGCAGGGTGCGCGCGGCCGCGGCGCTGCTTCGTCTCGCCCAGCGGCTCGGGATCATCTGGCTGGCGTCGAGGCTGCTGCCGCGGCGGCTCCGCGAGATGACCGCTCTGTTGCCGCCCGTTCCCGGCCGCGCCTTTCCATCGGGGCGTGTCTATCCAGCCGCAGGCGCTCCTCGCGGACGGGTGGCGCTCCTCTCCGGCTGCGTGATGAGCGTGATGTTTCCGGATGTGCAGGAGGCCACGGTGCGCCTCCTTCAGCGCAACGGGTACGAGGTGGTCACCCCCGCCGGCCAGGTCTGCTGCGGTTCTCTCAGCGCGCACAACGGCGAGACGGCCTCCGCCCGGGCGATGGCCCGCCGCAACATCGACGCGTTTCTGGCAGCGGCGCCGGAGGCGATCATCGTCACCGCGGCCGGCTGCGGCGCGACGATGAAGGAGTACGGCCATCTCCTCAAGGACGACGCCGCCTACGCGGAACGCGCCGCGCAGGTCGCGGCCCTCTCGCGGGACGCCACCGAGTTTCTCGCGGCCATCCCCGCCGACCCGCCGCCCCCGACGCAGGCGCCGCTGCGCCTGACCTATCAGGATCCTTGCCACCTCGCCCACGGGCAGAAGGTGCGGGCGCAGCCGCGCGCGCTCCTCCGTGCCCTCGGCGCGGATCTCGTGGAGATGGAAGGAGCGGACCGCTGCTGCGGCAGCGCCGGCATCTACAACCTCACCCATCCGGAGATGTCGCAGACGCTGCTGGCGGAGAAGATGGAGGCGATCCGGCGCACCGGGGCCGAGGTGGTCGTCGCGCCCAACCCCGGCTGCGTGCTGCAGCTGCGCTACGGAGCGGCCCGGCACGGCGTGCCGGTGCGGGTGGTCCATCTCATCGACCTGCTGGACGACGCGTATGCCGGCGCCTGACGCAGTGCGCGCGCGGCTGGATTCGCTGTTTCCCCCGGAGGCCGTCGTCGCCCGAGGGGAAGAGCTCACGCTGCATCCCTCCTCGGATGAAGAGGTGTCGGCAGCGGTGCGCATCTGCCGCGAGACGCGCACGCCGTTGATCCCCGTCGGTGGAGGCACGCATGCCGAGCTGGGCGGGACCGTCCCCGGACAGGCCGTGCGCCTGAGCCTTTCGCGCCTCAGCGGGCTGGTCGAGCATGATGACGCGAACATGACGGTGACCGCCCAGGCCGGCATGACCGTGGCCGCTCTCCAGTCGGTGCTGCGCCAGCGCAGTCAGTTTGCCGTCCTCGACACCGCCCGCCCCGAGCGCGCCACCCTCGGCGGGGTGGTGGCCAGCAACATCAACGGCTACCGGCGCACGGCCTACCGCAGCCTTCGCGACCTGGTCATCGGCATGCGCGTGGTCACGGGCAACGGGGAGATCGTCAAGGCGGGCGGGAAGGTAGTGAAGAACGTCGCCGGCTACGACATGTGCAAACTGTTCGTCGGCTCCCTCGGCACGCTGGCGGTGATCACCGAGATCACGGCGCGGGTGGAGCCGCTGCCGGAGGCGGAGGCCACCTTCTCCCTGGGCGCAGGCCCCGCCTTCCCGACCGCGGCCGTGCTGGCCGACCCGCCGCTCCTTCCCACCGCCGTGGCGCTGCTCAACCGTGGGGCGGCAACGCGCGTATCCGGAGAAGATCAGGAGATGGTACTGGTGCGGGTGGAAGGCTTTCCGGCGGTGATCGAGCGGAGTGGACGTGAGATCCGCGCGCGGGCCGGAGGAGAGCCTCGCCGTCTCGAGCCGGCCGACCACACAGCGTATTGGGATCGGCTGGCGGCGTTGGGCTGGGAAGGGCCGAACGGATTGGTCAGGGTGATCCTGCTGCGCGAGGACCTTGCGGACGTCTGGGCAGCGCTGGAGCGTGGGGCCGAATCCGCCGAGGTGGCTGTCGATCTCCTCAGCGGCACGATCTGGGTGGTGCCCGAGGATCAGGGGTTCGCGACCGTGGTGGAAATCCTCGCCCAGACGGTGGAGCGCTCCAGCGGCCACCTGCTCCTCGCTCGCCTCCCAGCCGATCTGGCTCCTCTTCCCCCGGCGCAGCGATGGCGTCCTGCGCCGGCGGCGCTGCCTCTCATGGCCGGCCTGAAGCACGCGTTTGATAGCGACGGAATCCTCAATCCGGGCCTCGCGCTCGTCTGACACCTCACGCGCTCGTTAAGGCCGGCGTGAGACGGGAAAAAGAATCCGGCCATGGATGGCAGCATTCGCGTCGGACGGGTCCTGGGCATCCCGATCCTCATCCACTACACGTGGGTGATCGTCTTCGGTCTGGTCGCCTGGTCGCTGGCCAACGGCTACTTTCCGATGGCCGACCGCGGGCTCTCGCTGGCGGCGCGGCTTCTCCTCGGCGGCGCGGCGGCCCTGCTCTTCTTCGCCGCCCTGCTTCTGCACGAACTCGCCCACGCCTGGGTCGGACAGCGCGAGGGACTGAAGATTCGCTCGATCACCCTCTTCATCTTCGGCGGGGTGGCGAGAATAGGGGGCGAGCCCCGCAGCGCCGGCGCGGAGTTCCGCATGGCCATCGCCGGTCCCGCGGCCAGCGTGGCGGTGGCGCTGCTCTTCTGGGGCGCCATCGTCGTGGGGCGGGGAATCGTCTCGGGTCCGCTGCTGCTCCTGTGGCAGTACCTTGCGCTGGCCAACGTGGTGGTCGCCGTCTTCAACCTCATCCCGGCGTTCCCGCTGGACGGCGGACGCGTGCTGCGGGCGGGGCTCTGGTACTTCATGGGCAGCCGGCTGCGCGCGACCAGAATCGCCAGCACGATGGGGCAGTGGTTCGCCTACCTCCTGATGGGCTTTGGCATCGTGCGCACACTCGGCGGCAATGTCGCGGGGGGATTGTGGACACTCTTCATCGGCTGGTTCCTCCTGCAGGCGGCCCAGGACGGCTACCGGCACACGCTGATTCGCCGGGCGCTGCGGGGGATCGAGGCGCGCGAGGTCATGGATGAAGGAGTGCCGGCGGTGGACGCGGACCTGCCGCTGGCCTCGTTCGTGCAGGATCATCTCCTCCGCGGCGCGGAGACCAACTTCCGCGTCATGGATAACGGACGGCTGCGCGGGATCATCACCCTGGATGAGGTCAAGCGCGTGCCCCGCCAGCGCTGGGACGACGTCCGTGTGCAAGACGCGATGAAGCAGGAAGCGGGCTGCCCAACCGTGGACGCCTCGCGCAGCGCCTATGAGGCGCTCATGCTGCTGTGGAGCGAGAACGCCCCCCAGATCATCGTCCGTTCCCGCGGCCGTTTCGCGGGGGTGATCACGCGCGACGACCTGCTCGCCCGCCTCCGTACCCGGCTCGAACTCGAAGAGGCGTGACCCGCCAGCTCGTCATCTTCGGCGCCGGAGGGGATCTGACGTCGCGCTTCCTGCTGCCGGCGCTGGCGAGCCTCCAGCGCGCGCGGAAACTGCCCGCCGGGTTCACCATCCTGGGCATCGGCCGGCAAAAACTGACCGCGGCGGCATTCCGCCGGCACGTGGGGGCGCGGCAGCGTCTGCCGTCCTCCCTGCTGCGCCGGATGCACTACCGGGCGGCAGACGTGCGCCGGCCCTCCGAGATCGTCGAGGCGCTCCGGCCGCTGCGGGGACCCGTCGTTGCCTATCTCGCTCTGCCCGCCGACCTCTTCGTGCCCGCGGTGCGGGGCATCGCCGCGGCGCACCCGCCCCGGGGCAGCCGCATCGTCGTGGAGAAGCCGTACGGGACCGATCTGCGCTCCACGCGGGCGCTCAACAAGATCCTGGCCAGGACGTTTCCCCCCAACGCCGTCTACCGGATGGACCATTTCCTCGGCAAGCAGACCGTGCAGAACATCCTGGGGCTGCGCTTTGCCAATCGCGTCTTCGAGCCCGTCTGGAGCCGTCGGGATGTGCAGGCGGTCGATATCCGCTGGGAGGAGACGCTCGGCCTCGAAGGCCGCGCCGACTACTACGACAAGGCCGGCGCGCTGCGCGACCTGATTCAGAATCACCTCCTGCAGCTGCTCTGCCTGGTGGCGATGGAGCCTCCGGCGGCGTTGGATGCGCGCCGCTTCCGCGACCGCAAGGTGGAACTCCTCCGCCGCGTTCGCCGCCTCCGGCCGGAGGAGGTGCGGCGCCTGACGGTGCGCGCGCGCTATAGCGCCGGAAAAGTCGATGGGCGCAGGGTGCCGGCCTACGTGGATGAGGAGGGGGTGGACCCGGCCCGCCGGACCGAGACCTTCGCCCAGGTCGTCCTCTTCGTGCAGAACCGGCGCTGGGCCGGGGTCCCCTTTACCCTTCGGACGGGCAAGGCGTTCGGACGGGAGCGGCGGGAGATCGCCGTCGCCTTTCGCGACGTCCGCGCGATGACGTTCGGTGAGGAGGCCCGGCCGCGGGCGAACGTCCTGAGATTTCAGATCGATCCTGACCGGGATGGCCCTCGACCTCAACGTCAACGGCATGGGGGATCCCTTCAATCTTGAAGACCTGACGCTGCAGGCTGACCTGGCGCCGCAGGATCTCCCCGCGTACGCGCGGCTGCTCCTCGCCGTGCTGGAAGGGGACCCGACCCTCTCCATCCGCGGCGATGAAGCGGAGGAGTCGTGGCGCATCGTGGAGCCGATCCTCAAGGAGTGGGCCGCCGGCGGCGTGCCGCTTCGCCGCTACGCGGCTGGGTCCGACGGCCCGCCCGGCCCGACCACGGATGCCGGTGCAGGCGCGCGCGTCGCTAGGGGCCGGCGCCCAGGGGCCAGACGCGCGGTACCAGCGCGATCGCGATCAGGTAGATGAGCACCGTCAGCGGCGCGCCGACCTTTACGAAATCGGCGAAGCGGTAGCGCCCCGGCCCGTAGACCAGCAGGCAGGACGGTTCCAGCGGCGTCAGGTAGGAGGTGCTCGCCGCCACGGCGACCATCATCGCGAAGGTGCGCGGGTTCCAGCCCAGCGTGAGGCCGGTCTGAATCGCCACGGGGAGCACCACCGCGGCGGCGGCCTGGTTGGACATGGGCTGGGTGAGCAGGACGGTCAGGACGAAGAACCCGGAGAGATAGGTCAGCGGCCCGGCGTTCCCCGCCAGCTCCACCAGGGACGCCGCCAGCAGCCGGGCCGCGCCCGTCTGCTCCATCGCCGCTCCCACGACCAGCATGCTGCCGATCACCATCAGGGCCTTCCACTCCACCTCGCGGTAGGCTTCTTCCGGAGTGATGCAGCGCGAGAGGAACGTCATGATCACCCCCAGCAACACCGCGGCGGCGAGCGGGACGACGCCCACGGCGGCGAGGATGAGGGTGCCGGCGAAGATGGCCACGGCCCACGGCGCCCGGCGCAGATTGGGGCGCCGCTCCCGCACCGCCCCCAGGACGCGCAGCGACTGATCGGCCAGCAGCGGCGCCAGCGCGCCCTCCGGCCCCTGGAGGAGGAGCAGATCTCCCATGCGCAGGCGCAGCTGGCTGATCTTCCGCCGGATGGTCTCGCCGTGGCG
>Ga0187892_10008343_pt1 | contig 14222 bp, 16 predicted proteins | sample MA1701073metaG_FD_139345 | JGI IMG/M metagenome (GOLD analysis project Ga0187892, IMG submission 139345) | Bio-ooze microbial communities from a basaltic lava cave in the Kipuka Kanohina Cave System on the Island of Hawaii, USA - MA170107-3 metaG ... | reverse complement strand
GCGCCTGGAGAAAGCGGACATTTCTACTTGGGAGAAACCGGACATTTCTATCTGGGTACTACACGCGCGAACCTCGAGCACCCGCTTGAATGCTTATCCGCCTTCAGGTAGGTGCGAAGGGGCGCCCGGATCCTGGCCAGCGCCGGGAGGGCGACGACGCGGAAGCCGAGCCCTTCCTTGAAGTGCGTCAGCGTGGGGCGCTCGGGCCGGTGGATGCCGTTGCAGATGGTGTGGATGCTCCCGGACCGCGCCGCCGCCCGGATCGCCGCGACGTAGAGTCCGGTTCCGATTCCGGAGCGCAGGGCTTCCGACGCGACGAAGAGCTCCTCGAGGTAGAGGACGCCCTGGATGGCGTACGAGTCGAGGTAGCCGCCCAGGAATCCGCCGATCAGGCCGGCGAAGATCAGACGCCGCCAGTCGGTCCGGCGCAGCACGCGAGCGCGGTACTGCGCCTCGCTGAGCTCCCGCGCGTAGCCCAGCCGGCGCTGGGCCGACCGGAACGGCTCGTAGCCCTGCTCGAGGAGCAGCGCCGGGGACGTGAGCCGCTGCACCTCGACCCGGTCCTCGCATTTGCGGAGGTCGCTCTTCCGGTTCCGGCTGAGCTCGCGCTCGTCGAAGTGAGGAAGGTCGTCCAGCAGATGGACGGGGAGCGACGCGTTCGCCAGATGAGCGTCCTCCTCCGCGAGCGCGGCCCGGAATCCCCAGCAGAAGTGCGTGGGTCGACGCACCTCTGCGGCGCGCATGCGCGCCAGGAGATGGGCTCGCTGGAAGAAGCCGGGATAGGCGGCTCGCCAGTGCAGCCGTCCCGAACGACGACGGCCTGCCCATCCCGCGCGTGGAGGGCCGCCGCCTCTCCTTCGCACAACGAGGTCAGGCACGGATCGGAGGAGTCGGTGCGGTGATCTGCGTCGACCATCGACTGACTCCCGGGGCCCAACCTGCTGGGTTCGTGTCCCGACGTCCGTCAAGGTGATGCGCGACGCGCGCTGCGTACTCGGGCTCCGAACGAGCCGCCGTGAATTGCGCCGCCGCGGCGGCGGCTTCGATTCCTCCGTTGCGCATGCGCCGCCCGCGCCGCGAGGTGGTCTCGCTTGACAGAGGATCTCCCGGCGAGTCTAATCGCCGCGGAGGAACTTCCATGTCGGCCGCTCGCAAGCTTTCGATCGCAGCCGTCGTCGCCGCGCTGCTCGGCGCGGTCGTGGCGACCGCGGCCCTCGCAAGGATCACAAGAAACACCATCGACCCGGTCGCGATCGTCACCGACGCTGGGCGGCAGATCATCGCGACGGGCCCGATCTCGTGCACGGCCGGCGAGCGCGCGCTGCTCCACGTGACGCTGACGCAGCGTGCGACGGGCGCCGTGGCCGAGGGCCGGACGCGCGCGAAGTGCCGCGGCGAGGACGTGCAGCAGCAGTGGAAGGTCCACGCCAGCACGCATGGCGACGAGAGCTTCGCGGCGGGCGTCGCCAGCGTGGTGGCGCTGGCCCGCACGACGAGGCGCGGCGAGAGCACCGACGCGCATCAGTGGTTGGTCGAAGTCACGCTCGTCGACGATTGACGGACGCGCACGGCTGCGTCCAGCGTGCCACCACCTTGCGCAGCGCCTTCCGTGACCGCACGCACGGCGCCGGCGCCTGGCGAGGCGGATGCTCGTGGCCACTCCAGCGGACGGGGGAACGATGGAGATCCCATGCAGCCTTCCGCCTCCGCGCTGTGCCTGTTGATCGCCGCTGCGCTCGCGGCACCCGCCTTCGCACAGGACTCCCGCCGCCGAGAGCGCTTCCGCCACGACGGACGCATCGACTCCGAGACGGCCGTGACGGCGAGCCGCCTCCCCGCTCTCGAGACCGCGAGCGAAGCGCCCACCGGCTTCGACAACGAGACGAACGGCTACCTCGAGCAGCGCCCGCCGTTCGAGGAGCTCGAGGAGGACGACGTCGTTCCGCTGCGCTCCTTCAACGACAACCGCTTCATCTTCGAGGAGGCGGAGGTCGCGGAGGACGGCCTCGGCCCGACCTACAACGCGCAGAGCCGCCTCGGACCTCGCGCGAACCTCGAGCACCCGCTTGAATGCCTTATCCGCGGTGCGCCGCGTACCCACGCCCGATGGTGTCGTAGGTGTGTGCGACCGACATCGTCACGGAGAGCCGCGCCATGCGGCGTAGCGGTCGGACAGGCGTTGCAGGATCGCGTCGCGGCGCTCGCGCTCGCCCGGCCCGTATATCCGCCGGCGTAGCGCCTCCTTGGCCGCCCGGAGGTCTGGCCGCGGCACGGACCACCCCGGCGCCGCGGCGTCGACCGCGACCGCCATGTCGGAGGCGCCGTCCCAGTCGAGGGTCGCAGGAATCCCCCGCGCCGCGAGCGGTGGGTCCACGGTCACGTCGACGCGGAGCGGGCCCGCCCACGGCGCGAGCACGGTGAGGCACTCGTGCACCTCGAGCAGCCCGCGCCCCGCGACCAGCTCCGGGTCGTCGGCGAGGATGGCCGGAACGACGGGACCGACAACGAGCAGCGGAACCGACGTCACGCCGAGCGCATCGAGACACTCGGCGAGCAGGGCGTGCTTCGAGGCGCACGTGCCCGATCCCGTCCGGCGGGCTACATCTGCGTCGGGTGGCCCCGGCCAGATGAACGGCAGGCGCTGGACGGCGCGCGCGGCTTCAACGACGCGCGCCCGCGATTCCTCCTGCGAGCGTGGCGCGGCGACGCGGGGCAACGGCTCCGCGTCCGCGAACCCCTGACGTTGTCCGCTGCCGCTGCGGCCGCGGAGCTCGTGCGGGGCGAACAGCAGCCAGAGCGCGTTCACGGCGTGCTCGCGGGTGCGCGCGTCGAACAGGCAGGCGAGCTCGGCATCGTCGTGCGCCTCGTCCTCGTGCACGAACACCTCGAGCACGTGGCGGCGCGTCGCGAGCATGACCTGCTGGAGAGCGGCCGATACTTCATGCCCGCACATCTTGTCGACCGGCGCGCGTCCCACCATCCCCAGCGCGAGCACGAGATCGCAGCCGCCGTCGAAGAGTCGTGCGCACGCCACGGGCAGGTCCTTGATGCCGGGAACCGTCACCCGGCACATGCCGACGTCGGGGTTCCACCTGGCGCCGTCGCGCAGGAGCGTCTCGACGGCGACGGCCGCCATATCGTAGCGGGCGAAGGTGGTGTCGGCGATTCCGATGCAAGCCATGAGGGCCTCCACGCGCGAGCGCTAAGCGCCGGTCGTGCGCCGCGGCGTTCGTCGGTAGGCGCGAAGCATCAGCGGGAGGAACGCGCGATAGACGGTACGGTACATCCATCCCGGGAGCACCTCGCCGCGCTCCTCGAGGGCGACACGGGCCCGAGGGTGCTCGCGCCAGTCCTGCGTGGGCGGGTCGAGCGGATCGTCCCAACACTCGACCGCGCACAGATGCTTCGTGCTCTTGTAGCCGTAGTGTGCGGGAGCGACGATGCGCAGCGGCGCTCCATGCGCCCGCGAGAGCGGCCGCCCGTCGAGCCGGTCGGCGAGCAGCACATCCGGGGCGAGCGCGTCCTCCAGCGGCAGCCAGGTCCGGTATCCATCGAACCCCCGAAACACGAGGAACCGTACCTCGCCCCGCGGGCGCGCGCGTGGCACGACGATCTGCTCGTACACGTCGCGCAATCGCCAGCCGCTCCAGTGGAGGCCGCACCGCGTCCAGGTGGTCACGCAGTGCAGGTCGGACACCTGCTCGCGGCGGGTCACGGTCTCGAGTCCCTGCTCCAGGCCGACCTCCTGCGGGTGCGTCACCGCGCCGCCGAGCCACAGCCGGGGATGCGGAGGAAGCGCCGGCCGCTGTCGCACGAATTGCGGCAGCCCCCAGCGCGGGAAGTCGTGGATCGGATGCTGTCCGGGCGGCAGCGCGGCGGTCATCGCGCGCGTTTCCCGGGCGCGCGTGCGAGTCGGAGCGCGCGCCACGCGGCATCGGCCAGCATCGGGACGGCCGCCGCCAGATCCGGGTCCGGCCGCCCCGCGAGCCACTGCCGGGCGAGATACTGGGCGGGCCCGAGGAGGACGGCATAGAGAAGTGGGGGCGGGAGCCGGCGGAGCACGCCGCGCTCGAAGTGCGGCGCGAGCCAGGCGAGCACCGCTGCGCTGAAGTCCATGTTCATGGCCTCGACCTCGGCGCGCGTCGCCGCGACCAGCTCGGCCTGGCGGCCCATGTCGAGGAGGTACCGCGCCCAGTCGGGGTGCTCTTGCACCCAGCTCAGGTGGTACTCGACCATCAGCCGTGCGGCGCGGCGAGCGCTCAGCCGCGGCGCGAGCGTCGCGATGAAGCCCGTCTGGTAGTCGCGCAGGGCCTCGACGTACAGCGCGGCGGCGAGCTGCTCCTTGCCGGCGAAGTGGTGATACAGACTCCCGGTGCTCGCGCCCGCGCGGGTCCGGATGTCGTCCATCGTGGCGGCGGCGAATCCGAGATGGGTGAAGGAGTCGAGGGCCGCGACCAGAATGTCCCGCCGGCGGCCCGCCGCCGCCGCGTGCGTCGGTCGCCCCGCTCGCGTGCTGCCCCCTGCCTGTGGCCGCCTCATGGGACCAGAGGATGCTCTAGAGGATTATTCTAGTCAAGCCCTGATGCCCCGCGCGCGCCGGCGCCGCGGCCGTCCGGCTCGACGCCCGCGGTTGACCCGCCCGCCGGCTGCTTGGTACGGCCCGCGCCATGACACAGCAGGCAGGCCGCGGCGCGCTCGCCGGCGTCCGCGTGATCGACATGAGCCACCAGGCGGCGGGGCCGTGGTGCACGTCGCTCCTCGGCGACATGGGCGCCGACGTCGTCAAGGTCGAGAAGCCCGGCCGGACTTGCTGGGGGTCGTGTAGAGCGATGAGCTGAACCCTTGGCCGTCAGCAACGACGGCGAAGAAACGGAATCCATGCTCGAGAGCTAGCTCGGCCGATCGAAGAAGCGCGAAGTCGGTGGCCCGCTCCAGCGATGTGTAGCCGTTGCCGTTGAAGCGCACTTGGAACCCTACGGTCGCCGTAGCCCGAGACCCCCTCGGGATTGGTCATAATGCGGGGTTCTCGGACCTCGCGCGAACCTCGAGCACCCGCTTGAATGCCTTATCCGCTATCCGCCTATCCGCTACACGTCCTCATGAGCCTTGTCCGCCGCCTTGCCCGCTCAGCAAGCTCGCCGTGCCGGCGCGCCGCGTAGGTCTCGGCGGCCATTCGCGTCCACGAGCCGGCGCTCCCTCGCTCAGTCGAACACGATCACCTGCCGCGCCGCCTCGCCGCGGCGCATGCGGTCGAGCGCCTGGTTGACCTCGGTGAGCGGGATCCGCGCCGAGATCATCTCGTCGAGGCGGAGCCGCCCGTCGAGGTAGAAGTCCACGTACTTCGGCATGTCGAAGCGGAACCGGTTCGAGCCCATGTAGGAGCCGGTGACGTTCTTCTCCTGGAGTACGAGGTCGGCCGCCGAGATCGGCACGAGCTGCTGGACCGGGACGACGCCCACGAGCACGGTCGTGCCGCCGCGGCCCGTCATCGCGATCGCCTGTTGCACGGTGGGCACGCTGCCGAGGCACTCGAACACGAAGTCGGCGCCGCCGCCGGTCAGGTCCTTCACGGCCGCGACCGGATCGCCGTCCTTCGCGTTCACGCACTCGGTGGCGCCGAGCTTCCGGGCCAGGTCGAACTTCCAGGTCTGCGTGTCGACGGCGACGAGCTTCCCAGCGCCGACGATGCGCGCGCCCTGGAGCGCCGAGAGTCCGACCCCGCCGCAGCCGACGATCACCACGCTCGCGCCCGCCGGAATACGGACCGTGTTGAGCGCGGCGCCGAGGCCGGTCGTGACGCCGCACCCGATCAGGCACGCGCGGTCGAGCGGCATGTCGGGGCGGATCTTCACGAGCGCGCGCTCGGGCGAGAGCATCTTCTCCGCGAACGACGACAGGTTCGCGAACTGGAAGAGCGGGTCGCCGCCCTTCGCAGCGAGCCGCGGCTTCGAGCCCGGCGCGCGGCCCGCGAACTGGGTCGGACAGAGGTACGGGCGCCCAGCCGTGCAGAACCGGCACACGCCGCAGAACGCGGTGAGGCAGCCGATCACGTGATCGCCCGGCGCGAAGTCCGTGACGCCAGGCCCCACCGCCTCGACGACGCCCGCCGGCTCGTGGCCGAGGATGCAGGGCGGCGGCACGGGCAGGCCGCCCTCGATCACGTGGAGGTCGCTGTGACAGATCCCCGAGGCGGCGGTCTTCACGAGCACCTCGCCCGCCGCGGGGGCGTCGATCTGGACCTCCTCGAGCAGGAGGGGGGCGTCGTTCTTGCGCATCACGGCGGCCTGCATGGCGTCTCCTCCGGCACGCCGCAGGGGGCGGCGGCGAAGCGGTACATCTAGCTCAGCTCGGCGCCCGCGCCGCGGCCGGGGGCGATCCCCTAGCATGCGGCCACCCGCCGCGGCGGGCGCGAGGAGGCGCGTGGCGGAGCCGGAAGCGGACGCGGTGCGAGCGCGGCTCGAGAAGTACGTGGGCCAGCCCATGGGACCGGCCTCCGTCGCACCGGATCCGGTGAACGTGCCCATGATCCGGCACTGGGTCGCGGCGCTCGACGACCGGAACCCCGTCTATCTCGACGAGGCCTTCGCGAGGACTACGCGCCACGGCGGGATCGTGGCGCCGCCCGCCATGCTCCAGACCTGGGGCATGCCGAACCCGAAGCTCGAGGGCATCGCCGAGCGCGGCGGCTCGCCGGTCGAGAGCACGCACGACAACGTGGTACGCGCCCTCGACGCGGAGGGCTTCACCGGCACGCTCGCCACGAACTCGGAGCTCGAGTTCGTGCGCTACCTGCGGCCCGGCGACCGGCTCCACGTGAACAGCGAGCTGGAGTCGATCTCGAGCCGCAAGACCACCGGGCTCGGACGGGGCTACTTCGTGACGTGGGTGACGACGTACCGCGACGAGGCGGGCGAGGTCGTGGGACGCCAGCGCTTCCGCATCTTCAAGTTCGATCCGCGCACCATCGACCTCTCCAGGCTGAAGGCCGCGCGATGACGACGCCGACTGCCCTGCGGAGCCGCGAGGTGAAGGCCGGCGACGAGCTGCCCCCGTTCGAGCTGAACCTCACGGCGACCCTGGTGGTGGCCGGCGCGATCGCCTCGCGCGACTTCATGCCGGCGCACCACGACCCCGCCTTCGCGAAGGCGCAGGGCGCGCCCGACATCTTCCTGAACATCCTCACCACGAACGGCTACGTGGCGCGCTACGTCACCGACTGAGCGGGGCCCGAGGCGATCCTCCAGAAGATCGAGATCCGCCTCGGCGCGCCCGCCGTACCCGGCAAGCCGCTGCGCTTCTCCGGCCGCGTGACCGAGAAGCGCGAGGCCGGCGACGAGTGCCGGCTCGAAGTAGCGGTGCGCGCCGCGAACGAGCTGGGCGATCATGCGACCGGCGCGGTGACGCTCACCCTGCCGCGCGCCTGACGGGGAGGAAGCATGAAGCAGACCGTGTGGATCGTCTGGCTCGGCGCCGGCGCCGCCATCCTGTTCGGAACGGGCTGGGTGTCGACACTCGGCCACGTGGCCTTCTGGGGCACGCTCGCCACTCACGTGGTCGAGTTCGTCGTGAAGCGCCCGGTCATGGAGGCCGCCGGCGGCTCGCTGGCGAACCACTTCGCCCAGACGCTGATCTATGGGCTCTTCCACTGGAAGCCGCTCGAGGATCGGGCCAAGGCCGGGCGCCCCGACTGAGCACCTGTCAGCGCTTGCCGAGCCGGCGGAGCGCCGAACGCGCCGCCCAGAGCCCGCACATCCCGTGCACGCCGCCGCCGGGCGGCGTCGCGGCCGAGCAGATGAAGAGGCGGGGGTTCGGCGTCGCGTAGGGGTCGAGGCGCGTCACCGGGCGGTTCCAGAGCTGGAGCGCGTCGGCGACGCCGCCGGTGATGGCGCCGCCGCGGTAGTTCGGGTTCTCGCGCTCGAAGTCGGCCGGGCTCGTGGCGTGTCGCGCGAGGATGCGGTCCCGGAAGCCCGGCGCGAAACGCTCGACCTGGCGCTCGATGGCGAGGGTCATGTCGACGGTCGAGCCGCCCGGCACGTGGCAGTACGCGTAGCCGGTGTGGCGGCCGGCGGGCGCGCGCGTCGGGTCGCACTCGCTCTGCTGGCAGAGGATCACGAAGGGGCGCGAGGCGTGACGGCCGTGGTACATGTCGCGCTCCGAGGCGCAGATCTCCGCGAGCGTTCCGCCCACGTGCACGGTCGAGGCCTCGCGGCAGGCCGGGTCACGCCACGGGATGGCGCCGTCGAGCGCCCAGTCGAGCTTGAAGGCGCCGGGCCCGTAGCGGTAGCGGCCGAGCCGGCGCCGGTAGCCCGCCGGGAGCGCGTCGCCGGCGATGCTCGCGAGCTGGTCCGGCGAGGTGTCGAACAGCACGACCCGCGCCTCGGGAAGCTCGGCGAGCCGTTCGATCCTGCGCCCGGTCTCGATGCGGCCGCCGAGGCCCGTGAGGTAGGAGGCGAGCGAGTGCCAGATCGCGCGCGAGCCGCCCTCCGCCACCGGCCAGTCGACCACGTGCGCGGTGATCGCGAACAGCACGCCCATCGCCGCGGTGAGCGGCTGCCCGAGCGGCAGCACGGAGTGCCCCGCGCAGCCCGCGAGGAGCGCGCGCGCCGGCTCCTCGCGGAAGCAGAGGCGCGCGAGCCGGTTCGCCGACCAGGCGGCGCGGAGCCCGAAGCGCAGGAAGCGGAGCGGATGCCGCGGAATGCGGAGTGGCGCCAACGCATCCGCGAGGAGAGCGTGCGGATCGTCGAGGAAGGGGCCGACCAGCCGCCGCCAGGCAGGCCCGTCGCGGCCGAGGCCCGCGGCCGTTTCGTCGAGCGAGCGGCGCAGCAGCACCGCGGGCCCGTCGTCGAGCGGGTGCGCGACGGACGCGCGCGGGTACCGCCAGACCAGGCCGTGCTCCGCGAGCGGGAGCTCGCGGAAGAACGGCGACAGGATCCCCATCGGGTGCACGCCCGAGCAGACGTCGTGCACGAAGCCCGGCAGCGTGAGCTCGCGGCTCCGCGTGCCGCCGCCCGGCTCCGCGTGCGCCTCGACCACGAGCACCGAGACGCCCGCCCGAGCCAGCGCGATCGCCGCGGCGAGCCCGTTCGGGCCCGAGCCGATCACGACGGCCTCGGGAGCGCCCTCCACTCTCGTGACTCCGTTCGCCTTCGGCTCACTGCGCGCTTCGCTTGCACTCACGCGCTCGCGGCCGGCCGCCCGCGCAGGAAGGCCGCCGCGTACCTCCCCGTCGGCCAGGGCTGCACGCCGCGCATCGGCGCGAGCTCCGTCTCGCCCTGCTCCACCAACCCGCTCGCCGCGTCCACGATCTGCCAGCGCATGCTGCGGCCGAAGAGCGGCTGCGACTCGACCATCACCACGCGCACCTCGCCCGGCTCGAAGCCGCACTGCGCCTGAACGGCCTCGAGCAGCTGCCGGCCGTTCAGGTGCCCGTCGCCGAAGTTCCAGCCGAGCACCATGCCGCCCAGCACCTCGCCCTCCATCCAGTCGTAGGCGTCGATGTCGTCGACCGCGCGCGGCAGCGCCTCGAGCAGCGGCCGGCCCTCGAAGTGCATGAAGCGGTGCGCCATCGCGAGCGTGACCGCGACGTCCACCCCCGTCGGGTGCGGCACCATCTTCTCGAGCTGCTCGCGGAAGGTCCCGGCGGCCTTCACGAGCTTCTTGAACTTCGCGGCGCTGCCCTTCCGCACCAGCCAGATGTTGTAGGCCCAGTTGCCCGCGTAGTAGCGCATCGCGAGCAGGAAGGAGACGCGCGAGGGCACGAAGTTCCCGACCAGCGGCACGAGCAGGAGCCAAACGAAGAGGAAGAGGGCCAGGAGCGGCAGCGAGCCCACCGCGAGCACGCTCGCCTCGGGGTGGAAGCCGAACAGGAAGATGCCGCCGTAGATCATCAGGATGTTCCACTCGATGGGCATCCCGCTCGGGTTGTTGAGCGCGATGAAGCCGTGGAAGCCGCACATCACGAAGAGCATGAGCGCCGTGACGGTCGGGCTCCCGCTCGAGAGCAGCAGCACCACCGGGATCATGTACTCGGTGAACGTGCCTCCGTGCGCCATCTGCGCGGCCAGACGCGAGGGCCGGAGGTCGTCCGGGTACGAGACGAAGAGCCGCTTCTTCAGCCATTTCGGGAAGAAGGGCCCGTTGTTCATCATCACCATGATCACGGACGGGAAGTGGTGGTTGAGCTTCGAGGTCGCCGCCCAGAACCAGATCGCGCACCAGACCAGCTTGCAGGCCGAGAGCCAGAGGGCGCCCGCGTACGCCACCGTGAGACACACGAGCGCGACCCAGTAGTGCTCGGCGCGCGCGGCGAGGAAGAGCGTCTTGTCGCTGATACCCAGCAGCGGGATCAACACGAGGCTCGGCCACAGCAGCGCGGGCGTCACTTCCGGCGCGAGCAGGGCGCGCAGCAGCAGGAGTTGGTTCGCGGCGTAGAGCCCCACGTCGAGCCAGGTCCGCTGGATGCCGCCCACGACGGGGAGACCCGGGAAGAGCGGCAGCTTCGTGGTGCCCGGACGCAGGAAATGGAGGAAGCCGCCGAGCGGCGGGTTGAAGCGCGCGTTCATCGGCCCCATGCCGCAGCCGAAGCCGGCGAGCTCGTAGAAGATCGACCAGAGGAGCGCCTTCTGGAACGCGACCTCCGTGAAGGCCCAGCCGCCCGGCGCGGTGAAGCCCGGGTAGCCGGCCGAGAACGACACGAAGAACGCCCAGCCGCCGACGTAGAGCAGGAGGTACTTCGCCCAGTACATCGCCATCACGACCCTCAGGGTCGGATTCACCTGCGAGGCCCAGGTGCGGCAGACGAGGCGCACGCGCTCGGGGAACGGCGCGGAGAGGAGGCGCGCGGGCTCGTAGGGCGGCAGATCGGAGGGGGCGCTCGTCGGCATGTGCTCGGGCCTCGCGGGGATGGGGCTCTTGCCCTAGCTCGCCGCGCCCTCCGGCGCGTAGATCGACTTCTTCGGCGCCGCGAAGACCTTGCGCACCGCGCCCTCGAACGCCTCGAGCGGCAGCGTGTCGTACTCCGGGTCGAAGCTGTTCTGGTCGTACTTCTCGCAGAACTCGGCGCAGTCGCGGAACCACTCGTGCCCGCGGAAGCGGTCGCGCAGGTTCCGGTCGAGCCCGAGGTGGTGGAAGAAGTAGTAGCCCTGGAAGATGCCGTGGTGCTCGACGATCCAGCGGTTCCTCTCGCTCACGAAGGGCTCGAGGACGGTCGCCGCGAGCTCCGCGTGGTTCGCCGAGGCCAGCGTGTCGCCGATGTCGTGGATCAGCGCGCACACCACGTACTCGTCATCGCGCCCGTCGCGCTGCGCGCGGGTCGCAGTCTGGAGGCTGTGCGTGAGGCGATCGACCGCGTAGCCGCCGGTGTCCCCCGCGAGGATCCGGAGGTGCGTCAGGATCCGGTCGGGCAGGCCCGAGAAGAACTGGAGCGAGTGCCGCCCGATCAGCTGGTAGTCCTCGCGCGTGGCGTCGCGCATGGCCGTGAAGCGCGTCTGCTCGAGGCGTTCCATGGGCGTCTCCTCCGGGCTGGCGACGCAGTGTAGCCGGCCGTCTGCCCCGCTACGCTGGCGTCGGACAGGAGACGCCATGAGCACGAGCCCCACGGCCCCGGGCCCCGCGATCCGCGACTGGGTGATCGACGTCGACACCCACATCAGCGAGCCGGGCGATCTCTGGACGAGCCGGCTCCCGGCCAAGTTCAAGGAACAGGCGCCCCACATCGTGCGCGACCCGAAGACGGGGATCGAGACGTGGCGCATAGGCGGCGCGCAGACCTTCCTGCCCGTCGGCTTCACGGCCGTGGCCGGCTGGCCGGAGCCGTTCCCCGCCTCGCCCCGGAACATGGACGAGGTGCCGAAGGCGGCCTTCGATTCGCGCGCCCGGCTCGCCTACATGGACCAGGTCGGCATCTGGGCGATGGCGCTCTACCCGAACGTGGGCGGCTTCGGGAGCCAGGCGTTCCTCAGCCTCAAGGATCCGGAGCTGATGCTCGCCTGCGTGCGCGCGTACAACGACTTCCTGATGGACTGGATCTCGCCCGACCCGCGCCGCTTCATCGCCATCCTCGCCACGCCGTTCTGGGACGTCGCCGCCTCGGTGAAGGAGATCGAGCGCTGCGCCGCGCTCGGCCACAAGGGCGTGCTCTTCACCGGCACGCCGCAGAGCCACGGCATGCCGATCCTCGCGAGCAAGCACTGGGATCCGATCTGGTCCGCGGCGCAGGCCTGCGACCTGCCCGTGAGCTTCCACATCGGGGCGGGCACCTTCGACGACGGCTTCACGCCTGAGCGCATCCAGACGACCGGGGCCGGCCGCACGAACGCCTTCGCCGCCATCTCCCTCTTCCTCGACAACGGGAAGCAGCTCACGGACCTGCTCTTCTCCGGCATCCTGCCGCGCTTCGCCGAGCTGAAGTTCCTCTCCGTCGAGTCCGGGATCGGCTTCATCCCGTTCGTCCTCGAGGCCGCCGACTACACCTTCGAGTACAGCAAGGTGCGGCGCACGAACCCGGAGTTCGAGCTCAAGCCCAGCGAGTACTTCCACCGCCAGGTCTACGGCTGTTACATCTTCGAGGAGCAGGCGCCGCGCGAGATGATGGAGACGATCGGCGAGGACAACATCCTGTTCGAGACCGACTACCCCCATCCCGTCTGCCTGTTCGGGAACGTGCGCGAGAAGATCGACCGCGCGCTCGGGGACGCGTCGCCGCGTGCCCGCCACAAGGTGCTCTGGGAGAACGCCGCGAAGCTCTACAAGATCGCGCCCCCCGACCGGCCGCCGCCGCTGCCGGTGGGCTAGGAGGAACGCCATGCAGATCCCGTTCTACTACGACTACGCGTGCCCCTGGGCCTATCTCGGGAGCTGTCGGGTCGAGGCGTACTTCCAGGACCTCGGCGCCCAGATTGACTTCCTGCCGGTGAACCTGGCCGCGCTGCGCGAGCCCGAGGCCGGCCCGCAGAATCTCGGCGGCATGGGCGAGCGCAAGAAGCGGAACTACATGAACGACATGCGCCACTGGGGCCAGATGATCGGCGCCGACTTCTCGAACGTGACCGGCGCGCGCCCCGACACGCGGCTCCTGCTCCGCGCCGCGTTGGTCGCGAAGGACGCGGGGCGCTTCCGCGAGTTCCACTACCCGGCGTACCGGGCGCGCTGGGCCGAGGCGAAGGACGTGGCGGAGCCCGCGGTCGTGCGCGCGCTGCTCGCGGGTGCGGGCCTCGACGCGGACGCCGCGCTCGCGCGCGCGCAGTCGGAGGAGCTGGTCGCCCGGCTGAAGAGCGACACCGAGGCCGCGGTGGCGCGCGGCGTGTTCGGTGTGCCGACGGTCTTCGTGGGCGACGAGATGTTCTGGGGCAACGACCGCTTCGAGCTCGCGCACTGGTACGCCCAGAAGGCGCCGCGCTAGCTAGGCGGCGGCGGGCCTCTCTGCCGCCTCCGGCGCGGCGCGCGAGAACTGCATCACGCCGTCGTCCACGCGACCGAGGCCGAGCGCGAGCCAGTCGAGGAAGTAGTTCTGATGGATCCGCCACGGCCGCTTCGAGCCCTGCTTCGGGAAGAGCGCCCGCGCACGCTCCACGTACCCGGAGGCGAGGCCGATCAGCGGCTCTTCCACCACGCTCGGGTCGCTGAGCACGGGGCGGCACGAGTCGAAACCATGCGCCGCCATGTGGTTCAGGACGCGGCAGACGTAGGCGCAGGTGAGGTCGCACTTGAGGGTCCAGGACGCGTTCGTGTAGCCGACCGCCATCGCCAGGTTCGGCACGCCGGAGAGCAGCATCCCCTTGTAGGCGAGCGTCCTCGGTGAGTCGACCTCGACGCCGTCGACGGAGAGCGCGAGGCCGCCCAGGAACTTCATGTTCAGGCCGGTCGCCGTCACGATCAGGTCGGCCGGGAGCTCCGCGCCGGAGGCGAGCCGGATCCCGGTCTCGGTGAAGCACTCGATCCGATCGGTCACGACGCTCACGCGTCCCGCCCGGATCGCCTCGAACAGGTCGCCATCGGGGACGAGGCAGAGTCGCTGGTCCCATGGCGCGTAGGAGGGCGAGAAGTGGCGCTCGACGTCGTAGCCCGGGCCGAGCGCCTCGCGCACGCCGCGCAGGATCAGGCGCCGCGCGCGCTCGGGCCAGCGCCGGCAGAACTGGTAGACGAGCGTGCCGAGGAGCACGTTCTTGGCGCGCGTGAGCGCGTACGCGACCCGGCCGGGCAAGAAGCGCCGCAGCGCATTCGCG
>Ga0187892_10008342_pt1 | contig 14223 bp, 12 predicted proteins | sample MA1701073metaG_FD_139345 | JGI IMG/M metagenome (GOLD analysis project Ga0187892, IMG submission 139345) | Bio-ooze microbial communities from a basaltic lava cave in the Kipuka Kanohina Cave System on the Island of Hawaii, USA - MA170107-3 metaG ... | reverse complement strand
TCTTCTGGATCGTGGGGTTCGCCCTCATCGTCTCCTGGATTGTCGCGGTGGTCTTCACGCCCTATCTGGGCGTCAAGCTACTGCCCGCGATCAAGCCGGTCGAAGGCGGTCACCACGCGATTTACGACACACCGAACTATCGGCGTCTGCGACGGCTCATCACCTTTGCCGTGCGCCACAAGTTCGCAACCTGCGCCATCGTCGGCATCGCCTTCGCGGTGTCCGCATTGGGCATGGGCGCCCTCAAACAGCAGTTCTTCCCGACATCCGACCGTCCCGAAGTGCTGGTGGAGGTTCGTTTGCCGGAAGGAACCAGCATCGAGACGACGACCGCGGCGGTCGAAAAGCTCGAGCGCTGGCTCGACAAGCAGCCCGAGGCCAAAATCGTCACGAGCTATGTCGGCCAAGGCGCGCCGCGCTTCTTTATGTCGCTGCAGCCGGAGCTGCCCGACCCCGCCTTCGCCAAGATCGTCGTACTCACACCGGACGCGGAGGCGCGTGAGGCCCTGAAACACCGGCTCCGTACGGCGGTGGTCCAGGGTCTCGCGCCAGAGGCTTACGTGCGCGCCACACAGTTCGTGTTCGGTCCGCCCACCCCGTTCCCGGTCGAGTTCCGGATTATGGGACCAAATCCCGCACAGCTCTACAGCATTTCCGAAAAGGCGCTCGACATCATGCGGAGCGTGCCCGACGTGCGGGAGGCAAGCCGCGACTGGGGAAATCGCGCGCCCGTGCTTCGCTTTGTCCCGGACCAGGATCGCCTGAACCTCATCGGCCTTTCGCCGGCCGAGGTCGGTCAGCAGCTACAGTTCCTGCTCACCGGCGTTCCCATCACGCAGGCCCGCGAGGGCATCCGCAATGTGCCCGTCGTAGCGCGCAGCGCCGGCGGCGAGCGGTTGGATCCGACGCGCCTTTCGGATTTCTCACTAATGACCCGAGACGGCCGGCAAATTCCGCTCGACCAGGTCGGCCATTCGGAAATTCGTCTGGAAGAGCCGTTACTGAAACGACGCGATCGCACGCCTGTCATCACGGTGCGCTCCGACATCGACGAGGCGACGCAACCTCCGGAGGTCTCCAAGCAGGTGATGACGGCGCTTCAGCCGCTGATCGCATCCCTTCCGGCCGGCTATCGCATCGAAATGGGCGGAGCGATCGAGGAGGCTTCCAATGCCAACGCGGCGTTGGCCACGATCTTTCCGGCCATGATCGCCGTCACGTTGATCGTCATCATGCTTCAGGTGCGATCGTTCTCGATGATGACCATGGTGCTGCTAACGGCGCCGCTTGGCCTCGTCGGCGTCGTGCCGATGTTGATCGTCTTCGATCAGCCCTTCGGGTTCAACGCCATCCTTGGCCTGATAGGCCTTGCCGGAATCCTAATGCGCAACACGCTGATCCTGACCGAACAGATCAAGGAGAACCGTGCCGCAGGTGGACTTGACGACTATCACGCCGTCATTGAGGCGACGGTGCAACGCACGCGGCCTGTGATCCTGACCGCGCTCGCCGCGGTGCTGGCCTTCGTCCCCCTCACATCTTCCGTCTTCTGGGGATCGATGGCCTACGCGCTGATCGGCGGCACGGCCGTAGGCACGGTGCTGATCCTGCTGTTCCTGCCGGCGCTCTATGTCGCGTGGTTCCGGATCAAGCCGACGGCGGATGTCTTTCAATCGTCAGCCACGCCTGCAGCCGAGTTGAAGCTGAGTGCAGCGGCGGCCGCAGAGTAGAGAGGGCTTGCGGTGAAAAATCACGTGTCCCGCATAGCAGTATCGAAGGACGCGAGTGACCCCGTTTCGCGGCGCTGCCTCTCCTTTGCTCTGCAGCGAGCTACCCTCGCAATCTCACGTCAACTCGACGACGAGTTGCGTCCCCTCGGGTTGACGAGCCGGCAATCGATCATCCTGAGTGAGATCGCCGAGACGGGTACGCTCCACATGGCGGCGCTCGCGGATGTGCTGGGAAAAGATCGCACGACGATCACGGCGAATCTGAGGCCGTTGATGGAGCGCGGACTGATCGTGAGCGCGCTCGATCGCGATGATCGCCGAATGCGAATGATTACCCTTACGCCGCGCGGCACTCGACTTCTCGAGCAAGCGCGCGGACCACTGAATCGGTTCAACGCTGAGCTTTGCGCTCGGATACGGAGTAAAGGCGCCATGAGGGATCTTCGTGCCGTCCTGGAAAGCCTGTCGCAACAGTTGGGCCGTGAGTGACGAACTTCGATATGGAGCTGGAAATGTGGAAACGACTCCTAGAGAAATGGCGGCTTGTGGCGGAAGCCATCGATGGGATGGATGATCCGCAAGGAGAATATCTCCTTGCTTTGGAGAAAAGAGTTCGTCGGCTGGAGGGCGAGGTAGAGGGTTTGAGCAAGCGCCTCTCGATTGATACGCAGGCTCCGGAGCTTAAAGGGATATGACCGCAAAAGGCGCGATAGCTTCGGAGACTGCTCCGGAAACTTCGACGGGCCTCTCCATGAAGCGTCCTACCCGAACAAGAGCGGATCCCGAAGAGACGCGCGCCCGCATCTTGGAAGTGGCCGAGGAGCACTTTCGCCGCGTCGGTTGCCACAAGACATCGATGGCGGACATCGCCTCCACGCTCGGCATGAGCGTGGCAAATGTTTACCGCTTCTTTCCCTCGAGAGATGCGATCAACGAGGCCATCTGCGAGCGGGTCGTGAACGAGGTCGCGGACATCGCACTCGCGATCGCGCGGACAGACGCCCCAGCTTTGCAAAAACTCGACCAGCTTCTGACCGCGGTTCATCGCCACAACAAGAGGACGCTGGCCAGGCAACGGCACATTCACGACCTGATTGTCGCTGCCTTGCAGGAGAATTGGCCAATCATCAAGACGCACCTCGAGCGGATGGTGACGATCTACGAAGCGGTCATACGAGAGGGCATCGCAGCCGGCGAGTTCGACGTCGACGACGTGACGGAGGCCGCGCTGGCGATCAGGTCCGCGTTCATGCCGTTCTTCCATCCAATCCTAATCGAGCAGTGCGTCCAACTCGGCGAGAATAGCGAGGCAGGCCTGCGCACCCAGATTCGCTTCATCCTGAAGGCACTCGGTGTCACTCGTTTCTAAGTCGATGTGCACACAAGCGCGTTCTGACACGGGCGGTAAGCTATTGACGCGCCATGCGGCGAACAGAGCAGGAATTGTCAGAATAGCCGCAGATTTCCAACACTACGCGTCGATTAGGAATCTGCCGCTCTATCCTGCTGAGCTACGGGGTCGTTGCCGAACGCATTCAACCAGTTATCCGCAGTTCTCTCAAGTCTTGGGTCGCAGGTGGCCGCAAGAAGCGACGTGAGTCCAGTCTCGGTGAGCACGTCGCCGACCTTGTAGGTCCCGCCGCAGTCGTGCTCGACGGCCTCGTCGCGCGCGCGCCATCAATAGGACCGCGGCTAAGCGATCGGATGGACCTGTTCCAGCGCGCTTGGCGATCTTGGACCGCGTCTTGAAGGACGACGTCGCCTTGCGCGGGCGCGCGACTTTGCGCCCGCGCACGGTCGGCCGCTTTGCGTTCTTCCCGCCCATCGCCTTTGTGCTCTCGCGCTCGCCGCGCGCGCCGACACGCCCCTTGCCTTCCTTCTCCTGCTGATAGGTCTCGCCGCGCCCCTCCTTGCGCTTGGTCTTGGCGAGATTACGTTTGTTTTTGCGCTTGCTCTCGTACTTCGAGGCGCCTGCCTCGTGCAGTGCGATCGCAATCGCTTGGCGCGGGCTCTTGACCTTGCCCCCTTTCCCCCGCGTCCGCTCTTGAGCTCGCCGTGTTTGAACTCGTGCATGACGCGGCCGATCGTTCTCTTCTGCCCCGATGATGTCTTCGACATCGAAAAACCCTCTTGGATTCAACGCCTCTCCCATCGCAACGTGCGCGCCGCACGCATGGTTCCGAACCCCCGGGTTGACCTTGGCCGTATCCCGATGTGGGATCGAGCGCCACCATGAGACCTCTAGCCCTCACGCTCGCTGCTGTCCTGCTCGGCGCATCCGCGCGCGCCGATTGTCCGCTGCCGATTGCGGAGGAGGCGGTCGTCGCGCGCATTCATAACGGCGTCTCGTTCGACCTCGCCGACGGAGGCCGCGTTCGCCTCGCTGCAATTCAGTCTCCCGGCGGGCAGACGGCGGTGGAGGCGAGGGCTGCGCTTTCAAGTCTTGTTCTGGGCAAGCGTGTGGAGCTCGCTCTCGACGAGCGCAGCGTCGACCGCCACGGTGACATCGTTGCACACGTGTTCGTCGGCAAGCGATGGCTTCAAGCGCATCTCATCGACAGCGGCCTCGCGCGCGTTCACACCCACAAGGACATTCGCGCCTGCGCCAAACCGCTGCTCGCGCGCGAAGCTGATGCGCGCGCCGCTAAGAGGGGCCTTTGGGCGCACGCCGTCCATCGTCTACGCGGTGCTGACGAGCTCGCTGGCGACATCGGCACATTCCAGATCATCGAAGGAACACCGCTTGCGATCGTCACGCGGCGCGACCGTACATACGTCAATTTCGGCCCGGACTATCGCACCGACTTCACCGCGACCATCGCGCGCCGCGACCTCAAACGCTTCACGCAGGCCGGAATCGACCCCGTGACATGGCGCAGCAAGAAAATTCGCGTGCGCGGCTGGCTCTCGCTGCTCAACGGCCCCGAGATCGAATTGACGCACCCCGAGCAGGTGGAAATCGCAGACTAGGCTGTATCCGGTTCGAAAACAATGCGAAAACCGAATCCCAAGGACCGAAGCCCGATTTAAGCCGCGATCAAACCCGCCTCGACCGGATCGCCCACTTGCTCGAGCAGCGCTTTGCGCAGCTTGTTGAGGGCGTTGGCTTCGATCTGCCGTACGCGCTCCTTCGAGATACCGAGCCTGGCGCCCAGCGACTCGAGCGTGACCGCGTCTTCCTGCATCTGCCGCTCGCGGATGATGACCTGCTCGCGCGGCGTCAATGTATCAAGCGCGAGATTGATCCACTTCGCCCGCGTGGCCGCGTCCTTGGTGAGCATCACGTGTTCATCCGGGCGCGGGCTTTCGTCGGCAAGCAAGTCCTGCCACTCGATCTCGCCGGGTTCGCCGGGCGCCGCGTTGAGCGACCGGTCGCCGGAGGTCAGGCGCGCGTCCATCTCTTCGACGTCCCCCACCGGCACGCGAAGCGCGTCGGCGATCTTGAGCGCGCCCTCGCGCGAGAGGTCTTTCGAAGGGTTGCCGTGGATTTTCGCCTTCAGCCGCCGCAGGTTGAAGAACAGCGACTTCTGCGTCGCCGTCGAGGTCAAGCGCACGATCGACCAGTTGCGCAGGACATAGTCCTGGATCGCAGCGCGGATCCACCATGTCGCGTAGGTGGCAAAGCGCACCTTGCGTTCGGGCTCGAAGCGCTGCGCCGCCTGCATCAGGCCGACGACGCCCTCTTGCATCAAGTCGCCCATCGGCAGGCCGTAATTCTTGAATCGTGCCGCGACTGCGACGACCAGGCGGAAATACGCCGTGGTCAACTCGTGGAGCGCCTTTGGGTCTTGCTTCTCGCGCCACGCGGTGGCGAGCTCGAGTTCGTGCTTCGCGTCGAGCAGCTCGGTCGACATCGTCCTTTTGATGAACGCGCGGTTTGCCTTGACCGCGTGTGACGTATCGAAGAGCCCCATGGCGTCTGCTCAAGCTCCCTAAATCTCTAGTTCCCTAGTTGGGTATTCTTAGCATGTCGTTCAAGGTTCTTTGGATCAATTCTAAAGAACGCACGAGACTGTGAAAAAGGCCCACGGGGGAACCCGCGGGCCTTCTCCAATTCCCCTCGAACGCTAGGGCTTAGGCGGCCCTTTGCAATGCCACTTCAAGCCGCTTGACCGCCGCGTCCTCATCGATCCGCTCGACGGCTGCAACCTCGCGCGCCATCCGCCCGAGCGCCGCCTCGTAGAGCTGGCGCTCCGAGTAGGACTGCTCCGGCTGCCCGCTCGCGCGGTGCAGGTCGCGTACGACCTCGGCGATTGAAATCAGGTCGCCCGAATTGATCTTAGCCTCGTACTCCTGCGCCCTGCGGCTCCACATCGTACGCTTGATTCGCGCCCGGCCCTTGAGCGTCTGCAGCGCCGTCGCCACGACATCCGGCGAAGACAAGCGGCGCATCCCGATCGACGTCGCTTTCGCAACCGGCACGCGCAACGTCATCTTGTCCTTGTCGAAGTTGATGACAAACAGCTCGAGCTTCATGCCCGCAACTTCCTGCTCGACGACGGAGATGATGCGCCCAACGCCGTGTGCAGGATAAACGACCCAGTCGTTCGTACGGAATTCCGGCTTCTTCTTTTCGACTTTTGGCACGGCCTTGACGGCCGCCGGCGCGGCGATGGGCTTTACGTTCGTGCCGCCCACCAGCTTCGGCTCCACCTTGGGAAACGCCTTGCTGTCGGTCTTCGGGACCAGCTTGACGTCGGCCTTGGGCACAGCCCTCAGCTCCGGCGCCTTGTGGACCGCCTTCAGCTCAACTTTGTTCTTAACGTCAACTTTGGCGACGACCTTGATGGGCGTTTTTGTGCCCTTTCCCGCCGCGGCCTTTGTTACTTTCTTCGTGCTCATTCGCGTTTTGTCTTTCTCGATCGACTTCGCCTTGGCCGCAGCTTTCTTCACGCGCGACCGAGACCCGTCGCGCAATTGAGATTGGCGATGGTGCTTCTCGAACGCCGCCGATTTGAAAACGGTCCGGTGCGAAGCGCTCGCGCCGCGTTCGCGGAGGCTGGTGTGAGTCCCCACGTCTTTAAGACCGCCGGTTTCTGTCGTCAGTTTCCAAGTGTCGGAAATGTAACACCAAATCGGGGAAAAATAAAGGCGGCTCAGCGCGTTAACCAATATTTCGCTTCCGTAGCAACGCTCACAAACGGCCGCCAACTCCCAGAAATCTCTTGTTTTTCACCATCGCCTAGAACTGGCGAGAATTGTCGCACTCAACTTTACCTGTGGGCAATTACGTTCCCTGGCCCGGCTTCGCGCTGAAGTACTTTTCGAACTTGTCCGGTACGGATTCGTACTCCTTGGCGTCGGCAGGGGGCTCACCCTTAACCGTGATGTTCGGCCATTTACTCGCGAAGTCCTTGTTGAGCGCGAGCCATTTCTCGAGCCCTGGCTCCGTGTCCGGCTTGATTGCATCGACCGGGCATTCCGGCTCGCACACGCCGCAGTCGATGCACTCGTCCGGATGAATGACGAGCATGTTCTCGCCTTCGTAGAAGCAATCGACCGGACAGACCTCCACACAGTCCATGTACTTACATTTGATGCAGTTCTCGTTGACGATGTAGGTCATGGGCTAAGCCCTTGCGCCCGCGCGAGCGGCTCTCGCGTTTACTGCGATGTGCGGCGGAACAACACGCGTACCATTTCGCACCTGCCGCAACAACCCTCTCGTGTCGTGACTTAGCGCGTCAATCGTCGCGGTCGAGAGGAGCCTTGAGAGAGTCGACCGCGCGCCGCTCTTTCTTTGTCGGGCGTCCTGCGCCCCTCGCGCGTGCGGCGGTCGCGAGTGCCGGTTCACGCACGGGCGCGGGCGGCGTCAGATCGTCGTAAAGCGTACGAGCCTCGCTTGCCGGTCCACGCCGCCCGCCGCAGAGCACCACCTTGATTACGCGCACAAACGATCCTGACGAGAACGTCAGCACGTCCCCGACTTTGACCATGGTGCTCGGCTTTTCACAGCGCTCGCCGTTGATCCGCACGCGACCGTCCGAAACGACGGCGGCAGCCAGTGTCCGGCTTTTGAAGAACCGCGCGAACCAAAGGAATTTGTCGATCCGCTGCAAGCGGCTATTTCCGAAACTTGAGCGCGGCGAGTGCGGCGAAGGGCGAGTCGGGATCGACCACGAAAGGCTTCTCAGGCCGCCGTTCGCGCGGACGCTCCTCCCGCTCGGGCGTCTCCTCGTTCTGCCGTTTGCGTTTGGGCTTGTCATGACGCGGCTTGCGCTTCTCTCGCTCGGCCGCGCGCGCATCGCCCTCCGGCGCGGGCTCGGCCGCCGTCGCCCCGTAAGGGGCTGCGACGGCAACGCTTGCTCGCAACAACCGCGGCGCCTGTCGCGGCCGGGTCTTGGTGCGGCGCTCGTCGCGCCGCGGGCGTTGCTGCCATTGGGTGATCTCACCGCCGCCTTCGTCCTTCGACTTCGTTTCGCGAAAGCCGAGGGCGCGCAGCACGCTGGCAAGGTCCTCATCGCTGCAGCCCAGGACCGACAACATGTCGGGCGAGGCCGCAAAGCTCTCCGGCATCTGTCCGTCCTGACCCTTGCCGCGAATGATCTCGCCCAGCCGCTCCAGCATATCGAGGCGCACCGCACGCGCGCCGCACAAGCGAAAGCCGGCGGCTTCGTAGAAGCCGGCGGGGACGGCGGGATCGGCCGGCAGCGACGTCAGTCCGGCGCCCGGCGGCGGCGGCACGTCGCTGATCCCTTGGTGCACGGCCCACAGCAATGCCTTCAGCCGCGCCGCCGCCGGCTTGACCAGCGCCGGCAGAAAGATCGAGAAGGCGCCGAAGCGCGCGCCGAGCCGCCGCAACGGCCCGCGATCCTCCTGCGAGATTGCGCGAAGCTCGCGCGTCACCGACTGACGCGAGACGGAGCCCAGATTTTCGTAGATCTGGAATGCCAGTCCGCGCGCGACGCCTTGCAGCGGCGAAGCGTGCAACGTGACCTCTGCAGCAGGCGTTTCTTCCGCGACGACTGCCTCGGATGTGTCGATATTGCCCTGTGTTGGGGCTTCCTCTTCGCTGTCAATGGCCCCTTGAGGCCGCTCTTCTCCCTCTGCCGTTGCCGGCGTCGTGGGCATTTCCTTGTTGAGTTCGGTCTGCACCGCGATCAACGGCGCCAAAATCTTCGCGATGTGATGAGCGACCCAGTCCTCGAGGCGCTGCGTAGCGCGTTCGCGAGCCGCGGTCGATAGGAGGTCGTCGGCCAGAAGCTCGACTTGTGGCACCAGCGGATCGTGTCCCCGCTTGAGCTTGGCAACGATGCCGCCGTTCCACCATAGCCGTCCGTGCTCGGACAAAGTGATCGCCGCCTCCGGCGCGTTGGTCAATGCGTGCGCGCGCGCCGCGATCTCGCCGGCTAGACCCTTGAGCGCCGCCGCGCGTAACGCCCGCCCGTGCACGCCGATCGCGCGCGGATCAGGCACGAAGGAAAAGCCTTGCAGCCGCCCGACATACTCGCCCTCGACCAGCACCTCGCCGTCCTCATCGACCGTCGCCGCGAACTCTTCGTCGTCGCGCAAGGCGCGCATCAAAACACTTGTCCTGCGATCGACGAAACGTTGCGTCAGCTTTTCGTGCAACGCGTCCGACAGCCGGTCCTCGATTGCGCGTGTCTTCTCCTGCCATGCGCCGGGATCAGCCAGCCATTCCGCGCGATTGGCGACGTAGGTCCACGTGCGGATATGCGCGATACGCTGGGCGATCGCGTCGATATCGCCTTCGATGTTGTCGAGTCGCCCAACATGTCCGGCGACCCAGTCTTCGGGCAGCACGCCTTCGTGGCTCATCAGATGCTCGAAGATGTTGCCGATCATCCGCGCGTGTTCTTCGATCGCGATTTTTCGGAAGTCGGGGATCTGGCACACTTGCCACAACTGTTTGACGCCAGCCGGTCCTTGCGTCAGCGCTTGGATGTTTTCCTCCGCTCCCAGGATGCGCAGCACGAGCTGGTCGTCGGCCGCGCGCGCCCGCGTCAGCCCGCGTGTCGGCGGCAGCATGTCGAGGCTTTGGTCGAGCGCCGCCACGCTCGAGAAATCGAGCTCACGATTGCGCCATTGCACGACGCGCACGGGATCGAAGCGGTGATTCTCGATCGCTTCTACCGTTTCGCCGTCGAGCGGCTCGGCGTCCGCCGTGACACCGAACGTGCCGTCGTTCATGTGACGGCCCGCGCGCCCAGCGATCTGCGCGAGCTCGTTTGCGCGCAGCGGCCGACGCACCGTGCCGTCGAATTTCTCTGTGGCGGCGAAGGCCACATGGTCGATATCCATGTTGAGGCCCATGCCGATCGCGTCCGTCGCCACCATGAAGTCGACGTCGCCCGACTGGTAGAGCGCGACTTGCGCGTTTCGCGTGCGCGGGCTGAGCGCGCCCATGACGACGGCCGCCCCGCCACGCTGTCGCCGCACCAGCTCTGCGATCGAATAGACCGCATCGGCCGAGAAGGCGACGATTGCCGAGCGTCGCGGCAGTCGTGTGAGCTTGCGCGCGCCGGTATACGCAAGGTCCGAAAACCGCGGCCGGCCGATGAACTGCACGCCCGCCACCAGCCGTTGAATCAACGGGCGCATCGTGTCCGAGCCCAAGAACACGGTTTCCGAGCGTCCGCGCGCGTGCAGCAGCCGATCGGTGAACACATGCCCGCGCTCCAGGTCGCTAGCGAGTTGGATCTCGTCGATCGCCATGAACTCGGCCCCGATATCGACCGGCATGGACTCGACCGTCGCCACCCAGTGCGTGGGCGACTTGGGCACGATCTTCTCTTCACCGGTGATCAGGGCGACGGTATGCGCCCCCTTTGCCGACACGACCTTCTCGTAGACCTCGCGCGCGAGCAGTCTGAGGGGCAGTCCGATCATCCCGCTTTGGTGCGCCAGCATGCGTTCGATGGCGAAATGCGTCTTGCCCGTATTCGTCGGGCCGAGGACGGCGGTGACCCGGCCGTAGGGAGTGGTCATCGATATGGTTTCCGGGACAGGCGGGGTGGACCTCTTGCCCTGTTGCCGCTTGGAAATGCAAGCCGGCGACCGATGATCCCCAATGGGTGTGGGAATCAGACGCCTCGATTGGACCGCATACAGAACGGACCGTGTCCGAATCGCTGACTCATTTCCTTTCGGGCTTTGTTCACCGCAATATATAGACGCATCAAATGGTTAATGGCACAGATTGGAATGTGATCTTAGATTTGTCGCCAAGCCGTCGTCCAACTGTCGCACAACTCGTCCGTGTACGGATCAAACAGGTGTTTACTTGGATTCGCACCCGCAATACTTCCGTATCCGGACGAATTTAGTCCGTCTTCGGACAATGTATCCGCACTTACATCGCCTGTGGAAAAATCCTGGAAAAGACAGAAACATATACTGAACAAAACAAGCGCGAACAGCCGACCGTTCAAAAGTTCTCGTTCGTTCACCCCCAAATCCTAGTGGCTCTGTCGCAGGCCGAGCGCAAGTAGGCACGCCGTCTTGCTCCCGCCGGTCGACCCGTTTGACCCCCGCAGCATTTGACCGATACTCGATTGACCATCCTGCACCTGCGAAACCACCACAGGCTGTCCGATGACGGATTTCTTTAAGGCGAGCCTGAACGATTGGCAGAAGCTCGCCGCGGACGAGCAAAAGCAAAAGCCCGCGGATTCCCTGGTCTGGGAGACCCCGGAAGGCATTCCTGTGAAACCGCTCTACACCGCGATTGACCTAGCCAAGCTTGAGCTTCAGGGCTCGCTGCCGGGGCTCGCCCCCTTCACCCGCGGGGTGCGCGCGACCATGTACGCCGGCCGCCCTTGGACCATTCGCCAATACGCCGGCTTTTCGACCGCCGAGGAGTCGAACGCCTTCTACCGCCAAAACCTCAAGGCGGGCCAAATGGGCCTTTCTATCGCGTTCGATCTTGCGACCCATCGCGGCTACGACAGCGACCACCCGCGTGTCGTGGGCGACGTTGGCAAAGCGGGCGTCGCAATCGATTCCGTTGAGGACATGAAGATCCTCTTCGACGGCATTCCGCTCGACAAGATGACGGTGTCGATGACGATGAACGGCGCCGTCATTCCGGTGATGGCGAACTACATCGTGGCAGCGGAAGAACAGGGCGTGAAGGCCGCCGAGCTCGCCGGCACCATTCAGAACGACATCCTCAAAGAGTTCATGGTGCGCAACACCTACATCTATCCGCCCGAGCCCTCGATGCGCATCGTCGCCGACATCATCGCTTACACGGCGGACAAGATGCCGAAGTTCAATTCGATCTCGATCTCAGGTTATCACATGCACGAGGCGGGCGCGACGGCTGTGCAGGAGCTCGGCTTCACGCTCGCTGATGGCGTTGCCTACGTGAAGGCCGCGAAGTCCAAGGGCCTCGACATCGACGAGTTTGCGCCGCGCCTTTCCTTCTTCTTCGCGATCGGCATGAATTTCTTCATGGAAGTGGCCAAGCTGCGCGCCGCGCGCTTCCTCTGGGCCAACATCATGAAGGCCCTGGGTGCGCGGAAGTCGGAATCGCTGATGTTGCGCACGCACTGCCAGACCTCTGGCGTCTCGCTCACCGAGCAGGACCCCTACAACAACATCGTGCGCACCGCCTACGAGGCGCTCGCCGCCGTTCTCGGCGGCACGCAGTCGCTACACACGAACTCGTTCGACGAGGCGATTGCCCTGCCGACGGAGTTTTCCGCCCGCATCGCGCGCAACACCCAGCTGATCCTACAGAACGAGACCAAGATCACCCACGTCGTCGATCCGCTCGGCGGGTCGTATTACGTCGAGGCCTTAACTCACGCACTTTGCGTCCATGCCAAGGCCTTGATCGACGAAGTCGAGGCTATGGGCGGCATGACCAAGGCGGTCGCAACCGGCTGGCCGAAGCTCAAGATTGAAGAGGCGGCGGCCCGTCGCCAAGCGGCGGTCGACCGCGGCGAGGAAGTGATCGTCGGCGTCAACAGGTTCCGCCTCGAGGACGAGCGTGAACATGACTATCGCGACATCGACAATGACAAGGTCCGCGCCCAGCAGCTCTCGCGCTTGCAGAAGGTGAAGGGCACGCGTGACCAGAAACGCGTTGACGCGGCGTTGGTTGCGCTCACCGAGGGCGCCAAAGGCGACGCCAATCTCCTCGCGCTCGCCGTCGAAGCCGCCCGCGCGCGCGCCACCGTTGGCGAGATTTCGCTTGCGATGGAAAAAGTGTTCGGCCGTCATCAAGCCGAAACGAAATCGATCAGCGGCGTCTATGGCGCGGCCTACGAAGGCGACGAAGGCTTCGCGCGCATCAGGAAGGAGGTCGAGTCATTCGCCCGCGACGAGGGTCGTCGACCGCGCATCCTCGTCGCCAAGATGGGCCAGGACGGCCACGACCGTGGCGCCAAGGTGATCGCGACGGCGTTCGCCGACCTTGGCTTCGACGTCGACGTGGGCCCGCTCTTCCAGACGCCTGCCGAAGTGGCCAAGGACGCCATCGACTCGGACGTCCACGTTATCGGCATCTCGAGCCAGGCCGCCGGCCACAAGATTTTGGTGCCTGAACTCTCGGCCGAGCTCAATCGTCAAGGCGCCGACGATATCCTGATCGTCGTCGGCGGCGTGATCCCGACACAGGACTACGACAGGCTGAAAGAAGCGGGCGCCGCTGCCATCTTCGGTCCCGGCACCAATATCCCTGCCGCCGCCGCGCAAGTCCTCAAACTCATCCGCGCCCGCTCAAGAGCTGCCGCATAGGACGCTTCGACTACTGATTGGAAATATCCACCGTCATCGAGTTCGTCCGCGCACGGATGACGACCTGGCGCGTCGTCGCGAGGTCGAGGTCGAGAACCGTATGCGCCTGGATCGGTGTGAGCACTTGCGCCGAAACCTCCGGCCGGCAGGCGACGAAATCGATGGTGGCGACCCCGCCCGAAGTGCCGGCGAGCACGAGCGTCGGGTTCTTCCACCCCGCGCTTTCCGACACGCCAAAGGCGTCGATCGCAAATCCGTCCGGCTCGACCGAGATCTTGGCCGAATCGATCTGCATCACGACCTGCCGGTCGCACGCCGGCGCGGCCGTCATTGCCGGCGTTGCAAGCGCTGCGATCGATGCGGCCACGAAAAGCCCGACCAAGAAACGAACGTCACGCATCACGAACATGCCTCCACAATTGCACAATGCGGAACCTCAGGTTGCGATCCCCAACCCGTCGCACTATCGCAGGAAAAAGGGCCTGACGCGCGGGCTTTGGACCGCCGGCACGCCTGCTAGACTCGCGCGAACGAAGGAGATTCGCGATGGACTGGCTCACGTTCCTGTTGGCGGCGACGATTGCACTGACCCTGCTCATCGGCATGGTGCATTTCGTGACCTGGCTTTCGGGCTTTTTGGGGGCGAAAGGCCACGGCGCGCGCGACCTTGAGACGCGCCTCGACCGTATTGCCGACGCGGCTGTGCGCGCCGAGCGCGCGATCCGCGATGAGAGCCAGACCATGCGCCGGGAATCCGAGACGCGCGGCCGTGCCCTACGCGAGGAGG
>Ga0187892_10008340_pt1 | contig 14224 bp, 17 predicted proteins | sample MA1701073metaG_FD_139345 | JGI IMG/M metagenome (GOLD analysis project Ga0187892, IMG submission 139345) | Bio-ooze microbial communities from a basaltic lava cave in the Kipuka Kanohina Cave System on the Island of Hawaii, USA - MA170107-3 metaG ... | reverse complement strand
CGCGAGCTCTCCGCGCAGCTTCGCGACCTCGGCCTGCAGCGCCGCGATCTCGGCGCCCTGCTCGGCAAGGCGGCTGCCCGAGCTCGCACCGGACTTGCCGTCGCTGCTCCAGGAGTCCGCCGCCGGCGCGCTGCCCTTGCCCTTCTTCAGCTGGTCGACGTCGCGCTTGAGTGATTGGAACTCAGGCACCGTGACGCAGGCGCAGAGCAGGAGCAGCGCGCCGCACGACAGCGCGCCCCGAACGGCCGCTCGCCTCAAATCAGCGGACTTTGAAGTCGTCGCGGCGGTTCTTGGCCCAGGCCAGCTCGTTGTGTCCCTCGACCGCGGGGCGCTCCTTGCCGTAGCTCACCGTGGTCATGCGCGAGGTGTCGATGCCCAGATCCGCGAGGTACTTGTACGCGGCCTCGGCGCGGCGCTTGCCCAGCGCGAGGTTGTACTCGGCGCTGCCCCGCTCGTCGCAGTTGCCCTCGATCGTGATCGACACGCCCGAGTTGCTCTTCAGGTAGTCCGCGTTCGCCTGCAGTATGGAACGCGACTCCGCGCTCAGATCCGACTGGTCGAAGTCGAAGTAGATCGAGCGGAATGCGCTGCTGTCGCCCCCTCCGCCCGAAGGCCGGCTCGTGGGAGCCTCGGACCCGAAGCCGCTCTTGTCGGCCGGTGCAGGCGGCGGCGTCTTCGTGCATGCCGCAAACGCGACCACCACCAACGCCACCCCAAGGACTCGCTTCACCACTTGGACCCTCCTCTTCTGTGATCCGACGCACAATCCAGGGCGGGATCACACCTTAAAAATCGGTGCATTCTCTAACCCTGAATCCGCGGATTTGCAAACAGATTCTGTCTTTGGGGGGGTTCCACACGGCTAATCCAGCCAGCGCGACCAAGCCGGGTTGCTCGAGTTCCCGAACCCGTCGGTCAGGAGGGTGGTGTTGTTCCCGTCCACGTCCACCCGGTAGACCTCCTTTCGCCCCCGGCGGTTGGAGGTGAAGGCGAGCTTGCGGCCGTCCGGCGCCCAGGCGGGGTCCTCGTCGCTCCGGGGATGGGTCACGAGCGGCGTGGTGAACGTGCCTTCGGGGTTGATCAGGTAGAGATCGAAGTTGTTCCCGGCCTGCGCGGCGTAGGCGATCCACTCGCCGGTCGGCGACCAGGCGGGGCTCGAGTTGTACGGGCCGTTGAAGGTGATGCGCCGCTCCTGGCCCGTGTCCAGGTCCTTGATCCAGATCTGCGGGCTGCCGCTGCGGTCCGAGACGTACGCCATCTGGCGGCCGTCGGGCGAGAACGAGGGCGAGGTCTCGATCGAGCGCGCCTCCGTGAGCCGCTGCGGCGAGCTGCCGTTGGTCGTGACCGAGTAGATGTCGGTGTTGCCCTGGCGCGAGACCACGACCGCGATCTTGCCGTCCTGGTTCTGCCACACGCCCCGGTACTTCTCGTCCTTCGTGTTGATCAGGCGCGTGCCCGGGCGGTTGCCGCGGAAGAGCAGGAAGAGCTCGGACTGCCCGGCCTTGAACGAGGTGTAGATCAACGTCTTGCCGTCGGGCGACCAGGCGGGGAACAGGTTGATCGAGCCGTTGTTGGTGAGCCGGCGCTTGCCCGAGCCGTCGGCGTCCATCAGCCAGATCTCCTTGTTGCGGCGCCCGTTGTCGGACACGAAGGCGATCTCGGTCGACGACACGCCGCGCCGGCCGGTGAAGCGCTCGACGATGTCGTCGGCGACGATGCGCGCGAGCAGGCCCAGGTCGGGCCGATCGCGCTCGCGGAACGCGACGTCGCCCAGCAGCCGACACCGCGCGGTGTCCCAGACCCGGAAGCGCACCTGGGCCTTGTTCTGGACGAAGCGCATCTCGCCCTGGACGAGGCCCTCGGCGCCGATCGCGCGCCAGTTCTCGCACGGCACCGCGGGCATCTCGAAGTCGCGCGTCACCTTCGACTCGACGAACGCCTCGGGGTTCACGTGCCGGACCACGCTCGAGAAGTCGAGCCCCGCCACCAGCGCCTGGTAGAACTCCTCGCTCGCGCCGCCCGGCTCCGCGAGCGCGAAGCGCTGCACCGCCACCGGGATCGCGCGCTGCGCGCCGGTGACGTCGATGCGCACGCGCTGCGCGTGCGCGGGCAGCGCGAGTCCGATCGCAACCAGCGCGATGAGCACGAGCCGCTTCACAGCGTGGCCTTCGGGGTGAGCACGAGCTCGATCTCGATCGCGCCCCGCGGCGAGGGCGGCAGCGGGATCGACTTGCGCACCGCGCGCTCGGCCGACTCGTCGCAGTAGCGGTCGCCCGATGACGTGGCGAGCGCGAGCGAGTCGAGCCGGCCCGCGGAGTCGATCTCGAGGTCGAAGATCGGCGGGGACTTGCAGATCTGCGAGCCCGACCAGTTCGAGTGGATCAGCGCCTTCACCCGGAGCTGCCAGGCCGCCATCGCGGGATCGAAGATCCCGGGACCGCCGGCCGCCGCGGCCGGAGCCTCGCGCACGGGTGCCTGCGGCACGTCCGGCACGGAGTTCGGGTGCTCCGCCTCGACCTTCTGGGTCAGCTCCGCGAGCAGCTGCTCGGCGGTCTTCGGCTTCGGCTCGGGTTTGGGCTTCGGCTTGGGCTTGGCCAGGGGCGCGGGCTCCTTCGGAATCACGACCTCGTTCACCACGGGCTTGGGCGGGGGCGGCGGCGGCTCGACCTTGGGCTCGGGTTTCGGCTCGGGCTTGGGCGCGGCCTTGGGCGCCGGCTTGGGCGCGGCGGGCTTCGCGGCCGGCGCGGGCGGCGCCGCCACCACGCTCACCATCACCGGGTTCGCCGTGAAGACCTGCGCGCTGCGCTGGAAAGGATTGAACGTCAGCCCCCCGAACAGGATCACGTGCCCGGCGACCGACCACGCGAGTAGCCGCCGGAATGCCCGGCTCTCGAGCAGGCTCTCCACCGGCACATAGGACATGCTCACGCTTCGGGCTCGGTCACCATGCCGATGCTCGTGGCGCCGGCGCCGCGCAGGATCGCGAGCGTTCTCGCCACGATTCCGTACGCCACCTTCGTGTCCGCGCGCAGGTACACCAGCCGATCTTCGCGCGTGTCGAAGATCGCCTGGAGTTTCGCCCCGAGCTCCCCGATCGGCACTTCGGCGTTTTGGACGAACACCTGGCCTTCACGCTTCACCGTGACCACGAGCGGCTGGTTCTCCGAACGCAGCCCCTGCGACTGGGTCTTGGGCAGCTCGACGTCGATGCCCTGCTGCATGAGCGGCGCCGTGACCATGAAGATGATCAGGAGCACGAGCATCACGTCGACGAACGGCGTGACGTTGATCTCCGAGAGCTGGCGCTTCGGCCCTCGGCCGTCTGCGACGTTCATGCCGCCTGGACCGGCCGCGTGCGCCGGAGCTGGTCGCAGAACTCCGCGCAGAACGTCTCGAGCCGGGCGCTCAGCCGGTTCAGGCGAGCGCTCGAGTAGTTGTAGCCGACCGCGGCGGGGATCGCGGCGAACAGGCCCACGGCCGTCGCGAGCAGCGCTTCGCCGATGCCCGGCGCGACCACCGCGAGGCTCGCCGAGCCCGACGCGCCGATCGACTCGAACGAGTTCATGATGCCGACGACCGTGCCGAACAGGCCGACGAACGGGCCGGAGCTCGCGATCGTGGCCAGGAACGAGAGCCCGCGCTCCAGGCGGTGGACCTCTTCCCCGCGGATCCAGCCGAGCCGGCTGATCACGGCCTCGATCTGGTCGCGCGTGAGCGAGCCGCGCGCACCCTGCATCTTCTCGAGCCGCGCGAGCTCGGTGTAGCCCGAGCGGAACACGGTCGCGAGCGGGCTCGCGGTGTGATGGCGCGCGACGTCGTAGGCCGCGTCGAGTGGACTCTCGAGGTACGCCTCGACGAACTCCTCGGTGTCGCGCTCGGCGGAGCGCAGCTCGCGGAACTTCATCACCAGGATCGCCCACGACGAGATCGACGCGAGGATCAAGAGCAGCAGCACCGCGGAGACGACGGGACTCGAACCCAGAATGTAGTCGAGCATGCAGTCGGACCCCGGGGAGGAGAAACGCGCGAGCCAGGGACGGACCCGCGCGGGGCCGCCGGAAGCTACTCGTCACCCCTGGTGGCGTCAACGGAATCGCCGCGCGCGCGCTAAGCTTGCGCTGCGCGCGAAACCGACTGGTTGGGGGGAGCGGAATGGGAATCGAGGTTCAACGCAAGGACGCGGGCGCCGCGAGCGGCGACGCGGTCGTGATTCCGCTCACCAAGGCCGACGCCCCGCCGCGCGCGCTGCGCTCGCTCGACGATGCGATCGGCGGGCAGCTCGCGCGCAGCTGGGACGCGGGCGACTTCACCGGGAAGTCGGGCGAGGTGCTCTCGCTGCCGGTCGCGGGCATCGCCGCCAAGCGCGTGGTTCTGGTCGGGCTCGGCGACGAGAAGAGCGCGAACGCGGAGTCGCTCCGGGCCGCGGGCGGACGCGCGGCGAAGGCGCTCGCGCGCGCGAAGGCCAGGCGCGCGGGCGTGGTCGTGCCCGCGCTGCGCCGCGTGAAGCCCGAGGAGGCCGCGCAGTCGCTGTGCGAGGGCGTGCTGCTCGGCGCGTACCGCTTCGACAAGTACAAGAGCGGCGACGACAAGCCGCCCGCGCTGGAAGGGGTCGTCCTGCTCGCGCAGGACGCGAAGTCGGTCGCCGCGCTCAAGCGCGGCGCGAAGCTCGGCCAGGTGCTGGCCGAATCGGCCAACCTGGCGCGCGAGCTCTCGAACGAGCCGGGCGGCACGTGCACGCCGGAGTACCTCGCCGCAGAAGCGCGCAAGCTCGCGCGCGCGCACGGCCTGAAGCTCACCGTGTTCACGGAGAAGGAGCTCGAGAAGGCGAAGATGGCGGGCATCCTCGCGGTCGGGCGCGGCAGCGTGCATCCGCCGCGCCTGATCGTGCTCGAGCACGGAGCGCCCGCGAAGAGCGGCCGCAAGCGCCCGACGCTCGCGTTCGTCGGCAAGGGCATCACGTTCGACTCGGGCGGCATCTCGATCAAGCCCGCCGCGAACATGGACGAGATGAAGCACGACATGTCGGGCGGCGCGGCGGTGTTCGGCGCGCTGCGCGCGGCCGCCCTGCTCGGCCTGCCCTGCCACGTGATAGGGATCGTGGCCGCGGCGCAGAACATGCCCGACGGCAACGCCTACGTTCCGGGCGACGTGATCCGCAGCGCGCACGGCAAGACGATCGAGGTGCTGAACACCGACGCCGAGGGCCGCATCGTGCTGTCCGACGCGCTGCACCACGCCACGAGCTTCAAGCCCGACGCGATCATCGATCTCGCCACGCTGACCGGCGCGTGCCTGGTGGCGCTCGGCGAGGTCGCCTGCGCCGTGCTCGGCAACGACGAGAAGCTGGTCGCGCGCGTGCGCTCCGCCGCGGACGCCACCCACGAGCGCGCCTGGCCGCTGCCGCTCTGGGAGGAGCACAAGACCGCGATCAAGGGCACGGTCGGCGACATCGTGAACACCGGCGGCCGCAACGGCGGCGTGTCGACCGCCGCCGCCTTCCTGTCCTACTTCGTGGGCGAGACGCCCTGGGTGCACCTCGACATCGCGGGCACGGCGTGGTCGACCAAGGAGACCGCCTACTACGCCAAGGGCGCGACCGGATTCGGTGTTCGCCTGTTGATGGAGCTCGCGCGCAGCTGGAAGTAGCCCCGCGGGGTGCCGCGCAGAGTTGCGTTGACTCGGCCGGGGGCCCTCTCTACCCTGCTCGCGCTTTTCAGCGGAGGCTTCCATGCGCGTTCTTCTCGGGCTCGGTGCAGCGCTTCTCGTTCTGTCCGCGGCCGGTGCCGGCCGCGCCGCCGACGACGCGGCCGCGAAGGTCGCCGCAGCCGACGCCGCGCAGGGCGCGAAGGTGTTCAAGATGTACTGCGAGACCTGCCACGGTCCGACCGGCGCGGGCGACGGCCCGGTCGGCAAGACGCTGGTCCCGCCGCCGCGCGACTTCCAGACCGCGGAGTTCAAGTACGGCGGCACGGACCAGGCGATCTTCGACGTGATCTCGAACGGCGCGGCCTCGAAGGGCGGCTCGCCCCTGATGGCCCCGTGGGGCGCGGTAGTTCCCGAGGCCGATCGCTGGGCGCTCGTGAAGTTCATCCGCACGCTGCAGAAGAAGTAGCCGCCGCGCACACGGACAGTTCCCCGCGCGCGCGGTATTTTCCGCGCGTGAGCAAGGACGCCCCCGAGTCCGACGCGCCGCAGGACGACCCTGCGCAGAGTTCCCTGCCCGTCCCGCTGCTTCCGGCCGGGCTCGAGACCGTTCCGCGCGACCTGCTCGCGCGCTACTTCGCCGAGGTCGGGCGCTACGCGCTGCTCTCGCGCGAGGAGGAGTTCGCGCTGGCCGAGCGCGTGTTCGCGACCGGCGACCCCGAGGCCGCGCAGAAGCTCGTGCTCTCGAACCTGCGCCTGGTCGTGAAGATCGCCCTCGAGTACCGCCGCGTCTGGACCAACCCGCTCGACCTGATCCAGGAAGGCAACGTGGGCCTCCTGCAGGGCGTGCGCCGCTTCGATCCGCACCGCGGCGTGAAGCTCTCGTCGTACGCGGCCTACTGGATCCGCGCGTACATCCTGAAGTACCTGATCGACAACATCCGCATGGTGCGGGTCGGCTCGAGCCGCGCCGAGCGCAAGCTGTTCTTCCAGCTCTCGCGCGCCAAGCGAGAGCTCGAGCGCGCCGGGCTCGAGCCCGAGCCGAAGCTGATCGCCGAGAAGCTCGGCGTGCGCGAGCCCGAGGTCGTCGATCTGCAGCAGCGCCTCGCCCACGGCGACCTCTCGACCGACGCGCCGATGCGCCGCGACGAGCCGGGCGGCGGCAGCTTCGGCGAGACGCTGCCCTCGGAGGGCGAGGCGGTCGACGACACGGTCGCGGAGCAGGACATGCGCCGCACCCTGCGCGAGCACATCGACCGCTTCGCGGTCGGCCTCGACGCGCGCGACCAGAAGATCCTGCGCGAGCGCATCCTGGCCGAGGAGCCGCGCACGCTGCAGGAGATCGGCGACGAGCTCGGACTCACGCGCGAGCGCATCCGCCAGCTCGAGAAGAAGCTCGTCGACGGCCTGCGCGACTACATGAAGGCGAACCTGGTCGACTTCGAGTACTGGGCGCCAGAAGGCTGAGCGCGCTCTACGGATTCCCGCCGAACCAGGCGGAGTGGAAGAACCAGACGACGACCGTGAGCACGAGCCCGCCGGCGACCGCGATCGGCGACAGCTCGCGCAGGCCCGAGAGCGTGTCGCGCCCGGTGAAGGGCAGGAACGGCGTCTGCTCGTAGAAGCCGCGATAGCCGGCCGGGCCGGTCACGAGCTTGCGCTGGTCCTGGTGCGCGGCGCCGATCAGCGCGAAGGCGGCGAAGCCCGCGAAGAACGCGACGTCGGCGACCGAGCCGTTCGGCAGCAGGTGCACGAGCGAGAACACCGCGAACGCCATCACCATCGGGTGGCGCGTGAGCTTCTGGACACCGCGCGGTGTCATGGCGGCGGGCGCCATCCCGGCCGGGCTCGGCTGCACGAAGCTCGCGACCAGCAGGATGAACGCGAGCGCCATGCCGGCGTAGACCACGGCGCTGAACAGGGGGCCGCGCGGCAGGTACCACAGCATCTCGCCCGCGTGCTTGCTCGTGAAGTAGAGCCGGATCAGCGGGACGAAGATGGCCAGCGCGACGACCGAGTAGAGCGCGAGGAAGCCGGTCTGGCCGAGCGCACCGACCAACCTTGGCCGCAGCCGCAGGCTCGACAGGCCGACGTGCGTGACGGTGAACGCGAGCCAGAGCAGAACGATGCCGAGCGCGGGATCCATACGCCGCACCTCCGGGCGCCCATCATAGGGGCTTCTCGCTCGCGGAGGCGAGCGGGTCGCCCGCGAAGCGCGAGCGCACCTCCTCCTGCAGCGCCGCCTCGAGCGCCTGGGTGTCCCAGCCGGTCGCGGCGCGCAGCGCGTCCTGCCAGGGCTTGCCGTCCGCGCACGCGTCGAGGAAGGCGGCGATCGCGCCGGGCCGGCGCGTCTCGATCAGCTCGACGCTCGCGCGCGACTCGAGATACGCGAGCAGCGCCTGCGCGCCCTTGAGCCCCGAGAAGCCCTGCACGAGCGACTCGAGCGGAATCCACTCGTTCGAGCGCAGCGCCTCGACCAGCCGCCGCCACTCCTCGCGCGAGAGCTGGGGCCGGCCGCGCGCGGCCTCTTCGGCGCGATCGGCGATGCCCTCGTTCAGGAAGAACGGCTGGTGCGAGCCGGTGGCCTCCTTGAACAGCGCGTGCACATACTCGTGTGCGACCAGCGCGTACAGCTCGTTGCGCGGCCGCTTGGCCGAGACCACGTGGATCGCGCCGTCGTAGAAGCCGACCGTCGCGAAGCCGAAGCGGTGCTTGTAGGCCTCCAGGTAGTGCGCGCGCGTGTAGAGCCGCACCTCGAGCGGGCGCGCGAGCTCGCGGCCGAGCTGGCGCTGCATCGCCGTGCGCGCCTGCTCGAGCAGCTCGACGACCTGATCGCCGTAGGCCCGGCCCGCAAACTGGTGATCGTACGTCACCAGGAAGTGTTGCGACTCGAGCGAGCGCGTCTCCCAGACCTGGCCGCTCTTCGCCTTCGCGAGCGCGAGCTCCTGCTCGATCTCGGAGCGCTCGCGCAGCGCCGCCTCGCGCCAGCGGTCCGGCACGCGGCTCGCGGTCGAGAGCACGGCGTCGAGCGCGTCGCGCGCGGCCTCGAGCCGGCCGCGGTGGCGCTCCACCTGCGCGAGCAGGATCGCCGCCTCGGGCCGCGTCGGGTGCTGGCGCTGCAGCCGGCGCAGCGCGCGCAGGCCGATCTGCAGGTCGCCGCGCTCGACGTCGGCGCGCGCCGCGAGCACCGCGGAGAGGTAGCGGTCGTCGTCGCTGCTCGAGCTCGTGCCCGGCGGCAGCGGCTTGCCGGTGCGCCGCCCGTTCCAACGGATCGCGAGATCCTCGGGCGTCACGCGCTCGGCGCCCGGCACGGGCGTGTCGCGGTCGGTCAGCCAGGTCTTGCCGTCCGGATCGACCCAGATCGCGACCTCGCTCGGCAAGAGCACGGCGGCCCCGAGCACGAGCAGAGCGATTCCCAGGTGCCGGCGAGCGCGCGCTCCCACGCGAGCGTCTTCGGCGCCGCTGGCAACCCCCTTTACGCCGGTGCGTCGGCGCGGGGCGGCGCGTCCGCGCGACGCAGCTGCCCCACGACGTGCGCGAGCTCGGGCAGGATCAGCTTCTCCATGCCCAGCCGGACGGCGCCCGACGAGCCGGGCATGACGTACACGACCTTGCCGGAGAGCGTCCCCGCGGTCGCACGCGACAAGAGCGCCGCGGCGCCGATCTCGGCGTAGGAGAGCGAGCGGAACAGCTCGCCGAAGCCGTCGAGCCGCTTCTCGAACAGCGGCTCGAGCGTGTCGGGCGTGACGTCGCGCGGCGAGACGCCGGTGCCTCCGGTCGCGACCAGCGCCGCCACGTCGGCGCGCGCGAGCGCGCGCAGCACCGCCTCGCGGATCGCGACCGCGTCGTCGCGCACGATCTCGTGCACCGCCACCGAGTGGCCCGCGGAGCGCAACAGCTCCGCGATCAGCTGCCCGGACTTGTCGTCCGCGACCGTGCGGCTGTCGCTCACCGTCAGCACCGCGCAGGCGATCGCCTTCGGCGCGTACGCGCGGTGCTGCTCGGGCGCGTCCGCGCTCAAGGGTTCTCCTCGACCCAGTACGCGCCGCTGGTCGCGAACTCCTTCTTCCAGATCGGCGCCGACTTCTTCAGTGTGTCGATCGCGAAGCGGCAGGCCTCGAACGCCTCGGCGCGGTGCGGCGCCGCCGACGCGATCATCACCGCGGCCTCGCCGATCGCGAGCGTGCCGACGCGGTGCGCGAGCGCGATGCGCACCAGCGGCCAGCGCGCGAGCACCGCCTCGCGGATCTTGCGCAGCTCGCGCTCCGCCATCGGCGCGTAGGCCTCGTACTCGAGATGATCGATCTCCGAGCCGCGCGCCTGGTTGCGGACGACGCCGGTGAACGTGACCACGCCGCCCATGTCGGGGCCGCCCACTTCCGCGAGCAGCGCGTCCATCGAGAGCGGCCGGGCGTCGATCCAGGCGCGCTCCGAGCCGCCCGAGACCGGCGGCAGGAGCGCGACCTCGTCGCCGTCGCCGAGCTGTGTCGCGAGCGATGCGCGCTCCTCGTTCAGGCTCACCAGCAAGCGGCCGCGGTAGCGCGCGAGCACCGCGTACTCGCGCTCCAGCCGGGTCACGAGCTCCGCGAGCGTGGCGTCGGCGGGCAGCTCAAGCTCGAGCTGCTTCTGGCCGACGGCTTCACGCAGGGCTGCGAACAGGAGCACGCGAACGCGCATGGTCGACAGGCTAGGAGAAGGCCCCCCCGAGATCAACGCGGACGCGGCGCGCATCGTGAAGTCCGAGCAGGTGCGGCGCGCGCTCGACATCGTGCGCCCGGGCCTGATCGCCGACGGCGGCAACGCGGAGCTCGTGCACGTCTCCGAAGACGGCACGGTGCGCGTCGAGCTGCAGGGCGCGTGCGCCCGCTGCCCCGCGCGCGAGATGACGCGCAAGCACGTGCTCGAAGCCGTGCTGCGCGCGCGCGTGCCCGGCGTGAGCTCCGTCCTGCTCTCCTAGGCCAGAGCGCCCGAGCGGCGGAGCCCCGTGCCATGAGCGAGGATCGTGTCCGGAGGACGGACACGATGGGACATCGGTTTGCCGAGATCGCGTTCACGCCCGCAGTCCAGGCCGAGCAAGCCGGCCACGGGTCGCGCGACAGCTATCGGCGCTTGCTCGAGGGTGAGACCCGGAACGACCGGCTCGGCCCCAGGGAGACCGAGTTCATCGCCGCGCGCGACGGCTTCTACCTCGCGAGCGTCAGCGAGAGCGGCTGGCCGTACGTGCAGTTCCGCGGCGGTGCGCGCGGATTCCTGCGCGTGCTCGACGAGCACACGCTCGCCTGGGCCGACTTCCGCGGCAACCGCCAGTACGTCAGCGTCGGAAACGTGTCCGGGAACGACCGGGTCGCGCTGATCCTGATGGACTACGCGAATCGGCGGCGGCTCAAGATCCTCGGCCACGCGGAGCTGCGCACGGCCGATGCGCATGCGGAGCTCGCGCTGCCGGGCTACGAGGCGGTCGTCGAACGAGCCATCGTCGTGCGGGTCGCCGGCTTCGACTGGAACTGCCCGCAGCACATCACCCCGCGCTTCACGCTGGAGGAGATCGAGCAGGCCGCCCGTCCGCTGCGCGAACGCGTGGCGGAGCTCGAGGCGAAGCTGGCCAGCTGCGAGGCGCGTCGTTAGTGCGCCGGCGCCTTCGGCGGAGCGGCCGGCGCAGCGGCGGGCTTGCCCGCCTTCTGGTTCATCTCGATCCGGCCGGTGAAGATCGCGCCGTCCTCGACCACCAGCCGCGCGGTGTGGATGTTGCCGTCGACGCGCGCGGTCTTGTGCAGGACGACCTGGCCGGTGGCGGTGATCTCGCCGTGCACCTCGCCCGAGATCACGATCATCTGCGAGCGGATGGTGGCGGTGATCGAGCCGGTCTCGCCGACGATCAGCGTGTTCTCGCTCGAGATCTCGCCCTCGAAGCGGCCGTCGATGCGGACGGTGTCCTTGAAGCTGAGCTTGCCGGAGAACTCCGAGCCCTGATCGATGAACGCGGTCAGTGCGCCGACGCCCGTATTCGAGACTGTTGCCATGGGTCCCCCATCCTTGCCCTTGCCGAAGTCCTTGAACGCCATCGTCGCCACTCCTGCTCCTAGGCTTCTACTCTCGACTCCTCGCATCGGCCGGAACCGCGTTCGCTTGAGAACTCCCGCGAGTCGGGCGCTATGCTGCCGCTCGCTGATGACCGGCGGGGACATCCAGGCGATCCGGGCCGAGCTCGCGCGTGCGCGTGCGCGGGGACAGGTCCACGGCGCCTACCTGTTCGAGGGCGCGGCGGGCACGGGCACGACCGAGACCGCGCTCTGGTTCGCCCGCCTCCTGCTCTGCAAGGGCGTCGGCGCGGACGCGACCGAGCCGTGTGGCGCGTGTCACGACTGCCGCCTGCTCGCTACGCGCGCGGACGAGCCGTTGTCCGCCCAGCGCCACCCGGATCTGCACGTGGTCGAGGCGGACGGCCCGATGATCAAGGTCGACGCGATCCGCGAGCTGCTGGCGGCACTGTCGCTGGTGGCGAACGAGCGCGGCCGGCGCGTTGCGCTGATCCTCGAGGCGGACAGGCTGAACGTGAATGCTGCGAACACCCTGCTGAAGACGCTCGAGGAGCCCCCGGCCGACGGGGTGATCCTGCTGGTCAGCAGCCGCCCCCGGATGCTGCCGCCGACCCTCCTGTCGCGCACGCTGCGGCTGCGCTTCGCGCCCTTCTCGGAGGCCGCCGTGCGCGCCGCGCTCGAGGCCGAGGGTCTGCCGGCCGAGGACGCGGAGCTCGCGAGCGCGCTCGGCGGCTCGACCCCGGCCGCGGCCCGCGCCTGGGCCGAGACCTCGCTCGACGAGGCGCGCGAGATGAACGCGTTCCTGGCCGGCCTCGCCGAGGTCGGCGCGACCGAGATCCTCGACTTCGCCGAGAGCTTCCGCCGCCCGGGCGAGGCGGGACGCGAGCGCGCCCGCCTGTTCCTGGAAGTCGAGACCGCCTTCGCGCGCGCGCGCGCCGAGGCCGCGATCGAGGCCGGCGACACGCGCGCGGCCGAGCGCTGGCTGCGCGCGTTCGAGGCGGCGTCCGAGGCGCGCAGCGAGCTCGTGCGCCGCAACCTGAACCCGCAGCTCGTGGTCGAGGGGCTGCTGCTCGACCTGCGCGCGAGCGCGTAGCGGAGCTACTCCCGCCAGCAGTCTCCGGCTTCCGCGACCAAGCCCGCGACGTCGCGCGGCAGGAGCACGCCGGCTTCGACCGCGCGCTTCGCGGCCGCTTCGAACGCGGTCATGAACGCGAGCGTGTCGCCGTACAGCGCGCGCAGCCTCTCGGCGCCGAACGGCTCACACGTGCCGCGCAGGTACGAGAAGATGTCGGGCGCGCGCGGGATCGCGGAGTTGGTCGCGAGCGGCACCTCGGCCTGCGGCAGGCGGATCCCGCCCTTCGCGATCCCGTGGGCGTCGCGTACCAGCTCCGGCGGATCGCTGGCGAACTCGAGCTTGGGCTGCGACGGCGGCGGTGTGCCGTCGGTGAGCCAGCGCTGCATGTGGTGGAAGGCCGACTCGTAGAGCGGCGCGATCGGGATGCGGTTGATTCCCTCGGGCAGCGGGAACGTCTTCACGCCGTCGCGCAAGTGCTTCTTCTCCCGCTCGCGCGTGACCTGCTCCGACACGTGACAGGTGCCGGCCGATTCCCAGTAGCGAAACGTCGCGCTGTCAGGCTGGCGCACGGAGTGGCACGCGATCGCCTCGAGCTCGGAGTTGACCACGAACACCGGCACGCCGAGATCGTCGCGGAGCAGATTGCTCCCGCGCAGGCCTCCGCCGCGCGGCACCGGACCCATGGTCCCGAGGTTCACGACGGCGTCGCCAACCTCGAGCGCGCTGCCCGAGCCGAAGTAGATCGCGAGGATGAAGCCGTCGAGCGCGCGCTCCAGCGGCTGGATCGCGTTCAGGTACGTGGCGAGCCGCCCGGCCGACTGCGATGCGCCCTGCGCGACGACGCGCTTCACCTCGAGCCCGCCCAGGATCGACCGAACGGCGCGCGCGCCTTGCGTGAAGATGTCGTAGGAGTAGTCGTCGCTCGGGATCGTGAGCGTGCCGTAGCGCGCCGGGTCCCACGCCGCGAGACCCTGCGGCTCCGGCGGCAGCCCGGCGATGCCGACCTTCTGCGTGGTCAGGCAGGCGAGCGCGAACCCGCCCTCGAAGAGCTCCAGGCTCTCGGCGCCGAACAGGTCGTAGCCCGCCGACACGTTGTTCCAGGTCAGGATCACCGTGCCGTTGAAGCGCGCGGGGTCGGTCGGACGGTAGACGAGCATGCGCGTGCGGAACGGCGCCGTGCCGGCGGGCTCGGCGCGCCAGTGGCCGTCGCGCGTGAGCGTCGCGCCGGGCGCGAGGCGGTAGCGCGTGGCCGTGCCTTCGAGCGCGTACTCGGCCTCGACGTAGCCGAAGCGGGCCGGCTCGAGCAGCGACGCCGCGAACGGGCGGCCGCGGCCTCCGGTGATGGGCTCGACGCGGGGCTGGCGCATGTCGTCTCCGATTCGTTCTGGGTCTCGCGATGATACGTCGTTGCGCGCGCCCGCCGCGCTACCTGCGGGCCGGAACTCGGGGGTCTCCGCCGGCACCTCCT
>Ga0187892_10008339_pt1 | contig 14225 bp, 10 predicted proteins | sample MA1701073metaG_FD_139345 | JGI IMG/M metagenome (GOLD analysis project Ga0187892, IMG submission 139345) | Bio-ooze microbial communities from a basaltic lava cave in the Kipuka Kanohina Cave System on the Island of Hawaii, USA - MA170107-3 metaG ... | reverse complement strand
TCTTCATCGGCGGACTGGCCACCGACTACTGCGTCAAGGAGACCGTGCTCGACGCGGTCCGCGAAGGCCTGCAGGTGGTCGTGCTCGAGGACGCGATCGGCGCGGTGAACCTCCGGCCCGGCGACGGCGCGCGCGCGCTCGAAGAGATCCGCGCGGCTGGCGCGCAGTTCACGACGCTGGAGACGTTGTGACCCCGGGCGCCCCTCTCGGGGCGCTGGTCCGCCTGTTTCTCCGGCTCGGCTTCTCCGGCTTCGGCGGGCCGCTGGTGCACATCGCGATGATGGAGACCGAGGTCGTGACGCGCCGGCAATGGCTCAGCAAGGAGCAATTCCTCGAGAGCCTCTCGCTCTGCCAGATGCTTCCGGGGCCGGCTTCCACCCAGCTCGGCGTCCTGATCGGCTATCTCCAGCGCGGTGTCGTGGGCGGCCTCGTCGGCGGCGCGGCGTTCGTGCTGCCGGGCTTCCTCGTGATGCTGGCGCTCACGCTCGGCTATGCGCGCTACGGGGCGCTGCCGGCGCTCCAGGGCATCTTCCTGGGCATCGCGCCGGCGGTGGTCGCCATCATCGCGTTCTCGGCCTGGCGGCTCGCGGTGAGCGCCTGCGCCAGTGCCGGGCTCGTCTTGCTCGCGCTGGTCGGCTTCGCGCTCACCGCGCTCGGCCGGCTCGATACGGTCGTGGTGCTGTTCCTCTGTGGCGGCATCTGGGTCGCCCATCGCGGGCTCGCCGAGCGCCGCGCCACGGTGCGCGCCCTGGCGCTTCCGCTGCTGGTGACCGCCACCCCGGAGGTGTACGCGCGGCTGGCCTGGCTCTGGCTCAAGATGGGGGCGCTCGTGTACGGCGGCGGCTATGTCATCATTCCGGCCGTGAGCGGGCAGGCGGTGGACCGCTTCGGCTGGCTCTCGGACCGGGCCTTCCTGGACGGTCTCGCGCTGGGACAGATCACTCCCGGGCCCATCGTGAATCTGTCGGTCTTCGTCGGGTATCAAGCCGGCGGCCTGCTGGGCGCCGCCGTCGCCGCGGTCGCCGTCTTCGCTCCGGCGTTCGCGGTGGTGCTGGCCGCCGCGCCGCTGATGCATCGCGCGCGGCGCTGGCCGGCCGTGCAGGCGTTCCTCCAGGGCGTCAACGCGGCCGTGGTCGGCGCCATCGTCGCTGCCACCATCCCGCTGGCGCGTGGCGCGCTGGTGTCGCCGCTCACCGCGGCGATCGGGCTCGCGAGCGTCGTCGCACTCTACCGCTTCAAGGTGGACACCGTCTGGCTGGTGCTCGGCGCCGGGCTGCTCGGCTGGCTGTGGAGCGTGACGAGATGATCTCGTCGGTGACGGTCTTCTGCGCCTCGAGCGACGTGATCGCCGAGAAGTACTTCGCCGCCGCGCGCGAGCTCGGGGCGAAGCTCGCCCATCGTGGATGGCGCCTCGTGTACGGCGGCGGCTGCGTCGGCCTCATGGGTGTCCTGTCCCGCGCGGTCCTCGAGCACGGCGGGCACGTGACCGGGGTGATCCCCAAGGCCTTGCTCGACCTCGGGGTCGGCGAGCGCGGCGTGTCGGAGCTGGTCGTCACCGACGGACTGCGCGATCGCAAGGCGATCATGGACGAGCGCGGCGACGCGTTTGTCGCCTTGCCCGGCGGGCTCGGCACGCTCGAGGAGGTGCTGGAGGCGCTGACGCTCAAGCAGCTCGGCTATCACGTGAAACCGATCGCCGTGCTCGACCTCGACGGCTTCTTCGATCCGCTGTGGACGCAGATCCAGCAGTGCATCGATCTCGGCTTCATCAAGCCGGAGTTCCTCGACCTCTGGTATCCTGCGCCCGACGTGGACGCGCTGCTCCGCTATCTGGAGGATTACCAGCCCCATCGGTATGGCTCCAAGTGGTCCGCGCGTGGTCTCGACGCCGGCCGCCGGAATCGAGAGACACCGCGGTGATCGGGCCCGACACATCGCTCCCGGAGCTGCTCGACCGGATCACATACTACCCGTACGGCATGCCCGTGCGTCTCATGGAGCGCGTGCTTGTGCACGGCGCGGCGGCCATCCCGGCGCTGCGCGACGCGCTCGTCCACTGGCAGGACGACAACGAGCGTGATCTGCTCTGGATCGTCGTCCTGCTCGGTCAGAGCCGGGACGCGGAGGCGGTGCCACCGCTCATCCAGCAGATGCGGCGGACCGAGGGGGACATCCTCGCGCAGGCGGCCGCCGAGGGGCTCGCCAACATCGGTACGGCCGCGGTGCCCGCGCTGCTCGACGTGGCCAGGACCGGCGGCGTCGGGGAACGCATCTACGCGTATGCCGCGCTGGGGTGGATCCGGGACGACCGCGCCTACGACGCCCTGGTGTCGGCGCTCGGGCGCGACCGGGAGCTCGGCGACGTGATCGCCCTCGCGCTCGCGGATCAGGGCCGGCCCGAGGCGATTCCGCCGCTGCACGAGGCGTACACGAAGGCCCCGCCCTGGCAACGGACCGAGCTCGAGGTGGCTCTGCGCATCCTTCACGGCGGTCCGGCCCCGGCCCGCCCGTCCGCTGGTGACTGGCGACTGCGCTATCGCCGGCTGCCGCAGCTCGAGAACAGCATCGACCCGGATTGGGTCGGGATCGCCGCCATCGCGCACCGGCACGAGGACAGTCCCGGCCGGCGTCCGACACCTCCCATGCTCTCACTGCAGGAGATCCTCGCGCAGCCCGCTGAGCTCGACGAGCCGCCGGAACGCTGCGAGGACTGTGGAGCGCTCATCGAGAGACCGACGGGAGTGCCCGCCTGCCCGGAGACGGCCGTGGCCACCGCGGTCTTCCAGCTCGGGATCCTGAACGACGCGCAGGAAGACGAGATCGAGGATCTCTTCGAACTGCTGGACGAGTTCGAGGCTGATGCATCCGAGCTCAGCGATCGATCTCCGCGGGCGCCGGCGGCGCGCGAGCGCTGGCGCACCGAGACGTCCGAGCTCGAGATCGGGCAACGGACGTGCCGCTGGCTGATCGAGCAGGGCGTGGAGCACGTCGGGCCGGCCAAGGCGCTGATGCTCGCCGAGGCCGGGCGGCTGGCCCAGCGCTACGGCGATCCGGACGGGCTGCTCCGGCCGTTCCGCCCGGTCGAGCAACGCGGCCCGAAGGTCGGCCGCAACGATCCATGCCCGTGCGGCTCCGGACGAAAGTACAAGCACTGCTGCCTCGGCAAATCGTGACGGGACGCGCCGCGTGACTGGATAGTCGGTGCCGCGCAACGACCAGATCATCCGGCAGTGGCATCTGCTTCGCCGTCTGGAATCTGCGCGCGGCGTCACCCTTCACGAGCTGGCCGAGGGCCTTCCCGACGAGCGGCCGCGACATCTTCGCACGCTCCGCCGCGACCTCGAGGCGCTCGAAGCGGCCGGCGCCCCGCTGGTGACGGAGCGCGTAGACGGCCAGACACGCTGGCGCCTGATCGAAGGCTACCGAAGGCTGCCGGCGCTCACCTTCTCGCCCACCGAACTGATGGCGCTCACGCTGAGTCGGCACCTGCTTGCCCCGATGGAGGGAACGGCGATCCAGGCTTCGCTCGACTCGGCGCTCAGCAAGGCGATGGCTGCGCTGCCCCCCGGAAGCCTGGCCTACGTGCGGCAGCTCCGTGATCTCTTCTCAGTAGGCCTCGGGCCCCACAAGCGATACGAGCAGCATCGCGAAACGATCGACCGGCTCACCCGCGCTATCGCCCAGGCGCGGACGGTCCAGATGCGCTACTACTCGGCATCCCGCAACGCGACCACGCGCCGCGAGGTGGACCCCTACCGGCTCTGGTACGTAGGCAGCGCCTTGTACCTGATCGCCTACGATCACCGCCGGCAGGAAGTGCGTTCCTTCGCCGTGGAGCGCATTCGCTCCCTGACCCTCACGGAACATCCCTACCAGATGCCCCTCGGCTTCGATGTCGGCGACTACGTTCGGGACTCACTGGTGGTCATGCGCGGGAGGCCGATTCCCGTCGAGCTTGTCTTCTCCAGGTCCACTGCAGCGTGGATGAGGGACCGGCGGTGGCACCCGAGCCAGCGGGTCGTGCCGCTGAAGGACGGCCGGCTCCGGATGACGCTGCGGGTGGCGGACACCCCGGAGCTGGTCGGCTGGATCCTGAGCTTCGGCCGGGGCGTCCGCGTGGTGAAGCCGGAGGCGCTCCTGAGAAGGGTCCGGGAAGAGGCCCGGGCGATCCTGCGACAGCGATCGCGCTGAAGCGCTACGCCACCACAGTCAGGCCCAGGCGGCGGAAGTCCTCGTCGAAGGCGAGGCAGGGCGTGCGCTCGAGCAGGGTGGTGACCACGACGAAGGAGATCGCGTCACACAAGGAGAGGCGGCGCTCGCGACCGTACCTCCGGAAGACGTCGAGGGCCTGTGCGCGTACCTCGGCGCCATACTCGACGAGTCGGAGCCGAGGGTATAGCTCATCAACGAACGCCAGCGCAGCCGGGTAGCTGACTCGGTATCGGAGCAGCGTGGCGGTTTCGCTGACGACGTCCCACGTCGTCCACAACGCGGTGTTTGCCGTGGTCGCCTCGGTGACCAGATCGTGCGCTCTCGGGTGATGCGTATCGGAGGGGTCGAGGCAGGCATGGAAGAAGGAAGTGTCGCAGAATACCCGGGGCGGCAGGGGCACGGACGCCTCACGCCTTCCTGCCGTACAGGTACTCCTTGACGTGGCCCGAAATGTTCCTGCGCGGCCCACGATGCTTGGGCAGCTTGCGCATCAGCTCGAGCAGGGCCCGCGCCGCCGCGCCAGGCTCGGGCTCGGGGAGGGCGGCCCGTAGCTCGGCCACCACTTCGTCCCGTACCGTGATCTGAACGACCGAGCCGCGATCCTGCTTGACCTGCCGCACGAGCTGCGGCAGCCGCCGGCGCGCCTCGCTGATCGAGACCTTCATGTGGTCCTCCCAGGTGCTTGCCGCCAAGCGTCGAGTGTACAAGGATGTACATGATGAGTCAATTTTTGCGTGACCTCGGCTGTCACGCTAAGTGTGCACCCTGGGCGACAGGCTGGGATCGGCAGGCGGTTCGGAGGGGGCGTCGATCGGCGCCCAACGACGAATTGCGCTTTGGCCCAGGGACGCCCCGATCTTCGCCAGGGGGCATCTCGCCATCCCTCTCGCCGGGTACGCATGACGCCGACACGAGAGACTTGATCGATCAGCACCAAACGCGGTAAGACACTTGCGCTTGGGTGGAGATCTCCACTGGCTGGTATTGGGGTGTTTGCCGAAGGGGTGAAGGTTATCTGGGCCGGCCGAGTTGAGGAACGTTGCCGGAGGAGTCCTTGAGAATCCTGGGGGTGCGTGACCTGATCTGTCACAGGCGGCTGGCACGTTGGCAGAAGATATGAGCCAGAGTTTCGACGAGTTTTTCGAGCGCGCGACTCGTGTCGGGAGTTACCCCTACCAGCGGAGACTTGCGGGGGGAGACTTGGGCCGGCCCTGCGCCTCGCTCCGGATCCACGTGCCGACCGGGGCGGGGAAGACCGAGGCCGTGCTTCTGGCGTGGCTCTGGAACCGGATCGCGCTGGGCCGCCGCGACTGGCCACTTCGCCTCGTCTACTGCCTGCCGATGAGGGTGCTGGTCGAGCAGACCGCGGAGAGGGCGGAGAGGATCCTGCGGAATCTCGAGCTCTACGTGGACAAGCCCTCGCAGGATCCCCGCGGAGGGAAGATCGCTCTTCACATCCTCATGGGCGGGGAGGACGACGAGGAGGAGTGGGACGGCTACCCCGAGCGGCCCGCGATCCTAATCGGGACGCAGGACATGCTCTTGTCCCGGGCGCTCAATCGGGGCTACGCAATGAGCCGGTACCGGTGGCCTGTCCACTTCGGACTTCTTAACAGCGATGCACTCTGGATCATCGACGAGGTCCAGCTCTTCGGCGCGGGGCTCGCGACGACCGCCCAGCTCCAAGCCTTCCGCCGACAGTTTGGTACGTTCGGCGGCGCGGCCACTTTCTGGATGAGCGCGACCATGGAGCCGTCGTGGCTTGAGACCGTCGACGTGGATCCGGCAGTGGACATTTCCAGGGACCCCGTCGGCCTCGCCGATGCTGACTCCCAAGATGCCAGGCTCTTTGCACGGCTCGATGCTCCGAAGCCACTGACGGGCGCGACGGCCAGGATCGGGAAGATCGATGTGCTCGCCGAGGAGGTCGTCAGAGCCCACCGGCCAGCGAGCCGCACGCTCGTTATCGTCAACACGGTGCGGCGGGCAGTCCAGCTCTGCGAGGCCCTCCGGAGGCGGAAGCCAGCGGCGAGTCTCGTCCTCGTGCACTCGCGATTCCGGCCGCCCGACCGCCGAAGGAAGGTGGAGAGGCTTCTCGCTGATGTCGGTGCTGTCGGTACGATCGTCGTTGCCACGCAGGTAGTCGAGGCGGGGGTGGATGTCTCGGCAACAACCCTCTTCACCGAGCTCGCTCCTTGGCCGTCGCTTGTTCAGCGATTTGGCCGCTGCAATCGCCGTGGCGACGAGCCAGACGCCAGCATCCGCTGGATCGACCTGCCGGACGAGGAGAAGGAGCGGGAGGGGCTCGCGGCCCCGTACGACTTGGAACTGCTCAACCAAGCAAGCGGCGCGCTTCGTGACTGCGCGGATGTTAGGTCGACGCGGCTCCCGCGCGTGGAGGTGCCCTTCGCCCACAGGCATGTCGTCCGCCGCAAGGACGTCATCGAGCTCTTCGACACCACGCCGGACCTCGCCGGTCACGACGTCGACGTGTCACGGTTCATCCGTGACGCTGCTGACCTTGACGTTTCTGTCTTCTGGCGCGGGGGAGAGCCGCGCGAGGACGAGCCCGAGCCCCTCCGCGACGAGTTGTGTCCGGCGCCGCTCTCCGGGGTCCGGGACTGCGTCAAGCAAGGCAAACTCGCCTGGCGGTGGGATTACCTCGAGGAACGATGGGATCCGATTCGCTCGGCTGCACAGCTCTATCCGGGGCTCACCCTTCGGCTACGATCCGAGGACGGCGGTTACTCCGAGGATCTCGGATGGCACCCGTCCTCCCGAGACCCGGCGCCACCGATCACCGTGCCGGAGGCCCGTAACATCGAGGGGCACGGCAACGACGCGATGTCCGAGAAGGACTGGCAGACACTTCGTGAGCACACGGATCAGGTGGTTCGCGCCGCGGAGGTGCTTGCGAAGGCGGTCGATCTCGCGGAGCCTCTGCGGCGCTCCGTGGTTCACGCAGCCAGGTGGCACGACGCCGGAAAGGCCCACGAAGAGTTTCAGCGGAGCCTTCGTGGCGGGGATGCCGCGAACGGTCCGCCGGGAATCCTTGCGAAGACGGCGTTGCGGAAGATCCGTCACCAGCGGCCTTGCTTCCGGCATGAGCTCGCGTCCGGGATCCTCGCGTTGCTGCATGGCCAGGACGACTTGGTCGCCTATCTCGCGGCAGCGCACCACGGGAAGGTCAGGCTGTCGATCCGCTCGCTCCCGCACGAGAAGCGTCCGGAGAATCCCGACGTCCGTTTCGCGCGGGGCGTCTGGGAGGGCGACTTAATCCAACAAGCCGACCTGGGAGGTGGCCTCGTGGTTCCTGCGACAGCCATCGACCTCAGCTTCATGGAACTCGGCGAAGGACCACGAGGCGCGAGCTGGCTCGCTCGAATGCTGTCGCTCCGCGACCGGGAGGATCTGGGACCCTTCCGCCTCGCCTTCCTCGAGGCGGTCGTGCGAGTCGCCGACTGGCGGGCCAGCGGGGGCTTGTCGTGAGTGTCGTCGCCCTGACAGGGTGTACGCCCGCTCCGCTTGCCTCCTACCTGAAAGGGCTCGCGATCTTGCGCCTCGTGGCCGAGCAAAGGGATTCGGGAGCGAGGGGGTGGTGGACTGACGACGTCTTCCACCTCGAGTCGGGGCTGGACCGGACGCCACTTCTAGACTTCTTCTTAATGGACTACCGGCCGTCGCCTATCGTCGCGCCTTGGAACGGGGGAAGCGGCTTCGCCGAGGGAGACAGAACTATCGCACTCGACACAATCCGCGAGAGCCAGGAGCCCCGCTTCGAGGATTACCGTCGGACGATCAAGACCGTTCTTTCATTCCCCGAGCTGTCACCGTCAGGCCTCACGGTCGGCGAGTTGCTGAGACTTGTCGAGACGGTGGCCTCGGGAAAGAAAAGCAAGGTACGAGATGACCTTCTCAAGGTGGTCTCGGAGACGCGTGAGGCATTGTCGCCGGCCGAGCAGGCGCTCGCGCGTTCCCCAGTAACTCTAGGAATTGCGGAACTCGAAGATGAGATCACTGCTCTCAAGGAGGGCATGAAGAGCGCGAACAAAGGTGAGACAGCGCTCGAGCCACTGCGTGCGCGGGCGGCAGCAGTGAGAAGGCTGATCGCCGCTGCCAGGAAGGCGCGGACAATCCTGAAGAAGGAGCACCGGCAGGCTGGCAAGGAAGATCTGGTCAGCGCGTGCCGAGACCGCCTTGACGGGCGTGCCGTCGAGTGGATTGATGCCGCGCTCGTGATCGGCGGTGACGACGAGGCTCGTTATCCCCCGCTTCTCGGCGTTGGCGGTGGGGAGGGGCGCCTGGACTACACGAACACCTTCATGAGCCGACTCGTGGACGTGCTGCTCGGCGGGGAAGCGTCGGCGCATGCGGAGACCCTATTGCGCGGCTCCCTCTTCGGGGAGGCGACCGAAGGGCTCGTGGTGGGCTCGGTCGGCCAGTACGATCCGGGCCGCGCTGGCGGGTATAACCAGGGGCCCGGCATTGAGCACAAGGAGTTCCCGGCCAATCCCTGGGACTTCATTTTCACGCTGGAGGGGACGATTGCCTGGGCGAGCGCGGTCACAGTTCGCCATCAAGCGGCAGGATCGCGTAGCCTGGCGAGCCCCTTCACCGTGAGCGCCCGGGCGGTCGGATACGCATCAACAGCAGACACGGACCGGCAGGACGCGCGGGCCGAGGTCTGGGCTCCGCTTTGGAGCCGTCCCGCGACCTACACGGAGCTTCGCTCCTTCCTTGCCGAAGGGCGTGCGGAGGTCGGCGGACGGCGAGCCAGGAACTCGATCGAGTTCGCGGAGGCCGCTGCGTCGCTCGGGGTCGACCGCGGCGTGTCCGAGTTCGTGCGCTACAGCCTGCTGAAGCGCCGAGGTGACAGCTACGTCGCGCTCCCTGCGGGGCGCTTTCCCGTTCGCACGCGGAGCGAGGCGGATCTGATTCGTCAGCTCGAGCCCATTCTTGTCAAGCTCGACCGGTTCTTGCGCGACTTTGGCAAGAACCCGCCCGCACGTTTTCTCTCGGCTAGGCGCGAGATCGACGAGGCGGCTTACGCGGCACTCCTACACGGAGGAGCCAGTCGACTCAAGGCAGTCATCGCGGCGACGGGGCGATTCGAGCGACTCCTCGCGCAACGGGATCCGGCGAAGGAGCCTCGCCTCCGGTCGCCGGTCGCCGGCTTGAAACCGTCTTGGATCGTCGGCGCTGACGACGGCACCATCGAGGTGCGAATCGCCGCCGCTCTCGCCTCGATCGGGGCAACGGGAGAGGTAGGACCCCTCCACGCGAATCTCGCGCCGGTCGATCCAAGGAAGCCGTGGGCATGGGCCGAGGGCGGCAACCAGATGGCGTGGACCGGCGGCTCACTCGCTGCGCGGATGGCCTCGCTGTTGAGGCGCCGCATGCTCGATGCCGAGCGGTTCCTCTGCAGCGCGAACCCGCTCTGGAGCAACCTGCGGGTGTCCCCCGAGGACGTCGCCGCATTCATCGAGGGGCGCGTCGACGAGACTCTCCTGGAAGACCTCCTTTTTGGTTTCACATGGGTCCGGTGGGACGGCGAAGCGCGAGCGCGCGAGGCCCAGGCCGAGCTTCGAGCACGGTGGTCCTCGCCCGTCGAGCCGCGTGAGATTCAACGATCCTACGCACTTCTGAAGCTCCTGTTTTTGCCCGGGCCCCTCCCTACACGCCGGGCAGACCCGCTGCAAATCCGCCCCGAGGCGGCGATTGTCCCGCTGCTTTGCGCCGGTCGCGTCGAGGACGCCTGCCGGATCGCCCGGCGGCGGCTCTACGCAAGTGGTGTCACACCGGTCGGGGCGGAGTTCACGAATTCGGAGGGTGGCCCTCGCCTCGCTGCCGCCCTTCTGATACCGGTGCGAGCCACGCGGCGTCTTTACGGTCTGGTGCTCCAGACGGGGAGACTCGAACGATGAAGGAGGACGCGATGCCGGATACCCTGAACTTTCAGACCCTGAAGAGTGCGGCGCGCCTACTCCTGGAGGCTGAGCTAAGGCCGATCCAGGGTGACCGCTTCCAGCCGACGGGCTTCGCCGACCTGGGCGCCGCTGTCTACGAGCGCGCGGATGGGACGCGGATGCTCCTGGTTGAGTCAGCTCAGTCGGTGGCCAACCGCCTGGAGGCGGCCTGCCTCGAAGGGGGTGTTGGACCAGGCCCGATCAAGGAGCTTGATGGCCTCCCGTACGTGACAGTAAAGCTCACCGGAGTGACCGAAACCGAAACGAGCTCGCTGGTGGAGGCGCACCGGCTAAACTCGCCGTACATCATCAGCAACGATGGCTTCCAGAAGCGATTCGTCGAAAAGGCCAAGTACGCCAAGGACAAGCCGCTCGACTGGAAGAGCATCGCCGCTGCCTTTTTCCACTTCGACCCCAACTGCCTGCTACACGGCGCATTCATGGCGAACCTCGAGGGCGGCCGAGTGCGAGTGCCGCGGGCGATCTCGGGCTTTATCGAAGCCGAGGGTGCGCGTGAGGCGGCTTCGGGCGGCGTCAAGAACAACCCGATCGACCCGACCGGGACCCTCCGCGCAGAGGGTTTCGATGAGGACGTGTACAGCAACGTGCCCTATCACCGCATGGAATTCACGGCTCGGCGCATCGTGGCCTACTTCAACCTGGATCTCGCGCTACTCCGCGGCTACGGCCTGAGCGACGCGGGTTTCGAACTGCTGGTCGCCCTGAGCCTGTACAAAGCGTGCCGCTTCCTCGAGGCCGGGTTGCGCCTTCGCACGGCATGCGATCTCGCCCTGGCTAATGGAATCCGAGTGACTGCCCCAGCGGGCTTCCAACTTCCGATTGAGAAGACGGAAGAGAAGTTGCTGAAGATAGTCACGGACCGCATCCAGGCGTGCTCCGCCGCGGGGCTCTTCGCGAAACCGCCCGTGACCCAGCTTGTTGTCAAGACGGTTCGCAAGGAGAAGAAGAAGGAACCGGCGAAGCCTCCCGAAGCGGCCGCGACAGACCAGGGAGATGAGAACGAGGACGACGAGTAGGAGGCACCTGTGGTCGTCGTCGAGCTTCGGTTTCTGACCGGTCGATTCCATGCGACTCCCTGGGGCCGGAACGTCAACGAGGGGGTTCCCGAGTGGCCTCCGTCGCCGTACCGGCTGCTACGGGCCCTCTACGATGCGTCGAGGCGGAAGCGGCCTGACTGGCCTGAGGGCCGTGTGAGGCCGATTGTCGAGGCCCTTGGCAAGGAGCCTCCCAGGTTCCATCTCCCCCCGGCGAGGGCGGCGCACACCCGCGCGTTCTTGAGCGAGAACCAGCTAGACGTGTCCAGGCGGCAGAAGGTCTTCGACCCATTCGTTGTTCTCTCGCCGGCTAGACCGGTGGTGGTGGGCTGGACTCAATCAGGTCTGACCGCGGCCAGCACCTCGGACCTTGACGAGTTGCTTGGCCTCATGAATTACCTGGGCCGGTCTGAATCCTGGGTGGAGGCGCGCCTTCGGGCGAATACGGACAGTGTGAGGTGGAACTGCGAGCCTGCGCACGCGATGGATGCGCACGCGGTGGATGAGGGACCCGAACTCATCCGGATCGCCTGCGCGATGACGCCTGATGCCTACAGCGCGCAGCCGTACGAGATCAGGGTGAGGGGTGGGGACAAGCGACCGCTCGATTGGCTGAGCGCGCTGTCTTGGTCGACGAGCGACCTGCTGAGATCGGGCTTGAGCGAGCCTCCAGCCTTCCGGTATGTGACATACCGGCGCCCGGCGAGGTGCTTCGATCCGCCGCCTGCGCCTCGCTCAGTTGGGCTCGAGCGACCGGTCACCGCTGTCCTCTTCGCCTTGGAAGGGAAGATCCGCCCACGGGTGACAGAGACCCTCGAGTGCGCGGAGCGCATCCGGCGCAAACTCATGGGCATTCACAAGCGGATCGTCGACGACCCGGGGAAGGTATCTTCGAAGCTGAGCGGCAAGGATGCGCTGGGCCGGCGGCTACTCGGCCATCGCCACGCGTTCATCCTGCCGCTGGATCGAGACGGCGACGGCCGGTTGGACCATCTCCTCGTCACCTGCAAGGAGCCGTTCGATCGCGACGAGCGTCGCGCCTTCGATCGACTCGAGTCGATCTGGCAGCGGCAGGGACGGCCGGACCTCCGGTGCATTCCCATCTTCTGGGGGGCGTCGGCGCAGATCTGGCCGCGTGCGACGATCATGCGCAGCATCACGCCTTTCGTCCCGCCACGGCACTACCGGAAAGGGCGAGGCGAGTTCGCCCGGTGGCTAGCTGATGAAGTGCGCCGCGAGGCGGCCCATCACGAACTGCCACCGCTCGCGCGAGTGACCGCCTTGCCGTTCCTCAACGTCGGTGGACGCGAACTCCGTTGGATCGAGTTCCGGCGAAACCGAAAGGATGACGTCGCACGCCTAGGCTACGGCTTCGAGCTCGAGTTCACCGAGCCACCGATCGGGCCTGTCACGCTCGGCTACGGTTGCCACTTCGGCCTCGGCGTGTTCATGCCAACCAACGCGGTCGAGCCGAGGTAATCTTGGCCGAAAACGTCGAAGCCCAAGCTACCCGGGGTGAGACCCTGCCACCCTTCCTCCCCGTGCGCATGCTCAACGAGTTCGCCTATTGCCGGCGGCTCGGCTACCTGGAATGGGTGCAGGGGGAATTTGCCGACAGCGCCGACACTGTGGAGGGACGGTACCACCATCGCCTTGTCGACCGGAGCCGGCAGCGGCGGCGCGCAAGCGGCGAGGAAGAGGAAGACGAGGCGCCGCCATCGCGCATCCACGAGCGCTCGGTGCTCCTGGGCTCGGAGGCGCTCGGGCTCAGCGCCAAGATCGACCTCATCCAGGGCGAAGGGAACCGCGTCGTTCCCGTGGATTACAAGCGCGGGAAGCGCCCGCACGTGCCGCGGGGTGCGTACGAGCCGGAGCTGGTCCAGCTGTGCGCCCAGGGCCTGCTCTTGCGAGACCACGGCTACGAGTGCACGGAGGGCGTCCTCTACTTCGCCGGATCGCGGGAGCGCCTGCGCGTCGAGTTCGACGAGGCGCTGGTCGCCCGCACCATCGATCTGGTACGCCAGATGCGCGCCGTGGCCGAGCAGGGCGAGGTTCCGCCGCCGCTTGTGGACAGCCCCAAGTGCCCGCGCTGCTCCCTGGTCGGCATCTGCCTACCGGACGAGGTGCGGTTTCTCAGGACGGGCGCGGCAGCCGGCGATGTGCGCCCCCTGTCACCGGCGAGGGACGACGCGCTGCCCCTGCACGTGCAGCACCAGGGGGCGCGCATCCGCAAGAACGGAGAAGTATTGCAGATTCTCGACGAGGACACGGTGATCGCGGAGGCGCGACTCGGCGAGCTGTCGCAGGTCGTGCTCTTCGGCGGCGTGCACATCACGACGCCGGTGATTCACGAACTGTGCTCGCGCGGTATCCCGGTGACCTGGCTGTCCCATGGCGGCTGGTTCTATGGGATCACCCATGGGATGTCGCACAAGAACGTCGAGTTGCGGCAGCGGCAGTATGCGGCGGCCGCCGACCCCGAGCGATCGCTTGCTCTGGCCAGACGGTTTGTCCAGGCAAAGATTGCGAACTGCCGGACGCTCCTCCGTCGCAACCACCCGGAACCGCCCGCGGTTGTGCTTCGCGAACTAAAGGAGGACATCCGGCGGGCTGGCGAGGCGGAGCGGCTCGACGTGCTCCTGGGCGTCGAGGGCACGGCGGCGCATCGCTACTTCTCTGCTTACGGCGAGATGCTGCGTGCCCCGAGCGACGGGGTGGGGGCCTTCGAGTTCCGCCATCGGAACCGGCGGCCGCCGCGTGACCCGGTCAACGCGCTCCTGTCACTGGCGTACGCGATGCTTGCGCGCGAATGGACGGTGGTGTCGCAGTCGGTCGGGTTCGATCCCTATCTCGGCTTCTACCACCAGCCTATTGACTACTGCGTAAATAATGCAATAATGATGGACACCCCGACAGGAGGGCGTCCATCATGCGGCTCAAGGGTTCTGCGGAAGTCCTGGAGGATCGCCGCCGTCGTGCCCTCAAGCTGTTG
>Ga0187892_10008337_pt1 | contig 14227 bp, 6 predicted proteins | sample MA1701073metaG_FD_139345 | JGI IMG/M metagenome (GOLD analysis project Ga0187892, IMG submission 139345) | Bio-ooze microbial communities from a basaltic lava cave in the Kipuka Kanohina Cave System on the Island of Hawaii, USA - MA170107-3 metaG ... | reverse complement strand
TTCCCTTCTTTGAAAATGGAAATGCCGTCTTTGTTGTTTTGCGGACTCCATGACTGATCTACGCCACCGGAAGCAGCATAAACTACCTGGTTGTTGATTATTATTTCATCGGTAGTAATTCCATTTGGAGAATTAGGTTTGTACTGCTCGTACGAATTGCCATCGAAAGAGATAAGACTATTTGCTTCATCAGCTATCCAAATTTCATTGCCTGATTCAATTGCATTTTGCGGAAAGGAAATAAATGCGGTTTGCATCAATGTGTTGAGAACAGTTCCATTTATATCAAGAATTGTTACTTTACTTTCACCGCTTGTTTTCCGCTGGCATAAAAAAATTTTGTTAGCTGAAACATTTGCATTGACTATTGGCCAGCCATCCTGGTAAAATAAAACCCAATTGCTCCCATCTTGAATATATAATGCATCATCCTTTTGTACGATTACTTTATTCTGTATGGTTAAAACATTCTGACAAGCTCCTGCAGACAATCCATTTGTTCCGCTTATCAATTGCCAGTTGTTATAATCTGAAAGATTATTGGTATTTGTGGCTGCTTTCTTCAAACCTTCTTCAGTAGCCACATAAAAAAAATTGGCATCGCTTGAAACCGCATTTACTTTTACCTGGCTGCCATTTTTTCCAATTAGCCAGCTTTCTTTTATTTCATATCGTTCACCATCCAAAACAACTACTCCCAGGCCGGTTGATAAATAATAATTTTTATCAAGCGAATAGATATCAAACACTTTTTTATCACCAACAATATTATCCCTAAGAAAATCCGGAACATTGATGATATCATTCCGGTAAATGACATCAATATTGCTGTTGTCATAGGCTATAACAAGCTTTTCATTTGCATTATCATAATGAATAGCGTTGATGCCCGTTTCACTTAACCCGGATGTTTTGCTCAACCGCTCTATGCTTTTATCACCTGTATTTATGCTAAACAGGCTATAAGGTGCAGCACAATATATCTTATCATTAGAAGCAGCCAGATCAATAGCGCTGTTGTAAGGAAGATGGTCTCTCCAAAAGCCGACTGGCGGAAGAGGCTGTTGTGCCGCCAGTTTTACAAAAGGAATAAAAAATAAAAACAAAAGGGTTCTCACTGATCAAAAATATCGCAAACAAATGATACCAGTTAGTGATCAATGGCATAAGTAATTAATTATTCAAAAGCCTGGTAATACCTTTCAGGTTATTCTTTTTTGTGTTTCTTTGCAATCGCCTGCCTAATATTTCCTCATGCTAAACCAAACTGGCTGGTAAAATAATTTTATATGTGGCGAAAAACCGGACAATTCATTCTAACTTATCGTTTCCCCCTTTTGATCATTCTTATTGCAGCCACGGCTTTGATGGCATATTATGCATCGAAAGTAGAACTGAGTTATGAGTTTTCAAGAGCCATCCCGGTTAATCATCCAGCCAATAAAACTTACCAGGCTTTCAAACAGAAGTATGGACAGGATGGTAATTTATTGGTTATCGGTATTCAAACCAATGAATTTTTCAAGGAAAAAATATTTAATGATTATGCTGATCTGCAGAGGCAATTAAAAAAAGTAACAGGCGTCATAGATATTATTTCCGTTCCATCGGCGATCAATCTTGTTAAGAACCCCGAAACGGAAAAATTGGTTGCCACTCCCATTTTTGCTGAAAAAAAACTAAGCCAGGCAGAAATGGACAGTAGCAAAAAAATCTTTTTAAGCCTACCGTTTTATCGCAACCTTCTCTATAATCCTCAAACCAATGCATGGCTGATGGGAGTGAGCCTTGATAAGAATGTAATCAACTCTAAAAAAAGAAATGATGTTGTAAGTAGTATTAGAAACCTCGCAGAAACATTTGGCAAAAACAATAATCAGCAGGTTTATTTAAGCGGACTTCCGTTAATACGCACTGAACTTTCTACACGCATTGCTGATGAAATGAGATGGTTTTTACTGGCCAGTGTTGTATTATCTGCATTGATACTTCTTTTGTTTTTCCGATCAGTTAGTTCCATGCTTTTATCATTGGCCGTAGTGATCATTGGTGTAGTATGGAGCATGGGCACAATGCATTTATTTGGTTACAAGATCACTTTGCTTACTGCATTGATACCACCGCTGATTGTTGTAATTGGCATTCCAAACTGTGTTTACTTTTTAAACAAGTATCATACATCTTACAATAGTACCGGCGATCCGAAAAAAGCATTAGTTACTATGGTAAGCCGTATGGGCATTGTCACTTTATTTTGCAATCTCTCCGCTGCCATCGGCTTTGCTGTTTTTGCCTTGACAAAAAGTGAAATACTGCAGGAGTTTGGCGTAGTGGCAGGTATCAACATCATGGTTTTGTTTTTTATATCGCTTATACTGATACCTGTTGTGCTTAGTTTATTACCTGCGCCTAAATCAAGGCATACAAAATATTTAGACAATCCAAGGCTCAACCGCTGGCTTGACCGGCTTGAACGCTGGTGTCTTAATCACCGCCGGCTTATTTATATCACTACACTTATCATTGTTGCTATTTCAATTGCTGGTATATTCAGATTAAAAAGTGTAGGATATATAGTAGATGATCTTCCCAAAACAGATAAAATCTATACTGATCTGAAGTTTTTTGAAAAAAATTTTAAAGGCGTAATGCCATTGGAGATACTGGTAGATACAAAAAAGAAATATGGTGTGAGTCGAAATTTAAATAACCTGTTGCGCATAGATTCATTATCACAATACCTCGTTTCTATGCCCGAAATAGCAAAACCTTTGAGCATAGCTGAAGGATTAAAATTTGCAAAGCAGGCTTTTTTTGAAGGCGACAGTAACAACTATTCTATGCCTGCCGAATATGATTTACCAGCATTAGCACAATACTTAACATTCAGAGGCGATTCAGCTACTCCAAAAAATTCTTTTACAAAACTGGTGTCTTCTTTTATGGACACAGCAAGACAGGAAGCCCGTATCAGCGTATCAATGGCCGATGTAGGCAGTGCACACCTTCCTGAAATTCTCGATAGCATAAACCGCCGGGTTGATCAATTATTTCCAAAAGAAAAATACAATGTGCAGTTAACGGGAACCAGTATTACATTCCTTGAAGGAAGCAGTTTTATCATCAATGGATTAAAAGAAAGTATTGTATGGGCTTTCCTGCTGATCACTCTTTGTATGCTTTATCTTTTCAGATCGGTAAGAATATTATTATGTTCACTGATACCAAATGTAATACCGCTTATCATCACCGCCGGTGTTATGGGCTGGGCAGGCATTCCTTTAAAACCATCTACTGTTTTAGTATTTAGTGTAGCATTAGGAATTGCCATTGATATTACCATTCGTTTCCTTGTGAATTACAAGCAGGAATTGCCGCATCAACATTATGACATAAGAAATACGGTGATCGAAACGATCCATGGTACAGGTATCAGCATCATTTATACATCGCTTGTGCTGATAGCGGGATTTATCATCTTTAGCTTTAGCGGATTTGGCGGCACACAAGCTTTGGGATGGCTTACATCATTGACATTGGTAACAGCCACATTTACCAATCTTGTTTTACTGCCGGCTTTGCTTATCAATTTGATAAAAGGAAAAAACAAATAAGTTTATTGCAATACTTCCTGCAATTTTCGCTCAAGCAATGGGCCTCTCAATTCCTGGGCGATCACTTTTCCCTGCGGATCGAGCAATACATTAAAAGGTATTCCCTGGAAACCATATAGCGGAACGACAGCGCTGTTCCAATATTGAAGATCGCTTACGTTCGTCCAGGTCAAATTATCATCATTGATCGCCTTTATCCATTTATCTTTTTGTCCCGGTCTGTCAAGCGATACACCCAATACAGTAAAATTTTTATTCTTGAATTGCTGGTAAGCCTGTACAAGATTAGGATTTTCCTGGCGACAAGGGCCGCACCAGCTTGCCCAAAAATCAACCAATACATATTTCCCCCTGAATGAACTAAGCTTTATCTCTTTTCCATTTACATCAGGCAATGAAAAATCCGGCGCTTCTTTGCCTACCCAGTTTGCAGACATGCTTTGTTGCATTTGCTGATCAAGTGAGTTTTTCACAGCAGCCAATCCCTGGTGCATGGGAAATTTTTTTGCAGCTTCACTTACTATAGCAGCTACTTGTTCATTAGACAAAGCCTGCAATCCAAAGCCTGCACCATTGGCGGTAGATTGATAATATCCCAGTTCAAATAAAGTAAGTGCAGGATCATTTGCTTTGCTTAATGCGTCTTCTGAATACTTTTTTATTTTATCGCTTAAAACTTTTTGCTCGGTCATCAGCGGAAAAAGCAGGGTATCTGCAACACCAGTTTTTTGCAAACTATCGGCTTGCCTTGCAACACCAAATATTTGTTGAAGCTCATTGTTGAAATCAATGATAAAAGTTTTCATCTGCTGACTGGCCGGAGATCCTTCTACATCATATTTTTCTGCAAACTCATTGTTGCTTTTGCTCATTACAATATTCAGCTTTACATTATCTGCATCATTGATCACAGATGCAACGGGAAATTTTCCCTGGCCAAGTCTTACATTAAAAACAACTGATTCACCGGGCTCTGCATGCAATGTAAACTTACCGTCTTTGCCGAGTTCAGCAGAATCTTCTACCATGGCCTGCATAGTGGCTGCAGGTACTCTTTCAAGATATATTTTTTTTGCTGTTGTGTTTGCAACTGTTCCACTCACAGTAAACTTCTTTTCAGACGCACTTTGGCAGGCTATGATAAATATGGTTGCAAACGATATAGCGATTATTTTCCGCATGATATTGATGTTTTAGAAATAACAACTGTAATTGCTATTTCTCATGATTTTAATTTTTCCAATAAAATTTCATTGGTCACTTTCGGATCGGCTTTTCCCTTTGACCGTTTCATTACTTCACCAACAAACAATGACAAAAGTCCTTTCTTTCCTTTTTTATATTCTTTTACCTTTTCGGCATGTTTGTTCAGTATTTCATCAATCAATGGTTCAAGGCTGTTAATATCCGATTGCTGGATCAAATTTTGTTCAACAGCTAATTGTTCTGGTTCTTTAGCCGGATCTTTTAATAAACTATAAAATAACTTACCCGAAGCAATACTGAAACTTACTTTTCCTGCTTCTACCAATTGAACCAAACTGGCTATTGTTTTTGGTTTTAATGGAAATTCTCCTATTCCATTATTGTTTTCATTCAACCACGATTTAACCGGGCCCAGCATCCAGTTGGCAGCGGACTTATAGCTCGAAGTGTGAAGAATAACCTGTTCAAAATAATCGGCCGTTTCTTTTTCATCTGTGATCACCATCGCATCATATTCAGAAAGCTGCCATTGGGAAATATATTTTTCTACTCTTTGCTGCTGCAATACCGGCATGGAACGGCTTATCGCATCAATAAAACTATCTTCCAGATGAAAAGGAGTAAGATCGGGATCGGCAAAATATCGGTAATCATCCGCATCTTCTTTGTCGCGGATAGCGAATGTGGTTCCGTTGTTTGCATCAAAGCTTCTTGTTTGCTGTATGATGGTTTCGCCTTTTTCAAGCTGATTGATTAATCGCTGTGCTTCGTAATCAATAGCTCTTTTTACATTGCGGATAGAGTTGAGATTTTTTACTTCCACCCTTGTGCCTAGTTTTGTTTCTCCTTTTTTACGAACAGAAACATTGGCGTCACAACGAAAGCTTCCTTCTTCCATATTGCCATCACATATTTCAAGGTAACGAACCAGCTTGCGCAATTCCGTTAAATAACTGTAGGCTTCATCACTGCTTCTGATATCAGGCTCGCTTACTATTTCCAATAAAGGAGTTCCTGCACGGTTAAGATCAATACAGGTATTGCCCGCATCAATATCGTGCAGGCTTTTACCTGCATCCTCTTCCATGTGTATGCGGTTGAGCCGAATCTTTTTTTCTTCGCCATTCACTTTGATCTTTACAAAACCTTCTTTGCAAATAGGAGTAGTATGCTGCGAAACCTGGTAACCCTTGGGAAGATCGGGATAGAAATAATTTTTGCGGGCAAAATAATTTTCCTTCTCAATATGACATTGGCAAGCCAGCCCCAATTTTATTGCAAACTCAATTGCCTTTTTATTCATTTTAGGCAATGTGCCAGGATGAGCCAGTGTAATAGGGCTAACCTGTGTATTGGGTTCGGCGCCATAGGCTATGCTATCGCCACAAAATAATTTGCTTTGCGTAAGCAATTGTGCATGAACTTCCAGCCCAACAACTGTTTCGTATGTATGCTGATTCTTCATTTTTAGGTCAGCAAAAGTAAACCATTTTGGCGGGCTGAATTGTTTAAAAAAAGCAAACCCCTGCGTTGGTAGCCGCAAGGGGTTTTACAATAAATTTTATGTTTTTGATCAGAGATCCGCTGATTTTAATTTCTTAGGGATCTTTACTTCCACTGTTTCAGTTTTTCCATTTCTAATCAATTTAATTTTTACAGAACCTTTATTGCGGCTTTCTTTGATCATTTTTGCAATTTCATCGGCGCTGTTTACTGCTTTACCATCCACTTCAGTAATAATATCATTTTCTTTGATGCCCGCTTTGGCAGCATTGCCATCTTCATCCACATCAATTACATTTACTCCCTTGCCATCTTCTGTATCCTGAACAGATACTCCCAATTTAGGGCCTCCGCCTGACCAACTCCAGTTCATACCAGGTGTAGTAATTTTTGGAGCGTACATATCACCCATGTCACCCAAATCAAAATTGAAGTTTTGGCCGGGTGCCATAGTAAATGCTCTTACACCTTTGTATTTGCCCAGTTCAGCAGTTACTTTTTGTTCTTTTTTATCACGCAAAAAAGTAACAGTCACTTTATCTCCGGGTTTATGATCCTGTATGGTTTCTGAAAGTTCATCAGGGCTTTCAATCTTTTTATTATCAATCTTTGTGATAACGTCGCCTTTTTTCAAACCGGCTTTTTCAGCGCCGCTTTCTTTCGTTATTGATTGAATTTCTACTCCATTATCTGCCTGCTCTGTAGTAACGCCAAGCATGGCTTTGTTTTCGTTCTCATTAAACATGTTAAAGCGATTACCCAAACCTTCATTCCAGCTTTGGGAAAAAGCATTTCCGCCATAAGCCCACACATCTTTTATTTTATGACGGCGAACAGTAACATCGCCATCATTATCTCCTTCTTTAACTTCTTTGCCGTTTACAATGACCTTGTCGCCTTGTACCTCTATTATGGTCTTCTGATCCTTATCACCTTTGCGGGTGATGATGATCTGTTCTCCTTCTTTTTTTGCTTTTAACTCTTTTTCCTTCTCCTTATCCTTGTCGTCTTGTGCAAGCAATGCAACCGGGGCCAAAAATGCCGCAGCAAGGATAGTGAAGAAAAACTTTTTGGTAAGCTGTTTCATTTGTATAGTTTTTATTGTTTTTTGGTCAAATGGAATTCGCCATAAAAATTTTCATCGTATTTGATAAAATTTACTCGAAAATTTTTATGGTTCATTTCATGATTGATTGTTTTTATAAATTATCTACGTTGATTTTCGTAGATCAAATATAATGACATTTCAATTAATACGAAGCGTTTCGGAAATGTTAAATGGGTCAAAATTGATCAATGGGCAATTTTCCAATATGGGCGGATAAGGCAAAAGCATTTGATGAGGCTGTTATCAGTCCGGTCTTGTCTTCCTATTCGTCGGGTCTTTCTATAAGCATGTCAAATTGCAGAATTTACTGCAAACTAACATGTGATAATTCGTTTTTGTTTTATAAGCTATAAGTCAATGAACTAAGCAGTGGTATTCACTTTCGACTACTGCGAGAATCAAAGCTTTTGCAAATTTTAATTTTTTTTACAGGTAATTTTACTAAGGGTTTTTCAGTCTTAGAATAAGCGGAAAACTGCAAATAAATTAGCATTTTTGACATCGCCACCAAAACGAACTGCGATACCCTTATGCTAAGGATTCTATCCATTAGTTGCATTATTCTCTGTGTAGTTGTGATCATTTATGTGATCACCATTTACATCGAGCTTCGGCGCTATCAACCACCAAAAAAGCCGAAAGAAAAAAAGCCTGTTAGTGATTATGATTATTTTGCCACAAAATCACGACGGGAACGCAGAGACTATTGGAGAATTTAGGAATCCCTTTTTACAATAATTGTTTTACAGATTCTATTACCTGTTTCAAATTACTTGCATCCTGCCCACCCGCTGTAGCTAATGTTTTTTGACCACCGCCGCCACCTTTGATCAATGGCGCTACTTTTTCTTTAATGATTTTTCCGGCATCAAGGTTTTTGGCTGCAGCTACAGTTTCAGCCATGCCAATAGCAACAAAGGGTTTGCCGCCGATATTGGAACCTAACACCACTAAATAATCGTTGAGATTATTTTTCAGGTCAAAACAAATTTTCTTCAAAGCATCGGCATTGTCTACTTCAATAATATCGCCAATGAACGTGACACCGTTTACGATCTCATCTTTTTGTAACAATTCATTTCTTATTCCCACTAATTGTTTTGCTTCCAGTCTTTCAATCTTTTTTTCAATTTCCTGTTTGTCCTCTATTAATTTTTCAATGGCCTTGAGCGGATCTTTTGCTTTTAACAGCTCACCAATGTTTTTAACCTGGTTTACTTTCTCCGTTACATACTGAATAGCCACTGATCCTGTCAATGCTTCAATTCTTCTTACTCCTGCTGCTATAGCAGATTCTGATGTGATGGTAAACAAACCAATCATTCCAGTATGGCCAACATGAGTGCCACCACACAATTCGAGGGAATAAGAAGGATCAATGATCACTACACGTACAGTATCGCCATATTTTTCTCCAAACAAAGCCATAGCTCCCAACTTCAATGCCTCTTCTTTCGGCATTTCTTTGATCACTACAGGAATGTTAGCTCTAATCTTTTCATTTACCAATGTTTCCACCTTCCTGATCTCTTCATCCGTCATTTTGGAGAAATGCGAAAAATCGAAACGCAGCGTATCGGTTGCTACCAGTGAACCTTTTTGAGCAACATGAATTCCTAAAACTTGCCGAAGCGCAGCATGCAGCAAGTGAGTAGCCGTGTGGTTGTAGGTAATATTTAACCTGTCTTCTGAATTAACGGCAGCAATTACCGGTAATGAAATCTTAGCAGGTAATTTATCAGTGAAGTGAATGATCAGGTCATTCTCTTTTTTGGTATCTGTTACTGCAATTTTTTCTTCGCCAAACTGCAATGTTCCTTTATCACCAACTTGTCCCCCGCTTTCGGCATAAAATGGTGTTGTTTCCAAAACCAGTTGATATTGCTCTTTATTCTTTGCTTTTATCTTCCGGTATTTTACTACCTGTGTTTCGCTCATTAAGTCATTATAGCCAACAAAGTTTGTTTTATCAGCTTTATTTATTTCAACCCAATCTCCGGTATCAATGGCAGTGGCAGCACGGGAACGTTCTTTTTGTTTTTGTAATTCTTGATTGAAACCTTCAATATCAACACTCCAATCTATTTCTTTTGCCATCAAATTAATCAAATCTATTGGAAAGCCGAATCTATCATAAAGTGTGAAAGCGGCTTTTCCACGAATTTGATAAGGAGTGGTTTTCTGCATTGTCCTAATTCTATCCATTCCATTTTTTGGATCGTCATTTATATAATATATAGTATCGCCAAATAATGTGTTATACTCTTGTGTTGCATCCAAACCAATTTGATTACGAAATGAAATATATTCATTAAACATGTCTATCCCATTTCCGAGTGTTTTTAAAAAAGCCTCTTCTTCCTCTTTCACAACCTTACTTACAAAATCAACTTGCTTATATAATTCAGGAAATACAGTCTCAAATTGACTAGACAAAACAGAGACAAGCTGATGCAACAAAGGCTGTTTATAATCCAAATACGAATAATAATACCGTACTGCTCGACGAAGTATTCTTCTTATCACATAACCAGCACCAGTATTAGACGGTAATTGCCCATCAGCAATAGTAAAGCTGATAGCCCGGATATGATCGGCTATTACACGAAAAGCAACTGCCTCTTTGCTATCACTGTAATCATATTTCCTGCCGGTTATCTTTTCTACTTCTTTGATTGTTCCCGTAAATACATCTGTATCATAATTAGAATTCTTACCCTGCAACACTCTCACCAATCTTTCAAATCCCATTCCCGTATCCACATGTTTCGCCGGCAATGATTCTAATGTTCCGTCTTTTTTTCTGTTGAACTGAATAAATACATTATTCCATATTTCTATCACCTGCGGATGATCATTGTTTACCAATGCTTTTCCATTCACTTTTTTTCTTTCTTCATCGCTTCTGCAATCCACATGTATCTCTGTGCATGGGCCACAAGGGCCCGTATCACCCATTTCCCAAAAATTATCTTTCTTATTCCCCAATAAAATCCTGTCTTCTGCAATTACTTTTTTCCATTCATTATAAGCTTCATCATCTTTGGGCAATCCTTCTTTTTCATCGCCTTCAAAAATGGTGACATAAAGCCTGTCTTTATCCAGCTTATACACTTCGGTCAGCAGTTCCCAACTCCAGGCAATAGCTTCTTTTTTAAAGTAATCACCAAAACTCCAGTTGCCCAGCATTTCAAACATCGTGTGATGATAAGTATCCACTCCCACTTCTTCCAGGTCATTATGTTTGCCGCTTACCCGCAGGCATTTTTGCGTATCAGCTACTCTTGAATAAGGCGATTTTTTATTTCCCAAAAAATAATCCTTGAATTGGTTCATACCCGCATTGGTAAACATAAGCGTAGGATCATTCTTTATCACGATCGGAGCAGATTGCACAATCTCGTGGCCTTTTGATCTGAAAAAATCTAAGAATTGCTGTCTTATTTCGCCTGAAGTCATATTATTTTATTTTACCAATCACGGCATCAATCAACAGATCAAACAGATAGTTTGGGTTGATTTTTGCTGTTTAACGCCCTATATTTGTTGACATTGGCTTGTTTTATCAAAAACAAACCAATTTTTTTGCTGCTTATTCTTAAGCTGCGCAAAGGTAAAATTCAATATTCATTTACACGATAAGAAAAACCCGGGTAAAGGCTGTTGCCATGAAAAAGATCAAATATTATTACAACACCAATACACTGCGCTATGAAAAGCTGGAAGTGCCGTTGCGGGTTAAACTGCTGCGCATTTTTGGATTCATCGCTGCGGCCGTTGTTACTGCTACACTTATTTCTTATTTCGCTTTCCAGTTTATCGGCTCTCCCAATGAAAAATTGCTCCGTCTGCAAAACGAAAGGCTGAAAGACCGTTACACTTCACTTAATGAAAAAGCAAAGTCTCTCGTAAAACAAATGGAAGAGCTGGAAAAAAGAGACAACAATGTTTATCGTGCCATATTTGAAGCCAATCCTATACCGGACAGTGCCAGGGCAAAAGCAATGGAAGCGGCCAAAGAAACGGCTGCAGTAGAAGGCATGGCCAATAATGAATTATTTTTTTCCATTGATCATACGCTTAACCTGCTCAACAGCCGCATCAAGGTGCAAAATGATTCGTACAAGCATATTGATGAACTGATAAAAAATAAAGAAAAACTTTTATCGCATACTCCGGCTATTCAGCCAGTGAGCAATAAAGACCTTAATCGTATTGCATCAGGATTCGGATATCGCATTGACCCCGTTTATAAAACGGTGAAGATGCATGCCGGTCTTGATTTTGCTGCACCACAGGGTACGCCCATCTACGCCACAGCAGATGGTGTTATAAATGTGGCCGGCAACAAAGGAAACGGTTATGGCAATCATGTGATCATTAATCATGGCTATGGTTATGAAACACTGTATGGTCACATGGTAAAGGTGAAATCATCTCCCGGTCAGAAAGTAAGCCGCGGCGAAGTGATAGGCTGGGTAGGCAGCACCGGAAAATCTACCGGCCCGCATTGCCATTATGAAGTGCATAAGAATGGCAATAAGATTGATCCCGTTTATTTCTTTTACAACGATCTGTCTCCCGAGCAATTTGATCGCCTGCTGAAACAAGCAGCTTCATCCAATCAAAGTTTTGATTAGACAGCTCATTATTTTTTAAACGGTTGTTTTCTTACGCATTTCAAACGTAGATTCATGCAGCGTTTTGCCTCTAAATCGTCTCATAAAAGTTGAGAGTTTGACGTTTTCAGACTTCTGCTTTCTTGTTTTTTGAGGGCGCCTGGTTCACAGAGAAAACAAATAAAAATGTCAGACATCTAAAAAATGTCAGACGCGGGGCGTCAGACATTAAAACTCTTTGTAGTTTTATAGGCATCTATAATCCTTATATTTTCGATTCTTTTATACCATCTGGAAACCTATTTAAAAATAAACTATGATTAAAAAAGCGTTGGGGCGATCCAATGTTCAAACCAAAAAAATTACCTGCTTCTTCTGTTCCATTTTTTTCCTGTTGTTTTTTATTTCTTCGGCAAATGCACAAACCGGCGCAATAAGGGGAAAAATAACCGACTCACTCGAAGCACCGTTGCCTGGAGTATCTGTTACTGTAAAAGGCACTAAGATTGGAACCAGTACTAATGCTTCAGGTGAATTTACATTAAACAATGTACCGGCAAGATCAACGATTGTTGTAAGCTATGTTGGATTAGCCACACAGGAACTTACTTTATCTGCAGGACAAACTACCCTTAACCTCACGATGCATCCGGATGTAACCGATATGCAGGATGTGGTAGTAACAGGTTTTCAGCGAATAGATAAAAAGAAATTTACTGGGGCCGCTGTTACATTAAAAGCATCAGATGTAAAAATTGATGGTGTGATTGATGTAAGCCGTATGCTGGAAGGTCGTGCTGCCGGTGTTTCTGTACAAAATGTATCGAGCACTTTTGGTGCAGCGCCAAAAGTTCGGATACGTGGCGCTACATCTATCAATGGTGAAAATAAACCATTGTGGGTGGTAGATGGTGTGGTGCTGGAAGACATCGTAAATATATCCAATGATCAATTGTCAAGTGGCGACCCTACTACGCTGTTAGGTTCTTCCGTTGCGGGCATCAATGCAAATGATATTGAAACATTCGACATATTGAAAGATGCAGCAGCCACTGCACTATACGGCGCAAGGGCTATGAATGGTGTGGTTGTTATTACTACTAAGAAAGGCCGTTCTGGCAAATTGAATATTGCATACACCGGTAATTTCAGTACACAGTTAAAACCTTATTATGGTGAATACAATATCATGAATTCAGCACAGCAAATGTCTGTGTTGGGTGAATTGGAAAGAAAAGGAATATTGAATTCTGATATATTGAGCAATCCCAATTATGGCGTATATGGAAAGATGTTTGACCTTATAAGTAAACCCGATGCAAATGGCAATTTTATTGTAATAAACGAGACGGAATCAAAGGCTGCCTTCTTAAAAAAATATGCTCTTGCCAATACCGACTGGTTTGATATTTTATTTCAAAATTCGCTGGTGCAGGAACATTCGTTAAGTATTTCTGGCGGTTCAGAAAAATCGCAAAGCTTTTTTTCAACCAGTTTTTATAACGATGGCGGATGGACAATAGCCGATAACGTAAAACGCTTTACGCTTAACTTTCGCAACAACTATAATTTTTCAGATAGGCTAACCGCTGGTTTTTTAACCGTTGGTTCGGTGCGCCAGCAAAAAGCCCCCGGTGCATTAAGCCGTGTCAGCAATCCTGTATCGGGCCAGTTTGACCGTGATTTTGACATCAATCCTTTTAGTTATGCTTTAAATACAAGCCGTACAGTAACTCCTTACGATGAAAATGGTGAGCTGGAATATTTCAGAAGAAATTTTGCTCCATTCAATATCATTGATGAATTAAGAAACAACCGTCTTTCGATAGATGTGCTGGATTTGAAACTGCAGGGAGAGCTGGGTTATAAGATCACACCGCATTTGCGTTATGAGTTTATCGGCGCTCTTCGTTATGTAAAGTCAACAAGAGAGCATGAGATAACGGAGAATGCAAACATGGCCAATGCTTATCGTGCCAATGATAATGCTACGATAGCTTCACGAAACAAATTTTTATATACCGATCCGGATAATCCTTCAGCTCCGCCTGTTGTCGTGCTGCCTTTCGGCGGATTTTATAATCGTACAGAAGACAAGCTTATTTCTTACGATATAAGGAACAGTTTAAACTATACCAACACATTTGGTGAAAAACATTTAGTAACTGTGTTGATTG
>Ga0187892_10008334_pt1 | contig 14230 bp, 12 predicted proteins | sample MA1701073metaG_FD_139345 | JGI IMG/M metagenome (GOLD analysis project Ga0187892, IMG submission 139345) | Bio-ooze microbial communities from a basaltic lava cave in the Kipuka Kanohina Cave System on the Island of Hawaii, USA - MA170107-3 metaG ... | reverse complement strand
GGCGACTCAACGGGCCGAAGAGGTTAGGACAAGTGATTGAAGGAGTTCGTTTCGCAGATGGAGTCGAACATCAGGCCGCCGCTTGATTCTCGCGGCCATACACAACTCTTGCGCATAGCTCGCAGACGTCAACCCGTACCCATACTCGTTGCGTAAACCAAGAGCATTTTATCCAGACTGCAGCCTCCTATAACTCAATCGGCATCGTTTCCGAAGCGAAGAGTGGTCCCAGGAAGCTTCGGAGGCACATGCCTGCGGGATGGGAGTTCGACTAGCTACAGATTCGACGTTTGCGCCGCAGTGTCGTGCGCAAACAATTGCAACAGCACCGTTAGGCTTAGGCCAAGCCTGAGAACTGCTAGCGCTCGCATTGATACCGGCGTAGCGCACCCCTCAGAAGAAGGTCTGTGCAGATGCGTCATCAATTGCAGCCGCTCAACGCACTTCCTACAGCCTGGACCAGCTCGTGAACAGCGACCTGGCAGTCAAGGTCCGAGTCGAGTTGCGGACAGATTTCGGCGGCGTTAGCGTCGCCCACCAAAGCCATACTGATTCCCCGGACGATTTCGTCTACCGATACGTTGCCGTCGTCGTTACAGTCGCCTGGGCAACGAGGGGCCTCAGTTATTCTAAAGCGTTGGCCAAATACATTGCATTCATTCTCGGTGCCCTCAACGCACTCACTCCAGACAACAACAAACGTGTCGTCGCCGAGTGGCGCAGCAGTGGGGATCGCAAACAAATGCGGATCGCGAACAGTGGCGACAGGTATCCGAAAGTCAGCTATCGGCAGGCTCGTCCGATTTACGAGCCGACCAACTATATCGTCACGCGAGCGCCCCAGTATTAGAAATTGTGAACCTGGAAGGCATGACAACGCCAATCCCGATCCGAGGCTGCTACACAATCGGCCGCTTGGTGGTTCATTGTCGGAATAGTATATTCGAAATTCCGTGGCGTGATCATCATCATTCCAAGCCACGATGAATTCGCCGTTCGCGAACACACAAACGGCTGGACTGTCACTCAAATCGGACAATTCGGGAGGCGGCACTACAGGGAAAGGCTCTCCAACCGATGTGTCGGCGGAGTCGACCACCTGTCCCCAAAGGGCGCTTGATGCCTCCGCCCACCACACCACGACAAAGGAACTGTCGTCAAACGCGGCGACCGCAGGAGCGTGAGGATACTGGTTTCCGTCGCCTCCTCTGGTAATGGAAAACTGCGATCCAATCGGTTGCAAATCGGAATCGACTCGTTGTGCGATGATTGCAGAAGGATCCCTGACGACGATCGCTTCTCCAAGGGGCGACAATGCAAGCGCCGGCGCACCTAATGAGCCCCCTTCCAGTTGCAGCGAACTCTCGACTATACCGTCTAACGAAATCTGCGCAATTTCAGGGCCGAGCCAGCTGACGACGAAACTCATGTCCTTCGCTACGATAGACCGTTCTCCGAATACATCCGGCAAAACAAATTCCGGCCCAACCGGTGCGCCGAAAGCATCAAACGTCCTTCCGAAGGCGGGTGGGCGAAAGGGATTCTCGCCTCCCGGGCCGCTCCATATGACCACAAACCCTCCAGTAGCCAGCGCGACAACCTGGGGGTGTTGCTGATTCTCTGAGGTCTGCATATTGACCAGGAATTTGTCACCAACCCGTACTGTACCGGCATCTACCGTTACCGCGGGAAGCTGGATGTATATGGTCGCGAGCGTGAATAGCAGCGCCGACAGTCGGAGGCGTTCGCGCATAAGCTTCGCAGCCCGTTAAGGCCCGCCACCTGATAGACTAGCACGAAGAATACGGCGAACGTGCTGATCACAGAGAACGACGGTGTCGTTCGTAGCATATGCGACCGATGCTGCGACGAAGAGATTGCCGCCCGGATCTACCGGATGAAATAGCGCGGTACCCTCGAGAATGGCGCCCGAGGGTAGCCCCGCAACTACTATATTCCTGGCTTCACGCAGTATGAGTGCGTCATTGTTGACGGCAAGCGCGACCAACGGCAAAGCTTCGCCTTCTGTTGAACCCAAGGATAAGTTCGCTTGTGAACCATCAACGCCAATTCGGACGATCCGCTCTGGATATTCTGTCGTGATCAGGAGCGACCCATCCGGCAACACCAGCACTCGCTTGGGCTTTTGATAGGCCCCCGTCTCCTGTTGAAGCACTGCGACAGTCGAGATTGTTCCTTCGGTACTCACTCGTCGTATTCTCAGATTATTGGAATCAACAACATATAGAGTGCCATCGGTACCGACGGCCACGTCGGTGGGACGATCAAGAGAAGCCCCGGTCGCCAGCCCACCGTCCCCGGCGAATCCCGCTGAACCCGATCCCGCGACTATCGTATTGACCTCTTCCGAGACGATACCTACCACCTGATTTCGGTCGGAGTCGGCTACGTAGAACACTCCACTCGGTCCTATGGCGATTCCTAGAGGATGCGAGAATAAGGGTTGCGACTCGTTTTGCGTTGCTGCCCCCCCGGCGTAGGTCCGGAGTGTGCCGTCGCTCTCAACTACAGCTACTCGCTTATTCAGCGGATCGGTAAAAGTGATCCTTCCGAGGGGATCAATAGCGACATCTTCGCACGCAAAGGTCGGTCCACCAGGGCCGCTCTCGTTCGCGAGAACGACTTCTGCATGCAAGTCTGCTGGGGTCGCGCGGGCCTGTGGAACACCCAGACCGATAGCCAATACGAGTACAATGGCACTCGGCCAATACCCAGCATGCCCTTCATGGCACGTATTACAGCGATTCACCGAAGTCAGAGTTTCCGATGGGACACATGAGTCCGATCTTCATCCTTGAGGTCCACTTGCAATCGAACCAAAGGTGGGTTCTCTAGCTCAGAGTTCAATGATGTTACCGAGGGGACGAAGCTCGTGTCGGGCTGGGCACTTTCGGTCGGGCAATTGGAGTGAAGGTTCTTCCCCCGTCGCGAGGGTAATTCTATAGCTCAACCGCACACCTCTGGGAAGCGGTTTTTTCGTTACGTCGCTGTCAAACCATGAACCGAGACCTCCGGTAGTATGGGCGGGATCTGGCGGCTGTCGTGCCGTGATGGTCGACTGAGCACAAGGCAACGCAGGGGCGCCCCTGCGGCTTCTACGGAGATCCTTAGAGAGGGAGTGCAGGTCCGCGACACTGGACGTGCAGCGCTATCGCGCGCGTGTGTCGGGGCCGCTGCTCGATCGCATCGACATTCAGGCGGAGGTGCCGCGCGTCGTGTACAAGGGACTCGCGGGTCATTCGGCGAGCGAGTCGTCGCCGATATTCGTGCGCGTCTCGTGGCCGGCGCTCATTCCTTGTCCATACGCAGAAACGACGCGGTGTAGCGGCCGTCGAGAACCACGGGGGTGTTTGCGTCGGCTTCGAAGAGCTCGCCGTCGAGCGTGAACCCGCTGTCGATGTTGAGCTCGATGACGCTGGCGTTGCAGCTCTCGTAACCGAATTCAGGCCGCACGTAGCTGTTCGGCTTGCCGCGCATGATCGACGGCGCCACGCGCAGGACATGCCGCGGACCGTCGGCAACCGCCATGAACTTCAGCGGCCCCGGACCTTTCCCCCAGAACGGCCGGATGCCGAGGAAGAGATGCTCCAGCGTCGACGACATGAGGCCGAAGTACTGTTTCGGCTCGATCTCCTTGCCGTCGATGCGACCCGACGTGTTCAGCGGCGGCAGCAACGTCGAGCGCTCACCGAACATGCCGCGTGTGATGAACACCACCATCGCTAGTGCGGGTCCAATCTCGCCCTTGAGACCGACACGGTGAACGTAGCGCCGGCAGAAGTTGACGCCGTGATAGACGGCGCCGGCACCGAAATACATTCCCCACAGCGCCGGGTCGTGACCGCGCTGCATCTTGATCACCGGACGCTGAACCAGTGTGGCCGGCACCCTGCCCTGCTTCGCCGCTGCCAGGAACCGCTCGAGTGTCTGTGCCGGAGCCTCCTTCGGGCCGCCGATGTCGAGCGCCGTCATGTTTGTCGTACCGCCCGGCAGCACCAGCATCAGGGGCAACGGGCCGTCGTGCGGCGTGCCGAACATCCCGGTCATCACCGCTTGCACCGTGCCGTCGCCGCCGTTGACGACGATCACCTCCACCCCCTCGCGGCAGAGCTCGGCGGCCGCATCGCGGATGTCCGCGAGAGTATCGACGCGGTGCTGCGTCACCTCGGGATGCAGCGAGAGAACTTCCAGAACGGTCTGCAACCCTTTCCCTCTCAAGTTGCGCCCGCTCATCGGGTTGTTGACGGCTCCGACGCGTAACGGCCGTCCGACCTCGCGCGGCAACTCGCCGCCGGCGGCGACGACCGCCGAAATCAGTTGCTCGCCGGCCATAGCCGCGTTGCCCTTGTGTGAGATCAATTAGGTGACTCTCGAATCGCGCGCCGCGGCCGAAAAATCCGGCGCAGCCGCCGGCGCACGCCCGGCAGCTTGCAACCATGGAGACAGCGGGCCGTCCGTTAGCCTGACGTAAACGCCCTGAAAGAAGCGGGCCAGCAAGATAACGGCGGAGATGACGTGCCAAAGAGCGACAACCAACAATCCCAGATCCGGGCGACCACAGAGCAGACTGATCGTCAGCACGATGAGCGACGGATTGCGTCGCGCCAGAACCAGACGGAAGCTCGAATCAAACGGCCGCCAGGTGAACATCGAGAAGCCGCCGAGAAAAACTGTAAACGCACCCTCTGCAAGTCGGCCGAAAATGTAGCCGGCCACCGTGGCAATGAGCACTTGTGTGAGTACGTCAGGCGCCATGGCGAAAGGCGTCGACGAAAGACCGAAGCCCCACGCGATGTACCAGAACGGTGGGTGGATGATATCGACGCCCTTGTCGAGCGCGTGCCCCAAGCGGGTCGAATCGATCGTCACGCGCGCCAATTTGCCGTCAACGGTGTCGAGAAACGTCATGAACCAGGCGAACACCAGGCCGGTTGCGAACCAGCCGAACGCGAAAAGCGCCGTTGCCACCAGAACGCAGCCGAGCGCAAACAGCGTGACGTGATTCGGGCGGATCCCGGTATTGGAGCAAAATCGAGTCGCCCAGCGCGCCGGGATCGGCCAGATGTACTTGGTGACTACGTCGGTGACGCCCTTGTACGAGCCGTCGAACAGACGGCGTTCGATCTCGTCCTTGTGTTCCGCGCGCAGCGGCAGAAGTAGCGGCGGTTCGGACTTCAACAGCTCTTCGATATATGCCCCCGAGAGTCCCTCGGCCGAGGTGCGCCGCAGTGGGACGTCGGTGTCCGCGCTCGTCTCCCCGAGCAGCAGCCGCTCGGCTGCAATCGCGTACGGAGCGCTCACATGCGCGGCGACCGGGACCCTCTGATTTGCGCTATTCGCTTCCAGCAAGACGTCATGAGCTTGGACCAGACTTTGGATGATCCGCTGGTCGTAAACGTAGTCGGCTCGTAGAAGGACGACAGACCGTTCGGCCACCGGGCTGTGTCCGCCGGCTGCGTCGACCCCGGCATTGCGCAATTGACGCTGGAGACGTTCGGTCGACGACAAGCCCCAGATGCGTATGGAGCACTCGCCGAGGATTCGAGGCCAGGGCGCGCGGAGGTCTTCTCTGGCAGTCGTCATCGCGGTGGCCCGGTACTTACCACGCGCGAATGATCAGGCAAATCTCGGCCCGGTCTCGCTTGCCCTTAGCAACCGGGGTGGTTCTGAACGCAACCGATCAGTCGAACTCGCAGACGCCCCAAGGTACCAACGTGTCGATGTTGGCGCTGTGATCACAGGTCGTGGGATCCGGCATCCCGTCCTCATCGACCATTCTCGGCTTCTTCTTCGTCAACAGGTCGATGCCGGCACCTTCTGGTTGGGTTGCGAGCTCGTTGTTCTCGAGATTCGCGTCGACGAACTTTCCGCCGCCCATCGTGACGACGACACCCGGACCATCGTTCAACTCAGCCGAAAGCTGCGAAATCCTCGGGCCCGTCTCGGCGCGTATCCCGACGCCGCCGTTGTCGTATGCAGAGATCTCCGTTCCTTTGATCTTGCGAGCCACGATGCCGTCGCCACCGTTGTCGCTCGCTTCGACACTCAGGCCGAAGAAGGCTCTTGTGGCAGTGATCCCGTTACCGCCGCACTGAGTGACGGTGACACCGCCATCTTCGCTGTCTGTCTTGAATCGGCGAGCGTGGATCCCGTCGCCGGCGGCGCCGTCGATCGCTACATCGGTAGCGACGACGCGCTTGGCATCGATACAGTGCGAAGCGCAGATGTCGATGTTGCTGTTGACGATCTCGAGACGGCCCCCGCCCATTGCTCCGATACCCACATTGCGGATCTCGACGTTGTCGATGCGAGCGCGGCGGTGGAAGCGTACGCCAGCCTGCGTATCGCCAAGCGGCGTGGCGCCGAGGATCAGCCCACGCGGGCCTTCGGCATCGTCGACCGCACAACGCATGCCGGTGCAATCCACGCCCACCGAACCACCTTCAAAGGTGAAACCCTGCAGTTTCAGCGTTCCCATATTCTCGACGATCACCGCCGGCCCGGTGGTCGGGCAGACCAAATCGTTCAACAACACGCCAACGTCGCCGCTGGGAACCGTTTGACCACAGGTCGTAATGTCGACCGCCGACGCCGTGCCAACGAACAGCACGACGCTGAATGCGCTAGCAATCAAGGATCGCATGGTGTCCTCCATTGAACTCGCCAAAGTGGAATGGTTCACACCTGTCTTGGCTCGAGTCCGCTTCTCGTCAGACATACCCCGATGCATGTCTTCGTCGCGAAGTTTTGAGACGAGTACCTAAGCGGCTGCGCCGCAGCTGTCTGCGGGTCCGTTCGCCGTCCGCACTCCGGAGGCCCTGCGGCGGACGTGTTGGCTCACTGCGGGCTGCCCTCGCTGCGGCCTCTGACAACATGTTGTTATCTGCCGTCCGACAAGCGTTTAATACGACCGCAACGATTGCTGTGTCAACGCTGAATTCCGCGGCAATATCAACCGCCGTTGCGAGGGGATGGACCTGGCTTCGATCGTCGTGGACAACCGAACCGTTCAACCGCCGGTTGTCTTCAGCAACGACGGCCGCCTCGGCAGATGGCGCAGTCCCATCCAAGCCAGGGCCGCGAGGTGGCTCGCAACGGTCCTTGCTGGTTGACGTTTTCCACTTTCCGTCCACCATTGGCCGACGAACGCCACCATCCCGACCAGCGCATGTCCATAAATTGGCGCAGCCTTGGCGTCGTAACCGGCTTTGCGGAATTGCGAGGTGAAGATCTCGCCGACGCGGCCTGCCAGATCGTACATCAGCGCCGGCATCTCACCGCTGCGCTTCGACTCGGGCAAGTCACGCAGCAGGACGGCGAATCCGTCGGGGCGCTCCTCGACGTAGGTGAGAAACGCAAGGGCTGCTTGCTCCAGTCGCTGGCGCGGCGAGCCGTCCGATAGCGCTTGAACGATGCAGCTGACGATGTGCTCGACCTCGCGGTCGACGATCACCGCGTACAGCCCTTCCTTGCCGCCGAAGTGCTCGTACACGATCGGCTTGGAAACCTTGGCGCGCGCGGCGATTTCCTCCACCGAGGTCGCTTCGTAACCGCGCTTGGCGAAGACCGAGCGCCCGACCTCGATCAGCTGGGCTCGGCGTGCCGCGGCCGTGAGCCGCTCTCCTCACTGCAAACCCATCTTGACAACGATACTACGCTGCCGTAAGTTACGCAAACGTAAGCTACGGCAACGTTACCGTAGGAAAAGGAGCGTATGACCCTCAGATCCTCGACACCGAGCAGGCCGCGGCTTTCCGCCGTCACCGACCTGTTCGCCTGGCCTTTGCGGACTTCGCACTACCTGGAGCTGGTGAACCCGCTGTGGACGACACACCGGCTACACGCCCGCGTCGTCGAGGTGTGGGACGAAACCGCGAACGCACGGACACTCACGTTGCGTCCCGGCCACAACTGGCGCCGGCATCGTGCAGGACAACACGTCCGTCTCGGCGTTCCGATCGGCGGCCTGCAGCACATGCGCACGTACTCAATTTCTTCCCCTCCCGAGCGAAATGACGAGTGCATCACCATCACCGTAAAGGCCATGCCCGGAGGACGGGTGTCCCAGCACCTGGTGCGCAACGTCGTGCCAGGCACCTATTTGCCGCTTGGCTTGCCTCAAGGCGAATTCACCCTTCCGGACGCCGTCCCCGTGCGTCCCCTGTTCATCACCGCTGGCAGTGGCATCACCCCGATCATGAGCATGCTGCGCAGCTCGCTGACGCGCGGCAACTTTCCCGACACCGCACATCTCCACTACGCGCCGCACTCTTACGACGTCATCTTCGGCAATGAGCTGCAGCAGATTGCCGCGGACCACTCGCGCTACCGATTGACCTTGGTCCACACCCGCGAGCTGGGTGAAATGGCTGCCGCACGGCGCCACTTCACCGCCGATCAATTGAACCGCGTCTGTCCCGATTGGCGCGAGCGCGACACCTATGCCTGTGGGCCGCAGGGTCTCCTCGACGAGCTCGAATTCCATTGGCAGCGGACGGGAATCGCGCACCAACTACACCTCGAGCGCTTTCATGCGCCTTGGGCAGAGCTTGGCACTGTGGTCACCGGCGGGCGTGTGCGGTTTGCCAAGAGTGGTCGCGTTTCGGACAGCGACGGTCGCATGAATCTCTTGCGGCTCGCGGAAGATGCCGGGCTCAACCCGCCGCATGGATGCCGTATGGGCATCTGTCACAGCTGCGACGCGACCCTAATCTCAGGCTGCGTCCGCGATCTGCGCACCGGCAAGGTCGTCAACCAACCCGGTACCGTCCAGCTCTGCGTCAATGCCGCGGCGGGCAACGTCGAGCTCGATCTTTGATTTTGAGGAGGACCAATGTCGTTTCCAACCCACTTGAATGATGTCGCGGTCGCGGAATTCGGCCGCGAGCTCGACACCATCCGCGACGAAGTCATGGCGAGTCGCGGCGAGCACGATCGGCGCTACTTGCTGCGATTGATCAAGATCCAGCGCGGACTGGCGCTCGGCGGGCGCATCGTCATCTTCGCCAGCCTCGCACTCCTCCCCCGCTGGGGGCACGCGCTCTCCGGGTGGGCGTGGTTCCTTCCCGTCATCGGCCTCGGCACCTTGATGCTCGGTCTCGCCAAGATCCTCGAGAACATGGAGATTGGCCACAACGTCATGCACGCGCAGTGGGACTGGATGCACGACCCGGACATCCAGTCGGGCACCTGGGAGTGGGACATGGTCTGCCCGTCCGATCAATGGAAGCACTCGCACAACGTCGTCCACCACACCTGGACCAATGTTATGGGCAAGGACCGCGACGTCGGCTACGGGATGCTGCGCGTCAGCGAGCAGCAAAGATGGCACCCCTCATACCTCTTGCAACCGCTCTCGGCCGTCCTCATGGCGGTCTTGTTCGAGTGGTTCATTGCGATGCACGACCTCGAGATCAACCGTGTGCTTGCGGGCAAGCGCGACAGCGCGCAGCTCCGCCCAATGTTGAGACGCATCGCCGACAAGGTCGCGCGCCAGGGATTGAAGGACTACATCCTGTGGCCGCTGCTCGCGGGCCCGTTTTTCTTCTATGTGTTCGCAGCGAATGTCCTCGCCAATGTCATCCGCAACGTGTGGGCCTTCGTCATCATCTTTTGCGGCCATTTCCCGGCTGGGGCGCACTACTTTCGTCCCGACGAGGTCGACGGTGAAACAAGGGCGCACTGGTATGTGCGGCAGCTGCTCGGTTCATGCAACATCGGCGGCGGCAAGCTGTTTCACGTCATGTCCGGGAATTTGAGCCACCAGATCGAGCATCACTTGTTCCCGGACATGCCCAGCAACCGCTACCCGCAAGTTGCGCCGCGCGTGCGTGCGCTGTGCGCGCGCTATCGGTTGCCGTACAACACCAGGTCGCTGAGTGGACAATTCGGCTCGACGATGTGGAAGATCGTCAAGTTGGCCGTGCCTTCAACACCATCCACTGGGGTGAAGAGGCCGATCTCAACTGTGCTTGCCCACTGACTCGGTTGCGGAGTCAACCTGTCCGGCCCGGAGGTGAGTCAGTAGTCCATCCGGCGGAGGCCCGCCGTGGCTGCGACGGCAATCGTAGCGACCGGTACGAATGCGCCGACGATAGGCGGCACGCCATAAGCGATCGCGAACGTTGCGAACGTCTCGGCAAAGATCTGGAAACCGATTCCGATCAACGCACCGACGACGATTCGCTGTCCAAGACGCGCGGTGCGCGAGCCCGTGAGCACCAACGGCACGGCCAGCAAGACCATGGCCAAAGTCACCAATGGGAACGCGGCTCGATTCCAGAAGGCGAGTTGCAAACGCTGTGGATTTTCCCCGCGCCCAACCAGGTCGCGGCTCGAACGGCGCAGCTCCACCATCGAAAGATATTCCGGGGGCAGCGAAAGCAAACGGATCTGCTTCGGCGTCAATGAAACGTCCCACTCGCGCCGCTCCGCGTGCTCGCTGACCACCCCGCCGTCCGTCACCTGATTGTCGATCAAGTCTTCCACGTGCCAGCGCTTCTCCTCGTAGAGAGCGTCGCGCGCGTAAGAGAAACGCTTCAAGACGTAGTCCGCGTCAAACTCGTAGACGTAGACATCCTGCAACGCGCCTCCGGGATTGGGATGCCTGGCATTGATGAAACGGCTGCCGTCGCGAGCCCACAGCCCGTTGGCGCTGGTCATCGCCTTGCCGGCCGAGAGTCCGACGGAGCGCTCGCGGCTCGCACGCTGCGCCAACGGCGCGGCGATGAGCTCACCGAACAGCACGGCCACGACGATCAATCCCACAGCCGCCTGCAAAGCGGAACGGATTGTCCGCATTTTGGAAACACCGGCAACCCACATCGCCACCAGCTCGTTGTTGCCCGCCAACGTCCCTAGCGCGCTGACTCCGCCGATCAGCGCCGCCGCCGGAAACAACGTGTAGGCCTCGGCTGGCGCGGTCAGCAGCGTGAACCACGTCGCCTGCATCGCGCCGTAGTCACCGACCCCGACCTCGCGCAGCTCCTGCATCAGATTGACCATGCTGAAGATGGCGACCAGCGCCAGGAGAGCAAACCCGGAGTGCGTCGCCACGGTGATGGCGATGTATCGATCGAGGGTTCGCATCAGAAGCTCGCTTCCGCCACTGAAGCTCGACTGTTCGGTCGACGCAGCCTTCGGATCCATTCGCCTTCCCAAGCCAACAACAGCAGGATGCAAAGCGCGCACGCCGCATGCGCGACCCAGACGCCCGGAAACGGAGCGAGGGTTTGCTCCTCGACCCAGATCTTCGTCGTACCCATTGCCTGGCGATAGGCAACGTACAGCGCGATCGCCAAAAGAAAACGCCCATATCTGCCGGCCCGCGGCTCGGCACGCCCCAACGGCAGAGCCAGCAGCGCCAGCAACACGGTCGACACCGGCATGGCGACGCGCCATTGCAGCTCGGCGATGTCCACCGGGTCGACCGACGTCAGCAAAGCCAATGACGGGCGCGCCTTCTCTTCCGGCTCCTCGTCCTCGATCGCGTCAGCTGTGCGCAACGTCAGCTCGCCGTATTGGGTGATCTCAGTATCCGGCAGCGGCGGTCGAATGTCGTAGCGATAACCGTCGATCAAGCGGAGATAGCGTTCTCCCAGCGTCCCCTGGCGCACTTCCGTTGCGCGCGCGGCGACAAAGATCGAAACCTTTTCGCCGCGTCGCTGCTGGACGAAAACGTTCTCGAGGTACGCCGGATCGTCCTTGGCGCGACGTTCGGCGAACAGTACCTGCTCATCGCCAGCGCCGAGCTCGTAGAATCGACCCGGCGTGACATCCTGAACGCCGGCGGAGCGCAATGCTCCTTCCTGCACTTCGTAGAGTTGATTCGCGGCCCACGGTCTCACACCGAACGACAGAACACCGACGACAGCCGCGGCGAGGATGGAAAGTCCGATGACGCCGCCATGCACCTGCAGCGGCGAAAGACCGCACGCCGACATCGCCGTCATCTCGCTATCACGATACAGCCTTCCGAGACCGATCAGGACTCCCAGGTAAAGGGCGACCGGCAGCAGCGACGGCAGCGCCACGATCGTGCGGAGGGCCAACAAGTGGATGACGACGCCGAGTGGAAAGGAAGCTTCGGTGGATTCACCCAGGAGACTGCCGAAACGTCGCAGAAGAAAGATGCCGACGACAATTGCCATGACGCCGCCGGCGTTCGTCAGAACTTCGCGAGTCGTATAGCCGGAAATGGTTCGCATCAGACACATCGACCGAGGGGTCGATCAGCCCTCCTTGCCCAGGCGAATACACCGTACGGCAGTCATTTGTGGATCGAGCTCGTAGATCAGCGGCACAGCGGTCGGCACTTTGATGCGCGGCGCCGCTTGTTCCGGCAGGTTCTCGATATGTTTGATCAGCGCACGCAAGGTATTGCGATGAGCAACAACGAGGACGCGTGCGCCGCCGCGGACCTCCGGCGCAATGTCCGATTCCCAGTACGGCAACGTTCGTCGCAACGTGTCCATCACGCTTTCGCCATTCGGCAGCTCTTGCGGGTTGGCGCCGGCGTACAAGGGGTCTCGGCTCGGACGGCGGGGATCGTCGGCCGAGAGCAACGGTGGCGCCACAACGAACTGACGTTGGCAGCGAATGACGGGGAGCAGTCCGTATCGACGAATCCCTTGGAGCAGCGAAAGTCCCTGCAAGGCACCATAGTGACGTTCGTTCAGTCGCCAGCTGGTACGCAGTGAGATGTGCTCCAGTCCCATCGAGGCCAGCAACATGTCCGCCGTTTCCGTCGCCCGCCGTAAAACGGAGGTGAAGCAGACGTCGAAACCGTAGCCGGCCGCCGCCAGCCGCGTGCCGGCGTCGCGCGCCTCCGTGATCCCGCGGTCGCTAAGGCCGACATCCGTCCATCCGGTGAATCTCTTGTTCCGGTTCCAGATGCTCTGGCCATGGCGAAGTAACACGACTTTGTACATACGCGCCGCAGCTCCGCAGGACTACCATGCCAACGCCCGCACCGACAGACTTGCGAGCCGCGGGCGGTTCGACCTAAACCTGCGCCGTGCCGGGACCTTCGATCGTGGATCCTCACTGAACTGAGACTCGCCCAGGTTCGAGCCACATGCACATCCACATCGTCAGCTGGAATCTTCACGGCGTACCGATCCTCGCGCCGCGCCGACAGGCTCGCATGAAACTCGCCGCCCTGCGCCTCCAAAGTATGCGCCCGGCGCCCGACGTCATCGTGCTGCAGGAGGTGTTTCTACCGGCAGACCTCGACATCCTGAAAGCGAGTATCGGTGACGACTACGTCACGGTGGACAACATCCCTCAACGTGAGTACCCGCCCTGGTTTCTGCCGCTCCTCAACCTGGCCGGCATCTTCATGCGCTTTCGCAAGAGCGGCCTGGTAGCTTTCGTTCACCGTCGCTGGGAAGTGATCGCCGACCGCTTCGACGAGTTCCACGTGCAGGACCTCGAGGTCAAGTTCTGGGAAGGCGACGGCTACGCGGACAAGGGCATGCAGCGGATTGATCTGCGGCACCGCCAAAGTGGCAACCAGCTCACTGTCTTCAATACGCATACGCAGTCATTGCGAAGGCAGCAGGACATTCGCAAGGCGCAGATCAGCCAGCTCGCCGCTGCCGCCTACGCCGTCGACCGGGAAATACCCGTGTTGATCGCCGGCGATCTGAACGTGCGACCCGAAGAGCCGTTGTACCGGATCATGACGCGCGATTTTCGCTGGCGCGATATGACGAAATCGGTCCCGACCTGCGGGGAACGTTTTGGGTATGTCGAGGATCCCGCCGAGAAAATCGCGCGCCGGCGCGACTACGTCTTCGCCCTCGCCAACGCCCATTGGCGCTTCAAAGGCAGTGCGCAGTTCATCTGCAACCTTGCCGAAGACGTGCCGTACTCCGACCATCACGGCCTCGATGCGCAAATCGAAATCGCACCTCGTTTCGACGCGGAGAACGGGCACGCTCGCTTGTCACTCCCGTCGCGACTGCCGCTTGCCATTCTCGCGTTGCAAACGCTGCGGGGACCGTCGACGCGGCGCGCATGGCTGCTGGCACTCGGCGCCGCGCTGTCGTTTCTTTGGCGATCGCCCGACGCCCAGCTGAAAGCAGAGCAGGAGCCTTAGTCGCTGCGCGCACCGGCTGCCGCGCGCAGACGTGGAATCTCCTCGGCCGACAGCGCGGTAAGGCTGCCGCCGATCACTCGGAAAGCATGGTCGGCCAGCTCCACCAGT
>Ga0187892_10008333_pt1 | contig 14232 bp, 11 predicted proteins | sample MA1701073metaG_FD_139345 | JGI IMG/M metagenome (GOLD analysis project Ga0187892, IMG submission 139345) | Bio-ooze microbial communities from a basaltic lava cave in the Kipuka Kanohina Cave System on the Island of Hawaii, USA - MA170107-3 metaG ... | reverse complement strand
TCCACGTCTGGTCGCACGCGATCGTCGAGGAGCAGTTCCACCGGTGGGCCGAGGAGAGCGTGATCGCGCTCATGGTCCGGGTCTACGCGCTGCCGTCGCCCGTCGTGCTTCCGTCGCTCGAGACCTACGCGGGCTGCAAGTCGTGGATCACGCTCGCCGAGCAGGTGCCGCTCGACGGCGCCCGCCCGGTGCTCTCCGACGCGGAATTCGAACGGCGTCTCGGCGAGGTGAACGCCGCCGTCGCGTAACGCCGTCTCGCGGGGCGGGCTCAACCTGATGAGACGTCCGAGGGAGCCGCCCGATGAACCGCCCCGATCCCACCTCCGGCGCATCCGATAGGGCGTGATGGCGGAGGAGATCCACCACCGTCGAGGCGGACGCCCCGATGCTCCGTGACAGCGCGTTCGGACATGCCGCGGGAGGGGTCCACGAAATTATTGGGAATCGGATCGCCCAATCAGATGCTCGGACACCAGGCCCATGGTCCTGGTCTTGGTTGTATCATTAGGAGTAGTTCAAATTCCTCCTTCAAGGAGCGGTCATTCCGATGAAGCTGTCCGGCGCGTCATGGTCCTATGAAGGGGCTCGCCAATTCTTTTGCCTTGTTCTTGTGGCCGGCGCGCTTTCCGGACAGGACGAAGTTCTACCCGAAAATCTCCCTCTGGTCCGACCCCTCCGCGGAACGGTCAGGATCTGGCGTCCCGGGAAGAATACCACGGAAGCCGTCAAGACCGAGATCAAGGTCGCGAAGCATGATCGCTTGGGCACCGCCGACGGCGAGTTTGCGGCCTTTTCCACCCTGGGCGATACGGTGATCAGTCTCAGGGGAGTTCAGGCAGGGAGCGACCGGGGGCTTACTCTCGAGCGATCGGCAGCAAGGCTGGTCATGAAGATCCACGAAGGCAAACTCGTTGTGGAGTCCTTTGAAGCCGAGATTCTGGTGGAGACAGCTCAAGGCCGCGTGGAAGGAAAGGCCGCTTATTTTCTCGTGGAGGTGAAGGAGAACAAAACCCGTGTCGTGGCCATTGATGGAACGCTGACATTCTCCAATTCGATCGGCGCCGTTACCCTTCAACCGGATCAAGAATCCTCAGCGGAGAAGGGGGCCAAGCCAACCCCTCCAAAGACTGTGGACGCCCTCCCGGAATCTCAAGAGTCCGATGGTGCGATTTCTCCCGTCAATCTCATCAGGAACGCAGGATTTGAGGAGGGCCTGAAGGGTTGGCGGGCCGACAAGCTCCAGCCTCAGCCGCGGGCCGTCATCGACCAGACGGTCTTTCATTCAGGGAAAAGGTCTGCCCGGCTTGACGTGACGAATGCAACGCGTGACGTGCCGAAATCCAATTGGCTGGGCTTCACGCAGCCGGTTACACTGATCCCTGGAAGGCGCTATTTTCTCCGTGCCTATTTTCGAACCGAGACCCGGCAGGGCAGCATCGACCCGTTCCTGATCATCGGTGACGACAAAGAGATTGGCGTTGCTCGCGGTCTCGGTGCAGCCGAAAAGAAATGGATCCTGAAACGTCTCATCTTTACTCCAAAGTCCGCGGATTGCGGCGTCAGCGTCCAGTCCGAAATCCAGACTGAGCGCTTTGATTGCACGATCTGGGTCGATGACTTCTATCTCGGCGAGCTTTCCGACGCTCCCAAAGAGAAGGCGAAGTAAGCTCAACGCTTCCCGGACCAATCCTCCAGAAGCCGGGTGGCGGCCTTCCGCCTTGGCCATTCCGCAGTCGCGGCTTGGAGAGCCTCGCGAACGAAGATAATCGCATCCTCAATCCTTCCCTGAGCATGAGCCAGCTGGGCCAGTTCATAGAGAACCTCAGGGTTTCCAGGGTCCCGTTTCAGCGACTCCCGGAAGTCCGACATTGCGGCTTGCCAATCGTTCTTCCCCTTTCGCCCAAGGCCCCTGTTGGCGTACGCCTCAGGATAGTCAGGGTCGAGTTCGAGAGCGGTATCGAACTCCTGGAGCGCCTCGTCCGTCAGCCCGTTCAAGAGCAGGACATTGCCCAGATTGTTGTACGCTTCCGCATTAAGTGGCTGAATCCGAATCGCCTCTCGAAAATCCCTTTCCGCGCCCTCCAGATCGTGTCGAGCAACACGGACTGTCCCGCGGTTGTTGAGCGCCTCTGCAAACTCCGGGCGCCGTTGAAGCGATTGGGAATAGCTTTCCTCAGCGTCGGCGAAACGACCGAGACTGTAGAGCGCCAAGCCCCGGTAACACAGGTAGTCGGGATTCTCCGCCTGAGACCTGAGGGCGGCGTCATAGTCTTCCAGCGATTGAGAAATGGACCCCAGTCCATACCGGACATGGCCTCTGGCTGCATGCCAGCTGGCGCGGATCTCCAGGCGGAGAGCTCGAGTCAGATGTCGCTCCGCTTGCGCGAACTCTTGCAAATGATACTCGGCATAGGCGGCCAGGACCTGGGCGCGGGCATCCCAAAGGTTCCTGGTAACATAGGGAGTCAAGCACATGAGGGCTTCGGGATATCGGCCCTCACCGTAGGCAAGCACTCCTTCGAGGTACTGCCGTTCGTCTCCTTCGAGCCCGGCCGTTTGACGGACCGCGCGGAGTTCTGCTTCCCCTTTTTCCCTCCACCCGCGATCCTCGGTAGATTCAGGTCCTAACCGACCAAAGCGGATGCGACCTCGACTGGCCCTGGCCCCCGGAGCTCTCCTCAGCCGCGCATAATTTCCCACGTAGTATTTTCCCCGCTCGAATCGAGCCGGCATGAAAGTGGGGTCTTTGCGGAGAGCCTCCGACCAGGCGTCCTCTGCTTTGGTTCCCTCGCCTGACATCAACCAGCATCGACCGATCCAGAGCCAAGGATCATTTTGATCCGGCGAGATCGCCTGCGCCTGCTTGAATTGCTCAATCGCCTTCGCCAGAAGATCGCCCGTCAACTCGCGGTCGAACGAATCTCCTTGCGCGACTCCAAGGGCTCGATTCCAGTACTCCATGCCCCGGTGGAAACGAGCCTGATAGTTATCCAAGGCCCGCGAGGTTCGGAGAACAAGCGAGATGGAAGCAGTCAGAATTGCCGCAATTGCAAAGGCAGCGCCGACGGCCATCCGATGCCGACCGATGGTCTTCCTGAGGCGATACGGAATTCCTGGAGGATGCGCTTGGATAGGTTCTCCGGCCAGACATCGCGCCAAGTCCTCCGCGAATGCACATGCGGATGCGTATCTCCGCGCGGGATCTTTCTCCAGCGCACAAAGACATATCGTTTCCAGCTCGACAGAGATCTTTGGATTGAGCAGTCTCGGTGGACGTGGACTGTCACGGAGGATTTTCCCGTAGAGTGCGCTCGTGGTTTCTCCCAGGTGAGGTGGCCTGCCCGCAAGGGCTTCATAAAGCATCGCTCCCAACGCGTAGACGTCCGAGGAAGGGACGATGTCTCGAATGCGGCCTTCGACTTGCTCAGGAGCCATGTAAAGAGGCGTTCCCAGGACGCCTCCGAGCCGAGTCATCTGCATCCCGACATCCAGAAAGTGAACCAGCCCGAAATCGACGACCCGGGGCTCGCCCTTGGCATCGATGAGAATGTTGGCGGGCTTAAGATCCCGGTGAACGATCCTGTGACGGTGCGCCTCTTCAAGGCCTAGCGCGACCTTCCGCAAAGTTTCCACCGCTTGCGGCAGACCCGCTCCCGGATCAAACCGGCGCCCTTCAATCAGTTCCATGACCAGATAGGGCCGACGCTCGCACTCTCCGGCCCCGTACACCGTGACCAAATTCGGGTGCCTGAGCCCAGCGGCCGCTTGAGCTTCCCGCTGGAATCTGAGCTTCGCGCTCGCGGAGGACTCCTCCGGCAGGATTTTTATGGCGACCCATCTTGAGAGTGCCCGATCCCAAGCTTTCCACACGCGCCCCATCGAGCCTTGCCCGATTTCGGCGATCAGCACATAATTGCGGTCGAAGATGCATTCGGGATCCACTTCCAGCACGTCCGGGGGTACGCTGGCGAAGGGTTGGGAAGAAGAGGGCGGGCGGTCGCGGATCATCATTTCATTCACGAGATCATGGAGTTGGCTTTGAGTCGCAACACCCTCTCTAAGAAGGATCACCTCCAGCTCAACGCGCGCCTTTTCGGCGGTTTCCAAGAAGGCTTTGAGCTGGGGAGCTGTGATGACCTTCTTTGCCAGCGCCAGTTCGCCGAGGCGTTGATTGCGAAACCCCTTTAGTCCATGATCAACTTGATTCAGATTCCAGTCCTCGGGAGGAACGGGGGTGGTCATGGACGCTACCTGGAGAAGAGATCCCGAAATTCCTGCAGAAGCTCTTCCCGCGAGATGACGGAATCGGAGACGCTTTCGACGACGATGTCATGAAGGCGCGCCCGGGCAAGATGTAGGTAATTCGTCACATCCTCCATTGAAAGGCCGAGCGACTTGGCCAGCTGCTCGTAGGTTGGGCGCCCCTCGGTGTCAGGGCGAAGCTCGTAGGCCTCATAGACCAGGAAGTAGATGCTCTTGCCCTCTTCATCGAGCGCACGCTTGAGCTTTTTCACGCTTTGAAAGAGCACGTCGCGAACCCACTGACGATCGAAAATCTCCTCCGGACCCAGTAGAGTCGTGTCATGCACGAGTCGCTGCGTTTCCAGTCCGGCGAGGTCGAGGGAAAGAACCTGTTTCCCGCCGCCCTGCTTCTCCGTTTTCCCGTTCCGATGCGCGTTCGCCAGAAAATGTCGAAGCGCCGATTTGAGAAAGTGTCGAAACCGGCCCCTTTCAGGCTCGTACTTGAAGAGGAGGTCCTCCTCCAGGATCCTGCAAAAGAACTCCTGCGTCAGATCCTTCGCATCCTCGACGGATTTTCCAAAGGTTGCGCGGATGGAAACGTAGACCGGGCGCCAATAGCTCGCACACAGCCGGCTGAGCAGCTCTCGTCGCGCAGGCGAATTTGGATCCGGAGTGGAAATCACCGTGGACCACGCGGTTTCGGGAAACTCGCCCCGGCTTCCTCCCATTCGCGTGTCGTTCATGGTCGTGACGAATCCTCTCGCGGTGATGGTCCAGTGGATTATACGCCGCCAAAGGACGCCCATGGGCCTCCCAGTCGCTGGAGCGTCCCGCCGAGGGAGGTCCGATAACAATCCTCGAAAGGGGCTATCCGGATGACTCTAGCCCGGGCTAGGGAGGGCTAGGGGCAATACCAGGCGGATAAGCTCATGACGCCATCTTCCTCTTGAGCGGGTAAGCGGACATCTTGATGCAGACGGCGCGGGGATTTTCCCGGCGACGCTGCGGGACGAGACAGAGGGAAATCGAGTGGAGCAGGTCATGGAAGATCGCCGGCAACCGGAGTGTCGGCGCGGCCGCCATCAGCAGGGCGGCCGAGCGGATGCGCTCCAGGCTGTCGACGAAGCTGATTCGAAGGGGCGCGGCGTGATGCTTGAGCGCAGCCTCCGTCATCAACGACCGGACGAGGTTGTAGGCCAGGACAAGGCCATAGGCTTCCTGCATGACGCGCCGGGACGTCTTGCACCGGAAGATCACGGGACGGTTCACGGTGGTGGCCCCGTACTGGTGAGTCTTGATCTCGTCCAGCGCGATCTCCTCCTGCCAGCGCTCGGCGTAGAGCATCACCAGCTCAACCGTACGGTAGATCGACGGTTCCAAGAGCGAGGTGAAGAAGCGAAGGGGCGTGCCCTTGATGCGAGCGGAGATCTTCCGCACGACGACGGTTCGGGGAAGCGAGGGGCACCGACGTCTCAGGGCGCGAGGGATTTTCATCTCGACGAGGCGATCGCCCGGTCCCAAGACGGCCAGAACACTTCCGATCATTCCGTCCTTGGCACGGATGAGGAAGTGCTCACCGGCATCGCGCAGGCCCAGCAGGAACTGCCAAGCGTTGAAATTGCGGTCCAGAAGCACCAGAGCGCCCTTGGGGATGTCGGCCAGCAGGCGAAGCGCCAGGGTGATCTCCCCGCGGCCATAAGGGGCCAAGAATGCGCCCAAGATAAAGCAAAGCTTCGCCGACACCAGGAACAGCGCCCTCATTTGGGGAAAGGCAGCCCGCCCCCGGCTCGCTCCCGGCAAACCGAAGCGGCGGCGGTTCTGGTCGCTGTCGGGGACCTTGAACGTCGTCCCATCCAGCGCCACCAAGAGCATGCCCTTCCAACTCATCGCCTCGCGGTACCTGTCGAGAATCCACGCGCGGAACTTCTCGACCAGCAACCGCAGTGGCCCGAACCCCACACGATCACGCGCCTCGGTGGCGGAGGTCGAGGTGGGCTCTTCGCCGCCGTCCCAGAGCGAACCGACGCCCAACACGTTGCCCATCCGGTTGAGGATGTTCTTGATCGAGAGATTCCGGTAGAAGGCCATCGCGACCACCAGCCAGACGGTCAAAGGAGCGGGCATCTTCCGCTCTCGCCTGGTCTGCCGATCGGAAACCTCAAGAGCTTCCGTGATCCACTTCGGGTGAAGCACCGAAGCGAAGACCTCGACCGTGAACGACTCAATCCACCCCTCAAGCTTTTCGAACGCACTGCCGATACTGCCCATAGCAACCCCCTCTCTTTGGCCGACTTTGCCTCACACAAAGTTATCGGCCAAAGGGAGGGTCTTTTTCCATCCCGCTTATCCGCCTGGTATTGGGGCTAGGGGAGACTGTCCAGCTCCTGGCCTACCTCGAATCCCGAAGGGTCAAGAAGGCGGAGCCTTCGCTCGTCGTCGTGCCGCGGTCGCTCCTCTTCAACTGGAGGGCCGAGGCGGCGCGCTTCGCGCCCAAGCTCCGGGTGGTCGAGCAGGTGGGGACCGGGAGAGGACGAGATGGGCGCGCTTTCGAGCGGGCGGACCTCGTCCTCACGACCTACGGGACGCTCCGGAACGACGCCCCGTTTCTGAAGGACATCGAGTTCGACTGCGTGGTCCTGGACGAGGCCCAGGCGATCAAGAATCGGGCGAGCGTCTCGGCCCATGCCGCGCGGCTCCTCAAGGGCCGGCAGCGCTTGGCCCTCACCGGAACCCCGATCGAGAACCACCTGGGCGAGCTTTGGAGCCTCATGGAGTTCCTGAACCCGGGGATGCTGGGGAAGGCGTCGGTCTTCCAGCAGGCCCTCGGGACGAGTGCGAGCACCGGAGCACCGACCCTGCCCAGAGGAAGCTTCTCGCCCGGGCGCTCCGGCCGTTCATCCTGCGGCGGCGGAAGGAGGAGGTGGCCCCCGAGCTTCCCCCGAAGGTCGAGCAGACCCTGTTCATCGACCTCGAGCCGGAGGAGCGGAGGCGCTATGACGAGCTCCGGGAGTACTACCGCCGGAGGCTGCTCAAGGACCAGGCGGGCTCGGACTGGAACCAGGTGAAGTTCCACGTCCTCGAGGCCCTCCTTCGGCTCCGCCAAGCGGCCTGTCACCCGGGGCTGCTGGACCCGTCCCTCGGGGCGGAGCCGAGTTCCAAGCTCGAGGTGCTCCTCGAGCGGGTGCGGGAGGTGACGGAGGAAGGCCACAAGGCCCTGGTCTTTTCCCAGTTTACGAGTCTCCTGGGGCTCCTGCGGAGGCACTTGGAGCAGGAGGGAATCCCGTACGTCTACCTGGACGGCCAGACGCGCGACCGGAGGAGCGCGGTCGAGCGATTCCAGGAGGAGCCGGATTGCCGGGTCTTCCTCGTGAGCCTCAAGGCGGGCGGGCTGGGGCTAAACCTCACGGCCGCGGAGTACGTCTTTCTTCTTGATCCGTGGTGGAACCCGGCGGTGGAGGCGCAGGCGATCGACCGCACGCACCGGATCGGGCAGAAACGGAGCGTGTTCGCCCTTCGCCTCGTGGCTCGGGACACGGTCGAGGAGAAAGTGATCGAGCTTCAGAAGTCGAAGCGCGAGCTCGTGGAGGCGATCCTGGGCCAGGAGGGGGGCCTCCTCCGGGACCTCACGCGCGAGGACTTGGCGCTTATCCTTTCGTAGAACGCCCGGCTACCTTGCCAGATACCACCTCCGATGATCTACCCGATTCCGGCCGTGCCCGAGGCGATCGAGGGCCTCGCCCGCGGCCTGATCGGACGCGGCTTTGGGGGCTATCCCCGAGCCGACAGCGGCGCGATACCGTTCCGCGTAGAAATCCCGGATCGAGCGCCTGCGGGCCCCATGGGTGCCCGTGACCTGGCCGCCCGCGGCCAGGACCGCCCGGCGATAGGCGGTCTGGTAAGCCCGCTCCCGGGCCAGGGGGCCGGGATTGTGGGCGAACCAGAGCGTGAGAACCTGGTGAAGGTCCGACGAGAGGGTGAAGGTCAAGGCCTTTCCTCCTTTGGCTCGCAGGGTCAGGCGATTCCCCTCGCCAAGGCAGTCACCGGTCAAGCGCTCGGTGACCGAGATGCTCCGGGCCGACGTTTCGAGCTGGAGCCGGGCGGCCAAATGGTAGGCCCGGGGCTCGTCCGTCCGGGCGAAGTGCCGGGCATCCCAATCCCGGAGGATGGCGACGACTCGATCGAGAACCTCCCGGCTGGGGGTTGCCCGGGTGGGTCCCGGGAGTTGGCCGAGCCTGGCGAGCTGGCGGATCTTCCAGCCGTACTTCTGCGAGAGCGCCGCGAAGGACTCCGTCTGCCGGGTCACGGCGCTCCCGAACTTGGCAAGCGCGCTCCGGCGGAGGTTGAGAGTTTTGACCGAGAGCCCCTGAGCGATGCCCAAGTCCATGAACGCCCGGAACTCCTTCTTGCCGATGTCCTCGAGTCGAGTCGCCCCATGCTCGCGCTGGGCGAAGTCGACGAAGTCCCGCAGCACTTTCTCGTACGTCCTCAACGTGTTTCCGCTGAAGATGAGCGGACGAAGGAAGTACTGGGGATCTTGGTGCTCCCTCAGTCCGCGCATCTTGAGCTCGAACTTCGTGGTCGTTCCGCGGATCGCCTGCCAGCGCTCGAAGGCGCCCCGCAGTCTGTCATGGACGTCCTGCCGCAAACTCGCCATGAGCCCTCCTTGACTCCGCGGGTCGGTCATAGAGTTTCCCCATCGTTTCCACCGGACGCACCCTTCGGAATTCGCGCGGTTTTCGTGTTCAGCGCCGGATCCGCCTCCGCGAATCCGGAAGAGACGGCGCTTTTTCGCTGGGAAAGCGCCGCAAAACCCTGCTGCGTGCCAAGAAACCGTCGGCTCCGCCGCCGTTTCCTGCACGCAGCATCGTCCCCTCGGGACCACGCGCGATCCCGCTTTCTTGCGGAGCCCGGGGACCGGGACCTCGGGCGGCCGGGGTGCATCGGTCCGGCCGCCGTGTGAGCCCCCCCGCTGCGCGGCCCATCCCCCTGGATCTCGGGTGAGGTGGTGTAGTCGCCCGGTCCGGGTTGGGAGGGGTGGGGAGGGGAGCAAAGGGAAAGGGAAAAGAGGGAAAAGGGGTAGTAGGACAGGCGCGGCAAGGTCGAGGCCGGGACTCGCGCCGCGAGTCCGACCCCTGCGGGGTCCGCCGCGGCCCGGCCGACCGGTCTTGGAAAGCATCCGCCTTCCAGCCCGTTCGGCCAGGCCGCAGCTACGGCCCCGACCCTGCCGCGCCGAAGGGACGCCCGTCCTCCCCGCGCAGCGGAGATACTCGCCTGATTGTGAAAGAGCGCTGGGTCGGCTACCCTACCGAGACCACCTCTCCGGTCTTGTAGAACAGCCGCAGGATTCGCGTTTTTTTGGGGCATCCCGCGCTCCTTTTCGTATCGGACCCCGTGGGGGGCGCCAACTGTGGGGAAACAGGATCGCCCAGTCTTCCGGCCACCGCTCCCACGGCAGCGAGGGGGGAAGGAGCCTCCCCTCCCAGGCCGTCGTCGTAGAACGTGACCTGCACCCGGCGCTTCTTCCCGTCGACGACAATCTCGTGGACGAACGCCCGGATGAACCGCTTCCGCTCATCCACCGTCCCGACTTCGAGCACGTCCTTCAGGTGGACCACGTAGTCCGCGGCCTGCCGGGCGAGGGCCTTGAGGTCGCGAGTGATGATCCCCTCCGCTCGTGAGGCGACCCGGAGCGCCCGAAGCTCGTTCTCCATCGCCTCGGTCTCCTTCCGGAGCTCCCCGACCGCTTCGTTCAGGAACGCCAGGTTCTCCGGCGACACATTCGCGACGAGGAGCTTGGCCTTCTCCTTCTTCTCGGCGATCCTCCGCTCCAGGTCCTGGATCTCGCGGTCGCTGTTGGAGGTGGCGTGCTGGCCGGCGGCGAGGGCCTGCTCCAAGGCCTTTTCGAGTTCCGCGCGACTTCCAAAGAGCGCCCCCTGGCCGAAGATCCGCTTCTTGATCTGGTCGATCATCCAGGTTTCGAGGGGATCGGCCGGGACCAGATAGCAGCGGCAGACGGTCTTCCCCCCCATGTGGTAACCGCTGTCCATGTACCGGCGGATCTTGCTGCGCCGATCCGTGTCCCCCTGGAACCGGTATCCGCAATGGGCGCACTTCATCAGGCCGTCGCCCGAGAGAAGGTAGGCGGACCGGGTTCCCGAGCCCTCGAGCTTCTTGGAGCCCAGCTTGTCCTCGTCGAGTTTCTCCTGGGCCTCCAACCAAACGGCCTTGTCCACGATCCCTTCGTGGCAATCCTCGACGAGAATGCACTCCTCGACCGGCCGGGACACGTACTCCTTTCCCGGAACGTCCTTGCGCTCGATGATGGGCGCGTAGCCGGTCTCGGTCTTCTGGATCGTAAGCCAGTGGTGCTTCCCGTCGCTCTTGCGCCCGTAGACGAGCGCGCCCTTGTAGGCCGGGTTCACGATGATGCCTCGAACGCTGGTGTGGAGCCACTTTCGCCCCCTGGGAGGCGGAACGCCCTTCATGTTCAACCAGCTCGCGATCCGGCGCAGTCCCCACCCATCGTTCGTGAACTTCTCGAAGATCTGGCGGACGATCGCTATGAACCTTGGATCGCCGGGGACCAGCTTCACCCGGTCGCCCTTGAGCTTGTCCGAGTAGGCCGAACGACGCTTTCCCTTGTCCTCGATCGGCCGCAGGGTCTCGACGAGCGTGCCGTCCGGACTGCGCTTTTCGACGGTCTTGTCCGGCCTCGTCGTGTACCGGTACTTGGGCTTTCCGTCGGGATCGTGAGTCATCCGATCGAAGGCGTAGGGCGCCGACCCGCCGGGCCACCAGCCCTTCTCGGCGAGCGAGCAGCCCGTCCGCAGGCCGTACTTCGAGAGGTTCACGCTGTAGTCGTAGGCCTGCTCGCTCTTGATGATCGCCTGGACGAAGTCGGCGATGTTTCCGCGGCTGCGGATCTTCTCGGTGACGGAGTAGAACTCGTAGCCGTACTTCTCGATCTCGACGAAGTAGGCGAAGATCTTCTTCGAGTCGTCGAACCGGCCGAAGCGCGAGAGCTCGTAGACCAGGATGGGGATGAAGTCGGCGTTCGACCGGACGGGGTTCGGATGGGTCCTGACGTATTCAAGGACGGCGAGGAGTCCGGGCCGCGTCTCGTCGTGCCCGCGGAGCCCGTCGTCCTCGAAAGTGGCAATCACCTTGCTAAGGCCGAGCGCGGCGCGCTCGAGCGAGAGCACCTGCTCCTGGTCCTCGAGGCTCGCGTCCTGGGCCTCCTTCGAGCAGCGCTTGTAGACGAGGCACCCGTCGCTCTTCCAGAGCCGCTGCACGTTCCGAATCATTAGTTCATCCTCCAGTAGTCCCTACGCCGCCTTTCGTTCCGGGGGCGAACCCACCCCACGCCCGACTGCATACCGTACGAGGAGGCGGGCCAGCATCTTCCGCGCCTCAACCCGTCGAGCCGCCGCCTCCGACGCCGGAGGTCCCACCAGGGACAGGACGGCGTATCCATCTTGAGCCTCCCTGGCAACCGATTCCGCATGACGGTCTTGATTCTTCGATTTCAGGCACGCAGGAGCCAAGCCAGCATCAGCTGACCGTCGCTCCGGCGGACGACCGGCTTTAGCCTGATCGTGGCCCGGTGGAGGAACCCTCCGGAGGCGAGGGGCGGCAGGCGCCTCGCCGTTTTCAGGTGGTCCAGGAGGGGACTGCGGACGGACGGGGACAAGGGATAGGTTGGCGGGTAGGGGTGCTTCGTAACGGGCCTCGTTCTCGGAGGACGCCCCCACGGGACCGGGGCGTCGATCTCGGCCGCTACCGCCTTCTATAACCGTCCAGGCCGGCGAAGGTTCGTGGAAATCTCTAGCGGCCTCGCGAATGCGCCTCTGCTGCTTTCCCATGCCGAATCTCCTATCTCGAGACGTGGCTGGGATGCAGAAGCGTGGCCCCGAAGGTTACCCGACTTTGCCTTCCCCAATCTAAAGCACATGGGATCGCCCGATTGTTAACACGAATCGTACGGTCCTACGCCACCCGGTTCCGTTGCAACGCCTTCCTCAGCTCCTCCATCTTGTCCTCCGCCCGCTGAGCGTGGACCCGGGCCGCCCCCGGTGTCGTCCCGGCGCACCGGGCGGCCTCCTCGTGAGTCATCCCCTGCGCCGTGGCGAAGAAGACGGCTTGCTGCTTCTCCGAGAGGACTTCCTTCACCTGGGGGACCGCGACCTCGAGCTCTTCGCTCATTTCGGCCCGCCGGGCGGGGTCATCCTCCTTGGCGGTTTCGACCTTGAGAAGCTCCTTCGCGCCCTCCTCGCCGGTCAGGATCCGGCGGTCTCGGCGCCACTTGAGCCAGAGCTTCTTCCGCATCCCTTCCCGGAGGAACCCGATCCAGTCGTTGTTCTCCGGCGGCGCCTTGAGCTCCCCATTCAGGGCGGCCTGATAGGCCTCGAGGGTGACGTCGGAGAATGCGTCCTCGGGGTCGTACCACTTCCGGCGGGACCTGCCGGGGAACTTCCTGAGCACCTCTTCGCGGAATCGGAAGAGCTGGGCGAAGAACTCCTTGCAGGCGGCCTCGTCGCCTCCCCCGCAACGCGCCAGGGCTGCGTTGACGGCCTGGATACGGTCATCCGATTCGGGGCTGGAATCCGGTTCGCGCAGCCTCATGGGGGTCATCTCCTTGCGTTCTGGCGATCCACACGACCGATTGTCATCGAGCCCTCCATTCTTGAAGGCGTATTCACCCCCCAAAGGGCACGCGGAACGGCGAGAATAGTCTCTCGATTTTCCTCCGACGCGGTCGTCCCTGCGTCCGTCATTGCGGCCCTCCACTCTTGAAGGCGTGCTCACCCCCCGAATGCGACGAGGAATGCCGAAAATGGATCCGAAGACCATCGACCGTGCTCGGGCGTGCCGGTCAAGTTTCCTCATCGAATCTCCCCGTCGGTCCAGCACGGATCCCCTACCTGAGGGGTCCCTTGACCCCCTCGATCGGAAGAGGAACCTCCGGGTATGGGTGATTATGGGTTAGAGGTCGGAACGGGCGGCCGGCGTGATCGGCAGAATCCCGCGTCCCGCCTGAACTCCCGGCCCGATCACCGGTTTATAGCCGTGGTGGGTGAACCATGGCCGAAGCTCCGACGGACTACACGAGCGATCGGGATCGGACTCGCTTGAGCGAGGTGGAATGCGAGTGCCTCTTCGACAGGCTCTTCCCGGGCGGGCTTGCCGGACGGGACGTTCTCCTCGAGGTCGCTCCCGGGGGCTGGGCGGAGTCTCCCCTCGTGCGGGTCTTCCACCCGACGCTGGAACAAACCTTCGCGGAGCTGATCGATTTTCACGAGAGCCTCGAGCGCCTCCGGCTCCGCCGGTCCGGCGAGGTTCCGAAGCCGCCCCCGACCTTGGAAGATGCAAAGGCGAGTTGGCAGTCCCTCAGCAAGCCCGTCTATCCGGAGAGAGAGTGCGCGGAACTGCTGGGGATGTGCGTCTGGGATGTCTTCTCGGACAATCACGATGTCCTTGGGGCGGACGGCCGTCTCGTGGACCTGGGCTCGTTCCGCGCCGCAGCGGCCTTCATCGCCGGACGGATGAGCCGAGATCTTCGGGACTCCCCCTACGACTACCTGGATTTCTACCTGGGGCCCGTCGTAATTCGTCGCCGGGCGGACCTGTCTCCCGTCTATCGGACCCTCTTCCGGCGCATGCGGGCGCTCGGGCTGGACTGGATCTACTGCTTCCCCCGGCTTCGCTTGGTGACCCTTCGCGACCCCCGCCGAGGACGACGTGCCGATGGAGAAGTACGACCCCTCGGACTCAATCCAGCGCGAGGAGGAAAGGCATCGGGCCGCGCAGGAGATATCCAAGCTCGAAGCGGATCTCGAGGAGGCTCACCTCGAGGCGGTCCGCGAGGCTCAAAGGAGCGATCCCCCGCCGATCGTCCGCTCCTACCGGGACGAGTACGGCCGCCTGCCGCGAGGATGGCCGCCGGAGGCGTGACCTCGGGCATCCCTTGCCCTTCCGCCGAGCCCGCCCGTC
>Ga0187892_10008332_pt1 | contig 14233 bp, 4 predicted proteins | sample MA1701073metaG_FD_139345 | JGI IMG/M metagenome (GOLD analysis project Ga0187892, IMG submission 139345) | Bio-ooze microbial communities from a basaltic lava cave in the Kipuka Kanohina Cave System on the Island of Hawaii, USA - MA170107-3 metaG ... | reverse complement strand
CTGCTGAACACGATCGCGGCCACACGACCCGATTATCCCCCACTGCAACGACTTGCGGATGAGGCACGGAGGTTTCACACCTTTTATCGTGATGTGCTACCCGTGGGAAAACACAGCAATCAACCGCAACAGCTCGGTTGGTTTCTGCCGCGTCGGTTACAATCACCGTTCGCACCCGATCAGGCGACAGCGATACCACAACAGCAGGTGAGTGAGATCCGCTCCCGACTTCCGAACGCGCTGTTTGTCCCACTGCCTACCGCTGCCGCGAATGCCCACGTGTACAAGCTGCCTGCCCGCTCAGGCCCCTCACGATTGCGCCTTGTCGTGGAGAACCGTTCGCTCACCAGTGTCCATGAATTCTTTGTCCAGTACGACCGGCAGCCGGCCGTACGTGCCTTCGTCGGTCCTGGCCTCGAATTGCCCGTATCCCATTACACCCCCTCTGAGATGGACACAGAACTGCATGCCGTCGCTGGACAACGACAACAACCGGAGGTAACAACTCCCCGCGCCGAGGCATACGAACGCTGGATACCCCAACCATTCCTCCAGGTTGGCATGGTAGAACTCTCGCTTCCTATGGACGTGACTGAAGTCCGGCTGTGGAGAACAGGGGAAGACTCCACACCAATCCAGGTCGCCCTCCAGTACACCGCCGGAAAGCCGTACCGCTTGAGTGAGATGGAGTACCTTGGTCTCGTCCAATACTTGGGTGGAACCGAGGGAGTGAAGAGTAGCTTTCTTGCTGTGCTCACAGACGAAAATTTTCCCGAGGACACTACTGTGCGGAGTTTCACCTCGGAACTTATGAACCATTGGGTGCCGTTCGTCCGATTTCTCAGAACGCAACAAAAGACCTTCACGGCAACAGTCGCTCCCCTTCGTCCGCCCGGCTCGTCGTCGGCTCAGCCGCTGACCGATACGGAACAAGTGGCGTTGGTAGCGAAGGCCCAACGATTGGAACAGTCGGGCCAGTGGGTCACTGCGGTAGAGGTCTGGGCTCAACTTGTCTATGCAGGTACTGGCGACCGTCGTCGCCAGGCACTGTTTGGACGAGTCCATGCACTTCTGGAAATGGGCGAAGCTTTTCTCGCGGAGCAACAGCTTCGTGGCATGATGCTCTACGATCAAGACAAGACCGCGCAAACTCAAGCCCAGGCACAGCTCATCCAACTCTATCAAGAACCTGCTGACTCAGAAGCGCTGCTAACACTCGCCGCGGCGATGACCTTGCGCACCCCGACCAGCGCGGCATTTGACTTACTCCTTGAGGCGCTCATCACTAATAGTGAATGTGAAATGGGGTTGATGCTCGGCCTTGTCATGCCCGAGACCAAGCAGAAGCTACCTCTGGTGCTGCGTGCAACCTACCAACTGCAGTGGTGGCAAACATTCGACCGCTTCATGGCCGAGGTTACAGAAGAAGACCAGCGCTCCTATTGGCAAGGGTATCGTGCGGTGGCCCAGGGGGATTATCAACGCGCTCTCGCCTCTTTCCAGCGCGCCGGGGCGTTGGGAACAGGTCTCGCTGAGTCTCTGACAACCGGACGTGCGATTGCCAACGACTTGTCCGCTGCCGCTCCTACCATCCGCGCGCAGGCGATCTTGGCATGGGAGCGCTGGTCCGCTCGTCATCCAGGACCGCAGCAGTGGCAGGTCGATGAGACCGTCATTACTGATTATCTGGGGACCGCCCGTGTCTACAGTATTGATCGAGATCTCTATGCCCAATTCTATACGGGGACGCGGCAACGGCCGGTACAACTGCATGTCTTGGGTCCTCTTCGCCTCAAACTCGAAATCAGACCACTTCACCCGCAGGAAACTACACCACCACTCGATGATTGGCTCTACATCCGTGAACCAGGCCAGCTTCGGGTGGTTCCCATTACCAATAATCTGCCCTCCTCCGGATTAACACTGGTTGAAGACCCGACAATGAAGTTGGGAAGCCGCATCTCAACCGACGTCGATTTAGGCCCTGGCCTGCATACGCTGACGATCTTCGCAGCGAGCACCCCAATTCTCGTTCGGGCACACGTGCAACAGCCTGAAATGGCGCTTCCCGTGCTACCTCAGTTCTCATGGCAAACGCTGAGTGCGGTGTGGAACGATGCAGGAGTTACCCGAACGGCGACAGACAACGACAGGGCCACAACACTGAAGAGCCTCGATTCTGTGCTCGCCGCTCGCTTGGCGTTACGATTCGGGGGCCCGTTCGCTCCTTATGCCTCCATCCTCCGTGAACGCATCGGCACGGCAGAGCAGCTCACCTCAGAAGAGCGCGTCTTAGCACTCTCTATGAGTGAAAAGAATGAGCGACAATGTGAGACCTGGACACAGCCACAATCTCCAGCCTCGCCGCAACTGCGAGAAGCCGTCTGCCTGGCGGAAGGAAAACTCGAGCACCTCCTTACGCTTCCCGTCGGGGAAGGAGATACGGCGATCCTGCAACGTCTGACCTTACTACTCATGTTCGCAGAAGAGCACCCACTCCAGCGCACGCGTGCACAAGCGTTAGGAGATGCGTTGTTTGCCGCGCACCCGCGTACCGCCGGTCTCCAAACGTTGCACACCAGGCTGACGCGGGATAGTACGTGGACCCCGTTGTCCGCCGTCCAGAGCAGTGCTGGCTTACGTTCGGTCGAAACCCAAGGCTGGCAGCCGGAAAGCCCGACGCTTCGTGTTCGTCGCGCTCTCGCCCCACCCCTACAAGCAGGTGAATATGTCGCGTCTGGGCAAGGACGCTTGGGGCTCTCATTGAAGAACCTTGAACCGACCACCCTGCTGCTCGATCTCTCCGTCGAGGATGTCGAGTACCTGACGCCGATGGGCCAGACCGCCCTCCTCCAGATTGATCAAGAATCCGAACGAAGAATCTCTCTCCCTGTCCACGCGCCCACATCTGCCCTCCAACTTCCGATCACAGCTGGACAACACACGGTGAGAGTGTCTCTCGCACAGCCCATTGTCAACCAGTTCCTCCGGGTTCGCATACGAGAACAACGACCACGGGACGGGTCTCGCACGCTGACCTCCGCTGTGGTGATGACAACGCAGCGCACCTATCAAGTGGCAACACACCAGGAACCCCTCCGATTTAGCGTGAAAGGGCCAACATGGCTGCGGATTGATGAGCTGCGTGGCAGTACCATCGCGAGCCGCACCCAGTACGTTGGTAGTGGCTGGCACCCTATCGACCTCAAACCCGAACCGTCACAATCCGAGGCTCTCTTTCGCGTGTTCCAAAAGCTGCCAGCTACAAGCGAGGAACCGTCTGCACCTCGTCTCGTACAGCGCGAACCAGCTCCCGTGCCACTCCCGCCTGTCCCCAATGTTGGTTCGCCATCGCCCCCACAGACAGTGATGGTGGAAGATGCGTATCCATTAGGACGACAAGAGGATGGCACCTGGTCGTTCACCACGGGCTTCGTGCGCCAGCGGAATTTTGATGAGATTGAAAAGGGAGACAGTATCCCGATGGAACAGTTCTTCGAGACCCTGGTCACCCATCGCGCTCTATATGAATACTTCGGGAAGTCCTACTCAGAAACACAGCTACTCTCGCGGGTGCGTGAACACGGCGGCCCAACCCTGGGGTTCGCAGAACGGCTGCGTTACAACTTGTACTGGGATAATTGGCTGCCTCTCATACTCCAGATCTACGGCGAGGGATATCTCCAGCGGCCGGGAGGTGCCCGCCCGCCTTCACGGGGAGGTTTCGAATGGTCGGGATTCTTGCGCACCGAGGTGAGCCAGGTACGCCGGATCACCCCTAAGCTGGAGCATCATCCTTTAATTGCACTGTTTATTCGTGGCCTGAGCATGCGACATAGTGGGAAATATCGCCACGGACATGTCGATCAGGACATTTTCACCCGCTACAAGGCACAACATCGCTCTGGTCTGACCCTGGCCGAATCGCTCTCCTATTCTCCCTGGCTTGATACGGAGTGGGACACACGGGTCGCCCTCACGTCGAACAAGACCATCATTCTCGACCCGCCAGATTATCTCCTGCTGACCTCGAGCTGGAAACAACTCATCCGTGATACCCAGGTTGAACCCGGATATGCATTCCGCTCGTTTTTTGCTGATCAGGATCGGAGCCAGACGTCATTTCGGCATGTCGTGTTTCTGAGCCTACTGCACGATTACTGGTTTCCCTGGTCCCGGTTAGAAGTGGCGATGAACTTGCGTCACGATATTCTCCAAGCCGATACAGCGTTCAATGTCTTCCTTACCTGGTATGTGGACAACGGGAGAGGCTATCGTGATTTCCGTCCGGGAACTGTGGATTTTCTGAGTCTCCGGCAGCGGCGCGCCGCTGAACGACCAGGCAATCGGGTAACACCTCTGCCATGAAATCGACCCCAGTAGTAGAATTGCTGCAACGCGGACTCAATCCGTACCAACGTAAATTGTTTGCGGAGTTGACGCACGGTCTAGCCGCAGAGTTTTGTCAATTGCCGCAGCATATCGGTTGGTTCGCCGACGAGAGCCTTCGCCCTCCGTTTCCCCAGCAGGTCGTCCTGTTCCTCCAGCAAAAAGTCACGAGCGAGATGCACGTGATCACTGAGCTGCGACGGCGTTACGCTGCGTTTAACACCGCCTATGCTAACGCTGAAAGTACAGAGGACAAACAGCTTCATATTCTTGAATATGCTCGTGACCTTGGGGCGACACCCCGACAGTTACGACAGGATCGGAAAGCGTTTACCCGTTGGTTTGGACACGATGCAATGACGGATCGCTTTTCACGTCGCCTGCATGCTGCTGAGTATCGACTCTCGTTCTATCTCGAACGGCTTGGAGCCCTCGCTGCGGTCGCGATCGAGGAGTATGCCTCAGCCCCACAGCGGGAGCAGCTCTGGCGACGGCTCAGATTAGAGGAGACGGTGAAACCGCTCTTGTCATACGATGGGGACCCACGGATAGGCACGGCGGCACTCCATTGTTTAGCGACGGTATTGCCGGCGCTGCCAACAGGACGTCAAGAACACTGTGTGACAGAAGAAGTGCTGCAATTCCTGTATCGAGTGATGCTCGACCGACGTATGCCTGTCTGGTCACAATGTGAAGCACTCCGCATCCTCCCGTATTTGTCGCCATCGTCCTTCAGTGCGGTCCTCCAGTTGCGCCTTCGTGAGCCGGGACAAGGCGATGATTTTTTTGTGCGGCGGCATGCGGTGCGGCTGCTGGCGGAATGGTTACCTCAGGTCCAGGCTGTGGAGGATCTTCTGCCCATTGCCGTACACGATGAGAGTCCGTTTGTGCGCCAGGCTGTGGCTGAAGCGCTGCTCCGCGCGTCATCGGCGAGCGTATTCACGTGGATCCGCACGTTGGCGCGTGAGGATACCGTTGCCCAAGTCCGTGGCGCTGCGGTGTTGGTGATCATTGCGATGGCCGATCGCGCTGATCTGGTTCTTGCGTTACACGCACTTCTCATTGATGTCATGGAGCACGAAAAAGATGAGTTTGTCTTGCGGGTAGCCACACATGTCGCAGTCGAGAGTACACGGCGCTTGCGTGAAGCCGGCAGCCCATTCCTCACCTCGTGGCGGGAGGGCATGATTGAGAGTCTTGAACACTTGCACGTCCACGCCGAACGACTGTCAGTCCGGCGTTGGGCAGCCCTCGCCCGTGAACGCATTTGGTGTGAGACGAACGACCGTGCACGGGCACTCCGGGACGCTGTACAGAAGCAGGTCGCAACGCTTGATGCCGGGAAAAGTCGGCGACTACCGCGTGGACTGTTGGCCGGATATGATGAGGTCACCATTGGCAGAGTGCTCTCGGTTCTCGCGCAGGAAGATTACGGTTTCGATCTTGAACGTCACCGCTGGGGAGATCGGATCATGCGTGGCCACCGGTTTGGATTTCGTTTGTGGCGGACGCTGTATGAATTCAAACATCCGTCACCGGACAAACGCCAGGCGTTCCGGCACACTGTTGGTCGGCTCTTCCCCGGCACGCTCCGCGCACCATCGGCAATCTTCTCGGAATTGGCCGAAACCAAAGTGCCTGGAGAGCCGCTCTTTATCTCGACAGAAGCAGGGTGGCGGCCCTATCTCCCATTGGTGGACGAGGCGATTTCGAGCCTCCAACACGGGCTGTCTGCGCAAACGGTACGTTTCTGCACGGCAGAGGGTGTAACAGAACTCACACCTCCTCGCTCACTTCTACGGCGAGTGCGAGCATTTTATAAGCTGACCACGGAGTTTGCCGATTACGCGCGGTTGCGCAACTGGCGGGAAAGTGGACAAGTTGCCTCAACGGCCTACTTGGATGAATTAGCGGCGTTGGGGTTCACCATTTCATTACAGAGCCACACCGACGGGTCGGATCGGCAGTTCAACGCGGACCCGGCGGTGGCACGATTCTTTCCACAGCTTGCCTCAGCCTTGCTGCCTTTCTCCCTCTGGTCTGGCACAGACATTCATCAGCCGCTAGCGGAGCGAATCAGGCTCCTGTGGGAACAACTGCAAGACTATTTTATTTCAGTGTACGAAAATTCCCTACCGGAGCTTGCGCTCTTTGCCGGCATAGCGGCGCTCGTCTTTTTCGGACGCCATCTCTATTTCAACTATCATCAGCATCGCGCTCGTCAGTTGATTCCGCTGGTGCTGGGCGGCTGGGGCACGCGTGGGAAGTCAGGCACCGAACGTCTGAAAGCCGGGTTGATGAGTGGCCTCGGCCACGGCCTGGTGTCGAAAACCACAGGCTGTGAGGCGATGTTCCTCTACGCGTATCCCTACGGACAGACGCGCGAGATGTTTTTGTTTCGTCCCTATGACAAAGCGACGATTTGGGAACAGTGCAATATCGTCGGGCTGGCGACCAAACTCAAAGTGCAGGTGTTTCTGTGGGAGTGCATGGGGCTGACCCCCGCCTACGTCCAAATTCTGCAACGCCATTGGATGCGTGACGACATCTCAACCATCACCAACACCTATCCCGATCATGAGGATGTTCAAGGTCCTGCTGGAGTGAACATCCCTCAAGTCATGACTTGTTTTATGCCTGCCAAGGGAAAACTCTTTACTACCGAAGAGCAAATGCGGCCGATTTTGACAGAGGCTGCACGCCACTTGCAGACGTCAATCACCGGCATTGGCTGGCTGGAAGCCGGGCTGCTCACCAACGACGTGCTCAAACGGTTTCCCTATGAGGAGCATCCCTTCAACATCTCCTTGGTCATCGGGCTGGCGGAGGAAATGGGGATCGAGCGTGATTTTGCCTTGAAAGAGATGGCGGACCGCGTCGTCGCCGATCTTGGGGTCCTCAAGACGTCACCACCAGCACCGTTTCGCACTCGTCTCCTCGAGTTTGCCAACGGCATGTCAGCCAATGAACGCCACGGCTGCATCAGCAACTGGCTTCGGCTGGGTTTCGATACGCAAGACCCCGTCAAAGAACCTGGTGTCTGGGTGACAACGGTGGTCAACAACCGGGCCGACCGGATTCCGCGCTCGCGAGTCTTTGCCGGAATTTTGGTCAACGATGTCAGTGCCGATATGCACGTGTTGATCGGCGGCAATCTCACCGGATTGGTTGCGTACATTCGGGAATCATGGGACGACTATATTCGGCAGATTTCCTTGTGGGGTGGGAAGCCCGACGCGACCCCTGCTGATGGCGTACAGATGTTCACGCAAATGGCCCATCGCTTTCGCCAACCCTACCATGAGGAGCAGATACGGGCACGTGTGTGTGCCGCACTTGAAGGCATCAACACTGCACTCATGCGGGCAGCAACCTACAAAGAGGGCGTGCTCCCGACCCTTGACGTCGATGCCCTGGTAGCGCTGTGGAACGATCCGAATGCGTTACGCGACCGTCTCACTTCCGCTGGCATCGACACAAATGTCATTGACGGAGTCATCAAACATCTGACGCAGTGGCAGACTGCACTAAGCGAATATCGTGAACTGGTAGAACAAATCGAACGGTCCCAGGCGGGCGATCGTGAGTCACTCGACACCGCCTTCCGCGAATTACTGTGGAAGTGGTTTCAAGCCAAGATTGTCGTCATTAGCGACTACTACGCCACTGGCGATCAAATCATCAATCGCATTTGTGACGAAACCCCACCGGGATTCCGCAATCGCGTCATGGGCATTCAGAATATCAAGGGCACCGGGCTCGATTTCGTCTACCGCTGGCAAGCCTGGGAGACGTGCCAGAAGGCCTGTGCGCAACTGCGCAGTGACGAACCCTCCATTGCCGACCGCGGATTGCGGGCGTTGGCAGCGTTTCAAGACTACGGAGTGTTGTGTGAAGAATATGTACAGGAGACAGTCGCGCTGGCCAAAGGTTCTCCGCTGGCGCAACGCGAAGGCGCGCAAACTGACCTGGCGCTGATTCTCTCGAATCTAGACACTGGTATGCACAAAGTGCGAGAGCGACTTACAGCAGTAGGCCAAAGTACCGACGGACGGTGGGATACGGTCATTGAGTACCTGGAGAAGTTTCTTGACGCAGGGGACGCCGTGAAGCGACGCAAAAAAGCCAATCAGATCTATCGCGATATGATTACCGAACGCATTAGTCACGAACGGGCCGTGCTGAAGTTGCAGTATCTGACCAAGCGACAAAAGGGAGGATGGTTGTTTAAGGCGAAAAAGGAGTAGATCTCTGTGGAGCTTCGGCTCTCGTGGGTAACCACAAGAAAAGAACTGCTTTCTTTTGAGCCGCCTTTCATTCCCTGTTAGGTCTGGCCGCAGTTTCCCTCCTACGTCCCACATGCAGATACTCGCTGACGATCGCGACGACTTGGCGTTGAAAGTAGGTCAGCAACTGCTCACCATGATGACTCAGGAGATCGGTCGCGCGGAGTCGATGCCAATCCTCCGCACGCTGATAGCCCAATTGCGTCCCCAACCAGTCCAAATAGCGGCGGCGATTCTTGGGCTCCTCCCAGAACCTTGCCGGCACAGAAGAAAGGAGCCATTCCTGCCAATCATACGTAGGCAAATACGCTTGCAACACGGCCATGCGCGAATTGCCGATAATTTCGAGGAGGCGCGAGCCATGGTGGGCGCGCACCTGTCGGGTCGACAACGTGTACCAATCCTCCGGACAACGAAATCCCAATTCCGTTCCGAGCCACTCCAGATACCGGCGCCGGTTGTGCGCATCCTGCCAGAAGCGCTGTGGCGTCGAGACAAACAACCATTCCTTCCAGTCGTAGTGCGGCAGATACTCCTTCACGAGAGCCTGGACGGAACCATTGTAGACATTGAGGAGGGATCCACCGTACCACTGAGTAAAGTCACTACTTGTGATCGTATACCAGTCTTCGTGACGACGAAAGCCCAAGTGCTTCCCCAACCAGTCCAGGTAGCGGCGACGATTCACTAGCTCTTCCCAAAACCCTTTGGGAACTGAGACAAAGCGCCACTCTTGCCAGCGATACCGCGGGAGATAGTCCTTGACGATCGCCGACGGGGACCCGCCGAACTTCTTGAGCAAGCACCCACCGTACCACTCCCGCAGGTGCCGTTCGGAGAGCCGATACCAATCCTCGGGACGCCTGAAGCCCAAGTGCCTCCCCAACCAGTCCAAATACCGGTGACAGTTGGCGGCTTCCTGCCAAAACTTATTCGGCGCGTGGGCGAAGCGCCACTCCTGCCAACGGTGTCGCGGCAAATAATCCTTGACGATGGCCGACGGCGAACTGCGAAACTTATGAAGCAGGCGGCTACCATGGTGTTGCTGTAAGTCACGCTCAGAGAGTTGATACCAGTCGTCTGGGCCGGTGAACCCGAGCTGCTGGCCTAGCCAGTCCAGATAGCGACACCGATTGGTGCGGGAGTCCCAAAACCCATCCGACACCATCGTAAATCGCCACTCGAGCCACTTATACTTCGGGCGGTAGTCTTGCAAGATCGCCAGCCGCGAATCATCAAAGTACGACAACAGGGCGGACCCGTGCCACCGGACAAAATCGTCGTACGTGATCTGGTACCAATCCTCCAGGCGCCGGAAGCCGAGTTGTTGACCGAGCCAGTCGAGGTAGCAGTGCCGATTTTTCCGGTCCTGCCAAAAGCGTTGTGGAACGCTCACGAACAGCCACTCTTTCCATTCGTACTGTGGCAGGTAGTCTTTAACCACAGCGATCACCGAGCCGCCGAAGTGCTTGCGCAGCGTTGCCCCGTACCACTGCGTGAGATGGTTCCCGGTGATCTGGTACCAATCCTCGGGTTGAGTGAACCCGAGCTGTGGGCCTAACCAGTCTAGATAGCGGTGGCGGTTTACGCGTTCCTCCCAAAACCCCTTCGGTACCATCGTCAATCGCCACTCCAGCCAGTTGTAGTTAGGGAGGTAGTCGCGTAACACACCGATGAGTGTGCCACCGCACTCTCGTACCAGCCGTGAGCCGCGCCGTGTTCTGATCGCGTGGGCTGAAATCTGATACCAATCTTCGGGCTGGGTATAGCCAAGCTGTTCCCCCAACCAGTCCATATAGCAATGGCGATTTTCGGAGTGTTTCCAAAAGCCTGCAGGCACTGGACCGTAGAGCCACAAACGGGGGTCGGTCGGTGTGAACCCTCGGTCATACCAACGTGATCGTCGTTTTTTTCGTGTGGGCATTGACGGAATGACCTCTTTCTAAAGCGGAGAGAACGTATGCGAATGCAGCGTTCCTATCAACGGGAAATAGTCTACTAGATTTTCCGGTAGTGACGCATGTGCGAGAGGAGGTCCTCGCCGGGGACGACGCAGAAAATGTTTACTCTGGAGTTCCAACCACAACTGCACGCCTTGTCTTTAACGAAAATCTCACAGGAAAGCTATTTTCGATACTCACCGCTGTCAACCAAAACGGCGGCTCATTCGTTATACTTATAATCGCCGACATGTTACACAGTTTGGTACCGGCGCAGGAGGGGATATGATGGAACGTCGATACTTTCAGAGTTCCTTTGTAGCGGTCATCTTGACGTTCACTTTTGTTCTGCTCTTAGTCAGCCTTTCCCACGCCGGACTGAACCGCTGGACCGCGCATGGGCCTGCGGGAGGAACAGTATCAGTCGTGGCGATCGATCCGAAAAGTTCAAGTACTCTCTATGCCGGAACCCCTGGGGGAGGGCTTTTCAAAAGCACTGATGGCGGCACCCAGTGGACGGCAAAGGGAGAGGGACTCTCTGAGGCATTTATCAATACCATCACTACAATCGCGATTGACCCGCTCACACCGACGACGCTGTATATTGGAACCAACCACGGGATATTTAAGAGCACTGACGCGGGCGACACCTGGGTCGCGGTGAACACCGATGTCGTGCAAACGTTCTGGAGCACTGGCAAACCATCAACAGTCCTCGTCATTGATCCCATAACACCAACCACACTCTACGCCGGCAACATGAAATTTGGCGCTAGTAGGCTTCTCAAAAGCACGGATGAGGGAAGAAGTTGGACAGAAATCGACAATGGCCTTTCCGGTATCGATACAGAGAGCGAGGTTGATGCTTTGGCAGTTCATCCGCTGACTCCAACGACACTCTATGCGGGCACCAATCGGAGGTTTGTCTCAGTGCTAACTCCATATGGAGCTTTGGAGGGCTTTTTCAAGAGCGTCGATGGGGGAACGAGCTGGACTCGGCTGCAAACAGACTTTCCGACGGAGTCTCCCATTTACACGCTTAGCATCGACCCGGTAACTCCAACAACGCTCTATGCTGGTACGCGCAATGGCGTTTTTCGCAGCATGGACGAAGGTGGCCACTGGGTGCCGTTGAACACCGGGATCGAGGGGACAACCGTATCTACTATCGTCATTGACCACACAAACCCAACAAAGCTCTACGCTGGAACCGACCGTGGGGTATTCAGCAGCACGAATGGCGGGCTCCAATGGTTCCCACTCAACGCAAACCTTCCGCCAACGCCGGTTCATACTTTTGTGATTGATCCCACCTCCCCCACGACCCTTTATGTTGGCACAGAGAGAGGCTTGTACAAAAGCAGCGATGTAGGACAGCAATGGCAAGTGTCGGACACAGGAATTGCTAACACCGACGCTACCTCGCTCTTTCTCGACCCCACCACACCCGTCACACTTTATACCAACACATTCCAATTCCTCTCTGATCCGACAGTTCTATCTCATCCATTTAAGAGTCTAGTCGGAGGTCAACAGTGGGAAATATTGCCGCCCCCTCCCGCTACCCCCGGATTGTTCATCGTGGCCATCGCTCCAACGACACCAGCAACCATCTACGCGCTCGCTTTCGATAAAGGCCTCTTGACCGAGTTGTTCAAGAGTCAAGACGGCGGACAACACTGGACATTAGTGAGTCGCAATCTTCTGATCCACGGCATATCCATTGATCCGCAGCTCCCGGACAAGCTGTATGCTTATGGACCTGACGGTATCCTGCGAAGCACCGACGGGGGGAGCAATTGGGCTCCTCTGAATAACAGTCTCAGCAACTTGAGTCTCTTTTCCCTTGCTATCGCCCCAACTACACCAACGACCCTTTATGCCGTCACTACATATCCCAGCATCTTCAAAAGTACCGACGACGGAAATAGTTGGTCACCAAGCGATACTGGGTTGCCTACCACACTCGCGTACTCTTCACTGACCATCGATCCACACTCACCTAATACTCTGTACACCGTGGGGGGCCAGGAAATCTTCACCAGTTCCGATGGAGGAACAACATGGAGGAAGACTGGCTTCCCGGATACCCCTCCACATGATGTCTCTAGATTAGTCATCGACCCCACGAATCCCTTCATCTTTTATGCCACTACGTCTGACGCAGGGATATGGAAAAGTGCCGACGGCGGTGTCAGTTGGGCACCAATGAACACCGGACTCACCAATCCTAGCGTCAACTCTCTCGTTATCGATCCCATTACCGGGAAAACTCTGTATGCGGCAACACAAGGTGGTGGTGTTTTTGAGTTCCAGGTTGGCAATGAGTCCGCAGATCTCTCGATCACTCAGAGTGACTCCCCTGACCCGATCCCGACGGGTGATAATCTGACGTATTCGCTCACGATCACGAACAGTGGCCCCTCGCCCGCTACCGGAGTCAAAGTCACTGATACGATCCCAAGTGGCGTGACAGTTGTCTCTGCCACACCAAGCCAAGGTAACTGCACAAGGCAGAATACCGTCGTATGTGAGTTGGGAATGCTAGCGAGCGAAACAACTGCCATGGTTACGCTGGTCGTGAAAATCCCACTCTCAGGCAATCCGGGAGGGATGAGCAATAGTGCCTCTGTCAGTGGTATCGAACCTGACCCACGCACCGACAATAACACAGCGGTCGTGGTGACTACGGTCACTGCTGGTCCAGGCCCCGACCTAACTGGATTTTGGCATAAGCTCAAGCAGAAATGTAAGAAAAACGTTGCAAAAGACCGCTGCCGGACGAAAGCAACCTTCGTTGTTCAAAACCAAGGCGAGCGTGACGCTCCCCAGGCAACACTCAAGGTTTTTCTTGTCGGGAATTTTGGGTTTAACCCTCTCGTAGGGCAGGGGGATACTCCTCCGCTACGCAGAGGAAAGCAAAAGAAGGTGAAATTCACAGTCCAGTATCCTTTGGGGGGAAGTCTTTCGGGTATCCCGCTCCGAGCCGAGATCGATCCTGACAATAGGATTGCAGAAACGAACGAAACGAATAACGTACTCATCTCGCCACCCATCCGTTGACAACCTAGGGCACGGCATGCCGTGCCCCTAGAAAAATCCGGGTTACGCTTTTCGTCCACCTTCCATCGTCCAGGTCGTGCCGGTTGGACTGTCTTTGAGGATCACTCCCTGCGCAGCGAGTTGATCACGAATGGCATCTCCGCGCTTAAAGTCTTTGGTCTTGCGGGCGGCACAACAGCATCCTATTTTCTTTTGCCGAAATGACGCACGGATAAAAGGAGGTTCTCGCCAGGGCGACCTTCTCCGGCGGCAGGCCAGCCAACTATATCCGGACGGCGTCCGAAGAGGACGATCACTTGACCATCGCGTAATGGTCCCGGCTGTAAGCCGCCGTTTACCCGCCAGCCTCGCGCGCCTCCGGGAAGCAGGGCGGCAGATGGTGCGACAAGGCGAGACATCCCTCTTTGACGGAGACGGCGCGTTTCCTTACGGCAGTCTGGATACGTCTCCGGTCCGCCAGTGAGGGTCTCCATTGGCAGAGCGACGGAGACCGTGACGGTTCTTCGCCAAGATCGACCGCCCACAGCGTCCGGCGTATAGTCATCAGGTCTTCGG
>Ga0187892_10008331_pt1 | contig 14233 bp, 11 predicted proteins | sample MA1701073metaG_FD_139345 | JGI IMG/M metagenome (GOLD analysis project Ga0187892, IMG submission 139345) | Bio-ooze microbial communities from a basaltic lava cave in the Kipuka Kanohina Cave System on the Island of Hawaii, USA - MA170107-3 metaG ... | reverse complement strand
CAGAGCGAGCAATCCGCGCCGTCCTATTTCATGCAGGATTTCACTCGTTGCCCATGCCAGCGTTTGTTCGGTGCGTTTGCGTGCGAGAGTTCCATTGGTGAGGAGATAATGATGATGAGCGCTGATTGCTGCATCGAGATCGTCAAGGTGCAAGTTGGTTACTGCACTGACCGCCAGCACGGGGCGAGACCACGCTTGTCGTTCGAGTGACAGTGCCGCTTTGACATCTGCCATGGCTTTGCGCGCCAAAGCCTCATCATCTGCTTTGTTGACCGCGAGCACATCAGGAATTTCCATCACCCCGGCTTTGATGAACTGAAGGATGTCACCGGAAAACGGCTGGACAACTAGTACAACGGTATCAGCAATATGGGCGACGTCAGTTTCACTTTGACCAACGCCGACGGTTTCCACAACCACCATGTCGCACAGATGACGTAGCAGAAAAACTGCTGAGAAGGCCTCACGACTGAGCCCGCCCAGTCGATCACGTGCAGCAAAGCTTCTCATGTACACCGACGCATGTGGTGGCACCTGCATTCGTCCACGATCACCAAGCAATGCGCCACCAGAGACTTTACTGGAAGGATCAACTGCTACAACTGCTAATCGACGCCTCTCGTGAGCCGCAATCTCGATCAACCGGGAAATAAGAGAGCTTTTCCCAACCCCAGGTGGGCCGGTGATGCCAACAACATGCGCAGGAGCAGGCAAGGTGGTGAGTTCATCAAGTAGCGCCAGAGCTTCTCGTTGACGAGCCGGGCGACGATCTTCGAGAAGATTCAGCGCGGCGGCGATAGCTTTGCGCTCGAACCGGAGGAGGGCGGGAATGCTGATGTGTGGGCGCTGAGTACTCACGAGGAAAGAGGGTATATTCCTTACTCTACGAATCTAGGTTCCCTCTCCCCTTGTGGCAATGGCATGAAGTAGTGGCTCGCTCATCCTTCGACTTCGCTGCGCTACGCTCAGGACGAGCGGAAAAAGGCCGTTCATGCTGAGCGTAGGCGCGGAGCGCCGAAGTCGAAGCATCATTCTGCTCTCTTAACTTCATGCCCTCTCCTCTTGTGGGAGAGGGACAGGGTGAGGGGACCATCTATTATCTCGGTTATCCCTGCGCTGCCTCCGCGACATCAACCATGTCCGATAGAATTTTGACCATCTCAAAATCCTTAGGCGTATACACGCGGGCAACGCCAACTTTGCGCAGTTCTTGCGCATCGTCCTCTGGGATAATCCCGCCAACCACAACCGGGACATCAGTGAGGCCTTCAGCTTTGAGTCCGGCAATCACTTCCGGCACCAGTCGCAAGTGCGAACCAGAGAGGATACTGAGACCAATGAGATGAACACCTTCGTCCCGCGCGCTGGCAACAATTTGATCAGGGGTAAGACGGATACCTTCGTACACTACTTCCATGCCAGCGTCGCGGCACCACACCGCAATCTGTTCGGCTCCGTTCGAGTGCCCGTCGAGCCCTGGTTTGCCAATCAACACTTTGAGTGGGCGCCCAAGGGTCTCAGCGGACTGCCGTACACGCTTGCGTAGGGTTTGCAAACGCTCGGCAACCTCGCCATCCGCTTCTCTGGTCACAACCGCACCACCGATTCCCGTTGGTGCCCGGAACTCGCCAAACACCGCACGTAACGTCTGTGCCCACTCTCCAGTCGTCACCCCGACATGGGCGCAGCGAATTGAGAGAGGCATAATATTGGTGCCGTTGACCGCGGCGTCACGTAAAGCAGCAAGCGTCTCCATCACCTCAGTCTGATTGCGTGCGGCGCGGAACGCGAGCAAGCGAGACACCTGGTCTCGTTCTGCTTCTTCGTCCACTTTCAGGATCGCCGAGGACTCACCGCTGTAAAGGGGTGACGGGGCAGTTTCGGTAAATGTATTGACGCCAACAACCGTTTGTTCTCCAGCGTTGATCCGCCGTACTCGTTCGGTATGGCTAGCGACAAGCTGCTCCTTAATATAATCCAGCGCGGAGATGACGCCACCGAAATCGAGTACCCGCTCGACCTCGGCCCACGCCGCGCGTTTGATTTCGGTGGTTTTTGCTTCGATCACTTTGCTGCCCTCAAAGATGTCTTCATACTCCAATACATCGGTCTCATACGCGAGGATCTGTTGGACTCGAAGGCTCCACTGTTGATCCCACGGCCTGGGCAGACCCAACGCTTCGTTCCAGGTCGGCAGTTGCATCGCACGGCAGCGGGCGTTTTTACTGAGTGTCACTCCCAGTGCTTCAAGCACAATGCGGGGAACGTTGTTCTCTGGTTGTGCTTCGGTCAAGCCCAGCGAATTGACTTGCACACCGTAGCGGAAGCGGCGCAGCTTTGAGTTAGCAATACTATAGCGATCACGGGTTAATTCATCCCACAGCTGCCCAAAGGCGCGGAGTTTGCAGATTTCCTCAATGAACCGCAAACCAGCATTGACGAAGAAGCTGATCCGTCCGACCGCATCGGCGAATTGTTCAGTACTCAAATCTCCTGCTGCCCGCACGGTATCGAGCACAGCGATAGCCGTACAGAGAGTATACGCGACTTCCTGGACTGGCGTGGCTCCGGCTTCTTGCAAGTGGTACGAACAGACGTTGATTGGATTCCATTTGGGTACCTGAGTGACGGTATAGGTAATCGTGTCACTTGTGAGACGCAGGCTAGGTGCCGGTGGGAAGATATAGGTCCCACGTGAGAGATACTCTTTAACAATATCGTTCTGAGTTGTCCCTTGGAGCGTCTTCGGATCAACACCTTGGCGTTCGGCCGCAGCAATATATAAGGCGAGCAACCACGCTGCCGTGCCGTTTATCGTCATAGAAGTATTCATCTGCCCGAGTGGAATATCGGCGAACAGGGTTTCCATATCGCCGATATGACACACCGGCACGCCGACTTTCCCGACCTCTCCGCGTGCGACGGCATGATCGCTGTCGTACCCGGTTTGTGTCGGTAGATCGAAGGCGACTGACAACCCTGTCTGCCCTTTGCTTAGGTTGAGACGATAGAGTTCATTGCTGGCCTTGGCAGTCGAATGACCAGAGTAGGTACGCATGACCCAGGGGCTCTCGCGTTTCATGTTTCTTGGCCTCTGTTTAAGACTTTTTGAAAGGGTTAACGATCACAAAATTGGGAACTCGTTTGAAGTCTCGCTCATTCTCTGTGAGAATGGTTGTCAAGTTGTTTTCTAGCATACAGGCAGCAATCAACGCATCCCAGAACGGCACCTTGTGAAACTTGCCTAACTCAATTGCTTTCTTGACCGTTTCTCGGCCATGGTCGATGACTTTCCAGTGGGTAGACCGCAAAATATCGACCAGGATCACTTCCGCATCTTTGAGAGGAATAGGGTGAACGACTTTTCTAGTAACGACAACAACAAACTCGCAGAGGTTATGTAAACAGGTAAAACCAAGCCCTCCTGTCCATACCTGTCCTACCAACTCCTCGGCAATACGGTGCTTGCGTGTGTCGGAGAGGGTATAAGCGTGCACGAGTATGTTCGTATCGAAGAGTTGTTCATCGTTCATACAACTCTTCCCGTTTCCGGTAGAGTAGTCGTCCGACCTTCGGGGGATGCTTCAAGAAGGCAATATGCCGAGCGACTATCGCCTCTTCCCCTTCTTGGGATAGCGGACGAAGTTCTACAAGGGCGGGAGTTTCATCTGGAAGATCGGGGGTCTCTTCCAAGAGTACGGTATTCCCTCTCACTATTCCTCGATAGACTTTCATGGATTCCTCAATAGAAATTGATCAACGCCGCGAAAGGAGTTGCAGCAAGACTCCATGTGTATGCTTCGGACTAATGAATGCCAAATCATTTCCGTCCGACGCTTTCGCGACGTTGGCTTTAATGCCTTTGGCTTCAAGTGTAGAGAGCGCACCAGGCAGGTAGTCGATGTCAAGCGACAACAAATACATCCCCTCACCGTTCTTCGTGAGGAACTGGGCAATCGGGCTTTTCTCACCGAGTGGAGAGACAAACTCAATCTTGGCGTCCCCAATTGGCATGAAGGTGTTGCGGATGCCCAAGGCTGGCACCTCACCTGCCGGCTCACGGGAAAGGCCAAAGTTTTTCTGGTAAGTAGCAACGCCGGCTTCGAGATCATTCACAGCAATGACGACGTGATCGAGTCGCTTCGCGGTAAACGTGCGGTTGCGTGCCTCGCCTAGCAAGGACGTATGTTCAGAATGATTGACGGGTTGGGCGTACTCGACCAAGACACTGCAACAGGCTTGAGGGTGCAGAAACGCGATCATTCCTGCCAGTCCAGGGCGCGACTTCTGGTCGATAAGCTTGATGTTTTTGTCTTTTGCCCCTTGTAATTCCGTTTCGACATCATCCGTCTCAAAGCAGAGATGATGTAGCCCACCGCCTTTTTTCTCTAGAAAACGAGCAACCCCACTGTCAGCCGTAATTGGCTCCAGCAATTCGATTTCGCTCTCGCCAACCGGCAACAGTGCAGCTTTCACACCCTGGTCTTGAATGGTGGCCATCTTGCCAAGTGACAGGCCAAGCGTGTCTTTGTAGAACTCGAACGCTTCTTCGAGCTTGCGAACAACGATTCCAACATGGTGAATCTTCTTAAGCATGGAAACCTCTTAACTCGTTTGATGCCATAGGGGCTAGGGGCTGGGTGCTAGGGGTTGGTTTTCTTACCCCAACCCCTAGCCCCTAACACCCAGCACCTCTTTTATCCCACTCTCTTCATCTGCTCCAAAATATCATAGCCAGTGATCGACTTACTTTTGGCGGCTTGTTCAGCGAGGTAGGCTGGTGTGATCTTGCCAGCCTGCACCGCTTTGGCGAGGTCCATCAGCGCGATTTTGATCGTGGCTTCGTCGATCATCTCGCCGGTTTCCGGGTCCGGCATCGAGCCTCCTCCCTTCTCGTGATAGAGGTTAAGCACGCGAGTGCCGTACTGGATCTGTTTATCGTTTGGGGTGTAGCACTCGTTAGCAATCTGCGCTTGTTGGGGATGAATCACCCACGTGCCATCCATGCCCAGGTTTGCTGCTCCCTCGTTTTTTTCACGGAGCCCAGCTTCGATTTCTGCGACCTTTTCTTTCGAGTCCTCTTTACGCCAGAGCGGAAGATAGACGTTGTCAACCGCATGGAGGCCAGCGGCCTTGGCGGCAACTACAACCGCTTGTTTGGAATAGAGGAAGTTGATGTTCTGATTCTTCACTATTTCGCGGATACCCAACGTGGCAGCGAAGTCGGCGATGCCAAAAATCAGGCCCGCCATCCGGTCCGAGGCAGTAGCGATGTCATAGGCTTTGACGAGCGCTTGGGGGATTTCAATCAACGATTCAATCTGGACACGGGTCTTCCAACCCGCTTGCTTTTCCAGGTTATCAAGCAGAGAGGACACGTACTTGATGTCATCCGGTCCGTGGACCTTTGGCAGAATGATCCCATGAAACTTGTCCACTGCGTTCAAGACGATAGCTTCGAGATCACCGAGGAAAAACTCCGAGCGAATGTTGTTTGGCCGCACGGTGATGACCTTCTTGCCAAAATCAAGGGTATTGAGGGCTTCAACGACACACTGACGACTCTTCGGCCCCTTGAATTCGTAGGGGCAGGCGTCTTCAAAGTCCATCATGACGTGGTCCACTGGCGACTTGACCGGGTCGGCCGCGTTTTGATGAAGCTTCATGCTGTGACCCGGATACGTCATTTCCGTCCGGGGAATAACAAAACGCTTGCCTTTATCGAGTACGAACATAGATCCTCCTATTGGGCTATTAGCTATTAGTTCTTAGCTTTTAACAAGACAAAGCCAGAGACCTCAGAGGCTACAAATTCCGGCGAGGGTTTTCAAGATAAAGTCCTCAGCCTTCTTCATCATAGGAGCGAACAGCTAAAAGCTAATAGCCAAGAGCCGTTTTCTAGCAGATTGCGCCACTCTAGCCCAGGGTGGTAGGGGATGGTAAGAAGCCTTTCTCATACCTTTGCTCGCCCACACATGAGGAGATTTTTATGACCGACACGCTCCGACAGACTACGACTATTGTCGATGCCCTGCAGAAGCTGCGGGACGAAGCTTTGCATCAGGGGCGTCGTATTACCGAGAACGGGAAGAGAATTGATGACCACCAACCTCATTGCGAACGTTTAGCGTACCTGGCGACTGAAGTGGAGGCTGCTCGCGCTTTGTTAGTGTACGCTCAGGGAGCACAGGAACAGGGAGAAGTGGACGCGAGCGAGATGGCTCTCGGTTTTGCTGCAGAAATTGGGCAAAAAATCTTAGGGCAAACCGACGTTCACCTGACCGACTTTGGCTTTCCGGAATCTTTTCTCGCTGAGACCTTGGGGCGAAACGATGTCAAAGCAGCGATCCGCGTTGGTGCCCACGAGAGCCGTTTTCGTCAAATTGGTCGTGGGGTGATTGCTAACCGCGGGGTGAACAATTCGTGGTTGGAGAGTGACATTGCTGTAATGACGCGGGATTCTGTCCGCCAGTTTGCCAGGACTGAAGTCTCCCCAGTGGCAGAGCGGGTACATCGCCACGATGAATTGATTCCCGAGACGATTATCCAACAGATGGCTGAGTTGGGCTTCTTTGGGATGTCCGTCCCGGAAGAATACGGTGGCGGCGGCATGGGTAATCTGGCGATGATTATTACGACCGAAGAGTTGTCGTGCGCGTCTCTGGGTGTGGCTGGGAGCTTGATCACTCGACCCGAGATTTTGACGAAAGCACTCTTGCGTGGTGGTACCGAGGCGCAAAAAAACTATTGGCTACCGCCGATTGCCGCAGGAAAACTCATGGTTGCTATCTCTGTGACCGAACCGGACACGGGGTCAGATGTAGCCTCGGTCAAGTGTCGAGCGGAGGCGGCTACTGTGGATGGTAAACAGGGATTCGTTATTAACGGGGCTAAAGCCTGGTGCACCTTTGCTGGCCGGGCAAACATCATCGCGCTCTTGGCCCGTACCAACCCCGACCCGCACTCTGGTGCGCGTGGGCTTTCACTGTTCATTGTCGAGAAAGATTCTTTTCCTGGCCATTCATTCGATATGCGGCAGCCGACCGGTGGCCTTCTGCAAGGTACGGCGATCCCCACGTTAGGCTATCGTGGAATGCACTCGTATATTCTCAATTGTGAGAACTATTTTGTTCCTGTCGAGAATCTTGTGGGTGAAGAAGGCGGACTGAACAAGGGGTTCTATTTACAGATGGCAGGGTTTGCTGCGGGGCGGCTACAAACGGGTGGCCGGGCAACGGGTTTAGCGCAAGCAGCGTTAGAGATAACAGCGACCTACGCCAACGAACGCAAACAGTTCAGTAATTCGCTAGGAGACTTTCAACTCACGCAGTACAAACTTGGTCGCATGGCTACGCATATTGCCGCTGCACGTCAACTGACCTATGCGGCTGCGCCAGCAATGGACAAAGACGAATCCGCCGCGGTTACCGCGGCGATGGCCAAGCTCTTAGCTTGTGATGTTGCCGTATGGGTGACACAAGAAGGGCAGCTCATTCATGGCGGGTGGGGGTATGGCGAAGAGTACGCCATTTCCCGCTATGTAGTCGATGCGCTCGTGCTGCCGATCTTTGAGGGTGTGAAGCCGATTTTAGAACTAAAAGTTATAGCAAGGACGTTGTTGGCATAAGACAGGACTGAGGACTAAGCGATGAGGACTGAGTAACGAGAATTTTTACTACCTCTCTTGCCTTACTCAGTCCTTGACCCTCAGTCCTTCTGCTGTCAGACGTAATGACTTCGTTTCTTCACCGCCATCTCTCGTTCTAAATAAAAGATCTCCATCTTCTCCCATGCGTCACCTTTGCGGATAAACTTGTGGCCACGCAAGATGGTCGCGACGATGCCCAGGTCTGGTCGTCCCGGATAGTCTCGTTTGCTGGTGATCTCGGTTGCCGCAAAAACTGTATCACCTACAAAAACTGGTCCGGTGTGCCGTCCGGTGATGTAGCAAATATCACCGAGCGCATTATCGCCAACATCAGGGCAGGAAAGCCCCAAGCAAAGATTGAATGGAATGCCACCATAGACGATCAATTGTCCGCCAATGTACTTCTGCGGGTTTTGATCAATCAAGTATTGGTTGCTGTGTACCTGTGAGGTGTTGTCGAGCATTGCCGTCAGTTCCATGTGGGCCGTGGTCACTGTGCGCCCACGTGAGTGCTCAAAAGTGTCACCGACGTTGAAATCCTCGAAATAGGTATCGGCGTTGGTCAAGTGTGCAAGCTCTTTATACTGTCGTCCCGCTTCATACGGTGGCAGCCACAGTGAACACTGAATAGTCGGAAGCTGTGGCAGCTCCGCGCTCTCAACCTTCGCGTCGAGATTGTCTTTCCAAATTTGCACTTTGCGTTGAAGAGTCAGGACGACTTCACCGGTTTGGTTACGTCCGGTTGTCTGCACATGAACGACGCCACGGTCCGGGTCGCGCGAGGATGGCTGGACACCAACAATCGTCGTTTCCACTTCGATCGTATCGCCGACGTAGACCGGTACGCCAAAGCGCATATCCCGATATTCGAGATTGGCGCGAGCATTTTCGGAAATATCTTCCACGCTCTGACTAAAGACAATGTTCATCACCAACCCAGGAGGGACGATCAACCCACGATACCCATACTGTTGAGCATAGCGTAGGTTCTTGCTCAACGGGTTCGTCGTCATGCCGAATTCTGTAAAGGCATTGAACAATCCTTCGGTGACCGTCTTGCCAACTTTATGACGAAACAGTTGGCCAACCTGAAAGTCTTCAAGAAAATTGCCGCGTTTTTTGCGAATGATCACGACAGCTTCCTCTTATCCCATGATCGACAAGAACTCTTGCAATCCTTTTGAGCTCAAGTGGAGGTACATGTTGTGACGTTTCTGGTTCTCCAGCGTCGCTGAGGGCCCGCCGTAGTTATGACCAGGAAAAAGGAGGGTGCTGTCGGCTAACGCGGCCAGCTTGCGCAAGCTGTGATACATATCCTCTGGACTGCTGCCGGGGAGATCTACACGCCCGCAGGAGTTGATAAACAGGGTGTCGCCAGCGACCAGTCGGTTTTCGACCAGGAAACATTGCGACCCAGGGGTGTGACCAGGGGTGTGAATGAACGTCACTTGGATATTGCCAACGTTGGTCGTGTCCCCACCTTCGACTTGGACCAGGTCCGAGGCTGACAACCCCGTTATCCGAGCCAGAAACGGTGCCTCCGCCTTATGGATGTACACCTTGGCTTTCACTTGCTCTAACAACTCTGCGGCACCAGGGATATGATGGCCGGAAAAGTCACCGCCGAGGTGGTCTTGGTGATAATGGGTGACGAGGGCTTTGGTGATGTTGTAGCCGTCTTTTTGCGCGATACGCACAATCGCCGAGATATCCCAAGCGGCATCGACCACCAGCGCTTCCCGAGTGGTTGGATCACCAATCAAGTAGGTGAAGTTTTGCATCGGACCAATTTCGATTTGTTTGAAATAGAGTGTGGGCTCAGTCATCAGACTCTCTCCTGATGTTTTCTGTGTCACACATCACGTTTGACGTATTACGTGGTGCGTGTGACGTGTTTCTTGCGATCGTGTCCGCGCAGTCCGCGTTCCCAGAGATATTCCGGTTCACCAAGGTTCTTACTGACCCAACGCGACAAGACGAACAAGAGATCGCTGAGACGGTTGACATATTTCAGCGGCCATTCACTGAGCGACTCTTCGCGCATGAGTCGCAGAATCTCACGCTCGGCCCGGCGGCAGACCGTTCGCGCCTGATGCAGAAAACCGCTGACTTTGCCACCACCGGGTAGAATGAACGAGTTCAGCGGTGTCAGGTCTTTTTGCAATTCATCGATCAATCGCTCCAGTGATTTGACTTCACCGTCTCCGACCGTGAACATCCCCTCGTAGGAAAAATCTGGTGGCGTGGCGAGTTCACTGCCAAGATCAAATAGTTCATTTTGCAGGCGACGAAAGATGTCATCGAGCCGTTGTGCGGCGGGGAGACGATCTTTTAACTCATCGTTGAACACACGTGCCAAGCCGAGCACGGAGTTGAGTTCGTCGAGAGTGCCATAGGACTCAATGCGCGCGGCATCTTTGGCGACTTTCTTACCGCCAACCAGCTTGGTGAATCCTTTGTCACCCGTGCGGGTGTACACTTTGGTGATACGAATAGCCATAAGGTAGGGAGTTCAGAGTTAGACAGTTCGGAGTTCGGGGTCAGGAAGGGAGCAACCCATTTCCTCACTTTCTTTCGACTCCGAACTCCACAACTCCGAACTCTGAACTTTTTATGCTTGCAGCCGTTTTTCTAACGCTTCGCACTGTTGCCAAATTTCCTTCGGCATCCGGTCGCCGTATTTCTGGAAGTATTCTTTCTGACCAGTAACGGCTTCTAGCCATCCTTTGCGATCAACCGTGAGGAGTTCGCGCAGGGTGTCCGGTGTGACATCGAGCCCGGTGACGTCGATCCCAGACGGATACGGGAGATAACCGATGGGGGTTTGCGCTGCTCCGACTTCTCCATGCACCCGTGCAAGCGCCCACCGTAATACCCGGAGGTTTTCACCAAACCCAGGCCAGAGATATTTGCCCTCTGGACTCATGCGGAACCAGTTCACTCGGAAAATCTGTGGAGGATTGGCGAGCTTCTGTCCCATCCGCAGCCAGTGGCCGAAGTAGTCACCCATGTTGTAGCCACAGAATGGGAGCATTGCCATCGGGTCGCGGCGCACGACGCCGACCGCCCCGGTTGCCGCGGCTGTTGTTTCCGAGGCCATCGTTGCCCCTAAAAAGACCCCATGCTGCCAATCGAAAGATTGATAGACAAGCGGGATGAGGCTGACGCGGCGACCACCAAACAATATGGCTGAGATGGGAACCCCATTAGGGTTTTCCCATTCCGGGGACATCGACGGACACTGCGTTGCCGGCGTGGTGAAGCGGGAGTTAGGATGTGCCGCTTTCGTCACACTGTCCAGTGTCCAGGGCTTCCCCTGCCAGTCGATCGCGTCGTGCGGCGGCGGGCCGTCCATCCCTTCCCAATACGGCGTACCGTGTGGGGTCAAGGCAACGTTCGTGAAAATTGTGTTCTTGCGAACGGTGGCCATGACGTTGGGATTGGTCTTCGAATTGGTTCCAGGAGCAACTCCAAAAAACCCGGCCTCTGGGTTAATGGCCCATAATCGACCATCCGGACCAGGGTGCATCCAAGCGATGTCTTCGCCCACAGTCCAGACTTTATAGCCTTTCTGACTTGCTGGAGGGACAAGCATGGCCAGGTTTGTTTTTCCACAGGCACTGGGAAAAGCGGCAGCAATGTAAGTCGTTCGGCCACTGGGATCTTCGATGCCCAGGACGAGCATATGCTCGGCCAGCCAGCCTTCTTCCTTTGCCATGTGGCTTCCCAGGCGCAAAGCGAAACACTTCTTGCCTAGCAACGCATTGCCACCATAACCAGAACCGACCGACCAGATTAAACGTTCTTCAGGGAAATGCATAATGAAACGACGCTCAGGGCTCAAGTCGCCCAGCGAGTGCAGTCCCTTGACGTAGTTGTCCGATGCGCCAATGCGCTCAAGCGCCGCTTTGCCCATGCGGGTCATGATACGCATATTCACCGCAACGTATGGGCTATCGGTCAGTTCTACGCCGCACTGACTATAGGGAGAGGATACCGGTCCCATGATGTACGGAACCACATACATCGTCCGGTCTTTCATAGAGCCGGAGAACAATGCTCCGACTTTCTCTTTCGCCTCGGCGGGGGGCATCCAGTTGTTGTTTGGCCCAGCATCGTCCTTCTTGTTGGTACAGACAAAAGTCAGATGCTCTGTGCGGGCGACATCACTGGGGTCGCTGCGGTGCAAGTAGCAGCCAGGATATTCCTTTTGATTCAGCTCCAGGAGTGTGCCGGTTTTTAACATCTCTTGGACAAGGTGATTGTATTCGGCGTCGGAGCCGTCGCACCAATAGATATTCTTGGGGCGAGTGAGCTGGGCGGTTTTGTCAACCCATTGCTCGAGTGGGGTCGGCATAACAGGTCCTTTCTTAGGAGATTTGTCCCCGCAGAATAACAGTCAAAACGGAGGTCAGAAAGGGCCGTCCAGGGAAGCGCTCACCCCTACGATTGGGCCCGGAACAGTTTCTGGAACTGCCCCAGCGAAGCAGACGGAAGCTTCGCTACGGCAAGATTATGCTCTACGTGGGCGACAGATTTCATCCCGACCAATGCCGTGGTGATGCCGGGAGTGGAGCGGGTAAACTGGAGTGCCCGTTGAGCATCGGAGTGCAGTCCGCTCAATGCTTCGCTAACAGCAGTGGGGAGCGAGTGTGCGAGTCGTCCCTGCATAATCGAGGCGCTTGCCATGACGGTAATGCCAAGGTCATGAGCAGCTTCCAAGAAACTCACATTCTCCGTGCGAATCCGTTGGTTTTTTTGTGTGAGCGCTTCGGTCATTGCCAAGTTGTACGGGAGTTGCACGACCTGAAAATGATGATCTTTGCCGCCGACACGTTCAGCAATCTCAATGAGGTCAGAAAGAAACAAGACGTCGCGGGCAGTCGGCTGCTGACGATAGCCATTCCAAGTCGCGGTTCCGTAGCGACGAATTTTTCCACTTGCTACCTTCTCTTCGAGCACGGTAAAGGCCGCTTCGATGCGACGGGAAAATTCCTGGCGGGAGCACTTCTGTAATTGGGCTTCAGGATTATGCAGATAGTAAATGTCGAGACATTCCAACCCCAGGTTCTGCAGGCTGCGGTCAACTTGATTGGCGATATAGCGAGGAGCAATGCAGTTCCATTCGATAATCTCATCGCTGGTGGCGAGGCCGGTTTTGATAAAAGTTTCCTGCACGTATGCGCGAGGGTCAGCAGGCACGTCGTTGTCGAAGGCGAGGTAGCCCCCTTTTGTGGCCAGCACTATTTCTTCACGTTTTACTACTCCTTCATGGACAAGGGCTGTGAGCACCTGGCCGATCATCCGTTCGCTGCGCTGGTGGCGATAGTTGATCGCTGCATCGATCACATTGCATCCACAAGCCAACGCTTGCCGAATGGCCGCGGCGTAAAGCAGATCGGTTTGAGCATTAGCGTCACCTAAGTAGGTGCCGAGTCCGATCGAAGACAGCCAGAGATCACTAGCCGAGCGAAAATGGGAAGGATGCAAAATGTCAGCGAATCGCCGTCGATAGGTATCCGTCCCTGCGGTGGTTGCATAACCGGAGAGCATTATGACTATTCCTGGTTGTCCGGAGAAGAAAGAGACGCGGCCAGTTCCGGGCGGCAGCGTTGCAGGATGATATTTTTCAAGCGTGCGGGGTCAACAGGTTTTTTGAAGATGACTTCCTGGAGCCCTTCTAGTTTGCTGCGCTTGATGACGTGGTCTTTGTCATAGAAGTAAGCGGTCATCAGCACGACCGGAGTTTGGCGATAGCGCTCGCGCACCTCCATATACAAATCATAGCCATCGAGGTCGGGCATCACGACATCGCTGAGCACCAGATCGACATTGCGCCGTGCGAGTACTTTCAGTGCATCTATGCCGTTGATCGCTACCTCTACTTCACAGCCTTCTTCCCGCAACAAATCGCGCAGGGAGTAACACACACCCAAATCGTCATCGACAACGAGAATGGTCAATCCTGCGAGTGCGCGCGCGACTGGCTGGGCCTCAAGATGTTGAAGCGGAACGGCTTCGGTTTGTTTCAAGTCGGCCATGAGGGCACCGCGGAGGTATTCTGTGGTCGTGTAACGGCTTTCGCGAGCCATTTCCTCAATACCACTGACGATGGAGCGGATTTTTTCTAACTCACGTTGAATCGACTCAATGCGTTCTTCATCGACGACATACTCTTCGTCAGGACACACATGGGCAATATGCTTAGCGAGGAGTTCGAGATTGTTAAAGATGACCTCTAAGGGATTGTTAATCCAGTGGGCAAGGCCGACGGCTAATTCCCCAAGGGTGGCCAATTGATCGCGGCGACGGATTTCGCGCAGATCTTTAAGAAACCCGATGGAGCCCAGTTCATTGCCCGCCTCGTCGTAAATAATCGACCCGGAAATAGCCGCTGGGATCTGCTCACCGCTTTTTGCCACCAGGAGAGTTTCAAAGTTTTTGACTTGGGTTTCTCCGCGTTCTGCCTTCCGCATGGCGGCCATAATTTTGCGGGCTTCCTCGAGACTCGGATAGACTGTCGTCACGGGCTTGCCGCGAATCTCTGTCGATGTGTAACCCAGGGTTTTGTACGCGCCATCATTG
>Ga0187892_10008330_pt1 | contig 14233 bp, 10 predicted proteins | sample MA1701073metaG_FD_139345 | JGI IMG/M metagenome (GOLD analysis project Ga0187892, IMG submission 139345) | Bio-ooze microbial communities from a basaltic lava cave in the Kipuka Kanohina Cave System on the Island of Hawaii, USA - MA170107-3 metaG ... | reverse complement strand
TATGGAGACGAGGCAATAAGAAAAGGAATCCACAACATAATCAATTTTGATGGAGCTGTCATGACAGATTCTGGCGGATACCAGGTACTAGAGTACGGCAAAGTAGACGTTTCATCATCTGATATGGCGGACTTTGAGCGAAAAATAAAAACAGATATTGCCATCCCGCTTGATAGGCCTACAGGCTATGGGCTGCCAAAAAAGAAAGCAAGGGAATATGTCGACTATACACTAAAGATCTCAAAAGAGGCCCTAGACAACAGCGAACCAAATGGACAGATTTGGTGTGGACCAATACAGGGTGCTGAACATTTTGAGCTAGTAAGAAGATCAACCAAGTCACTTGTTGATTATGGATTCCAGATGCTCGCACTTGGCAGCCCAGTTGAGGTCATGGAGTCATACGAGTACAAAGTATTAGCAGAAATGATAATGCAGTCAAAACCACTAATGCCGCCTTCGCTTCCGCTCCATCTTTTTGGCGCAGGCCACCCACTCACAATACCACTAGCAATAGCTCTTGGGTGCGATACATTTGATTCTGCATCCTACATGCTTTATGCAAAGCATGACAGATACATTTCTGAAGACAGGACTAGCCACCTTGCAGAAATTCAGTTTTTTTCCTGTAATTGCGAGGTTTGTACCAAATACACGCCAAAGGAGCTCCAAAGTCTGGATTCTGAACAAAGAATTACAAGTCTTGCTCTGCATAATTTGTATTCAATCAAGGCCGAAGTCGATAGGGTAAAGCAGGCAATTTACGAGGGGCGCCTTTGGGAATATACAATTAAAAAACTCAGGGCTCACCCTAAGCTTTTCGAAGCAATCGATGTTTTTACGAATAATTCCAAATATTTTACAAAAACAACCCCCAAATTCAAAGAAAGGGCGCTTTTTCTGTATGGGTTTGAAGATCAGTTTAGGCCAGAAATTGTCTCGTATCATAATATGGTCCGCTCCTTTAGATCAAGCAAAAAAAAGCTCGTAATAATCTCAGACTCTGATGTAAAACCGTTCTACCTATCTCAAAAATATTCCAAGCTCAAAAAGAAATTTGATTCTACCCAAGTTCAGTTCTGCCAGTACAATCCATTTGTTGGGTTGATTCCGCTTGAAATCTCTGATTTGTATCCTGCCTCACATTACGTAATGTCAGCTCGGAATTTGGCGCCAGATAATTTTTCTGAGTTTGCCAAAACATGGAAATTATTTTTTGCAAAAAACAGATTCAACCAAGTGTACGTTGAAGACCAAGAATTCCTAAAGCATTATGTAAAATTACTACCAAATAAAATTAAGATTAAAGTAATAAAAAGTAAAAATAAAAAAAGCTAGTGCCGTCTTATAGACCGGCGTCTTCTGCCCAGCCTTTTACGAATACTCCGTTTTTGTGAAGAGGTACTGGTTGACCAGCAGTGTAATTCATTGGTCTCATCCAAAAGATTGATTTTGTTGGGCATACGCCAATGCATGCGCCATCAGAAATGCATCTTTCTGGATAAAATACAAATGCTTTACCTCTCTTCCAGCCTTCAACTGGCTTTACACGAAGTACGTCTGGGCCCAAAGATGTACAGATTTCTACGCACAGAGCGCATCCAATACATCTTTGCTCATCTATGTCTGGAAGTATTGCTATTGGCATTTATTTCACTAATTGTGATCATAGTTGGTAACTATTTAAACTATGATTAAAAAATTCAACAGCGTTATAGAATTTTTAGATCGGAGTGAACAAACAACACAGTGCGTAAAAATTTTGAAAATAATAAAAAAGATAACTAGATGGTTATGGCTTATTTGCGCATTGCATCTATTTGGCCGCTGGTAACCCAATCGAGCAACTCGGCAGCTGTTGGATTTAGATCAGCCCGTTTATCCATCAGATTTTTTACCCAAACCCAGTTAATCTGGTTTAGTAGTGGTTTGTTTCCCTCATCGCCTGCGCGAACTTTGCTGCGCACGTCAGCTGGAATTGTATTCCACCATTGGTCAAAAGTTCTACCCATATGAGGGGATCTTAGGTTTGACTAATTAAAGCTTTTGAAGATTACAATAAATTCGGAATGATCGGTGATTTTGTAACAACCTTTTAAGATAGACCTAAACCCAATTCAATTCTTGAAAGTAAAAGTTTTGGGTGCAGGACAAGAAATTGGCCGATCGGGATTTTTGGTAAATTGCGATGGTGCAAATTATCTTTTAGACTATGGGGTCAACTTGGGGAAAAATCTACAGGCGCCACTCCATGTAATGCCTAAAGATGTTGACTCTATCATAATTAGTCATGCCCACCTTGATCATTCAGGTTATGTGCCACTGATGTACGTTAGCGGGAATTCTGATGTGTATGCAACACCGCCTACATTTGATTTGAGTAGAATCTTAATTGAGGACATGCTCAAGCTGGAAAAAGATACTCACCCCTTTGGGCTGCCTGAAGTAAATAAAATGTACAGCCATGCAAGAGGCATTCCGTACAAAGAAAAGATAAGGCAGGGCAACTCTTCATTTGAGCTTCGTGATTCTGGCCACGTGGTTGGAGGCAGCACAGTCCTAGTAGAATCAGATAGCAAGCGCCTTTTTTACACTGGCGATATCAACATGAGGGGATCAAGAATGCTTCGTGAAGCGGATCTTGATATTGGCGAGATCGACCTTTTGATAACGGAAAGCACATACTCCCAGACTGAGCAGATGCCAAGACAGGAAGCAGAGAAAAACTTTGTCGAGTTTGCAAATGAAATCCTTGATCAAAAGGGAACGTTGTTTGTCCCAGCATTTTCAGTTGAGCGCTCGCAGGAGATTGCATGCATTTTGAAGAATTCCAAGTTCAAACACAAAATAATAATGGATGGGATGGCCCTCAGTGTAAATGAAATATTATTACAGCACCCAGACTACCTTAGGGATTACGACGTCTTTGTAGATGCAATCAAAAATACAAAATGGATAAGAAACCAATCTGAAAGAAAAAGAGCACTCGATGAGCCATGTGTTGTAATTTCGCCTGCAGGAATGTTAGTTGGAGGAAACGCAGTCTTTTATCTACAGGGGCTTGCTTTTGATAAGAAAAATGGAATTGCACTTGTTTCATATCAGGGAGAGGGAACACCTGGGAGAAAATTGCTAGACACTGGCAAAGTATTGATTCGCGGAAAAGAAAAAAAATCAGAAGCCGAGGTGCGCCAGTTCGAATTTTCCGGCCATTCTGATCGAAGTGCACTCTTTGATCTAGTCAAAAAAATAAAGGGAAATCCTAAGGTTCTAACCGTTCATGGAGATGGTCAGTCATGTGTGAAATTTGCCGAAGAGATCCATGAAAGGTTTGGTCTTGATGCGCATGCCCCGCAACTAGGCGATGTAATTGCAATCTAGTGTGCAAAAAATCAATATCGAGCACACAATATACAGTGGTCAGGTGTTTTTGTGGCAAAAATTTGAGAAAAAATGGTATATAGTAAATGGGGACGATGTGCTATCGGTGCACGAAGACTCGCCTATGCAGGTCACCTCATACCAGAATAACGAGTATGACCTCTTTAGGCAGGGCGACAACACCGACAAGATAATCAAATCCATATCAAAAGACCCAGTCCTCAGGGAGGCAGCCAAAGAGTTTGCAGGCCTGAGGCTTTTGCGTCAGAACCCGTTCCAATGCTACATTTCATTTATTGTCTCCTCAAACTCGAGTATTCAAAACATACGGCTTACGCTACAACGACTCTCAAAAAAATTTGGAAAAAAAATCACATTTGATGGAAAAGAGTTTCATCTCTTTCCCAGCCCAGTCAAGCTTGCAAATGCAAGGGAGTCAGAATTATTATCATGCGGTCTTGGATACCGGGCAAAATTTGTAAAAAATGCAGCTGCTCTAGTCAAAGAAAAACAAATTGACTTTGATTTTTTAAAAAAGGCAGACTATAATGTTGCAAAGTCAAGCCTTCTTGAAGTTGATGGGATCGGCAATAAGGTAGCAGACTGTATTTTGTTGTTCTCACTTGAAAAGCTTGAGGCGTTTCCACTAGACAGATGGATTATCCGTAGTCTTCAAAATTATTATCCGAAAAAATTTTCTTTTGAAGGCAAGACGTTAACTGACAAAAAATACCAAGCATTGCATGAACAAATCATTAATTACTTTGGTCCCTATGCTGGATACTGTCAGCAATTTCTATTCAAGATGATCAGAGAATCTAATCAGAAAAAATGGCACTAAACAACCTTTAAAATGCCAAAAAATTGTGAAATTCTTGGGCCGGTAGCTCAGCATGGATAGAGTGCTGGACTTCTAATCCAGTGGTCAAGGGATCGAAGCCCTTCTGGCCCGCTTTATTTCAAAAATTATTTATCAGCAAAACCAGATACGATTGTATTGAAGGACATACAGATAACACTTGAAGACACAAACATCAGGCCAAATTCCGAAATAAGGGGCCTCATCAGGGTAAATTATTCTGGAAAATACGACAGTGTAGTCCTAAACACACAAATCCTAAACTCAAATGAGCTCATGCTTTTTACTTCGTGCAACGGCAAAAAAATCTCTCAGCAGAGTGCGCGTCTTTTCATTAGTAAGGAAAGCATGCCAGAAAACAGAGCCGAGTTTACTGCAGTAATTACCTTTGAGCCAAAAGAACAACACGATATCAAGTTTCGCGCATCCATAATCGAGCAACACAAAGAGATAGAAAGTGATGTTTTGTTTGCAAAATATTTTTAGAATCTTTGCTTTGTGATTACAAGCTTGCCCTTCATCCATGGGTGAGGCTCACAATGATAATCTATTTCATGAGCCTCTGTAAAGAGGAACTCGTATTTTTCTCCCGCTTTGATTACTCCAGAGGAACCAAACTCGCCGCTGTACGAGTCTTCCGCCCTATGATCGGGCGTTACTGTGTGTGCAGTATCATCATCATTTGTCCAGACCACGTGATTATCAATGCCCAGCTGGATGTTAACTAGCTTTGGAACAAAGTTGTCTTTTTGATCCATATTGGCAGAGCCTGGGATCATTTTGATTTCCGTTTTTCCTACCGGCTCTAGTATTTCCTCAGAGACTTTGGGTTTTGCCAGAGACTCTGGAATGTAATACAACTGATAGTAACCAATGCCAACCGATACGCCAACAATCATTGCTATGATTCCAATACCGTATGCATGGCTTGATGTTGGCTTGATACTCAACGTTTTGTTGTGGTTTCTAAAAGTCTTATAAAGCTTGTTTAGTGTCTCTGATCTTTTTTCTAGGATGCTGATTTTGGAGTTTCCGATTTTGGCACTTCTTGTGCAGGTACCTCTTTTGGCAGCTCCTTTGCTGGTTCTTTTAATTCTGCTGGCTTGGCCTTTTCAAGTGCTGGTTCGTGTGAGGGAACTGGAGGGGGAGGTGGGGGTTTCTTTGCCTCACTTAGTGCGTATCTGTACACGTGGAATAATCCTGCAAACACGATCAATATCAGGCCTGTAAAGAACAATGAGAGATTGTTAAGGCCAGTTATTGCGGCATTATACGCTGCAATGTTTAGGTAAACTTGGAATGCGATTAGTGCCACTATTATCCAGTTGAGCCATTTTTGCGAGAGGTTTATCTCTGCTACCTTCTTTGGCCCCTTTTCCTTGCTTAGCTTGGCCTTTCGTTCCGCTTCTTGCGCCATCTTTATCATCATGTAGCTAAAGCCAAAGCCAAGAGGCACAAGCAGTATCATTACCAGATAAAAGAAAATTGGATCAATGACTAGTCTTTGCACAAGCGGAATTGTGGTGTCTGGTGGAATGTAGAATCCCCAGTATGTTGTCACCATAATTTGTGCAATTCCCGTTATTCCAAACGCCGTAATGAGTGGACGGTCCTTCCAAGAGAATTTTTTGTATCTGTCAATAAACGGAGTTAGTAGTAACGCTCCAATGAACAGTCCGGGCCAGAGCACACCTGTTACAAACTTGTCGTACTGCGTCCTAAGAAACGCGTACAGGCCTGTGAGGTACCACTCTGGTACTGTGATACCAGGCGGCACGGTGGGCTCAAACTTGAACCCCATATCAATTGGGAATACACCACCTGTAATCAAAATGGCACCAGAGATTGCCATTACCATTGGTACATCAAATACCATGAATCTTGGAAAGTGAACTGCCATGAGACCAAGCATTACCAGCGGCAAAATAAAGACGTGCTGCGCATAGAATCTAAGGACAAAGTCAGTAAACCCAGATCCGAACATTGCGTCCCTAATTGTGGGCCCTGCAATTGGAATCGAGTTGGTAAGCGATGCTGCAATACTAATTGCAAGCTCGGCTCGTTCGCTAAATATGATGTCATATCCAGTAAATGCCTCAAGAATTGTCACAGTACCAAGAATTACTCCTGTTACCCAGAGGACCTCGTTTCGTATCTTGTATCTTCCACTGAAATATTGGTAGTACATGTGCAAGATTGCCAAGAGCACCATTGCGTTTGAGCCGTGGTAATGGATGTTACGTATGTGAAAACCAAATGGAACCACGTCATTGATTTTTGCTACGCTGTCCCATGCCCTATCAAGTATTGGGAAATAATAAAACATCAAAAGTGCGCCAGAAATTCCCAAAATTACAAATGTGATAAAAGTCAGCATCCCTAGGAATCCAAATGGACTCACAAACCTTGATGGAAATGAGAACTTCATCCCAGTAAAGATGGTTCTGTCTATTCCGTCCCAGAGCCAGTAAAAGAAGCTGACTGCTCCTGTGCGCCTACTTAACGAAACGGCCATACCCCACTACCCCATTGTCGTTTGGTCCCCACTTTGCTGGCAGAATCCAAATGTCCCCATTTGAGTCAGCCTCCAAATCTAGATTTGGAAGTGTGTTTGATGGCGGCGCCTGAAGTGAAGCCGGTCCTGCAAATGCAGTTCCGGTAAGCGGGTTGTACATGCTTCCATGGCATGGACACTCTCCCCTCTTTCTGCCCTCCTGCGGCCAGTACTTCCAAAGACACCACAAATGCAAACAGACCATACTGTAGACCCGGAATGCAGAAATGTTGTTTACTCCACCACCCAGTTCTCCTGGGAGTCTGATGAATTGCCACTTTCTAAATGCCTCTTCGTCTAAGACTCTGTCTCCTGTTTGTGGATATGTGACTATTTCTGCGTGGTTTACTGGAAAAGTGTTAACGTTTGCTTGGTTTCCGTCAGGCAAAATTGCTGGAACCTTTTCTAGCTTGGCAGTGTCTGGGTTTGGCATGAAATTACCCCACGGAACAAAGGGGGCAAAAGTAAGGGCCGTGCCTGCAGCACCCATTAATTTAAGAAAATCTCGTCGGGATAGCGTATTTGCCTTGGTACTATCCAATTTTGACATTCAAGCTCCGTACTCAAGGATTTTCTTATAAACTTATTTCAGCGTCTTGGCGATTTTTTTGACTTGGTTGCAAATGCAACACCAGAAGCAATTGCGATCACAGCGACGCCAGCTATTACCAAGAGAGCAAAGTTTTGATCAATTTCAGTTTTTGTTTGAGGTGTTTGGGCAATACTTGGGGGCGATGTTCTGTCAATCTCAAATGCAACTAGTTTTTGGATTTTGTTATCAGCCCTGTCATTTGCAGAAATTATAATTTGGTATGCTCCTTCGGTAAAGTTACTGACGTTGATTTCTGCTTTGGTTTTGTTTTGTATTATATGATCTTCAAAGAAAATCACAGTCTGCTCATATAGTGGGTTTTCCTCTTCAATCATAAAATCAACTATCAGTACGTCTGATACTTTGGTGTGATTCGCAGGTGAATTTACAATAATGTTTGGTGGAGTTTTATCGACCGTAAATGAATAGAATTGCATTGCTGTGTTTCCAGCCTCATCTGCTGCCTCTATTCTCAGCTGATGTGGCCCTTCCTTTATTGAATCAAATGTTGTCTTATCAAAACTGACCTGCGTCTCATCAAGAAAATACCTAACAGAAAATTCGCTCTCATCTGTTATCTGTGGGATAATTGGTGTAGAGTCATTTACAAATGCAGGTATTTGTAGAATTATCTGTGGTGGCGTGATATCATCAAGTACGGTGGAAAATCTTGCCAATACAGTAAATGGCTCAGTTGTTGACTTTCCTCCAAATAGAGTGGAGTGCATGAGTAGCGTATATGTTCCTGTCTGATTTATTGTAGTGTACAACAAAGTTGAAGTGTCACCTTTGTTTTTTACTGGATAGAACCCTCCTCCTTCACTAAACACGGATGTGCCAAGCCAATCAGATGTTGGCCAGTCCAGAAATTGTCCAAATACTCCAGGTGGCATGTTTGTTTGAACTATTCTTCCCTGTGGGTCGACCATAAAGACAGAGAAATTTGTGTCAGGATCTTTCCAAGAAATATCAATTGATGCTGAATTAATTGTAGAGTCTTTGATATCAAAGTAATACTGTCGCCAGTCTCCCGCGTTGTATCTGTTTACCATATCAAATGCACCCTTTACGTATCCATTTCCATATAACACATCAGAGTTTGGCAAACCGGAAATTATTGTAATCTTGTCTTTTTGTTTTACTGGGGTTGTTACTGCAAACGATACTGGTGCATTGACTGTGTGATTTTCCCCCAAAAAGGAGACAAACCCCTGGTACAGGCCGGGCTTTGCATCGTCTGGGATTGTAATGGTAGCAAGGATGCTAGCTGAGCTGAGTGGAGGCACCTCAACTACACTGGCATCAAGCCAGATGTCCTTCCAGTTTTCCTTTTTGTAGTAATTTGCAGAAAGCAGATAATCCATCTCAGTTGCATTTTTCTTTGTGTCGCCAAGCCAGTAGGAGTATGTGGTTGGTACTGGATACACTCCTACTAGAGGTGTGTTTTTGAACCTGGATTGCGGCTCAGATACACGTAGTTCCTGGACTGTTCCCCACGAGCCGCCCTTGTTTACCATCAATAGCTCGTTGCTTGATACTTTTTCGTCGTTATCTTTGTCATTCCAGTCATACAGGTATAGGGAGGCTATCTTCGTGTCTGATGCATAGAGTTCTTCTGTTTTGTTCATAAAATCAGAAAATTCAAAGTTTAGGTTTAGGACCAAAAGCGAGGCATCCTTTGGAATGGTGGCATTTTCATAAAATGCGGAAAGAGAGTTGTGGCTTTTTACGTCTGCTAGTTTGATGTAGTCGGGCCTGTATGTTCCTGTTTTGTTGTACAAGACATCTTGTAGATTTAGCTTAGTAGTGGAGTTGATCTCTGTTTTTTGTATTAGCTGGAGGTGTTGCGGTGAGATTTGGATTGAAATGGTATGATTGTTTGGGTTCTCAATTGTAAAGTAGGAGGTGCTCTTCTCCCCCTGAGTGAGCCTTCCTGCAAACCAGCTTGTTTGTTCGTGTGTTTTTTCAGGTAGCATGAATTTCTCAAGGCCAATTAATGTAGAGTTTAGTTTCATTATTGGCCCATCGAGAATTTCTTTGATGTTGTTATACGTTGAATCGTTGTGTACGATAAAGAGTCCATCCTTTCCATCAACAAATCTTACTGCCTTGTATGCGTTTACCAATCCTGCTCCCTGCGTGTACGGATCGTTTTGAAGATCAGTTGCAGTTGACATCAAGATATTTTTTATCATAAATGGATCATAGTCCTGATTTTTGTCCTGCAAACTTTGCATGAGGATTGCCGCAGATCCGGCAGTAAGTGGCGCTGCCATGCTAGTTCCACCAAAGAGAACAAACGGTTCTACCTTGGAGTCAGGTTTTGCCTTTAGAACATTTTTTGGTGTAAACCCATACGCGCCGGTATTCATAAGGTCTGGCTTTGGATCTCCAATTATGCTTGGGCCCCTGCTTGAGAAATCAACTATATCGTTTGCATGAGATGTGGTGTTGCCAAACCTTGGTTGGTCCTTAAACGCTCCGTACCCCACATAGACATTACTTGTTGTCGCACCAACGGTTATCCCAAATGGTGCTGCATTTGGAAGACCCATGGTACCATACCCATGTCCTGCATTTCCTGCACTAGAAACGATTGTAACACCTGGATATCGCTCATCAACTGACTGCGGTACTGACAACACGTTTGCTATTAATGATAGTACATCGACTCCTGGCGAGGCCTTAAGTGATGGAAAGTTGGAGACGCCCCAGCTGTTCGATATGATGTCTGCTCGCGGTTTGCCAGAAAAACTCCATGTATTGTTTTTGTTATCAAATCCTGCTGCCCACAGCCACCCATATACTGTATCACCAAACCAGAGGGCCTTTACTGGGATTATTTTTGCTCCGGTTGCTACGCCTGGAAGCGTGTATTTTTTTGTGTTGTTGTAAATGTCATATTTTTGTACTCCTTGCGATGATATTGATGCAGCAGATGATGTCCCATGTCCCACAAAGTCGTTCATTACCCCAAAAAAGTTTCCAGCAGGATCCAGCCCAGGAAGCAAGGTGCCGTTTGTTGCCTTGAGGATGTCATCTACTGATGATTTGTTTTGTGCAATTACTCCATAGACATCAAGGATTTGTGCGCCGACGGTTCCTGCACTATAGTCCAGATTTCCATCATTGTCAAAATCATATACAAGAAATTCGTTGCCAGCCCCAAGTTTTATTGGTGTTTCATCCGTAAAGTCAAAGTCATAGTTTGGGGTTTGGCCTCTTTTCAAATCAAATCTGGTATAGTCTTTCCATGATGTAGTCATATCTGGAATTATGGTGTCATAAACTCCCGGTATTTGCGAGTCCACCACTAGGACAGGTACTGCCTGGACGCTCGTAAAGGGGCCAGATATTGCACCTTGGTATATTATTCCAAAATGATAGACGCCGCTTGCCGATTTGATGTAATCGCGGTTTGTTTTTCCTATTTTGTAGTCATCAACTATTGTTCCGTTAAATGTTGGAAATGGTCCGCTTGTTGGAAAAAACGAATTATAAATTGAAACCTGTGTGCCCTCTCCTGTTTGTTTTAGGTTCAAAAAGACACCGTTTTTTGTCACATAAACATCTGATGTGGCATTTTTTGGAAGGGATTTGTTTATTTTTTCAATGACTTGTTTTGTGGTGTTTTCAAGTATTCCGTACTTGTCTATGTTTGCAATAAATGTGGCATTTGTGAGAACCAGTCCCTGACCGTCTGGGTCAAGCATTATTGGGTGATTGTTTTTATCCCTTGCAAGTGAATTCTGCATGTCAGGATTTGAAAAATCAACGCCAGTATCAATTATCGCTATTTTTATTCCGTAGCCGGTATAGTTGTATGTTATTTGTGCCATCTCGGATCCTGTTGATTTTCTTATTTGGCTCATTTGCGAAAACGGTGTTTCATTTTCTGCTGCATGAAATTCTAGTGGAAAATCTTTGATGACAGAGTATCCTTTTGCGCTTAATGTGGATGCAGATTGTTCTGGCAGGACGACAATTGAGAAAAATCCATTGCCTGAGGAAATACTAGATATTGAGTTTGGCGCAAAATCGTTTATGCCGCTAATTGAGCCCTGACCAAACACCAGATATCGTGAAATCTTGTAATCATTAATTGCAGTTTGGGGTATTGTCACAATTTCAGGAACTTGGATTATTTGTGCCTTGGGCGTGATTTTGTCATCATAGTTTTCCATGTATCCAAAAGAGGTTGAAGAAACTGAAAACAAAAGTAAGGCACATACTGTTGCCGCAATTGGTTTTTTCAGCATATTGAAATGTTAGGCAGATATCATTAATTATCTTCGCCTTGCAATAATTACGATCTGCAAGGCCACAATTATCGCAATTGATGCTACAATTGGAAATAGCAAAGAATTCAGCTGGAGTGATGCTGCCTCCATGTTTCCAACAGAACTCGATATGGCGTCCACGCTTTTGTCAATATCCTCACTTGCTGTATTTAGTGAGGATCCAAAACCTCCTATTTCGGCCTTGAGGTTATTCAGTTCTTTTGAAGTCTCCTCCAAAACAGAGTTTAGCTCTATTATTTGCCGTGATATCCCCCCAATGTCCTGCTTTAACACTACTGTTGCGGCAGAGCCATGGGATATTGTTCCCTGTGAGAATGCCACCACATGGAAGACATGAGTTCCTTCCTGCGTTGGGGTAAACTCTGCAAAATACAGTCCTTGGTGCAGCGTCTTAAATGAAAGGGAGAGGTTGATTACTTGGCCGTCTGGTAGGTGCACGTGTGATGTCCCGAGTAGTTTCTCTGGAGTTCCGCCAACTAACAGCCCATCGCTAGTTGTCTGGACAAAGATTCGAAGTGGTATATCTATTGCAGCGGTCTCTGGTGCGAACACCAAAGTGTTTACTGCCCTTGAGATTGGGATCTTTTCAAGCTCAGTTGATGCTGAAAATTTGATGTCGATTTTTTTGGAAAGGCCGTTTTGTGCAGTACTAATTGCCTCTACTGCGTAGGTACCATATGGAAACGATGTGGATACTTCTGGCCACAAAAACAACTCCATGTTAAATCTGCCGTTTTTGTCAGTTGTTATTTGCGTGAATGTGACAATGTTTTCATCAGGCGAGAATATCCTAAGGATGATGTCTTCGTTTGGATTGCCTTGGCCGTACACAAATAGTGGCTTGCCTGTAGAATAAACTTGGCTGTCTGTAGAAAAATCCAGCTCTGCAAAGGCTAGCTGAAATCCAACAAACATTACAAAGCAGATTGCTGCAATTACCTTCATTTACTAACTGTAAAAATTATCTGCTAGATATTGCTTTAGTTCCCACTAGGGCTCTAATAATAAAAAGAAAAGGGGGATAGTTTTAGTTTCTAGTCTTAGCTTACGTCTATGTCTACAGATACTGGTGGGCTCAACGCTGTTGGATTGTCAACTGACTCCCAGACAAACACTGTTGCAGTGTATGTGCCGGCAGATGTCGGAATCCAAGACAATGCTGGGCTAAATGATTGACCTGCTGATAGTGAACCTGTGATCCATGCTAGTGAGACTGTGACTCCATCTTCATCCTGAATCTGTACCAAATATGCAAATGGTTGGTCTCTATCCTGGCCGTTGGTCAAATCGGCTGTGATTTGTACCTGTTGGTCTACGGACACCTCATCTAAGGTGTTGCCGAAGGCATCAACAACTCTAGCGTTAGAAGCTGGTGCTCTCTCTAGAGGAGGTACTATCGTTCCGATGAATGCAGTGCCAGTAATATCGAGTTCATCTGCTGTGGTGTATGGATCAGGTAGTGTGTTGTCTTCATATTCTGCTGTGACAGTGTCACCTTCTGCGACTCTGAGTCTGTGGCCGGATGAATCGTCAGTAGTTGTGAAAGACACAGTACCTTCGAATATGCCGGTTGCCTCATTAGTCTCAGTTACAGTCAAGTCGATACCACCTGAGTCTGAATCTGACCATGCGTCGACGTTGAAATTGTCGACTGCTTCTGGATTTAAGTTCATATCTGGATCAATTACTCTTACCACTCCTGTGCCACTTGCTGGATAGCTTGCTTCAAGCCATGATACTTCGCCAATGTTCCATCTGATCAATGCTGATCCTACAATTGTTTCATCCTCTGAGAATTCATAGGATACTGTAAGACCGTCATCGTCATCTGCTTTGAGGAAGCCGTCGGTTGGACCGGCGTTTGCTGCTGAGTTGGCTATTAGACCTGCATCGCTACCTATTGGGCATACAGCTGCAGTGGAAGCTCCTGTGGTTGTATCGCCATCAGCATCATGACAGAATCCTGTGAGGATTACTTCGCCTGTAAAGATGCCAGTGTCGGTACCAGTTTCAACAAGCTTGTAGTTGTTGAGGTTGTTTCCTCTGGTTGCTACGCGTAATGGGTCGCTTGCATCTCGACCGATTTCATCGACGAGGTTGCTATCAAAGTTGTGGTCAGGTGCTACTACAGTTATGTATACTTTGTCAGTCCATGTGTAGACTTTTTGGTCTAGTTCAACTGTTGCTCCAAAGTTGGATGTAAAGATGGTCAAATTGATGTCCTCATCTTCTTGTCCAACAAAGTCAGCTCCAGATGGACCCCAGTCGGTGTATTCTAGTACAATCTCTTCGCCTCTTTCCAGTCCATCACCATTTAGTTCGTTTGGAATTTCGATAACTACCTGGAATATACCAGTGCTATCTCCAGTTTCCCTAAAGTTGGATGGTTCTGGATCAAATGCTGTGGCGCCGGAACCTTTTGCACCCATTGTAGTGGTGTCAGCGTCTGAATCCCATTCAATGAGATCCAAATCGTAGGTTTCTGCCAAGTCATTGTCGAGGTCAAAGTCTGGATCAATGAGTGTCAGAATCATGTCTGAACCTAT
>Ga0187892_10008327_pt1 | contig 14234 bp, 9 predicted proteins | sample MA1701073metaG_FD_139345 | JGI IMG/M metagenome (GOLD analysis project Ga0187892, IMG submission 139345) | Bio-ooze microbial communities from a basaltic lava cave in the Kipuka Kanohina Cave System on the Island of Hawaii, USA - MA170107-3 metaG ... | reverse complement strand
TCCTTCGTCCCGGCGAGGATCGCGCCGTCGGCCACGTCGTCGACGTAGGTCAGGTGGTAGAGCACCCGTCCCGACCCGATCATGACGAAGCGGCCGCGCGCGACCGCGCGGAAGAGCTTGAGGAAGCGCCGGTCGGAGGGTCCGTAGATGCCGGCCGGACGGACGATCACGCCATCGATGCCGCCGGCCTCGCACGCGGCGCGGACGGCGGCCTCCGCCTCGGCCTTCGACCGCTGATAGCGGTCGCCCGGTCGGATCGGCGCGCTCTCGTCGGCCGGCGGGTTCTCGATCGCCCCGTGGACGCCGACGGTCGAGACGTGGACGAACCGCCGCGCGCCCGCGCGAGCGGACTCGAGGACGAGCGCCCGCGCCCCCTCGACGTTGACGCGGTGGAAGGTGCTCGTCGCCGCGGACTCCTTCCGCCACGCCGCCGCCGCGTGGTAGACGACGCCCGCGCCCTCCGCCGCGCCCGCGAGCGACTCCGGACGCTCGAGGTCCGCGCGGCGGACCTCGACGGGGAGCCCCTCGAGCGCGGAGAGGTCGCTCGACGCGCGCGCGAGGGCGATCGGCCGCTCGCCGGCCTCGCACAGCTTCCGGCAGATCGCGCCTCCGAGAAGCCCGCTCGCGCCGGTCACGAGCGGCCGCGCGGCGAGGCTCGCGCTCACCGGGTGAGGTTCTCCCAGAGGAACTCGCGCCAGCCCTCCCTCGGGAGACCGGCGCGCCGGGCCCGGAAGATCCGGTCGCACGTGCGGCACGGCACGAGATCGCGCCACTCCCCTCGCGCCATCTTCTCGCGAAGGCGCACGAGCGACGCGCCGTCCCAGATCGACGCGATCGTCTCGTTCGCGACGCTCCCGAGCGCGAGGTGTCCCTGCATGTCCTGCGGGCAGGGCATGACGCGGCCGTCCCAGAGCACGGTGAGGGAGTACCAGAGGAACGTGCACGGCGCGTAGCGCGACGTGTCGAGCCCGGCGCCGCCGTCGGTGCTGCCCGCCCAGTTGTGCAGGGCTTTCACGCGCACGCGGTCGGGAGGCTCCGCGCCGAAGTGCGCGGCCAGGCTCCGCCGCTTCTCCTCCCTCGAGCGCCCGTCGCCGGGATGGAAGTCGATCGCCTCGACGGCGACGAACGGCCGCCGCGCCCCCGCTTCCCGGCGGGCGCGGAGAAGGGTGCGAACGCCCTCGAGCGTCTTCTCGAACGTCGCCCCGGGGCGGACCTTCGGGTACTCGGCCGGGTCGATCGCGTCGAAGCTCACGGACAGGAAGTCGAGGCCACTTCGAACGATCGCGTCCGAGCGCTCGCGCGTCAAGAGCGTCCCGTTCGTGTGGAGGTTCGTGAAAAGGCCCGCGTCCGCGGCGTGGCGGATCATCCGCGGCAGCTCCTTGTGGATGAGCGACTCGCCGCGGTGGTGGAGGTTCACGTCGAACGCGAACGCCTTCGTCTCGTCGATCACCTTCGCGAACGTCTCGAACGCCATGAGCCCCGAGCCGCCCGGGAAGCCCTCGCCCGTCCCCGTCGGGCACATCACGCAGCGGAGGTTGCAGCGGTCGGTCGGCTCGATCCAGAGACGGACGGGCATCGGCGCTCCCGACGTGACGCGAGCGCGGTAGGCCCGGTAAATCCGGGCGAGCGCGAGTCCCTGTCGCAGCCGCCCGACGAGCGTCCGGCTCATCCGGCGGACGCCCCGCCCACGAACGCCTTGCTGAACACGTGCCGCAGGACGCGCGGCCGGAGGAGGTCGCCGAATCGGAACCGGCGGATGTCGTCGGCGAGGAGCGTCATCGGCGCGATGCAGTTCATCCAGCACATCGGGTGGTCGGCGGCCTCGATCCGGCGGCGCACCTGCGCCGCCTCGTGCGAGCGCCAGATCTCGCCGAAGCTCTTCTCGCGGACGTTCCCGATGGCGGCGAACTTGATCGGGCACGGGTAGACGAACCCGTCCGGGTCGATCTGCGCGAAGAGAAAAGCCGCGGCGCAGCGATATCGGTAGAGCGCCTTCGGGTTCGCGACGTACTCGACGACGCCGTCGAGGAAGCCCTTCGGGTGCGGCATGAGCCGCGGGTGGCGATTGCGGATCTTGTCGATCGCGTCCCTCACCCGACCCTCGTTCTCGGCGAGGAGCCGCATCGACGGGGGGACGCCGAGCCCGATCCCGGCGAAGTTGTGGACCGGCTGCACGGTGAGCGCGTCCGCGCCGGCGCGGATCGCGACGTCCGCCATCTCGTGGAAGACGCCGACATTCGAGTCGGAGATCGTGGCGTTGACGTGGACGCGCGGCCAGCGCCGGCCGCCGCGGAGCGCCCGGACGCGCGCGATGGCGGCGACGGCCTTCTCGAAGTAGCCGTCGACGCCGCGGATGTCGTCGTTCGTCTCGGGGTCGGGGCCGTCGATCGAGATCGAGAGGACGTTGAGCCCGGAGCCGACGAGGCGCCGCGCGCGATCGTCGCCGAGGGTCAGGCCGTTCGACGAGAGCGCGGTCGAGAGGCCGCGCGCCCGCGCGTGCGCGACGAGGTCGAAGACGTCCTCGCGGAGGGTCGGCTCGCCGCCCGTGAAGGAGACCGAGAGCGATCCCGCAGCCGCGATGTCGTCGAGGAGCCGCTTTCCCTCCTCGGTCGAGAGCATTCGCGGCGAGGTCTCTTCGGTCCACCGCTGGCAGCTCCGGCACTTCGAGTCGCACGAATTGATGATCTCCCAGGAGACCTTGGCCGGCCCCGACGCGGGCTCGCTTCCCTTCCGGAGGAAGGCGAGCGCGTTGCGGAACTGGGACAGTGTCCTGAGAGAGGGCATCGTGTTCGTGTGCGGATGCGAGTGCGGGTGCGGGTGCGGGTGCAGGTGCAGGCTTTTTCGGGGGCAGATGGTGCCGGATCCGGCGCGTCGGCGCGCTCCTTCCCCGCGAGAGTGAATCCGAAACCTCGGACAGGTCTCGGCCGGAGCGTCATACGCCCCTCGGGCGCAAAGAATTATATCCGCCCCGGTGCCGCCGAGGCCACTCTCAAGAACCGTTCCCTCCACAGGAGGAAGAGAAGAAGCGGGAAAAGCCGGTGCGCGTGGTCCTCCTTGCCGGCGTCGTGCTCCGCGAGGAGGCGCTCGAGGGCGTCCCGCCGGAAAAGGGACGGATCGCCCCCGTCGAGGAGCCGCTCGCGGAGAAGGGCCCGGAGAGGCCCCCGGAGCCAGTGCTTGAGGGGCGCCGAGAAGCCCTCCTTGCCGCGCCGCAGCGTCTCCTTCGGGAGGAGGCCGCGCATTGCCCGCCGGAGCACCTCCTTCCGGCGGGTGCCGCCCGAGCGGAGCGAGACTGGGACGCGCTGCGCCAGCTCGACCACGCGGTGGTCCAGGATCGGGACCCGCACCTCGAGCGAGTGGGCCATGCTCATCCGGTCGACCTTCACGAGGATGTCGTCCGGAAGATAGAGGCGGAGGTCGACCTCCATCGCGCGCGCGTCCGGGTCCGACGCAATCGAGCGGGAGAACGCGAAGCGGACCGGGCTCAGGGCGTCGCGGCCGCGCGTCGCCTCGGCGAGCGCCGGGCCGTGGAGGCTCTCGCGCTCCTCAGCGTCGAGGAACACCATCCAGCGATAGTGATGGAGATCGCCGGGCAGGCGCTCGCCCGCGACGAAGCGGCGGAGACGGTTCTTGAAGCCTTTCTTCGCGGGCGACGGCACGGTCGAGCCGAGGACGCCGCGCGCGATCGCCTCGCGGAGCCGCCTCGGCAGGCGCGCGTAACGGCGCGCCAGCCGCTCGGCGGCGTAGGTGTCGTAGCCTCCGAAGAGCTCGTCGCCGCCGTCGCCCGAGAGCGCGACCGTCACCTCCTCGCGCGCGGCGCGCGAGAGGAGGAAAGTCGGGAAGGCAGACGTGTCGGCGACGAGGTCGTCGAGCCGGGCGAGGACCGCCGGCAAAAGCGTGGCGGCTTCGGCCGAGACGAGCGTCACGCGATGGTCGGAGCCGATGGCGCGGGCGACCCGCCGCGCGTGGTCCGACTCGTCGTACGAGCGGTCCTCGAAGGCGATCGAAAAGGACTTGATCGGCGCGCCCTTCCGCGCGCGGGCGGCGAGCGCCGCGACGGCGCTCGAGTCGAGCCCGCCGGAGAGGAGGACGCCGAGCGGAACGTCGGAGACGAGCTGCGCGCGCACGGCGCGGTCGAGCGCGTCGAGAACGAGCGCCGGGGACTCCGACGCCGAGAGCGGCGCGGCCGGCTCGAGCTGCCAATAGGGGCGCATCTCGACCACGCGGTCCGGGCCGACGCGGAGGTAATGTCCCGGCGAGAGCTTCCTCACCCCTTCGACGAGCGTGCGGGGCGCCGGCACGAACTCGAGCGCGAGGTACTGGTCGAGGGACACGAGGTCGGTCTTGAACTCGCGCTCCGGCTCGTACGCGAGGAGCGCGCCGATCTCGGAGGCGAAGACGATCCGGTCGGCGTCGACGTGGTAGTAGAGCGGCTTCACGCCGATCCGGTCGCGCGCGAGGAGTAGGCTTCTCGACTCGCCGTCCCACACGGCGAGAGCGAACATCCCGTCGATCCGCTCGAGGAAGTCGAGGCCGATTGCCTGGTAGGCGCGGAGCGCGACCTCGGCGTCGCCGCGGCCGCGGAAGGGCTCCCGCGAGCGCGGCTCGATCTCGCGGCGGATCGCCTCGAAGTCGTAGATCTCGCCGTTCAGGACGAGAGCCGAGGGGCCCGCGCCGGTGCGCGGCTGGGCGCCGCCCTCGGGATCGATGACGCGAAGCCGCCGGACTGCGAGCCCCGCGGCGCCGTCGACGAAGAAGCCGTCATCGTCCGGGCCGCGGTGAACGAGTCGGTCCGCCATCCGGCGGAGCGCCTCCGCGCCGCCGCCCGCGTCGCCGTCGAACCGGAGATAGCCGCAGATCCCGCACATGACGAGGTAACGGTACCAGGTACCGTTTCCGTGCGCCGAGTGACCGCGCGGAAATGGTACCTGGTACCTCTACAGCGGGCGGAGGGCGTCTGCGGTCGCGTCGAGGAAGCGGCGGAGGTTGTAGCGCTCGCGCGCCTCGTCGGCGGCGGCGCGGCCGAGGCGCGCGCGGAGCGCCGCGTCGGACGCGAGCCGGAGGATCCCCTCCGAGTAGCTCGCCGCGTCCGGCGCCGTCAGCACAGCGAATCGCTCCGAGAGGATCTGGTCGTGCGGGCTGCCGCCGGTCGCGACGACGGGGCGCCCCGACTTCAGGTAGGAGTAGATCTTCGATGGGACGTTCGATCCGACGGCGCGTGGCGATAGGAGGATGTCGGCCGCCTCGAGATACTCCGGCACCCGCTCCGGCTCGACGAGCCCCGGCACGAGGAAGGACGACGAGAGCCCCCCGTCTCGGGCCTCGCGCCTGAGCCGCTCGGTCTGGCGCGGCTCGCCGCCGATCACGACGAACGAGACGTCGGGCCGCTTCTCGCGGACGGCCCTCGCCGCCGAGAGAAGAAGGTCCATCCCCTGGTAGGGCGCGAGCGATCCCGCGTAGAGCGCGACGAGCCCGTCGCGCGGCAGCCCGAGCCGCTCGCGGAGCGCCCCGCGATCCTCGTTCGCGAAGAGCCGCTCGCGCTGCACGGGACCGAAGTCCGCCTCGTCGACCATGTTCTCGATGAGCACCGGCTCGGAGCGCGGGAAGAGCTTCCGAGCGAGATCGCGGAGGCCGGCGCTGATCGTGATGAGGACGTCCGAGTTCTCGACCGCCCGCCGCTCCATCCGCCGCATCATGCCGCGGAAGGGCGCGAGCCGGTAGACCGGGAAGTGGCCGAGCTGCTCGGAGAGGAGCGAGTGCATGTCGTAGACGTGCCGGAGCCCCGCGTCGCGCGCGATCCTCCAGCCGAAGAACGCCGCCTCCTCGTGCGAGTGGATCGCGTCGTATCGGCCGCTCCGAGCGAGCTCGGCGACCGTGCGGCGGAGCGAGACGTCGAGGATCGCCTTCTTGAAGCTCGGCCCGATGCCGACGCGGTTCACGAACGGCACGCGCGCCGAACGGACGATCCGCACACCGGGGATCGCGACGTCGCGGCCGATCGGGTATGTGGCGAGATCGACCGCGTGGCCGAGGGCGGACAGCGCCCGGAGGCGGAAGTAGACGGAGAGCGGCGTCCCGCGCGGCTGGAAGAACGGCTGCGGCGACACCATGAGGATGCGCAGCGGCCGCGCCCGGCCGGCGGGAGCCGGGCTCACGCCGTGGGCGCTCCGCACGGCGACGGCCGAAGGCATCCTCTCATCGCGACCCAATGTAGTCCCCCGTTCGCTCCCCCGCAAACGCGGCGCCTCGATCAGCGCACGAAAAACCGCTGGATCGCCGTGTCCCGCGCGCCTCCCGAGACGTCCTCGACCCTCACCGCGATCTCGTGCCAGCCGCGCGGCAGCCGGTCGAGCGTCAGCCGCGTGATCTCGACCCTCCGCTGCCGTAGGGCGTCGACGGCGATCTGGCGGTCAAGGGGCAGGTCACGGCCGTCCACCACGAGGCGCGACGTGTAGTCCACCCGGCCGTCGAGGTCCGCGTCGATGCCGTCGTGGCGCACCACGTGTACGCGGATGCTCGCGTCCTCGGGCCGGGGCAGGAGCGGGCGGAGGAGCGTCACGCTGAGCGGCGCGGAGTCGAGGACGATCGCGAGATCCTCGAAGAACGTCGGGGTCGGTATGGTCGCCTCGCCGCCCGAGGTGACCGTGCGGGCAACGCCGAGGTAGCCACCCGTGAACGGGTCGAAGTACTTGACCGTGTACGGCCCGCTGCCGAGCCCCGAGAGCCTGAGCGTCCCGCCCGTCGGCTCGGCGAGGTAGACGAGCACGCGCCGCGGCGAAGCGAGCGCGAACGCGGTCGACGCCGGGGCGGACCGGATCATCTCCGGCGCGGGTCCGTAGCCCCGAAGGTCGCCCGCATCCGAAGCGAACTGCTGGAGAGCGTGAATCAGGAGCTCCCATTCGGGATCGTCCGGATAGATGGGCGGCCCGAAGCGCGACCTCGGACCGTTGTCGTCTTCCTTCGTCGTGGCGCCGACGGCGCCGGCCATGAAGAGCGCCCAGAACGAATAGCGTGCGCGCCTCAGCCCCAAGTAGGGGAGATCGGAGTTGTCCGGCTCGGGACCGATCCGGCCCGAGATGAGCGGCTTGCCGAAGGACCGCGCGGCGACGAAGCGGTCGTAGATCTGGCGCGGAGAGTAGTCGCGGAGGCTCTCCGGGGCGTGGAAGAGGTCGAGGACGTCGATCCCCGGATGGCCCGCCTCGAGGCCCAGGAGGAAGCCGTTGCACGACATGTTGGTCAGGAGGAGGTTCTTGCCCAGCTCCGCCTCGAGCTCTCGGAAGAGCCCGATCATGTGGGAGAGCCACTCGGCGGAACCGGTGTACTCGTTGCAGATCTCGTAGATGACGTTCCCGAAGACGTGGGTGCGCGCCACCAGCTCGCGGACGTAGCGCTCCTGGATCGAGAGGAGGGCGCCGTTCTCGAGGTCGTAGAACTCCGGGACCGCGTCGCGGCCCGAGCCGGGAAGGCGGAGGCCGTTCACGTTCCGCCCGGGTCGGAACGGGTTCAGGTCCCAGCGATCCGCGCCGCGCTCGAGACCGACCTCGTCGAACACCTGGAGCAGGACGACGCGCCCCGTCCGCCAGTTCTCGCGGATGTAGCCGCGCAGGCGGTCGTAGTAGGCCGCGTTCGGAACCGACAGATCGACCTGCGTCGAGTTGACCTCGAGGAAAGGCTGAAGCGGCTCCTCCGAGTCCGGGATGAAGGGGTCGAACGCGGCGATGCGCGTGAAGTTCGACCGGAACGGCTCGTACCACGCCACCTCGGCCAATTCGTCGGCCCGCGACTTGACGAGGAGCAGAGGGTCGCCCTGTCCGAACAGCCGAACCGTGCGCGAGCCGAAGAGAAGCTCGCGGCCGGCGACCCGGAGCACCGGGCCGGGATCGTCCGGAGGCGGCGGCAGGGAGGCGCCGTGCGCGGCGGCGATCGCGATCGCGGCCGCGGCGAGGGCGACGACTCGAGCTCGGAATCTCATGGTCCCCCCATCGGAACGAGGCACCTCTCGACGTGAACGGCCCGGGCGGCAACGCCGACCCGCCCGGGCCGAGATTCGACGGTCGAAAGAACTCCGACTCTGTGCAACGTCACGTCAGTCGATGATGGTCTTCACTACCGCGTTCGTGATCACGCTCCCGACGGTGCCGCCCTGCGCGTCGCGAATGACGACCGCGACGAAGGCGTCGCCCGGAGCCGTGCCCTCGGGGATGCGAACTCCGAGGAGGACGTCCTTGTCGAGACCGGCCGGAACCGGACGCGTCCTCGGTCCCTTCACGGTCTGCCAGTCGGACAGCGGCTGGCCGGGCCGGCCGAGGCGGACGCTCCACTCGACCATGCGGCGGGCGTGCGCCACGTTCTCGACGTGGACGTTCATCTCGAACCGCCCGCCCGGAGACACGTTGTCGGACGAGTCGCCGGTCGCCGAGGAAAGCGGCAGACGCCGCGGGCAGAGGTTGAAGCAGAGGACGTCGGTCGCAGCCGAATCCTCCGAATCGCCGAGGTCCGCGATGATGCCCGTGATGCCGTCTTCACAATCGGCGGAGAAGACGGCCGAGAAGTAGCCGTTGTTGCCGGTGTCGGGGACCGGGATCGTCTGCGGCGCGCCGACCGCGAACGTCGCAGTGATGTTGGCGTTGCCGCGGGGCCCCGAGTCCTCGACGTCGATGACGAGGATGTCGGCGTAGCTCGCCGTCCACGCGGCCCCGTCGAAGGGGCTCACGATGCCGAAGTCGATTCGGCCGTCGTCGCTGTCGGTCGTGCCCGGAGCGCGGCGCGTGAAGAGGACGTTCGGCTGCGACGCGTAGGGCGCGAGCGGCGGGATCTGGTCGTCCGTCGTCGGATCGAGCACCGTGTTGTAGGCGAACGCGCCCGGGTTGCCGCTGTGCGACATGCCCGAGACGGTCACGCCGAAGCCCGAGTACTCGGTCGTGACGAGCGCGCCCGGCGCGGTGCTGCCGTCGAGCGCGGAGCCGTCCGGAAGGTTGTCCCAGCCGATGCAAACGAATGCCAGCTGGGTCGGCGTGACGTTGTCCTCGCCGATGCCGTCGTCGAGGAAGCCGCCGCAGAACGCCGTGAAGTTGAAGATGAGGCCCGACGGGTCGGCGTTCGGCGAGAAAGGAAGGCCGAGCTCGCCGTACATGGAGGCGATCGGACCGATCGCGAACTCCATGTCGGGCATCGCGGCGCTCGTGTTGTTCGCGGCGATCTGAACGAGGCCCGGCCGCGGATCTCCGAGACTCACTGCAAACGGAAGCGGATCGCCAGGACCGGTGCGGGACACGCCGAAGCCCGCGACCGTGTTGCTCCCGTCGACACCGGCGGCGAAATCGACGATGCCGTCGAGATCGAGGTCGAAGCCGACGACGGCCGCCTCCGTCCCGCCGAAGTCGGCGAAGTCGATTCCGCCCTGGCTGGCGACGCACGGGTCCGTCGTCGCCGGATTGCCGTCGCCGTCGACGTCGCCCAGAATCCCGCGCGAGTCGAGGCCGACGTAGAGCGTGTCGGTCGAGCGGTCGTAGAACCACCACACGCCCGCCAGATCCCAACCCGAAGCGGTCACTCCGGGGCACGCGGGCGGCAGGCCGACGTCGCCTGAGCCGTCCGGAGCGAAGACCGTCATCGCGCCCGCCGCGGCGAAGTCGGCAGCCGCGTCCCCGGTGAAGACCGGCTGCGCGACAGCGAGTCCAGCGGACGCGGCCCAGCCGCACGCGGCGAGCAAGAGAACTCCCAAAGACGCCTTCTTCATGTTCCTTGAATCCTCCATCCGTCCCACGACCCCAAAGACTCGTTGTTGTCGAGCCGCAAGTCCACCAGAGGCGGCATTCGAACCGTCAGGGGCGCCGGCATCGCGACCGACGAGAATCGCCTCGCCCGGTCCCGCGTTCGCACCGTCCGCGGGGCGGAGCGCCTCGACCTTCACCGGCCGTGATCTCGGCGAACGGCTGCGGCGCCGTCCCGGGCGTTGACCCGGCAGGGCCCGACCGCTGCGGATATCCCCGAAATCTCAAGACTCATGGCGTCGAACCGGCTCGCCTCGGAACGAAGCGGTCCCGAGGTCCTTCACGGACACCGACTCACGCAGGCCAACCGGCGGTGATTGTAGCGAACCGCCGGAGCCAGCGGCAACAAGAAATATGGTAGGGATCTGTCCCGATCGGACTCGGCCTGTCCGGAAGGAGCGCCAGAGGCCGGCCGGACGAGCGGACGAGGGACGGACGGAGGCGACGACGAGCGATGCCCCGGACGAGCGGCGACACCTGGGTTCTCTACGGCGTGCCCGACCGGGACGCCGACCTCTACCATGCGACCGGTTTCCGCGCGCCCGATCCAGTCGCGTGCGTCGGGCACCGGGGGCGCGCGTATCTTTTCGTCTCCGACCTCGAGCTCGCGCGCGCGCGCCGCGAGGCCCGCCCGGGCGTGCGGGTCGTGTCGCTCTCGCGGGAGATCCGCCGGCTAGGCGCACGCGCGTCGGCCCGCGCCCGGCGGCCCGGAACGGTCGACGTCGTCGCCCGGTTCCTGAGCGAGCGCCGCGCGCGAGAGGCGCGGGTTCCCGCGTCGTTCCCCCTCGGCGTCGCCGAGGGACTGCGCCGCCTCGGCGTCGCGATCCGGGCCGCTCCCGATCCCTTCTTCCCCGCCCGCGTCTCCAAGACGGACGCCGAGGCGCGCCACGTGCGCGAGGCGCTCCGCGCGACCGAGGACGCGATCCGACTCTCGATCTCGATTCTCCGTTCGGCCCGCGCGCGGCGCGACCGCCTCTTCGCATCCGGCGGAACGCTCCTCACCGCGGAAAGCCTCAGGGCGCGCATCGACGGATTCCTCTACGAGCGCGGGTTCCTCGCCGACGGAACGATCGTCGCCTGCGGCGACCAGGGCGCGGACCCGCACGAGCGGGGACACGGCCCTCTCCGCCCGGGCCGGACGATCGTGATCGACGTCTTTCCGCGGTCGCGCCGGTCGCTCTACTACGGAGACGTGACGCGGACGGTCGTCCGGGGGCGCGCGACGGAGGCCGTGCGAGCGCTCCACGCGGCCGTGGACGAGGCCCGGCGCGCGGCGCTCCGGGAGATCCGCGCCGGGGCGGAGGGGAGCCGCGCGCACCGCGCGGCGGCGGAGACGTTCGAGCGACTCGGGTTCGCGACGTCGGCGCGCCGCGGCCGGCCCCGGGGGTTCATCCACTCGACGGGCCACGGGATCGGACTCGAGCTGCACGAGGAGCCGAGGCTCTCGCCCGCCTCGGGACCGCTCCCCGACCGCTCGATCGTGACCGTCGAGCCGGGGCTCTACTATCCCGGCGTCGGCGCGGTGCGGATCGAGGACGTGGCGCTCGTCACGGAGGCGGGCCCGCGGCTCCTGACGCGCCTCGAGCGGACGCTCGAGATCTAGGGACGCCGGCGGGCGCTCGAAGGCGGAACGGAGACGACAGAGCGAGAAAAAAGCGGCGGCCGCCCGGGGCGCGATTGCTTTCCCCGGGCGGCCGGTTGTCGCGCTCGAGCGCGCTCGGCCCCGTCGCCGCGCGGCGCCGGGCTCAACTCGTCATGGGCGGCGCCGGAACCCGCGCGGTCGGAGCGGACGGTTCTCGTTCCTAGTAGTGGATGAGCGCCGTCTCGACGTCCGAGACGAAGCCCTTCGGGTTCATGCCGTTGAACGCGACGTAGTAGGCCTGGAAGTAGAAGACGCGTCCGGCGGCCTGCGGATGGAGCGTCGGCGGCACCCGCCGGTTTGCGATCGCGAACCCGCCCGAGTCCATGCGGCCCGTCGCCACGCGGAGCGTCGGCCGGCCGACGCACAGGTTGAACGGCGGCGCGTCGCCGAGCGGCGTCCGGAAGGGATCGATCACCATCCCCTCCTGGTTGGGCGAGGCGAGGATGAGGAAGTGGACTTCGGGATGGGCTTCGCTCAGGAGGAAGGTCATCGTCGTTCCGGCGGCTCCCGTCCCGACGATCTCGAGGTTGAAGTCGAATGGTCCGGTGTTGCTCTTCGCGATCGGAGAGCCGACGAAGAGTCCGACTGACAGTGCGGCGGCGGCCACCAGGCCAGTAACGATACGGCGCATGCTGTGTTCCTCCACGGGACGAAGCAGTCGAGAGAGAGCGCGGGAGATCGTGTCGGCAAGAACCGGAGCGGACGACGCCCGGACCGGCCGGCCCCGTGAGGACCGCTGGCGGACGCGCACATCCGATTCCGTCCTCGAGAATCGAAACCGCCGGCCGGCGACGGCGCGACGGCGGGACAGACGGAGTTCCCCCCACGGGCTCGAAAAGTCTACCCCACTCCCGAACGCGGTCAAATCGACGCGTATTTATCGTTTAAAGCCCGCGCGCAGCCTCTCCTTGCGCGCGATCGGGCCGCCCGCGCCCCGCGCCGGCAGACGCCGAGGAGCGGGCAGCGGGCGCAGCGGCTCCGGACGAGCCGCGTCGGGCAATCGCCCGACATCCCCAGGTGGCAGATCGCGAAGTCATAGCGGACCGGATCCGCGGGATCGACCGCCCGGAGGGCGCCCGTCACCTCCTCGGCCATCCGCCAGTCGGGCGCGGCCCTGCGCGTGAGGCCGAGGTAGCGCGAGATCCGCGCGACGTGGGCGTCGAGGGGCACCACGAGATCGGCCGGGCCGAACCGCGGCGCGCTCCAGAGGCCGAGATCGACTCCGTCGTCCGGGCGCACGAGCCACCGGAGAAAGAGGTTGCCCCTCTTGCAGGCGCTGCCGCGCGAGGGGTCGGGGAAAAAAGCCTCGAAGGCGCGCGACGGTCGCCCCGGGCCCGCGCGCGAAGCGACGAGCGACCGGAACCGCGCGAGGACGGCGCGCGCGCCGCCGCCGCCTTCGGCGGCCGACCGGAACGCGGCGCCGAGCGAGCCCTTGACCCCGAGCGTCGCCTGGACGCCGGAGAGGAGCCTCGCGAGCTCCTCCTCCCGCACCCACCGGTGCACGAAACCGCGAGCGAGCGCCTCCGGATCTCCGCCGCGGATCAGATCGGCGGGCCTCGGCCCGAGTCGGGCGAGGAGCGCTTCGAGCTTCGGGGTGAAAGCGGCGACGCGACCGAACGCGAGGAGGGCCGAGAGGAGCGCCACCACCTCGCGGTCCTCCCTCCGCGCGTAGCGGCGCGGGTAACGGACCGGATCGGCCGCGACCCGGGCCGCGACGTCCGTGCGATCGAGGAGGCCGCCGAGCGCTCCGCGGAGCGCCGCCGTGTTGAGCACGGTCAGGCCCCGCTCGCGCGGGCGAGCGCCTCCGCGATCGCCGCGAGGACGGAAGCGTCCTCCTCGACGCCCGAACGCCCCGCGAGGAGCGCGCGGGCCTCCTCGCCGCCGATCCGCCCGAGCGCGCGCGCCGCTTCCTCGCGGATCACGGCGTCCCCGTCTCCGAGGGCGCCGCCGAGGGCTTGAACGCCGCGCGCGTCGCGAGCGTTTCCGAGAAGCGCCGCCGCGTTCCGCAGGAGCCCGCGCCGCTTCGCCCGCGTCATCGCGCTTCCGCCGAACGCGCTCTTCCACTCCGCGTCGCTCCTCATCGCGAGGACGGCGGGGAGGCTCGGCCGCGCGCGTCCGGGCTTCGCCTCGAACGCGGGCTCGGCGGACCGGGGCGCGCCCGAGTTCCACGGACAGACCTCCTGGCAGACGTCGCACCCGAAGAGCCACTCGCGGACGCTCTCGCGCGCGGAGTCGTCGGGAAACGGTCCCTTGAGCTCGATCGTGAGGTAGGAGAGGCAGCGCCGCGAATCGAGATCGAGCGGGCCCGCGAACGCGGCCGTCGGGCAGGCGTCGAGGCAGCGCCGGCAGGTCCCGCAGCGGTCGGGACGCGGGGAGTCGCAGGGGAGCGCGACGTCGAGGAGAAGCTCGCCGACGAAGAAGTACGAGCCGAGGTCCTCCGCGAGGATCATCGTGTTCTTCCCCCACCAGCCGAGGCCCGCGCGCAGGGCGTACGCCCGGTCGAGGAGCGGGCTCGCGTCGACGCACGCCTTGCCGCGGACGCCGGGGCGGCGCGCCTGCACGAACGCGAGGAGCCTTTCGAGCCGGTCGCGGAGGACGTCGTGGTAGTCGTCGCCCCACGCGTAGTTCGAGACGCGCCCGCGCGGCTCGTCACCGTCCGGCTCCGCGGGCGGTGCCGTCTCGTACGCCATCGCGACCGCGACGACGCTCCGCGCTCCGGGCAGGAGGCGGCTCGCGTCCTTCCTCGCGGCGGCGTCGCGGGCGAGGTACGCCATCTGCCCGTGGTGTCCGCGCGCGAGCCAGCGGTCGAAGAAGTCCGCGTC
>Ga0187892_10008326_pt1 | contig 14235 bp, 7 predicted proteins | sample MA1701073metaG_FD_139345 | JGI IMG/M metagenome (GOLD analysis project Ga0187892, IMG submission 139345) | Bio-ooze microbial communities from a basaltic lava cave in the Kipuka Kanohina Cave System on the Island of Hawaii, USA - MA170107-3 metaG ... | reverse complement strand
GCAGGGGCGGCACCCGCAGCGGGATGACGTTGAGCCGGTAGTAGAGATCGGCGCGGAAGCGTCCGGCCTTCACCGCCTCTTCCAGATCGCGGTTGGTGGCGGCGATCACGCGCACGTCGACTCTCACGGTCTGATTGCTGCCGACCGGCTCGAACTCCTGCTCCTGCAGTACCCGCAGCAGCTTCACCTGGGTGTCGGCCGGCAGCTCGCCGACCTCATCGAGGAAGATGGTGCCGCCATCGGCCAGCTCAAAGCGCCCGACCCGCCGTGCGAGCGCACCGGTGAACGCACCCTTGACGTGACCGAACAACTCGCTCTCCACCAGCCCGGCCGAGATGGCGCCGCAGTTCACCTTGACCAGCGCGCGTTGACGGCGGGCGCCGCGGTTGTGCAGGGCCCGCGCGATCAATTCCTTGCCGGTGCCGGTCTCGCCCTGGATCAGCACCGATGCATCGCTCGCCGCCACCCGCTCTACCTTTTGCAGCAGCTCGAGCAGGGCCGGATCGTTGCCGACCATCTCTTCGAAGTTGTGATCCTTGCGGATTTCGTCTTGAAGATAGACGTTCTCGGCCTCAAGCCGGTTCTTGAGGTTCTCTACTTCCGACAGGGCCGCCCTCAGGTCTTCTTCGGCGCGCGTGCGCCGCTCGACCTCCTCGGTCCGCTCGCGGTAAAGTCGAGCATTTTCGAGCGAGATGGCGGCCTGGGAGGCGAGCAGGTCCAGCACCTTGACGCGCTCGGAGGTGAAGGCATCGCTCGTGAGCGAATTCTCGAGGTAGAGGAGGCCGCCGAGCTTCCCTTGGTGGGCCACCGGCATACAGAGGATCGACTTCGGCCGCGCGGAGGCTATGTACGGATCGGCAGCGAATCGTTGATCGGTGACCGCGTCTCCTATGACCACAGACTCCCCGGTCTTGCGCACGTACTGGACGACCCCGTGAGAGAGCCCCGTGCTAGTCTCGATGGGCACGGATCCAAGCACGCTCACCGCCGCGCTCTCGACGCTCCCGTCGGCCTCGATGACGAGATGTCCTTCCTTTTCTTGGAGGAAGAAGCCCCGTTCGGCGCCGGCATTCTCTAGCACGATGCGCATGAGCTTGCGCAGCAACTCCTCTAGGACGATCTCGACAGACAGCGCGTGGGCGGCCTTGGTGACGCTCGCCACGTCCAGGGAGGGGGCGGCGTCCTCGTCCCTGACCGGTTGCAGTAGCCGGTATCGCTCTTCGAGCTGGCGGACCTTGGCCGCCGCGCCCCACTCGTGATAGCAGCGGCGCGCTTCGCCGAGGTACACCGCCGCCACCGTCTCGTTGCCCCGGTGGAGCCATAGCCGCCCGGCGAGTTCTTGCGCCAGGGCCTCGTGCTGCAGGCTCTCCGTCTGCCGTGCGTAGCGGATGGCTTCTTCGTAGAGCTCGAGTGCCTCGATGAGATGGTTCCCGATCCGCTGCATCTCGGCGCCGAGCAAGAGCGAGAAACAACGGAAATTCTCCGCGCAATGCTCGGCCAGGAGCTGCAGTGAATCCCGCGCGACTACCAGCTCGTCCCAGTACGAACGCCGGACCTCTGCGCTCGCTTCGAGGTAGAGGGCGGTCAGAGCGAGACCGCTCCAGAAATCGAGCAGGACCGGCCAGATAGTCCCGCGCCCCCGAGAGAGCCGGCGCGCCGCGCGGGCCGCCACCAGGGCGCCGGCATAGTCCTCGAAGTGGACCGACAGATGGAGCTTCGCGATCTGGAAGACCGTCATGAAGAACGGGTTGTCTGAGTGGGCCGCGACATAGGCGTCTTCCTGGAAGCTTGCATCCGAGAGCGAGAGCGGGTTCTCGGTGCGGCCCTGGAGGGCGCGCGCCCAATTGAGCATGACGCCGTGGGCGGCGGCGAGACCTGCGGTCCGGATCCTCAGGAGCAAAGCGAGGTTGGGGCTCAGATCGCGAAGGTAGCGATCGAGGTCGCGGCTGATCAGAAAGGCGGGCCAACTCTCGGTGAAGGCCCCATAACCCGCATAGGTGAAATCACCGTTCTGCAGGCCACTCCGGCACGCCTCCCGCGCGTGGGTAACGCAGCTCGCGAGCGGCCGGCGCCAGAGCGTGACGTGGGCGTTAAACTGCTGGTGGATCTTGGCGCGGCGTTTCTGATCGCCGAAGCGCTCGTTGATGGCCAGGGCCAGCACCCCCCACTCGTAGGCGGAACGGTAGTCTCCCCGGGCCGGGCCCACCGCGATGGCGTGCGTGACATAGCCGTAGGCCGAGTCTTCGGTGTTGCCGTGCTCGATCGAGAGACTCACCATACGCGCCGAGATGAGCGACGCCGGAACGCCCTCCCCCGAGATGTAGGCCGGGGCCCACATGTCCGTGAGCAGCCGCATGGCCATGCGTGTCTGCGGGTCTTCCATGACCGGCAGCTCGACCAGCGACGCTATGCTGCGGCCCGCGAGCAGGCGCTCGATAGCCAAAATCTCCGCCTCCAAGGTGGCGTGCCTCCCGTCCTCGTCCTCGGGAAACGCGACCCCGAACAACGAGAGGCCTTCCAGCCCGATGCGCGCCGCCTCCGCGTAGCGCGACATGTTCTCGTATTGGACAAGCCGCAGATCGTAGACCTGCGCCATGTCGAGGGCCGTGCGCGCCCGCGCCAGGAGATCCTCGAAGCGGCGTTCGGCGGCGTCGAACTGGCCGCAGAGGTATTCGCATTCCGCCGCTTCCCGATGGAGCTCGAACATCAAAGAGTAGTCGGAAGACCAGCGCGACTCCGGAAGTAGCTCGAGGCCGGCCTGGAAATAACCCAGCGCCGCCTGGTAGGCCGTGGAGGACTTGGCGCGCGAGCCGGCCATCAGGTTGCGCCGCGCCACGGAGAGCTGCTCGGCCTCATCCGTGATCAGAGCGCGGCCGAGGTTGAGGTGGCCGACGATGTCGAACACCTTCTCTTCCGCGGTAGCGCGATCCCATTGCGCGAGGAGCAGGCGGCCGACGGCGAGATGCAGGCCCTGCCGGCGCTCCTCGGGCAGGCTGGCGTATGCGGCCTGCTGCACGCGATCATGAAGGAAGGCGTACGCGGACGCCTCGGTGCCCTCGCCTTGGGCCTCGGCGTCATGGGAGGCGATCCGCAGCAGGAGCCCATTGTCGAGGGCTTCGCGCAGGCTCGCGGCGGTCTCCTCCAGCGATTGCTGACTGACGATGGCGAGCGTGCGCAGGTCGAAGGCATTGCCGACGCAAGCGGCCAGGGTGAGGACGCGCTGGGTCCGGGCCGAGAGGCGCAGGATCTTGCGGCTCATCAGGTCGATCACGTTGTCCGTCATGGGGGCCTGGACGATGTCGTCCATGCTGAAGGCCCAGCGACTCTGTTCATGGTCGAAACGGAGCAAGCCCTCCTGCCACAGCGTCTTTAGGAACTGGATCACGAAGAAGGGATTGCCTTCGGTTTTGGTGTTCACCAGCCGCGCCAGCGCCTCGATCTCGAGGTCGCTTCGGCGCAGGCAGTCCGCGGCAAAGCGGGTGAGGTCCGCAAGACCGAGTGGCGCCAGAAAGATCCGGTCGACTCTCGCGCCGCAAGCCTCGAGGGCGGCCACGGTCCGGGTCAGGGGGTGGCTGGCGTCCACCTCGTTATCGCGGTAGGCGCCGATCAGGTATAGGAACCGCAGCAAGTCCGGGCTCGTGAGCAGCGGCTGCAGCAGGGCAAGGCTCGCGGCGTCGGCCCACTGCAGGTCGTCGAGGAACACCACCAGCGGGTGCTCTTTGGCAGCCAGGGCGCCGACGAAGTTCTGGAACACGAGGCGGAAGCGGTTCTGCGCCTCCGCCGCCGCCAGCGGTGGGACCGTTGGCTGCGCTCCGATGATCAGCTCGATCTGGGGGATCACCTCGGTCAATACACCGGCGTTCACACCCAGCGCCTCGGTGAGCCGCGCGCGCCAAAGAGTCAGGTGCTCCTCGTTCTCGGTCAGGGGCTGCTGGACCAGTCCGCGAAACGCCTGGAGCAGGGCGCCATAGGGGACGTTTCTCACCACCTGGTCGAACTTTCCCGAGATGAAATAGGCCCGTCCCAGGACGATCGGCCGGTATAGCTCCTGGATCAGGGAGGTCTTGCCGACCCCGGGGTAGCCCGACACCAGCATCAGCGCCGCCGGCCCCGCACAGGCGCGATCGAAGGCACTCGCGAGCTGCTCCACCTCGTGGGTCCGTCCATACAAGCGCTGCGGGATCAGGAAGCGATCTGAGACGTCGTGGGCGCCGAGCGGGAACGGCGTGATGGCGTGGCGCGCGCTCCACTCACGCGCGCAGACCTCAAGGTCCGCCTTCAGCCCTTGCGCGCTCTGGTAGCGCGCTTCGGCAGTCTTCTCGAGCAGCTTGATAACGATCCGCGAAACCGCTTCGGGCACGCCGGGCTGCAATTCGGTGGGCGGCACGGGGCTCCTCGCAATGTGGGCGTGGATCAGCTCCAGGGGGTCTGCCGAGCGGAACGGCCGCAGGCCCGTCAGCAACTCGTAGAAGGTTATGCCCAAGGAGTAGAAGTCGGTCCGATGGTCGATCGCCCGGTTCATGCGTCCAGTCTGCTCGGGGGACAGGTAGGCGAGGGTGCCGGCCAGCAAAGGAGGCGCGACCGGCTCCTGGGTCTCGCCGGAGCCGCGCGAGGCCAGATCGAACCCGCCCAGCCACAGCTCGTGGGTGGCCGGGTGGACAAGGATGCTTGCGGGCTGGACGTTTTTGTGGATCACGTCCAGCCGATGCAGGCTGGCCAGGATCGAGGACAGTTGCAGGGCGAGGTGGAAGAAGGAGGCCAGCTCGATCGGGCCCGTGGCGAGCATCGAGGCGAGGGGCGCGCCACCCGTATCTTCAAGCGCCAGCCAGCAGTTCCCGTCGCTGCGCAACAGATCGCAAGCCTTGGGTACCCCCGGCAGCGTGAGATCGCATAGCAGCGCAAACTCGCGGCGAAGGCCCTCGATCTGGGCTGGGCGAGCGGGATGTCGCAGCGGACTCTTGAGCAGCACCGGAGCGCCGTCGGCTTTCCGGCGGCCGCGGTGAACGACATGCTGTTCGTCCCGGCATAGCTCCGCGACGATCTGGTAGTCCGCAATGGTCACTCAGCCCCCGGCGGACGTTGACGAGCACGCGATGCCGAGCCTCTTCATGCGGCTGCGGATGGTGCTGGGATTGAGCTTGAGGATGTTCGCCGCGCCCTCGGGGCCCTCGATCACCCAGCGCGTTTGTTCCAGCACGGCGAGGATGTGACGGCGCTCCACCTCCTCCCCATGCAACGCCTGCGCGGCGTGGCGAGCCAGCGAGCGGAAAAACTGTTCGCCCGTGGCGGCGGCCGTGCCTTCGGTGAGCACGCGCAGGATTTCGAAAGACGAACTGCCGTCGACGGTTTGTGCATAGTGTGTCGGGACCCGCAAAGCAGGAACCTGTAGGATCAGTTTACCCGCGAATTGTTTCACCGGCACCCATCGACGCGCACAGAATGACTAACATGAACCGTCATTCAAATGACCACACCGACTCCCGGATCTTACCGCCAGGACTTTTGCGCGCGGGCGTTAAGGAAAGTTACCTCTCTCTTGCCTATACAACCTTGATTGACATGTGATCAACATGAATGTATGTTGCCCACATGAGTAAGATGATTCAAATCCGTAACGTCCCCGATCAGGTCCACCGCCTGCTCAAGATGCGTGCCGCGGAAGCGGGCACAAGTTTATCCGCATTCCTGGTCCGGGAGGTTTCTCTGATCGCAGATCGCCCCTTGCTCGATGAGATCCTCAAACGCCTCCAAGGCCGTGAACCGATAAGCCCTTCCGAAACCTCAGCAAGCGCTGTTCGTGCGGAGAGAGAAGCGCGCTTTGATCGTGCTCGATGCCTCGGCAGTCGTCGATCTCATTCTGGATATACGACCGTACTCGGAAGTTATTTCTCAACGCATTATGGGTGAAGCGCGGGCACTCTACGCGCCGTATCTCCTTGATGCGGAAGTAGGGCAAGTGCTGCGGCGCTGGGTTTTACGAGAATAACTCTCTGTGGATCGAGCGCTGGTTGCGATTGAGGACTTCTGGGCATTACCCATCTGTCGTTATCCTCATAGGCCGCTGCTCGAACGTGCCTTCGGGTTGCGAAATAATGCGACAATTTTTGATGCCCTTTACCTCGTCTTAGCGGAAGGACTCGATGCACCGCTGTTGACCCGAGACCAGGCCCTTGCCAATATACCTGGCACATCCGCCAAGATAGAGCTAATACCCAATTGAGAGCACGTCGATAAATAGCAATTTATCGAATCGCAAAGCAAAAAGCGTGGTTTTTGCTTGCTCCATGGGTCCTTACTTAAGGCGTGGCTGACCAATGTCCTCACGTGCCGTGAGGACGGGCTCCGAATTAATCGAAGTGCCCTAGATAAGCAAGAGTCAGCGCAACCCTCTTCGTCGTGAGAGCGTTGGCTACCTTGCCGTGCCGACCCCCCGCCTGGACCGCAATGGTCTATTCTTATTCTGGAAGTCCCTGTCGAAAGACGAAGACGGAGCTTTACAAATACGCGGGAGTCTAACCAGTTTGCTTCGGCTGCGAGCGGCTTGCGACGCAACACCACAACATGGATCTCCATGGATCTCCTATGAAATGGCGCTTACAGTGCTGGTTCGCCTTAACCGCGGGCGGCGTGGTTGGGGCCCTGACCGCCCTTAGCGTGATTGAACTGCAAACCTCTGAATTCCAAGCATCAAAGCTCGCCGCCTTTACCAGAACACTCCAGTTTACGCCTAAACCTGGGTCGAGCCCAGCGATCCGCTTCCCGGCGGCGGGTCCTTACGACAAGCGGCTGGGCTACAGCGAGTTACCGCGCTTCCTCAAGCGCTTGCATGTCACTGGATTTCAGATCGAGTCTCAGGCGCGGTTTTCCCCTGCCTTGTTAAGGGTTGCGAAGTGGGGATTGTTTCCGACATACCGCGAGAAAGACCAGGCTGGCTTGCAGGTACTCGATCGCAGCGGTGATAGGCTTTTTTTCCATGTTTACCCACAGCACATCTATAAGGGATTCAATGCCATTCCCCTGCTTGTCGTTGGCACCTTGTTGGCGATTGAGAACCGCGAGCTATTGGACCCACGCTATCCGAAGCGAAACCCCGCCGTGGAGTGGGATAGGCTGTTCAAAGCCGCTCTGGAATATCCGCAATGGGTCTTGCACAACGACGCAAAAGGACCCGGTGGCAGCACCCTCGCAACGCAACTCGAAAAAGCACGGCATAGCCCCGAGGGCCTGACCAAATCGCCGTGGGAGAAGCTGCGTCAGATGGCGTCCGCTAGCCTACGCGCCTATTTAGATGGAGAAGAGACACTCGAGGCACGAAAACAGGTAATCGTGCACTATCTCAACTCATTGCCCTTAGCCGCCGTCCCTGGGCAGGGCGAGGTCATCGGCCTTGCGGCCGGCTTAGACGCCTGGTTTGGCGCGGATTTCCTTAGGGTAAACCGGCTTCTCGGCGCTAAAACCCAAGACGTCGATATCGGCGCCCGGGCCTTGGGCTATAAGCAAGTGCTTTGTCTGCTGCTGGCACAGCGCCGACCGACGGATTTCTTGGTAAAGAGCCCGGGGGCCCTGATCAAGCTCACCGATGCTTATCTCCGAGTGCTCGCGAAGGAGCGCCTGATCAGCTTCCAGCTTCGCGACGCGGCGCTTGCCATACCCTTGCGCCTCGAGGGTTCGGTGCGCACTAATGGCGGAGGGTTTGGGCCCGGCCGCAAGGTGGCTAATGTCGTGAGGGCGCGCCTCGGCCGTCTGTTGGGACTGCAGAGCATCTATGATGTGGATCGCCTCGACCTCACGGTAGAAAGCACGCTGGATAACGGGGCGCAACAGGAGGTGGTTCGGCGTCTCGCCGGGCTAAAGGACATGGAACAAGTGACTGATGCGGGTCTAACCGGGAAGGGCCTGCTGGAGAATGAGGGTGATCTGGGCCGTGTCACGTATAGCTTTATTTTGTACGAGCGAGGTGCCGGAGCCAATTGGGTTCGGGTGCAAGCGGACAATCTCAATCAGGCCTTTGATATCAACGAGGGCCTGAAGGTTGACCTCGGTTCGACCGCCAAGCTGCGGACCTTGGTCACCTATTTAAAGATCATAGCGCAACTGCACCAGCGCTATGCCGGTTTCGCTCCGCAGGATTTAAAGGAATTCCCCGTGCATCCCTCCGACAAATTAAGTCAGTGGGTTGTGGGAGAGTTGTCCCGAGAACCGGATTTGGTTTTGGAAGAACTCCTAGAGCGGGCGATGGACAGGCGTTATTCGGCGAGCCCTGGAGAAAGCTTTTTCACCGGCGGTGGCTTGCATCAGTTTAAAAACTTTGACCGCAAAGATAATGGCCGAGTGTTGGCGGTGAGAGAGGCGTTTCGACGCTCGGTGAACCTGGTTTTCATTCGCCTCATGAGGTACATCGTGCGCTACTATCAGTATCAGTTACCGGGGTATACCGCTGATATGTTGAAAGATCCGCAGCACTGGTTGCGGGATGCATATCTCAAGCGCTTTGCCTATGGAGAAGGCCAGCAGTACCTAGCGCAGTTTTACCGCAAGTACGCCGGGCTTACACCGCCAGAAGCGTTCGCAACCTTGCTCAAAGGGATCCATCTAACACCGATTCGATTGGCCACCATCGTGCGTTCCTTACGGCCAGAATCCTCTTTCGAGGCATTCAGCGCACAAATGTTGGCCCATTTGCCGAAGGCAAAGCCCTCGCCCAAGCAGCTGAGAGGCCTCTACGATGGCTATGGCCAAGAGCAATACAATTTGCAGGACCGCGGGTATATCGCGCGGGTTCATCCCTTAGAGCTATGGGTGGTGGCTTACTTAATGCGCCAGCCCAAATCAACCCTGGCGCAGGTATTGGGAGCGAGCGCGCACGCCCGTCTCGAAGCCTATAATTGGTTGTTCAAGACCCGCCACAAAGGGGCCCAAGACCACCGCATCCGAAGCTTGTTGGAACGCGATGCGTTCATGCAGATTCATTACGAATGGGCGCGCTTGGGATATCCGTTTTCTTTCCTTGTGCCTTCTTACGCAACCTCGATCGGGGCCTCGGCGGATCGGCCGGCGTCGCTTGCGGAATTGATCGGTATCCTTTTAAACGACGGTGTCCGCTACTCTACCTTTCGGCTACAACGCTTGCGTTTTGCCACGGGGACGCCTTATGAGACCGTTGTGGTCGCTAAACCGTCCCGCGGCGAGCGCGTGCTCCCCCCGGAGGTGGCTGCCACCGTACGCCAGGCCCTGGTGGACACGGTAGAAAGCGGCACGGCGAAGCGGGCTCATGCGGCTTTTACCGATCCCAATAAGCAGGTGATCCCTGTTGGCGGCAAAACAGGCACGGGAGATCATCGTCATAAGACCTTCGGCCGCGGCGCCCGTTTGGTCAAAGAAAGAGCGGTGACTCGAAGCGCAACCTTTGTTTTTCTGATCGGCGAACGCTTTTTTGGAGTGATCACCGCGCATGTGGCCGGCCAAGAGGCAGCGAAGTACCGTTTCACCAGCGCCCTCGCGGTACAACTGTTTCGGATCTTGGCGCCCGATCTGCAGTTCCTGATCGATCATCCGTCGACTTACGTTGCCCAAGGAAACGGGCTCGGAAAGTCCAATTAAGAACCAACTGCTAAATTATAGAGGGAGATACTAGCCCTCGGGGCGAACTGCTAAGTAATCGCGCCGCTGCTTTGCCAGCGGGGTGCTATGTTCTGATACACTGCTTTTCTTTGCGCATTGGGAGGGGATACCCGCAATGAAGCAACTGTTTCGTATCAAGCGCACGACGCCGGAGGATTTTTCCCATAGTGGCCTCCAGCGTTGCTTAGGCGCCTTTGATCTCACCTTGCTTGGGATCGGCGCCATCATCGGTACCGGGATCTTCGTGCTCACCGGGCTCGCCGCCGCGAATCAGGCGGGACCCGCGGTCGTACTGTCGTTTGTGGTCTCCGGGACCGCCTGCGCCTTTGCCGCGCTCGCCTATGCAGAGCTGGCGGCAAGCGTCGGTGGCTGTGGCAGCGCCTACGGTTACAGCTACGCGGCTTTTGGCGAGCTGTTCGCCTGGTTCATCGGCTGGACCTTGTTGCTGGAATATGGGATCGCGGTGGCGGCGGTCGCCAATGGCTGGTCCGGATACTTTCAGAACGGCCTCATTGCCATAGGGCTCGGTTTGCCCGAGCACCTCATCAATGCCCCTAGCAAAGGCGGCGTGGTCAATCTGCCGGCCCTGGGGATCGTGCTGAGCTTGATGGTGCTGCTCATCATCGGCGTTAAACAAAGCGCGCGTTTCAATGCCGCCATGGTGTTTGTAAAGCTCTCGACCATTGCGGTCTTCGTCGCTGTTGCGTCCTTCAATGTCGATGCGGCGAATTGGTCGCCTTTTATGCCCTTCGGATGGTTCGGCCATGGTCCCGAGGGTCAGCCCATCGGTGTGCTCGCCGGGGCTGCTATCGTCTTCTTTGCCTACGTCGGCTTCGATGCGGTCTCCACCGCTGCCGAGGAGGCCGAAAATCCGCAGCGCGATCTTCCCATCGGGATCATCGGCTCGCTCGTGTTTTGCACGGTTATTTATATCCTGGTCGCAGGGCTGCTGACTGGGATCCAGCCCTATAGCGAGCTCGGCGTGCCCTCGCCGGTGGCGGACGCCTTGCAAAAGCTCGGTTTCAACTGGGCTTCGGGCTTGGTGGCGGCCGGCGTGATCGCGGGGTTGACCACCGTGATGCTGGTGCTCTATTACGGACTCACCCGAATCATCTTCGCGATGGCGCGGGACGGCTTGCTTCCCACTGTGTTCTCCGAAGTCAACGCGAAGACGCACACGCCGATCCGAGTGATCGTGCTCTGCGGGGTGGTGATAGCGCTGCTGGCCGGGTTCGTGCCGCTCGCAGAGCTGGCGGAACTGGTCAACATCGGAACGCTCGCGGCCTTCGTGATGGTTTGCCTCGGTGTGGTGATCCTGCGCCGCGTCCACCCGGAAATGCAGCGGCCGTTTAAGATCCCCTTGAGTCCCCTCGTTCCCGTTCTTGGCATGCTGTCTTGCGCCGCGCTGATGGCATTTCTGCCACCTGTCACCTGGGTGCGCTTTTTCGTGTGGCTGCTGATCGGGCTCGTGGTCTATTTCGGCTATTCCATGCACCACAGCAAATTAGCCGTCGCCGAGCAATCGTGACATGACTTACTCGTGGAGGACGTCAATGCCCTATGAAGCCTCGATTGATAGGTGAATGGGTCACACCCTTGTTGCTGGGCGTGCTCGATGACTGCAAGCGGCGATTACTTACAGCAGCTCAAGTAACGCCACGATTATCGCGCCTTGTCGGGCGAGCGTGGCGAACCCGCATTTCATCAAGCGGATTTCAAGGTGGGCAAGATCATTTTTTAAGTCGTTTTTGGTCACCAAATCGGGCAGGTCGACACCTTGCACGGATGATAGTCTCGGTTAAAGCTTCAGCTTGTTGTTCGATATAACCAGCTTCTCTAAGCTTTTCAATTTTTAACAAATTCGTGCGTATCGGAAGGTAATCGCCGCTATGGGTAAACATTTTCAGTTTGATATTCGCGCTGCGATTAGGAAGCAAACGCTGTCGCAGCGTACATCAGTTTCAGCACAGCCCACTCCCCAAAGGTGTCGCCGCCCCGCTCGCCGATCATCGATCATGCGTTGCGAAGATGCCCTGAAAGCAACTGAAGCTCGGGGAGAAACCCCGATAGTGATTCATAGATCGTCAGGGCTTCTCGGGCGTTGTAGGTGTGTGACATGCGGTTTCTCGCTTCGAGCATTTGCAACCACGTCTCCTCGTCGCGGATCCACCCGCTGGCAAACGCTTGCTTCAGGCATCCCTTCGGCGAGAAGCATTCCGGCAGCCCCGACTCGCGACCTACCTCTCTTATCGATTTCCAGGCAAGCTCAAAGCAAAACTCGAAGTACTGGATGCAGCCGGCTCTAAAAACATCGCTGGTAGCCGGCACCGACAAAGCGCTATCGAGTTGCTTCAGCGCGGCGTCGAACTCGCCCAGGATCCATCTCTCACTCATACAAAATTTCGATGTTCTTTAAGGCCCGCTCCCGAAAGCCTGGATCCACCCGGTTAAAATCCACCCAATCAATGGCGTAGAGCGTGGCCAGCGCATCAAGCCGGTCTTCGATGCGGTAGAACACGTGCAGGGCCATGGGCTTATCGCCGTAGACGCCCACATCGAAATCCGACCGAGGGCTGGCCGTCCGAGTCGCGCGAGAGCCGAAAAGGAACACCTTGTATCCCTTCAACGCCGGTGAGAGCTCGCGAAACAGTTCCTTGAGCATGCGTTTGATCTGTTCTGGCCTTTCTGTCTCACCGGCATGGTTGTTTACCAATCGAACGCTCCTCATTCTTGCAAAAATCTGAATCGCTTTTCAGTTGGTGTCGACACGCTCGGATCGCGCGGTGACCTTTACGAAAACGCCTCAAACAGCTCAAGCACGCGTCTGACAGCGTGCGGCGCGTGCTCGAAGCGCACCATGCGCTCTTGTGGCCTATATTAGTCGTGCGGAATTTCCTTGCGCAAACGCCGCAATTCTAGCCATTCGTCGGCCTATGGCAACCAGCCGAGCTCCTCCAGGGGGTTGAAACGGTCGAGCGCCTCTGTGGTCGCTACCTCTTCACCCGGCACGCGGCAGCGCCCGACCGCCAACAGCGAACGCTGTTGGCGCGGGACCGCATCGATGAGGCCAGCTCTATCGATCACGACAAGCTTCTTTCCTCTAATATGTCTAGTTCATCCCTCCGGTCAATTTCTCGCCGCTTGCCGGATCACCTCGATGATGTGGAGCTGCGTCGCCTCCTCGAGATAGGGGTGCATCGGCAGGCTGATGACGTGTGCGGCGAGCGCCTCCGAATTCGGGGCGCCCCCGGGTGCTACGGGGAAGCGTGAGTAAGCAGTCTGCTTGTGCAGCGGTGTTGGGTAGTAGACCACGGTCGGCACGCCCGCTGCTTTGAGGCGGGCGGCGAAACCGGCGCGATCGTCGACCTGGATGGTGTACTGCGCCCACGCGCAAGTGGCGCCTTCTTCGACCCGCGGTACCTGTACGACATCCGCGAGCGCCTCCGAGTAGCGGCGACCGATGCGCTGCCGCCGCTCGAGCTCATCGGCAAAGATAGCAAGCTTCTCGATGAGGATCGCCGCCTGCAATGTGTCCATCCGTCCGTTAATACCTATGCGGACGTTGTCATATTTGTCCGTCCCCTTGCCGTGCACCCGCAGGCTCTCGATCAGATGCGCGAGTTCCTCGTCATCGGTGACCACAGCACCGCCGTCGCCATAACAACCAAGCGGTTTTGCCGCAAAGAAGCTGGTCGCCGTCGCTGGCGCAAGAACCCCCACGTGGCGGCCATTGCGGCTCGCACCAAAGCTTTGCGTCGCGTCGGCAAGAACGAATAAACCATGACGCTGCGCGATCGCTTCTACCGCCGCATAGTCGATCGGCTGGCCGAAGAGATCGACCGGGATCACGGCGCGCGGTCTCAAGCGCCGCTTCGCCGCATCTGCGATTGCATCTTCGAGCTGTGTTATCCGCATCAGGTATGTGTCGGGCTCGACGTCGAGGAACACGGGGGTTGCGCCGAGGAGCGCGACTACCTCGGCGGTCGAGACGAAGGTGAATGACGGCAAGAATACGGCGTCACCAGCCCCGATCCCCTTTGCCATGAGAACGAGCAGCAACGCGTCCGTGCCGCTCGCGCAGGTGATCGCATGCCGCGCACAGCAAAACTCGGCCAGCCGCCGTTCAAGGCCTGCGATCTCGGGACCCAGGATGTACTGGCCGTGATCGAGTACGCGCGCGATTGCCGCCTCGATCTTGTCGCGAATGCGGGCTTGCTGTGCCTGTAAATCGATGAACGCGATGTTCTGTTGTGCCTTCATACAGCGATCTCTCCTGGTATGAGATCGAGACGGTTGGGGCCAAGCTCGCGATAGCGCTTTCCGGTACGGGGACACACCGAGTCGGGGCCAAGACGCTCGCTCGTCTCGCTGACCCCGAATCGACACCACTAGGCGGACCAATTCTGTGTCCAGGCGAAAAAAATTGCCTCTAGAGTTCATTGCGAACGCGGCCAAGCTGGATGTCTCTGTGCCTGAGGCGAGAGTCAGTTAGCATTGGGCGTGATCGATCGAGCGCGCCGATTTACGCTGCCATTGCCCAGGGTGTTGTATCGAGTCTATCGCGGTGGGGGTAGAGCCGTTCGGTCTCGCGCTTGATGCGGAAGGCGGTAAACT
>Ga0187892_10008325_pt1 | contig 14236 bp, 12 predicted proteins | sample MA1701073metaG_FD_139345 | JGI IMG/M metagenome (GOLD analysis project Ga0187892, IMG submission 139345) | Bio-ooze microbial communities from a basaltic lava cave in the Kipuka Kanohina Cave System on the Island of Hawaii, USA - MA170107-3 metaG ... | reverse complement strand
TGACCGTTGAGGTGTTTTCTCACCTCTTCCACCATGACTTGAGCACAGCGGTCGAGCGGGAAGCCGGCAATCCCAGTGCCGATGGCAGGAAAGGCAATAGAAGTCAGTTGTTTCTCAACAGCACGTTTGAGGCTGTTGACCGTGGAATCACGGAGGCTGCCTTCGGTGGTGAGTCCACCAAGATGCATGCTCGCGGCGTGAATCACGTACTGGGCTTGCAATTGTCCACCGCCGGTGGTTGCCGCTTCTCCTAAGGACACAGGACCAATCGCATCACATTCTTGCTGGATGGTTGGTCCGCCTTTGCGACGGATGGCACCGGCGACCCCGGCACCGAGTTGCAGACGAGTATTGGCCGCATTGACTACGGCATCGACATCCGCGTCAGTAATATCACCTTGCTGGAGGCTGACTTTGGCTTTCCAACTCATCCGCGACGTTTTCGACTCTTGGTATCGGAAACCCGTTCAACAGAACTTACCGACGAGCGTTTTCCACTTTTTGTCCGCACCACAGCCGTCTTGCTCACCCTTGATTTCCGTATGGAGGCAGAGCGAGAAGCTCTCGCCTTCCGCAGGGCAGCTAACCGCTCTTTCCGTGCTCTTTCTAACGCCGCCAATCGTGCACGGTCCTCTTCTTGCCAGACGGCATAACGTTCCTGAAAGGCCATCGCCGCTCCAGAAGGGATACGCAATTGATACCCCCTCGGAACCGCTGCGTTTCCGGCACGGATTGCATCTCCCAACGCGGGATTCAACGAACGCAGTTCTTCTGCTGTGGTATCAGCACAGGAAGCCGCCTTTTCAAGCGGTACTGGGTGGTCAATAGAGACCTCATCGTAGGTAATCTCCTCTTCCATATCGAGCGTGCCAAAGTGCTTTTTATGGTTCTTTTCGATTTCGACCGCAGCCAAAAATTCGGGATAAAAATTCCGTGACGCAAAACCAAAGGCACGCCCGCGATAGTTACGAATAATATCGCCGATATCGCTGGAACCGACCGTGCTTACCGCCGTTGCAACACCACCAGGACCATGATTGTAGGCAGTGATCGCCAATGGCCAACTGCCGAGCCTCTCGTAGTTAGACCGGAGGAAACGTGCCGCCGCCTCGGTCGCAATCAGCGGGTCACGACGCTCATCCACCATGTCGCTCACACGCATCGCATAGATGCGCCCAGTGGACGGCATAAATTGCCAAATCCCCGCCGCCCCGACCTTGGAAGTTGCTTCGAGGTTAAAACTCGACTCAATCAGCGGCAGTCGCGTCAACTCCACCGGAAGCCCTTCGCGGCGGAAGATTTCTTCCATTGCTTTGATGTACCGCCGTGAGGTTTGCACCCCTTCTTGAAACCGTTCACGCACCCCCGTCTGCGAGCGAAGACGGTCCTCGCTGGCTGCTTCACGGAAGCGCTCGATGTCATCCAGACCCTTATACATGTCCCAGATTTTCTGTTCCTCCTCAGCCAGGGCCTCGCAACTTTCCGTACCGTCGACACATCCTTGGAGTTTGAACAGGGTCGCGCGCAACAATTCGAGTTCTAATTTGGTCTGATCTTGCTTAATCTGGCTGATAGTCGCTTCATCCAGGCCTTCCTCGTCGCGCAGGCGACGGAAGTCGAGGACCTTATAAACCTGCATGGTTTCGCTGTCGTGAATGACAGTCTGGTAGCGGGAATAGACCGAGAAAATTTTCTTCCAGAACTCGACCTGGGGACGTAACGCTTTGGGATAGGGAAAGTCTGGTGGGAGAGACTCGCTTGAGCTGTCCTTTTCTTCGCCTTGCGCCATACGAATGCTCAGGCCCAGAAGCAAAAACAGAGGAAAGAGCACCTTGCAAAGGCTAATCATCGTCGTATTCATCATCCCTCCTGCTTTATTCATTCCCCACCCTTGGAATCTGCTGCACAGAGGTTGCATCAGGTCGTACATATACTATCGTCCGGTGAAGCGTTATCTTGAGTAACAAAAGCTGCGACTAACTGCAACTCTTTTCTGCGGGGAAAGAGGCTTCTCTCTCTATTTTAAGTGAGGTATAGATGGCTCGCTCACTGCGTTCGCTTTATGGCTCGCTTCGTTCTATCGCTCTACACTAAGATCTGAATACCTACAAAGGAGTTACTGCTTGTCGTTTCCTCGTCTCAGTGCGATTCGCTCAACTATCCGACAGATGCACGGCTATATCCCCGGTGAACAGCCGCAGGATAAACGCTACATCAAGCTGAACTCAAATGAGAACCCTTACCCTCCCTCCCCCCGTGTGCGGGAGGCGCTGCACCGCGCTATTGGCGAAGACCTCCGCCTCTATCCAGACCCGGTTGCGAATCGGCTACGCGACCAGGCAGCGAAGGGCTATGGTCTCCGGCGGGAACAGATTGTCGTCGGGAACGGCTCTGATGACCTCTTAACCATGTTAATGCGTACCTGTGTCGGACCTGGAGATCGCGTCGCCTACCCGGTTCCAACCTATAGCCTGTATGACGAACTGGTCACCATGCAGGACGGACAGATAGTCCGGGTACCGTTTCCCGAAGACTTCTCTTTGCCATCGCAACTGGCCGAGGTCGACGCCAAGCTCACGATCCTCTGTCATCCCAATGCCCCGTCCGGTACCCTTCCCCCACTTGCTCAGGTTGAAGAGTTAGCCCGGCGGGTCCAGGGGGTGTTGGTCATTGACGAAGCGTATATTGATTTTGCCGACGAAACCGCACTGCCATTGATACACAAATATGACCATGTCGTAATCTTGCGGACCTTCTCCAAATCCTTCTCCCTGGCAGGGATGCGGATTGGACTAGCCTTCGGCCACCCGGCCTTCATGAGTGAGCTGATGAAAGTCAAAGATTCCTACAATGTCAATCGCCTCAGCATTGTTGCCGCAGTGGCAGCATTAGAGGATTATGCGTGGATGCAGCAGCAGGTCAGTAAAATCCGCGCCACCCGCACCCGGCTGAGTGTAGCGTTGCGTGCGTTCGGGTACTTGGTGTATGACTCGCACACCAATTTTGTCCTCGCGCGAAAATCGGGAATCTCGCAAGAACCCATCTATCAAGGACTGAAAGCCCACGGGATTCTTGTTCGCTACTTTTCTGCGCCTGAGCTGGTGGACTGTTTGCGTATTACTGTCGGTACGGACGAGGAGATCGACCAATTGTTGTCCGCGCTGGAGCAACTCAAACAAGCGGCATAAAAATGAACCATGAACAATGAAGAAGGCAAAGGAATGTTGTTTTCAATTCTTAATTTTTAACTCTTAATTACCTACAAAGGGGGTTGTATGAAGATCCAATACTCCAAAGGCAAGGTGCCGAAACAGGCCCATGTGGCGATTCCCGAAGGGTTGTATGAAGAGGAGCATGGTCGGCAGGGCTTCTTTGGTCCGGCGACCCAGTTCTATCACACTCATCCGCCCACGGACTGGAAACGGATCGAGGGGCCGCTCAAACCCCGTGCGTTTAACTCCTATGACCTCACACCGAGCGATCTGGACAATTCTCGTGGCGAACCCGTGCGGGTGCTATACAATAACGATGTCGCGCTCTTCATCTCACGCCGCTCGGAACCGATGCCGTTCTGTCTGCGCAACGGCGATGGCGATGAAATCCATTTCATTCATAAAGGTCGTGGCGTGCTACAAAGCGACTTCGGCCCACTTAACTACACCGAAGGCGATTACATTGTCGTTCCTAAAGGGACCAATTACCGCATCGTGCCGGAGACCCGTGAGAACTTCTCGTTGATTATCCAGTCACGTGGACCGATTAGCTTTCCCGATCGGGCTGGGATCGGCCATTACGCGCCGTTCGACTACGACGTGATCGAAACGCCGGAACCAGCACCGGTCACGGAGCAACGCGCAGAGTGGGAACTGCGGGTGAAACGTCGGGGCGAGTACACGTCGGTTTTTTATGATTTTTGTCCGCTCGATGTAATCGGCTGGAAAGGGACCCAGTCCGTCTTCAAACTGAATGTGAAAGATTTTCGTCCGCTGATGAGTGAGGGCGTGCACTTGCCCCCGAGTGCGCATGGCACGTTCCAAGCGCCGGGGTTTGTGGTCTGTACCTTTGCGCCTCGTCCACTAGAAGGCGATCCGAAAGCTCTCCGGGTGCCGTGGTATCACCGCAATATCGACTACGACGAGGTGTTCTTCGTGCATAGCGGAGAGTTCACCCTCAGTCGTCGCAGCGGGACGACGCCATACGGCGTGCTTTCCCTCAATCCACAAGGACTCCATCACGGTCCGCAGCCGGGAGTGTGGGAGAACAGCGTCAAGAATTGGCAAAAAGATGCGCGACTAGAGTTCGTCGCCATCAACCTTGACACCGAAGAGCCCCTGCTGATGAGCCAAGAAGTGCAATCCGTCGAGATTCCTGGGTATGCTGATCTGTGGGCGAAGAAGTAGCGGTCCAATCGAATCCTGAGAGTATTGATACCTTAGAGTATTGATACCTTTGCCACGGCCTTCTCTGTAGGGGCGTATAGCAATACGCCCCTACGACTTCGCTATAAACTCCCTCCCAAAAGGAACGTAGGGTACTGCTAATCCGATACTTAGTATGAGCCGTATGCGGGCCTTGCGGGGTGATAACCAATCCTCGATCGCAACCCCAGCCGCACGAAGCTCGTCATACGCCTTGGGATAATAATACTCTTCAGCCGTGCGGCCACTGGCCGCACCAGAGCAGAGCACGATCGGCAGTCCGGTCTTCGCCAACACCAGGAGTTTTTCGTACGCTGCTGGCGGCACGGTCCCTGCTGCCATACCCGCAACCACGACACCTTGCACTTTCGCTGCAGTCACACAGTCAAAGGCAATCCCATCATCTGCACCCCCCATCATGAGAATCGGCACGGACGCGGGCAGGGCTTGCGGAATCTTTCCGAAACGAGCACGCGGTATCGGACGCCAAGTGAGAGCAATCTGATCGCCGAAGATGCGACCTACGGGGGCACCTCGTCGTGCCGAGAAAGCGTCCAGTGCTTCCGTATCAGTTTTGTATACACTCCACGCCTGAAAGATGTCATCGTGCATCGTGACCAGCGTGCCGTATTCGGCGGACACAGTGGCAGCAATACGTAAAGCGTTTTCCAGGTTTCTAATACCGTCATACCCGGTGGTCCAACTTGGCCGCATAGCTCCGGTAAAAACGATCGGCACCGATGTCTGTACGGTTTCATCAACGAGGTAAGTAATCTCTTCCAGCGTATCGGTGCCTTGAGTGACAACGACGCCATCACTCGCCTTCGCCGCTCGTTGAATGTGACGCGCAAGATCGAGCAGCTCTTCCGGCTGACGTAGGGATTTTGTTTGCTCGACCAGGTCGATCACCCGGGCCGCAAAAGCCTCAGCCACAGTCGTGCGGTGCAGCAGGTCCGCACCACTAAGCCCAGGAACACTTTTTCCGGTCTGGGGATCACGCACGAGGCTGATCGTCCCACCAGCAGTAATCAGGGTCAGCCGTGGCTTCGGTTTTCGTGCTTTCATTGACTCTGCGTTGGCGGCGGTCCCGCATACTGAAAGAGGGATACCAAAAACCACTCGCGTTCATCCCGCCACTGTGCACTGGGAGTGAAGCCATAGCCTGCAAGTTGTCGGCGAATTTCCTCTGCATCGAACTTACGCGAGATTTCCGTATGAATCGTTTCTCCCAGCCGAAAGGCAGCTCGGAGTTGGAGATCGGCAATCGTCACTTCCTGTTCAATCGCGCTTTGCAGGTGCATTTCGATCTGATGGTCATGCGGATTGTAAAAAGCGAGGTGCGCAAAGGTCGAGAGGTCAAAACTCGCGGTGAGTTCACGGTTCAGACGGTGGAGCAAATTGAGATTGAATGCGGCGGTGACCCCGGCTGCATCATTGTAAGCTGGTTCAAGAACGGTGATCGGTTTGCGTAAATCAAGCCCGAGCAGGAAATAATCTCCCCGGTGTAACGTCCGCTCCAGTTGTGCGAAGAGTTGCGCTTGTTCGATGAGAGTGAAATTGCCAAGGTTACTCCCCAAAAATAACACCAGCCGGGTTTGCGAGTTTGGCAACGCCGCCAGCCCATGCCAATAGTCGGTCGCGAGCGCATCGATCTGCAGGCGAGAATACGCAGCCATGAGGTTCTTGGCCGACTCTTCCAGCATTGACGCACTGATGTCGATCGGCACGTACTGAATAGCCATTCCCCGTCGTTGATATTCGTCAAAGAGGAGCCGCGTTTTCACTGCGCTACCGCTCCCCAACTCAACCAATGCACTGTTCCCCACGATATCGACGATGTCAGCGGCATGCTCCCGCAGAATCGTCGCCTCAGTCCGGGTCAGGTAATACTCGGGCTGCTGACAAATTTGCTCGAATAAGAGCGATCCCTGGTAGTCATAGAAGTATTTGGGAGGAATGGTTTTCTGTGCACATTGCAGTCCCACCGCCACATCCTCACGGAACTGCGAGTGAATCTCAGCCGGGATACGAATCCGCAACCGCTTACCGTTAGTAGAAACCGTACGTGTACTCACAACGCCTCTGTTGACATACCGGAAGTGTCTAGGCAACCCCCACCGAACCGTTCCTGCAACTGCACGCAGACTCACACAGTGACTGCGGTCACGTCTTGAGCGCAGCGGAATCCCGCGAAAATTTCTCGCACCCACGGCTGGTACCAGTTCCGAAAGGTGCATCGCCGCACGTGTGGCTGTGTTGCCCACGACCCGCCACGCAGGACCCGATGCTGGTTATCGAAATATGGGACTGAATATCCTTGGTAGGGGTGTGCCACAAAGCCAGGGTATGGGTGAAACCAGGTCGCGGTCCACTCCCACACACAGCCGATCCTCGCCAGCACCTCATGAACTGCGGCTTTTTCCCATTCCGCTTCCGTTGGCAACCGCTTACCGATAAACCGGGCATAGGCGTCGGCCTCGTACCAACTGACACCCGTCACTGGTCGCTCCAGCACCAAGGGGGAAACTGCTTCCGTGCCGATCTCGACCCAGTCTCCGACATCATGCCGACGCCAATAGAGCGGATGGTGTATCTGGTATTGGTCTCGCCACTGCCAGCCTTCGGCACTCCACCACTGTGGGCTATCATAGCCATCCGCAATAACGAATCGGAAAAACTCTTGATTGGTCACCGGGGAGCGGTCAATCAGATAATCTCCCACCTCAACTTCATGCTGCGGTCGTTCATTGTCGAGCGTCGTGCTGTGGTGATTACTGCCCATGAGAAACGCACCAGCAGGCACCAGGGTCATCTCTCCCTTTTCCACAGCAGGCTCACGTTCTTGAAGCCATGATCGGTGATTATTCTGTATCCCCGTGTCGTATTGTTGCGCCGCCAACAGGCGCATGATGAAGAGCATTGTTTCATTATGCTGCTCTTCATGTTGCACCAACATGTTGAAAATGTTCGCCTCCTGTAACAGCGGATGGTCGGAAGCGAAATTCGCTTGGGCGAGGAACGAGAAAACCCGCTCACGCACGGTGAGGAGGTAGTCAAGTATCTCTTCACGGGGCGGAAGATTAATGCGGTTGGGCTTCGGGGTATCAGTCGGAGTAAAAAAGGAGTCGTAGAAGGCTGACAGTGACTCTTCTCCTTTGCACTGCTGGAGAATCCAGTAGGCTTCGGTCACACCAATATGGCCGAGATGCCACCCAATGGGACTAAAATCAGGATGGACCTGACGGCAGAAATCGGATTCGTCGACAACGGCAAGGAGACCCAGCGTGTTCGCTCGCACCTCTTCCATCGTTTTGCGAATCGCCCTGGTTGTGTTCATCTGGCCCCACCTGCTGCGATCCGTCGTTGCTGGACAGTACCCTGACTGGTAAACGCAACAATCGTTTCTTCTTGGACCGTCATCCACCCCGGATCGGCAAAGAGCTGCTCTGACGCAACTACAGTTGCGTGCGGGAAAAAGGGTTGCTCCCAGGCATAGTACAAGGACGGAGCAGGGCTGGGATTGGCAAAGCGAGAGGCAACAATACACTTCCCATCCGAGATTGCTGTATTCAAGGCAATACGGATTCCTCGCTCTGCAGCCCAGGCAGCAAGCTGTTGCGTCGTCTCCGCTAATGCATCCGAGATGGTCTCCACCGTAACCGTCTGCCCATGCAAACACTGCAAGAAGAGGGCAAAGATATGTTCAGAGTCGGTCGAGCCACCAATCGCCGTATAATACTCATCCTGGAGTGCGTCACGAATCGGCCGCATCAAGGTTGAGCGAAAGTTCTCGATGTACCCATTGTGCATAAAGAGCAATTGTTGATAGGCAAACGGCTGACAGTTGCTCTGATCGACCGCCTGTCCTGGCGTTGCACTGCGCACATTGGCAAAAATGCAGTCCGAGGCAACATGTTTGCTCAGTCCCGGCAAATTACGGTCGCTCCAGATCGGGCAGGTATTGGTGTAGACACAGGGCATCGGATCAACCGCGCGATTGTACCACCCGACCCCAAACCCATCGACATTCACAGTTCCCGAGGTCATCTCGGCTGGTCGATAGCTCTGCACAATGAGTGAATGTTCCGGCTCACTGATGACGCGAGCCAACGTTGTTGATTGACCGAGATAGGCGACAAAGCGACACATAGGTTCAGTAATGAGCAATGAGGTTTGAGCAATGAGTGAGAAGGGGCTCGCCCAGTCTCCATATCTTCGACTCATTACTCGGTACTCGTTGCTCGTTGCTCATCTTCACCACGGTGAACACTCGGGTTTCTTCAACAACCAGCGGCGTAACCGCTCAGCCTCGGCATGGATTTCGTCATAACTGCGCCCAAAGAGGTCGATTTGCGCCAGCACAATCCCGAATTCGCTCATTTGCTTCACCCAATCGCCAGCTTGCCAATAGAGTGTTAGTTGTGGAATGGTCCGTGCCCGGTCATAATCGAAGAGCTGCTCCGCCCAATCTTCAGCAAAAGTAATGAAATTGAACTGTCCCCCAACCACACCAGTTGCACTGTTGGGCACGACAGGCTTCTGTCCACAGGCCAACGCTAACCCGGCTTCATAGATGCACGTCTGTAAGCACTGGCGATACAAGTTGTAGAAGCAGGTGGCGGCTCGCCCGTTAATCTCGGTCAAAGTAACGGAATCCTCGTGGCACCAAAATTCGATATTGAAAAAACCATTATTCAGACCGACCTTGCTAATGGCGACTTTTGCCTGCTCCGCTAACAACGCTTGGATATGTTCCGGGTGACGTGACGGCAGCGAGAAGTTATCAATAACGCGTGTCTCCGGATACGTATTGGTATCGGTAATCGCCCAGACGGAGGGCTGGCCGTCACAGACCCAGCCTTCTACTGTCACTTGGGGTCCATCAATAAACTCCTCGACCAGCATGATGTCACGAGTGGCGAGTGGATATTTTTGCTGATCAACGTAGCGACGGAAAAATGGGTAGTAGAGTGGTGACCACGCGCCGTAGTCTCGCCTGGCAATGGTCAGGGCTTTCTGCAAATCCGTGGCTGACTCTAATTTGAAACCCAAAATACCGAGATTCAGCCACGGTGGTTTGAGGTAGCACGGATACGACGCGACCTGGGGGTGGTCATCGCCAAGATCAATGACGTCACAACGAATAGGAGACGGCTCGACCCGGCGTGAGTAATACTTATGCAGACAGAGAAACACCGCTTCGACACTAGGGCCACGAAACCCAAACTCTTGGCACAACGCCGCCGCCACGAGGTCTGCAACATCACGGGAGTAATAGATCGCATCGATATGATGTGTCCGAATGTAGTTGCGGCAGTGGTCCACGTAGGCAAGCAAGTCCAGTTCTGGGGATGGCGTGCGAGGATTGAGCGGGGCCTCGAGCAGATGAAAGCGGTAGCCATCAAGAGTTGCAATCGCGGTCCGATCACGTTGAGATGGACAGGTGATGAGCACATCCATTACCATTCCCTTTTTTGCCCTGGCAATTCTATTGAGTGGCAGAGGTGTGTCAACTACGGAAAGCAGTCAGCGATCAGCCATCAGCTTTCAGCTTAGAGAAGGCAATACGAAGTGTTCCATTCCTTTTGGCTGATTGCTAAGTGCTGACCGCTGAGTGCTTTTTCTGCCGGCTGACTGCTGAAAGCGAGAAAGCACTTTTGCCTTTCTCTTCGTGGTAGGGTATATCGGCAAACAGACGGGTCCCTCTCATTGCTCCCCTAAAGGAGGAAGTAAGCATGTTACTGTATCTTGACACGCGGCGTGCTCCCAATCCACGGAAGATGCGTATCTATCTCGCTGAAAAAGGGCTGACACTCCCGGTAAAAGAATTGGACCTCCGCGCCGGCGAACAGCGAACACCGGAGTTTCTCAAGAAGAATCCTTTTGCTGGCGTCCCGATTCTCGAACTTGACGACGGCACGGTGATCGCCGAATCACTTGCCATCATGGAATATCTTGAAGAACTGTACCCTACTCCTCCTTTACTGGGCGCAGACCCGGTCACGCGAGCGCTCGTCCGCATGTGGGAGCGGCGCTGTGAAATCGGCGCCTATCTAACCGCTTCACGCATGGTGCTCTCAAAAGGTGAGGTGTCCGACCAGGCGCGCAAGACCTTGATGGCGAGACTCGCGTTGATCAACGATGGCTTGCAAGGCAAAGATTGGGTCGCGGGGCAATTTTCCCTCGCGGATATTACTCTGTTCATTGCCCTAGACACCGCTCATCATGGTCAGTTTGCTCTCGACCCGGCGTGGGGGAACTTGAGCCGTTGGTATACAGCCATAAAAACGCGGCCAAGCGTGTCGGTGTGATCGATCGACAAGCGCTGCTCCCCCTGCAGCACGAAGGGGTCAGACGCTTCACGCTCTTTTTTGCTCTTGTCTATTTCGCTCAAGGTTTTGCCGACCTCGCTTCGGGATTGGCCAATCAGCCTATCCAATATCTCCTGAAAGAACGCCTGGGATTGTCCGCGGCTGAGTCCGGCGTCTTCTGGGCGGTGGTTGGGTTCGGGTGGACAATGAAACCGCTCTACGGTTTCGTGTCTGACCTGTTTCCGCTGCTCGGTTATCACCGCAAAAGCTATCTGCTCATTATGGCTACGCTCGGAGTGGCGGGGTGGCTCACCCTTGCAGGTGCATCTCCGCGCTATGACCTTATCCTCACGGGCTGTGCGGTGTGTGCAGCCACCCTAGCATTTTGCGATGTGATGACTGACGCTTTGATGGTCGAGACTGGACGACCATTAGGGCTCACCGGGAGTTTTCAGGCGATGCAGTGGGCGGCGATGAGCCTGGCGCTCGTCCTCGCGCAGTTCGGTGGCGGCTATCTATCGACCCATGCTTCCCCACAGACGGTTTTCCTTATTGCGGCAGCCTTTCCCCTGCTCACCCTGTTGGCAACGCTGGGACTCGTGCAAGAGCCGAGGGTTCGGATCAATCACAAACGGCAGCGCGATACCCTGATTGCGTTGCACCAGACAACCCGTTCACGAACATTGTGGATCGTGGTCAGCTTTCTAGCGTTGTGGAACTTTAGCCCATCGTTGGGAACGCCACTGTTGTATTATCAAATCGATGTCCTGGGATTCTCAAAAGTTTTCATCGGCACCCTGGGGGCATTGAGCAACGTCGGCGGCATTCTTGGCGCACTGTGGTTTTTCTTCTATTTACGCGCTGTCACCCTCAGTCGCCTCTTGTATATCAGCATAGCCCTCGGCGTCGTTTCTACTCTTTGCTTTGTCGGGCTCGTAGGAGTGAAATCAGCTATCGTCTTATTTGTGATCTCCGGCATACTCACCCAGATTACCCACCTTGCTGTGCTAGATCTCGCTGCACGTTCGTGCCCACCTCGTGCAGAAGGAACGATCTTCGCCTTACTGATGTCAACTCTGAATATCAGCAAGAGCGGCGGGAACATTCTCGGCGGGTGGTTATATGATCACACTGGGCTCGGTCCGCTTATCTTGGCGAGCGCCGCTTTTACTGCACTGTGCGGGTGTCTGGTGCCGTTGCTCGAAGACAAAAGGCCCTAACCTAAATCAGACCACAAAAGATTGGCACACCAGAATTGTCACCCTGAGTCCTTCGATAAACTCAGGATAAATTCCACGAAGGGTCTCTCAGAGAGATTCTTCGCTGTGCTGCTACTCAGAAACAAAATGGAACTGTTCGGCCCTTTTCGTCCCGGAGGGACGGTTGAAGGTAGCCAGGTCGTTTACGGCCTGGGTCTGCGGTCCCAACCGTCATCGCGTCACGTCGTGACGCGATGGTCGTTGCACTGCTCTCCCCCCGGCCTTAAAAGGCCGGGCTACCTTCGTGCGCCGCTCTGCGGCAGTTTCTGCCCAGGTGTTGAGTGCGCAGCTCTCTGGGAGACTCAGAACGACACGCCCGATGGGTTGTCGCGTAAGGTGTCCGGATGTTCCATGGTTCGACTTAGCTGCTGAGTCTTACACCCAAGTCCCCAAGTATCCGTGAGCGCTCACTCCTGAGGCAGTGTTACCGGAATTTTGTACAGGCTCACCGCGTTTTCGAAGACTAATTGGTTGAGGGCCTCTTTCCCTAGAGCCGTCTCTACCGGAGTATGTCCCATCGCTTTGGAGTGGGGCCAGGGACTGTCCAGACCGGGGAAGTCACTCGCCCAAAGGAAGTTCTTTAACCCAACCTCAGGCACGCGACGAAAACCGCCCTCTTCCTCTACCTCGAACGTGAAGAAGACTTGCCGCTTCACAAACTCGGTGGGCTTGTCAGAAAGAAGGATATCAGGTTGAAAGACACGGGCGGAAGGATCGCCCCAATCGTATTCACGGTCAAAGCGCCAGAACAGAAACGGCACCCAACCAACACCAGCCTCTTCGAGGACAAAGCGAATACCGGGATGACGATCGCAGATGCCGGCGAAAACAACGGCACTCATCAGGTCCGCCATAGGCCCCATGGGGAAGTTGGTGACCTTCATGAGGAACTGGTTTCGTGGCTCTAGGCCTGAGACTCCCTCCCCTAACTGGCGCGATCCACCCAGAGGATGCGCATGCAAGTTAACCGGCAGGCCCGTCTCTGCGGCTGCCGCCCAGACCGGCTCCCACATCTGATGCAACACCGGTGTCGGAGCGTTCACCCAATCGAAGATGACTCCTGTGGGTAAGCCAAACTCTGCCACCCGCCTCAACTCCGCGACAGCCTCTTCAGGTGTCTGGCAGGGTAAAGGGAGTAGCATGATGAACCTGCCGTTCGACTCCTCATACAGCTCCTTCGCCCAGTCGTTGACGACCCGCACGCATGCCACACGAAGTTCTGGGTCCTTGATGGCTGCTATTTGCTCATAGGGCCCGTTGACGAGTTCAGCATCCACCCCATCCCGGTTCATGTCTTCGCAGCGATACTTGGCATTGGCGGCGCGGAAAATACCTGGCTCAGGCTCTTCTGCGACCCCTGCCCGTGCATAGCAGGAGACTTTTCCCCAGCCCAGTCCACTCCAGCCCACAGCACTCCAAGGGCGTTCCTCCACGACCCACTGCCGGGCGCCGTCCGGCCTCTGCACAACTCTCGGCCCGTTTTCCTGGAACTTCCTGGGGAGCCGCTTCGTCCATAAGTCGAAGGGCAAGTGCATCACTCTACAATGTCCATCCGCGGATATAACGCCAAATCTCTTCTCCATTTCGAGTTCCCCCTTTCAGCAGGTCGACGGATCAACCCTCCTTCGCCCACACGCGAGATGTTCCTCCTCCGACCCTGAGTTGTCCATAGTGTAGTGATGATAAACCGGCTAATACAGTTGGTCAGCGGCGCGAACGTGGTGAGCGTCTGCTGAACCGCTTAGTTAGCTGAGCTTGCCCTTTGGCTCGTTGCAAAACTCGCACGTCCGCACGGTCCTGAGGTCTGCCCGCTGCTTCCTTAGCTTGAAGTAGGTCGTCAAGCCCAACATAGTGAACCTGAACCCTGCCGAACTGTGCGTCTACACGATTCCGCCATGCTGCCTCGAAACTGGGAAAGCCTGGTATCTCAGACAGTAAATCGATGCGTACCGGTGCAACCCCAAGCTGTACGATCCATTGCGGATCCGTCAAATCTTCGACTGTGTAACCTAAGTCGATCCCGCCAAAGAACTCTCGCAGTGCAGCTAAGGCTCGGTGAGCGTTCTCCGGAGTAGGCTCCAGCAAAATATCAAGATCCTTCGTTGCGCGAGGCCGTGCGTGAAACGCCACGGCGTGGGCTCCGATTACCAGATACCGCACGCCATGGACATTCAATGCGGCGATGAACTCTTCGTAATCTTGGAATGGCATTCAGCCCTCGCGTCTTGAGGCAACTTTCGAGTGCGTC